>ERZ856578.5690-NODE-5690-length-14886-cov-4.531839_pt1 | contig 14886 bp, 9 predicted proteins | sample MGYA00514384_ERZ856578 | MGnify/ENA primary metagenome ERZ856578 (study PRJEB29103, sample SAMN06111958) | human gut metagenome | biome: human gut; feature: ankylosing spondylitis patient; material: healthy_person | host: Homo sapiens | place: China:Hangzhou...
AGCAGATATGGATAAATCGGAATGCCGCCGATCTTGACCGGCTGCTTTTTTATAGCAAGCTTCCGACTGCGGTGATGGGAGAACCTCCACATTACTGGACCCCCCATTTTTGAAAAAGTTCGCAATCGGACCTTTACTAACCAGGAGGAGGCCATCAAGGCGGTCAAAGAGGCGAAGGCGGAGGTACGCGTGATCGAGGCGACGCCGGAGGAACTGATCGATATTACGGTTGCACCGAAGCCCGGTACGGAGGCTGCGGACAGCGCGGCTTCTGAGGAAACAGCGGAAGCGCAGGCAGAAGCTGCGGACAAGTAGGCAGCATCACATGCAGGCTTTCCGGGCATGCTGCGTGCATGCGCGCGGAGCGCGTGAGGGCTGAGAGAGGATCGAGTGAGGATGCGGAAAAGGAAGTTTAACAGATGAAAAAAATCTGGGACATTGCTGTCATCGGCGGCGGCGCGGCAGGTCTAACGGCGGCAATCGAGGCGAAGCGGACTGCAAAGACGCTTTCGGTGCTGCTTTTGGAAAAAAACGCAAGTCTGGGAAGAAAGCTGGCTGCAACCGGAAACGGGCGCTGTAATCTTTCCAATCGCGCCTGCGCAGAGCAGGAGACGGTGCTGCGCTTTTTCGCGGAGGCAGGCATTGCTGTCCGCGAGGAAGACGGCAGGCTGTATCCCTATAATGAGGATGCGCGAGAGGTCGCGGTGGTGCTGACGGACCGGGCGCGGCGTCTGGGCGTGGAAATACAAACGAATCAGGAAATACAGAGCATGGAAACCCTTCCGCATGGAGGTTTCCATCTTTTCGTTACAGGAAGCGATGCGCCTGTCTGCGCACGTAAGGTGCTGATCGCGACCGGCGGCAAATCCTACGGACAGTTTGGCAGTACCGGGGACGGTTATCGGTTTGCGCGAACGCTCGGACACAGGATCGTGACGCCGGTGCCGGCGCTGACGGGCATCGAGACGGTCGAGGATGTGTCTTTGCTGAAAGGCGTGCGTGTCAAGGCGACAGTCGCGCTGTATTGCGGCGGCAGACTTTGCGGACAGGAGGTCGGAGAAGTGCAGTTTCGCGAGGATAGCTTGTCCGGTATCTGTGTGATGAATCTGTCCGCGCTTGTCAAACCGCAGAAGCAGGCAGGGCGCAACATACAGGAAGCATTTCGCGATTATCGGCTGGTGCTCGATCTGATGCCGGACTTTGACGCGGCTGCCTTGCAGGACCTGTTCCGCCCGGTGCTGCAGTTTCCGGATGCGCAGAACCGGGATTTGCTCAAGACGCTGGTTAAGGCACCGCTTGCAGAGGCGGTGCTCGGTCGCGCCGGGATTGCACCGGATGCTCCGGCGGCGCAGCTGACGGCAGGGCAGCTGCAGGAGATCGCCGCGGTGCTGCAGGGCTTCACGCTGACGGTACGGGGGCTCAAGGGCTGGAATGAGGCGCAGGTGACGGCAGGCGGCGTATCGGAAGACGAGGTTGATGCCGGGCATATGGAATCTGCACTGGTGCCGGGACTTTATTTCGCCGGAGAGGTGATGGAGTACGCGGGACCTTGCGGCGGCTATAATCTGCATTATGCCTGGCTGACGGGAATCCGCGCAGGACACGCCATGGCGGCAGCACTGGGTACAGATAGATGAGAGAAGCGGCTGTACATATTGGCATACATGCAGCACAGCTGTGTGTGGAGATATACAATATTAAGATAAAGGGAAGAAAATCGTAATGTATCGCATATATCAAATCAAACTGAAACCGGGGGAATCGACAGACCGACTGCCGCAAAAGATTTTGAAACAGATCGGCAGTCGGGATTTTTTGATATCAGAATGGCATATTGTGAAGGAGTCGATCGACGCGCGCGACAAGCAGGATATTCGGATGGTCTATGCTGTGGACTTTACGGCGGTCTATAAAAAGAATCCGAAAAAGCAGGCGCGGCTTGCAGCGAATCCGAAGCTGAAGCTGGAACTGGCGCCGGATCTGACCTATCACCCCGCGGTGTATGAGGGGGATTCTTTCGAAGCAGATGCGGCACAGAAGCCTGCCGCATCAGAAAGGAAAGCAAGCGCAGGCAGTCGAACGGCATGGCAGGAGACCGGCAAGACAAAGGAGGAAGCGTGCACCAACCATCTGCCAACATCATCGGAGGAAGCACAGCCACAGTCTGCGCAGGAAACGCAAGCAGTAAGCGCGCGCATTTTGGAGCATCGTCCAATCGTTGTCGGTTTCGGACCGGCAGGCATGTTTGCAGCGCTGATTTTGGCGCAGGCGGGGCTGAGACCGCTGGTGCTGGAGCGCGGGCAGGATGTGGATGCCAGAACAGCCGCAGTAGAGCGTTTCTGGCAGGACGGTGTGCTGAACGTGCAGTCCAATGTACAGTTTGGCGAAGGCGGCGCGGGTACCTTCAGTGACGGCAAATTGACCACAGGCATTAAGGACGTGCGTATTCGCAAGGTGCTGGAGGAATTCGTGGCTGCCGGCGCACCGGAGGAGATCTTGTACAAGCAAAAGCCGCACATCGGCACCGATATTCTGCGTGTCGTGGTCAAGAATATCCGCGAAGAGATTATACGCCTCGGCGGGGAGGTGCGTTTCCATACGCTGGTGGAGGACTTGCGTGTGGAGGACGGGTGTGTCAGTGGTGTGATCTGCAAAGAAGTTGGAAATGCAACTGAAAGCAGTTACGCGGTGCGGGACGAACAAGGAGATGAGATACAGAATGTACAAAGGCGCAGCACGCAGGATATCGGTGAGGGCGGTAATATCGGCAAGGCTGCAGATGGGCTTTGCGCGTCGGCGTCCGTGACCGCGACCTGCATGCCTTGCCAGACGGTTGTTTTTGCCATGGGACACAGCGCGCGTGATACGTTTCGCCGGATGCACGCGCGCGGGATCGCCATGACGCAGAAACCGTTTTCTGTAGGCGTGCGTATTGAGCACCCGCAGGATCTGATCGATATTGCGCAGTATGGCGCACCCGGAAGGGAGCTGGGGCTGCCGCCCGCAGACTATAAGCTGAGCTGGCGCTGTGAAAATGGTCGCGGGGTCTATACCTTCTGCATGTGTCCGGGCGGCAAGGTTGTCGTGGCATCTTCGCAGGCAGGCGGTGTGGTGACCAACGGGATGAGTTATCATGACCGCGCCAGCGGCACTGCAAACAGTGCGCTGCTCTGTGATGTGCGGACTTCCGATTTCGGCAGTGAGGATGTGCTGGCCGGTGTGGCGTTTCAGGAGAAGCTGGAGCATCAGGCTTTCCTTGCAGGCGGCAGCAGCTATGCGCCGCCGCGCTGCACGTGGGGAGAATTGCGCGACGGCAAGGCGCCGCAGGTCGAAAGCTGCCTGCCAGATTTTGCAATCGCGGCGATGCGGGAGGCAATGCCGCATCTGGGCCGCAAGCTGCATGGCTTTGATGACCCGGATGCCATGATGACTGCAGTCGAGACCCGCAGTTCATCACCGGTGCGCTTTGTGCGCAATGCGGAGTACGAAGGTGCCTGCAGTGCGGCACTGACGGAGGCAGACACCCTGCAGGCAGCCGACGCTGCAGCAAATACAGTACAGCAGGCGGAGAGCGCTGTGCCGGGCAAGACTGCAGACACTGCAGCAAATGAAACAGAGCAGGCGGCAAATGCTGCAGCTGAGTCTGCAGATATAAAGACTCTGATTGGCTTTTACCCTTGCGGCGAGGGCGCTGGCTACGCGGGCGGCATCATGTCTGCCGCTGTGGACGGTATCCGCATTGCTGAAACCATCATTCGCAAATGGAAACCGAACGACTGATAACGGAATATGCTGTGGTACCGTTTCCTTTTGTAATCGGGAAAAAGTTGTGTCGGGTAGGGAATTTTCCTACAAAAAAGATGAAATACATCGAAAATCGCAAAAGCATATCAAAGCAATCCTGCGCATACTCGTACAGCTTGGATTTTCGACGTTTGATCTGGCAAGAAAATGCCGAGAAAAAGAAAATATGGCACTTGCAGCAGAAAACCTTGGAAGTTTAGAATGTTCCAAGGTTTTTCATCTTCATGCCGGCAGAACTGTCGTTTGTGCCCATTTCGCGGGAACGCAAAGACTGCCGCAAAAAATCCAGAAAACGATGTGCGTCCAACAAGGACAAAAGTGTGCAAAACGGACTCTGCGATTTCGTTGCACACATGCCTGCCATGCATGGCAGACGCTCTGCATGGTGCTTTTGTCGTGATTCCGGAAATATCACATAGCCGATATTTCCTACGTATATAAACAATGCTCCTTTCCGCGGACAAGAAGCTGTGGAACTTGACTTGCCTGCGCGGAAAGAAGCATAGGAATCGTTTTTCGTACGAGTGTATCGGCTTAAATCAAAGCTGCTGTGATCAGTGCCATTTTGTATACTTCGTCTGCGTTGCAGCCGCGGGACAGGTCGTTGATCGGTGCATTCAGACCCTGCAAGATCGGGCCGTAAGCGTCGAAGCCGCCCAGACGCTGTGCGATCTTATAGCCGATGTTGCCTGCGTTGATGTTCGGGAAGATGAAGGTGTTTGCGCAGCCTGCGACCTTGGAGCCCGGTGCTTTGAGCTGACCGACTTCCGGTGCAACCGCAGCGTCAAACTGTAATTCACCGTCAACAGCAAGTTCCGGATGCGCTTCCTGTACACGCAGCGTCGCATTGCGCATTTTGTCAACGGTTTCACCCTTGCCGGAGCCCTTTGTAGAGTAGGAAAGCAGAGCCACGCGCGGTTCGATACCGAAGATTTCAGCAGTGTGTGCAGTTTCTACAGTGGATTCAACGATTTCGTCTTCGGTCGGGTCGATGTTGATCGCGCAGTCAGCCATTGCGAGCTTTTCGTCGCCGCGCATCATAATGAAGCAGGAGCTTACGGAGCTGATGCCAGGTTTGCATTTGATCAGCTGCAGAGCCGGACGAACGGTGTCGGCTGTGGAGTAGGTTGCGCCGCCCAGCAGGCAGTCAGCCTTGCCCATTTTTACCAGCATCGTACCGAAGTAGTTACCCTTGGAAAGGGCTTCGCGGCACTGCTCGTCTGTCATTTTGCCCTTACGCAGTTCTACCATTTTTGCAGCCATTTCGTCCATACCGTCATAGTTCTTCGGATCGAGGAGCTCTGCGCCGGTGATATCGAAACCGCCGTCAGCAGCCGCTTTTTTGACTGCCTCTGCTTCGCCGAGCAGGATCACCTTCAATGTTTTAGCAGCCAGCAGCTTGCTTGCTGCGGAAAGGATACGCGCGTCGGTACCTTCTGTGAATACGATCGATTTTGGATCAGCCTGCAGTTTTTTTTCAAATTCTTCAAAAATTGCCATTTGTTAATAACCTCCATGTATTTTTGTACGGGAAATCCCAGAATTAACGGGTGTGATTGATGGACCATTTGCCCGAATTATGATAACGCCGCCGCGAAGCGGGGAAAAGGCGTTTCAATGGTTCCTACCTTGCAGCAACGCTGCAAATAGAATCGATGGAACCATTATACCACCTTTTCTGTGCTTTGCAAAGGTTCTGCGTGCGGTTATTTATTTAACAAGACAGTCGCCGGTCATCTCCGGCGGAACCGGCAGAGCCATCAGATGCAGCAGGGTCGGGGCGATGTCAGCGAGCTTGCCGGAGTCCTTGATAAACGTGGCAGGCTCTGCGCTGATATGCACCAGTGGAACCGGATTGGTCGAATGCGCGGTGACTACATGACCGTCCGCGTCGAGCATTTCGTCAGCGTTGCCATGATCGGCAGTCAGCAGGATCTGTCCGCCTGCGGCTAAAACCGCGTCTACGATCTGCTGCACGCAGCCGTCCAGCGTTTCGATGGCCTTGACGGCGGCAGCAAAGACACCTGTGTGACCGACCATGTCGGCGTTTGCAAAGTTCAAAATGATGACATCGTATTTGGACGATGCGACTTCCTTGATGACCTGCGCGGTGACCTCCGGCGCGCTCATTTCCGGCTGAAGGTCGTAGGTTGCGACCTTTGGAGACGGGATCAGCACGCGGTCCTCCAGCGGATTCGCCTGTTCGACGCCGCCGTTAAAAAAGAAGGTCACATGCGCGTACTTTTCGGTTTCGGCGATGCGCAGCTGATGCAGGCCGAGTTTCGATAAGTATTCTCCTAAAGTATTGGTGATGAGCTGCGGCGGGAACGCGATTTCGACATGCGGAATGGTCGCGTCGTACTGCGTCATGCAGACATAGGTGAGATCCTGCACCTGTTTTTTACGGCAAAATCCGTCGAAGTCCGGGTCGACAAAGGCGCGGGTCAGTTCTCTGGCGCGGTCCGGGCGGAAGTTGCAGAAGATGATACTGTCGCCGTCCTGTACGGTCAGTGCGGAGACAGCGCTGGCGATATCCGGCTCTGCAGCCTTGGTGCCAGCAGCGGTCTCTGCACCCGGCGAGCTTGCAGCATCGCGTCCGGTGCAAAGGGTCGGCTTGATAAACTCATCGGTTTCGCCGCTATCATAGGCGGTCTGCACAGCAGTTTGCGCGGCAGCCGCCTGCCTGCAGCTGCCGCGTGTCAGGGCATCGTAAGCAAGCTGCACACGATCCCAGCGCTTGTCGCGGTCCATCGCGTAATAACGACCTGAAACGACGCCGATTTTTCCTAAGTCGAGCCGGGCAAGATAAGCCTCCAATTCCCGCACGAAACCGAGCCCGGAGGTCGGCGGTACGTCCCTGCCGTCCAGGAAGCAATGGACGACGACCTTTTGCAGACCGCGCATTTTCGCGAGCTTGAGCACCGCTTCGATGTGCGCGATGTGGCTGTGAACACCGCCATCGGAGAGCAGCCCGAAAACATGCAGCGTGCCGTCCGTTTCCTTAACGTGCTGCATCGCATGGTTCAGCGGTATATTATCGAAGAAAATCCCGTCGTCGATGGCTTTGGTGATGCGGGTGAGCTCCTGATAGACGATGCGTCCGGCGCCGATATTGAGGTGACCGACCTCGGAGTTGCCCATCTGACCCTCCGGCAGCCCGACGGCCAGACCGCTTGCGGCAAGGCGAATGTGCGGATATTTGGCGAAAATCGCGTCCAAGTTTGGTGTGCTTGCGGCGGCAACGGCGTTCCCGTAGGTCGAAGGGTTGAGACCGAAACCGTCCAATATCATTAACATCGTTGGTCGTTTGTGGTTCATAGGTATGCCTGCTTTCTGTTTGTGTATCATGCATAGGTTGATTAGACGCCTGCGCGCTGATCCTGCAGCCCTTGCGTACGGACGCAGAGAGCGGCGCATCAAGCCTTACTACAATATTTTAGCAAATTCTGCGCAAAAAAACAACCGCTGCAGTAAAGGCGGCGGCTGAAATTGTGGTGGATTTTTTATGCATACTTCCGATTTCAGCGGCGGGAGATAAAAATGGTGCGAGGCGCGATTCCCGTCTTGGAATACGGACGAAAATCGGCTATAATGGAAATAGTTTGGAAAAGCGTGGATGCTGAAAGGCACAGTACGCTGGGGAATGGGTGCGGAGACGGTGTCGATGCCGCAGATGCGCGATGAAAAGGATACGAAGGGGCGGCGCAGCGTATGGAGGGACACGTGCACGTACCGGAAATGGAAAGAAACGTGAGCATGAGCAATATAGGCAATGGGATGAAGCATAGAGAAAGTATGAGAGAAACAGTGCAAAGCGGTATGGCAGGCGCGCCTGCAGCGCAGGCGGGAATACAGAGCGAGGTGCAGGCAGACGCGCAGGAAGAAGCAAGAGCAGCACAGCAAGCATCTGTATCTGCGCAGACAGGCGATGTACGGTGGACGCCGGAGCAGGCGGAGGCAATCACGCGGCGCGGGCAGAATCTATTGGTGGCAGCGGCGGCAGGGTCCGGTAAGACGGCTGTTCTGGTGGAACGTATCAAGCGGCTGATCCTGGAAGAGCGCTGCCCGATTGATCGTATGCTGATCGTGACGTTTACGAACGCGGCGGCGGCGGAGATGAAGGAGAAGATCGAGAAGGCGATCCGCAAGGAGATCGATCGGATCGCCGGGGCGCTGGCGGCCGCAGCCGCCGGAGGCGGCGAGGCGGCCAGCGGCGAGGTGGCGAGCGCCCCGGCGGCAGACGGCGCTCGCGCGGAGAACGGTGCTGACGGCAGGACCGCGCGTGCGGCGGCGGATCGGACGCAGGGCAGTGCTGTCTGCGGCTTACCGGATGCGGGGACAGACAGCTCTGCCCGGGGGCAGGCGGAGCCTTTGGCGGCGGGGACTTCGCCAGGCAGCATGCAGGGCGATGTCCCCGGCGACGCGCGTGCCGCGCTGCAGCGCGAGCTTGTGTTTTTGAAAAAGCAGTTAGATCTGCTGCCGAACGCGAATATCAGTACCTTCCACGCGTTCGCGCTGGAGGTCATTCGTCGGTATTTTTATCTCATCGATATCGAGCCGAATTTTAAGATCTGCGATAACAGTCGTCAATTGATCCTGCGAGGACAGGCGATGGACGAGCTGATCGAGGCGTATTTTGCAGCGGACGATGCGGAATTTTACGAATTCCTGAACGCCTACAGCGGCGACCGCAATGAGAATCGGTTTCGCCAGATGATCGAAAGCACTTTTGATACGATCCAGAGTATGCCGGAGCCTGCCGCGTGGCTGCACGGAAAGGTCGAAGCGCTGAATCCGGCGCGCGGCATCGAGGCTTTCGCAGAAAGTACGGTCATGCAGGAGCTTTGGCAGGACACAGAGGCGCGGATCGCGCGTGCGAAGGCGCAGCTTGACAAGACGGCAGAATTTACGGCGCTGCACAGCCTCGATGCCTTGCAGGAATTGACGCAGGGAGATCTGCGCATGGCAGAGGAGCTGGCGGCACTCGCGGCGGCGCGGGATTTTGACGGCATGGTCAGCCGTTTGGACGGCTTTCGCCTCAAGGCGCTGAGCAAAAAGCTTTTCGAAGAAACAACAGACTTCGATGAAAGCGCGATGGCAGATGTGCGGGAGATGGTCGAGCAGAATCGCAGTCCGCTCAAGAGCTGTGCCAAAGATCTCAAGAGCATGTATTTCTACGATGGTTTCCAAAGTATTGCAGAGGATGTCTATGCGGGCTATCCGTCGGCGTGTTTCTTTGCGCGGGCGCTGCTGCGCTACGGCGAGATTTACGCGGAAAAAAAGCGGGAAAAGGGCTTGCTGGACTTCAATGACATCGAGCATGACGCTTACGAGATTCTCAAGGACGCGGAGGCCGCAGCGTTTTATCGGGAAAAATTCCTGCATATTTTTGTCGATGAATACCAGGACAGCAACGTGATCCAGGAGGCGCTGATCGAGCGCTTGCAGAACGGGCGCAACCTGTTTACGGTCGGCGATATCAAGCAGAGCATCTATATGTTCCGATTGGCAGAGCCGGAGATTTTCCGCGGGCGGTATCGCAGGTATGACGCGCTGACAGCGGCGCAGGGTGAGGAGAGTCCGAGCCGCTGCATCGATTTGAATCGGAATTTTAGAAGCAAGGCAGGCGTGATCGACTTTATCAATGATGTCTTTCGTGATGCCATGGAAGACTACGACGCGCGGGCGGCACTGTATCCGGGCGATCCGTTTGCCGCGCGGTGTTCGGCGCGTCCGGTGCTGTATCTGGCGCAGACACCTTGGGACGAGGACGGAGAAGCAGACGATGAACTGAAAATGCTGCGGAAAGCCGAGAAAGAGGCGCTGGCGGCGGTCAAAATCATTCGTGACCATCTGGGGCGGACGATTTACGACAGCAAGGCGCAAAAAGAGCGGAGGCTGGGAGGGAGAGATGTTGTGATTTTGATGCGCGCCATGAAGAACTACGGCGATCTGTTTTATAAGATATTGACGGAGAACAATCTGCCTGCGTATGTGGACGACAACGACGGTTTCTTTGACACGATCGAAATCAACACGTTCATGGCGCTGCTGGCGCTTTTGGACAACCCGAAGCAGGACATTCCGCTGCTGACGGTGCTGCGCTCGGAGATCTTTGATTTCAGTATCGAGGAGCTGACGGCGGTGCGGATCGCGCACAAGACCGGCAGCTATTATCAGGCGCTGGCCGCGTGTGCCGGAGAAAATCTGTCAGTGCCGGGCGATGCCGCGGGCGCGGACTGTCGTGCGCAGGCAGATATCACCGGAAACGCAGGATATGCCCGGCAGGCGGCAGACATCGGCGGCGCGGGCAAAGGCGCGGGCGGCATGGTAGATGCCGCACTTAGAGAAAAGTGCGCGAGCGTGCTGCAGCGTTTGCGGACTTGGTCGCAGCTTGCGATGCTGCTGCCGCTGGATGAGCTGATCTGGGAGCTGCTTTTGGAAACCGGCTTCTATATCGCCATGGGCGCGATGCCGTCCGGCAGCCGCAGACAGGCGAATCTGCGCGCGCTGGTCGATAAGGCGCACGCATATCAGGGCAGTCAGGACGGATCGCTGTACGGGTTCATGGAATACATCGACGCGGTCAAGGCGCGCAAGGTCAGCATGGGGCAGGTCAAAATGGTCGGCGAGGACGACGATACGATTCGGATTATGACGATTCACAAATCCAAAGGCTTGGAATTTCCAATGGTGCTGCTGGCGGGTTACTGCCGCAAGCTGAATTATACGACGATCGGCAAAGGTCCGGCGGTACACAAGACGATCGGACTGGGCTTCCCGGTGGTCAACTACGAGGAAAGCTGGTACCGAACGAGCCTGACCCAGAATGTGATCCGCGCGAAGATCCGCAGGGAGGAGGCCGCCGAGGAAAAGCGCGTGCTCTATGTAGCGATGACGCGCGCAAAGGATTTTTTGTGTCTGCTTGGGATTGAGGACGAGCCGGAGGAGGCGATTGCCAAGGTTCTGACGGAGCTGCCGAAGGACAGCAGTTATTTTTCGATGACCGGCAGGACCGTCTGCAAGCGCGGGGATGGATATGTGTTCATCACGAATGCCGATTTAACCGGGCTTTCTAAGGGCAGAAGGCGTGCCGTCGCAAACGCGCGCGCCTTGCTGGAAGAAGCGCCCGCGGCGACATGGGCGCAAAAAGACGCGGGCGGCAGCCGAGAGAGAAGAGCGGTTGCAGCTACGCCGCAGACCGCGCAATGTGCAGAGGAAAACAGCGCGGATACAGCTGCGCACCATCAAGCAGTGACCCTTGCCGCGCGTGTCGCTTCGCAGATGGTATTTCGCTATCCATACGAAAATGATTTGCACATCAAATCTAAATACGCGGTCAGCGAATTGCAGCAGGCGAATGAGGAAAACGAAGCGGTTGTCACACAGAAGTGCGCCGTTTCGGGCGAGGAGCACAGCGCCGCCATGAAAAAAGAGGCGGAGCGAGGGAAAGGTTTTTGCAGTAAAGATACGCGCGGCAAGACGGGCATGGCTACAGAAATCACACTGGCAGAACCCGCGTCTTTCCACGCACGTAGCGGCTTTACGGCGGCGCAGATCGGAACAATCACACATAAAGTATTGGAAAAACTGGACTTCCGCGCCGCGCAGCGGGCAGCGGAAGTTTTAGAGGGACAAGCTGCAGCGGTGCCGCAAACAGAGGCAGCGCAAGCCACTGCCGTTTCAAATGCAGAAGAATCGCAAGACGCGCTTGCGGTAAGCGCGGAAACACAAAATGCCGCAGCAGAAGCTGCGCCTGCGCCGCAAACAGAGGCAGGAGAGCGTGTACTACCGGGAAAGCAAGCGGGTATCGCCTATGTGCAAAACCTGCTCGCGCGTATGGTGACAGAGGAGTTTTTGACCGCAGAGGAGGCGGCGGTCGCAGACGCCGAAAAAATCGCCGCTTTCGCGCGCTCACCGCTCGGCCGCCGCATCGCGGCAAGTCAGAACGTGCGCCGCGAGCAGCCGTTCAATATCCTGCTCGAGGTGAACGGCAGCATGGCTGCGGTGCAGGGCATCATCGACTGCTGCTTTGAAGAGGACGGTGCGTGGGTGCTGCTCGACTATAAGACCACGCGCGTCGAGAACGCGGCAGAGCTCGCGCACCGCGCGCCGCAGCTTCGCAAGACCTATGCGGCGCAGATGGAAATCTATCGCCGCGCGCTGGAAACCGCGACCGGCATGCCGGTGCGCGAAACCTATCTCTATTTGACAAACCTTGGAGAAACCATTCGCATGTAAGGTTCAGACATGGTCGAAGCTTGTCTTTTTCGATTTGAGCGGCAGCAGGGAAAAAATTTGTCGAATAATCGGCACCATTAGGTGTATACTTGTAATTTTGGGAGGGAGAAATCGTGAAAAAGAGTTTAAGTATCAGCGTTCTCATATTTTTACTCGCGCTCGCGCTTAGCGGGTGCGGTTCGACAGACCTGCCGGAGGCTTTGGCAGGCAGTTGGACCTGCGAACCGCTTGCCTCGGACGGCAAGACGGCGACGGAGTTTTACGCGATGGATATCAATACAGACGGCAGCTTCAGCCTCTACGACACAGTAGGCAATCCCGGCATTTCGGGAAAGATGGAGCTGGAAAAAAGCAGCGGAGACCGCCAAAGCAAGGGCATTGTGCGCGTTTCCTGCGGCAGTGATGATTTTGATCCGCCGCTGTGTTGGAGCATGAAGGAAGAAGATACGCTGGAGTACGAAATCCTTGGCGGCGGCAAAATGCGGCTGGGACATAACGGCGTGTGGCTGACCTTTTACGATGCGTACACCTACGCGGTCTATGAAATTCGCCTTGCTGACCGCTCGAATCCGGAATATCAATGGGATATGAAACAGCGCGGAGGCGGTGAGGTGAAAATCGTTACCGACACCATTCCGGACGAAGACGTCGGCATTTGGAGGCTGTATGATCTGACTGGAACGAAGCCCGGCGATCTGATGATTACCATGACGTACCACAGCGAAACGGAAACCATGTATACGGTGACCTTTGACCTGACCGTCAACGAAGATGGAACCATCCACGAAAACGACATCGATGGCGATGTGGACGAGGCCATGACGGAATGAGCGCACCGCGCGCCGCAGCTTTGCAGGGTGCTTTTGCCGATATTTTGGAAGCATCGCAAACGATATTCCCGCATAACAGTAAGGGGCTACTGCCCTAACGGTTAGTTTCCGTTAGGGTGGCAGCCCCTTGTTCTTTCACGATCGCGTCTTATTTTTTGTTTGGTTTATACCAATCCCTGTGCCATCATCGCTTCTGCAACCTTTTCAAAGCCTGCGATGTTTGCGCCCTTGACTAAGTCATACGTGCCATAGTACTTTTCGGATGCTTCTTTACAAGCCTTGTGGATGTTGATCATGATCTGGTGTAACTGATCATATACATCCTGGTGCTGGAATACGGTGTGACCTGCGTTCTGACCCATTTCGATGCAGGAGGTTGCTACGCCGCCAGCGTTCGCAGCCTTAGCCGGTCCAACGATGATGCCGCTTTCCTGTAAGTAAGCCAGCGCTTCGTTTGTGGTCGGCATATTGGAACCCTCGCAGTAGAACTTCGCGCCGCTTGCGACGATGTTCTTCGCGTCTTCCATATGTACCTCGTTCTGGGTTGCACAAGGAATGTAGAGGTCAGCTTTAACTTCCCAAGGCTTCTTGCCTGCGACGAATTTTGCGTTCGGGAATTTTTCTGCATACGGTGCGCAGATGTTCTTGCCGGAAGCTCTGAGCTCTAACATCATCTGTAACTTTTCGTCCGTGTTGATGCCGTCCGGATCGTAGATGTATCCATCCGGACCGGAGATCGTGATCAGCTTTGCGCCTAACTGCTGCAGCTTCCAAGCAGTACCCCAGGATACATTGCCGAAGCCGGAGATCGCAACGGTCTTGCCCTTGATATCCTCGCCGTTCGCCTTGAGCATTTCTTCCGCGTACCAAACGATACCGAATCCGGTCGCTTCGGTTCTGCCGAGGCAGCCGCCGTAGGAGAGACCCTTACCGGTCAGAACGCCGCCGTCGAATCTGTCTCTGATTCTCTTGTACTGGCCGAATAAGTAACCGATTTCTCTTGCGCCCACACCGAGGTCACCTGCCGGAACGTCGGTATCCGGACCGATATGTCTATATAATTCTGTCATGAAAGCCTGGCAGAATCTCATGATCTCAGCATCGCTTTTGCCGTTCGGATCGAAGTCCGCGCCGCCCTTGCCGCCGCCGATCGGCAGACCTGTCAGGGAATTCTTGAAGATTTGTTCAAAACCTAAGAACTTGATGATGCCCGGATATACGTTCGGTGCGAACCGCAGACCGCCCTTGTAAGGTCCGATCGCGGAGTTGAACTGATATCTGTAACCCTTGTTTACGTGAACCTTGCCTGCATCGTCTACCCAGACAACGCGGAACGTGATGCCTCTTTCCGGCTCAACCAGTCTTTCCAGAAGACCTGCCTTTTCGTATTCCGGGTGTGCGTCCATGACCGGCGCCAAAGAAGTTAAAACCTCTTCGACGGTCTGATGAAACTCCGGTTCGCCGGGATTGTTCTTTTTACATTCTTCGATTACTCTTTCAACATAAGTTGCCATTGCTTTTCTCCTCTTCTCACATTAAGATTTTAGAATGTTTAACCGCAATTCAAATAAATTGTTTTCTATCTCAAATGTAACACTAAGGCAATGCCTTGTCAACACCGTGTATACAAGATTTTTTTGTTTTTTTTGCGGAACAAAATCCAAATCCTTGCCAAGGCGGAACCCCAGCAATTACAAGGCTTTTCGCCTACGCATTTTCGGACTTTCCCGCGAAAATATCCGCGCCGCACGCGCTTCGCACGCATAGCCTCTCCGCAAGGCAGGTCTTTCCGGATTTCCCGGGAAAACATCTGCGCCGCACACGCTTCGTGCGCATAGCCTCTCCGCAAGCGAGAACTTTTCGGACTTTCCTAGGAAAATATTTGCGCCGCGTTTTTTCAAAATCAAACAGCTTCTTTCGATACTGTATGTTTATGGTGATATATGCTCTAAGTGACTTCTTAATCATGATTTTGTCATGGTTAGTGAAGCAATCACTTAGAGCATTTTTG
>ERZ856578.5701-NODE-5701-length-14856-cov-3.724880_pt1 | contig 14856 bp, 19 predicted proteins | sample MGYA00514384_ERZ856578 | MGnify/ENA primary metagenome ERZ856578 (study PRJEB29103, sample SAMN06111958) | human gut metagenome | biome: human gut; feature: ankylosing spondylitis patient; material: healthy_person | host: Homo sapiens | place: China:Hangzhou...
GTTGCGGGGCATGACGGCCAGCTTGGCGATGTCTGCGCCCAGATCCAGCATGCCTACCAGTGTGTCAACCTCCCCATTTTATCGTTTCTGTTTGATCCGGCTGAATCGCACACCGCCGCCGTTTCAGAACATCCGATGTTATCTTCGATCGTGAAACCACCGCTCCGGCGCCGGTTTCATAGATAATTATTGTACCATACAGCGCAAGAAAATTCCATCCCCGCTGTCTGCTGCCAAAAATGCCGCTTTTACTGAAACAAACGGAAAAAGTGGAAAATTTTAATGCTTATAAGTTCCCCAAAGGATGCACAAGATAGGCTTGCGATACCCAATCAATTCTTTTTGAAATGAGAAGGAGAACAAAGTTATGTCTAAGTCTACCAGTAAAATCAATATCCCCGAAGCACGCGCCGCTATGGACAAGTTCAAGATGGAAGCCGCCAACGAAGTCGGCGTCGACCTGAAGCAGGGCTACAACGGCCACCTGACCAGCCGCGAGGCCGGCTCCGTGGGCGGCCAGATGGTCAAGAAGATGATCGAGGATTACGAGAACAAGATCAAGTAAGGTTTCGTTTCTCAATCCCTGGCAACCAGCGAACAAAAAGCAAAGCGGCCCAGAAGGCCGCTTTGCTTTTCTCCGTTCTGCGCCGAAAAATCATACGGGCACACGCCGCACAACCGCTCCGCAGCGCACCGTCTCAGCGCTGGTATTCAAATTCCAGATTGTACATACGAACCAGATCGCCGTCCTGCACACCCATTTCTTCCATGCGCTGAAACAGGCCGGACTCCCGAAGCTGTTTATCAAAGAACATCCGGCTTTCATAATCGCTGAAATTGACATTGGCAATCAGCCGCTCCAGCCACGGGCCTTCCACAATCCACACGCCGTCTTCCACGCGGATGTCCGGCAGGACGGAAGTGTCAATAACCGGCGCGCGTTTTACATATTCGGCTTCATAAGTCTGCACCGGAGGCAGTGTCTGCAGCCGCGCAGCAATGGTCTGCACCAGCTCGCGCGTGCCCTGATGCGCCGCAGCAGAAATGGCAAACAGGGGATATCCCTCTTCTTCCGCCCGTCGGCGCAGCTGCTCCAGCAACTCCTCATCGGCCATAATGTCGCTCTTGTTGGCCACTACGATTTGGGGTCGCTGTGCCAGTGCCGGACTGTACTGCCGAAGTTCTTCGTTGATGGCACCAAAATCCGCTGCGGGGTCACGGCCCTCGCTGCCGGACACATCCACCACATGCACCAGCAGGCGACAGCGATCCACATGGCGCAGAAAATCGTGGCCCAAACCCGCGCCTTCCGAGGCGCCCTCAATGATGCCGGGAATATCCGCCATAACAAAGGACTCGCCGCCCTCCACGAACACTACGCCCAAGTTGGGAAACAGCGTGGTAAAATGATAATTGGCAATTTTGGGATGGGCCTTGCTGACCACGCTCAAAAGGGTAGATTTGCCCACATTGGGAAAGCCCACCAGCCCTACATCGGCCAGGAGCTTCAGCTCCAGCACCACGTCGTGCTCTTCACCAGGCATGCCGGCCTTAGCAAAACGGGGCGCCTGCCGGGTAGGCGTTGCAAAATGACAGTTGCCCCAACCGCCGCGGCCGCCGCGGCACAGCACAAACGGCTCGGCATCGGACATATCATGGATGATTTCATTCGTCTCGGCGTCCCGCAGCAACGTGCCCTTGGGCACCCGGATGACGAGGGACTGGCCGTCTTTCCCGCTGCGGCGGGCGCCCTGCCCGTCTCCGCCGTCACCGGCTACATATTTCCTTTTATAGCGGAAGTCCATCAAAGTGGACATATGTTCGTCCACCTGTACGATCACATCACCGCCGCGGCCGCCGTCGCCGCCGTCCGGGCCGCCGGCGGCGATGTATTTTTCGCGGTGGAACGCCACCGCACCATTCCCCCCTTTGCCGGCCTTCACGGCAATGCGGGCCTTATCTACAAACGCTGCTGCCATAGTCGGGCACCTCCTGTATCGTTTTCTTTTTCTTTTCTTTCTTTTGTTTTGCGCATACACTCCGTACAATATACGCGTGTCTTCCGCCGCAAAGCCGTGGGCCATGCGCTGTCTCGTATACTCCGCTTCTTCGAAAAAGCCCCGAACCAAAGCGGTCCGGGGCTTTTTGAATCCAAAGAATTATTCAGCGGCTTCCGCAGGATAGACAGAAACCTTTTTTCTGTCCTTGCCCAGGCGCTCGAAGCGCACAACGCCGGTAGCGGTAGCAAAGAGGGTATCGTCCTTGCCGATGCCCACGTTGGTACCCGGATGGATCTTGGTGCCGCGCTGGCGGACCAGGATGTTGCCGGCCAAAACGTGCTGCCCGTCGGCGCGTTTAGCGCCCAGACGCTTGGATTCGGAATCACGGCCGTTCTTGGTGGAACCCATACCTTTTTTATGGGCAAAGAACTGAAGACCAATATTTAACATGATACGTTACACCTCCAAAACAGTAATGTTATCAGGGAACTCATCGTGGAGTTCTGTCAGGTAAACCATCAGGCCCGTGAGGACCGTCTGGCAGGTATTGTCCGCGGAAGCGGAAAGTCCGCCCGGCAAATAAAAACCGATTTTCGCATCCTTCTCACTAACGTTGACTGCAGCACCCAAGCCCAGCACATCGTTGAGGGAGCATTCCACCAGACGCACAGCGCTGGTAACAGCGGCACAGACAATATCGCTGCCCGCCTCGGCATAACCGCTGTGCCCTTTGACTTCAAAGGACACGATACGTCCGCCCTCTTCCGTGTGGAACGAAACCGTTGTCATGGGATTTTAGCCCACGGTGATCGTGCCGATCTCAACCTTGGTATAAGGCTGACGATGACCCTGACGCTTGCGATAACCCTTCTTGGGGTTGTACTTGAAGATCCGGATCTTCTTGCCCTTGCCGTTCTTCACGACCTTGGCCTCGACCTTCGCACCCTCCACCACGGGAGCGCCGAAGGTTGCCTTGTCGCCGTCCAGAATCGCCAGCACCTTGTCAAAGGTGACGGTCTCCTCGGCCTCGGCGCCCAGCTTCTCCATGAAGACCACGTCGCCCTCGGCGACCTTGTACTGCTTGCCGCATGCTTCGATAATTGCCTGCATTTAATTTCAACTCCTTCATTACGGACTCGCTGTCGGGGGCGGGGAAATCTCCCTCTTTCTGCCCATTCAAAGCGGCTAATATATTGTAGCAGTGAAAGAAACGTTTGTCAATGGATTTTTGCAGAAAACTCAGCCAGATCCAATTGATGGAAGATGCTGCCGTCCAGTTTTTTCCACAGCACAACCGTTCCATCCAAAAGCAGATAGCTATGAGCACTCCCCTCTTTGGGGAGCGAAACCGAATCGGGATTCAGATATAGGTTGTCCCTCCCAAAGAACTCCCACCCCGGAACATGGGTGTGGCCATGTACCAGGATGTCGCCGCGCTGCAGCGGCGGCAGGTTCCCCCGATGGTACTGGTGGCCGTGGGTAGCATAGACCGTCCGTCCACCCCAGAAGATCACACAGTACTCCGCCATCACCGGGAAATCCAGTACCATCTGATCCACTTCGGCCTCACAGTTTCCACGCACACAGAGCAACTGGTTCTTCACGCCGTTGAGCAGCGCGATCACTTCTTTAGGTGCATAGTCCCTAGGCAGATCATTGCGCGGCCCATGGTACAGCAGATCACCCAGCAACAGGAGCCGTTCACTCCCTTCCCGTTTCAGCGCCTCCAGCATCGCGCGGCAGTAGCCGGCCGAGCCATGCAGATCCGATGCAATCATCAGTTTCATAGCAATTCTCCTTGTTTTGTAATTTCAATACCAAGGCGCTCCTATTATGCTTTTTCCGGCGGCACACGCACCGCCAGGCAAAAAAGCACCGCTCCCACGGCAAACAGCACCGCGATCACTCCCACGCCCAAATGGATGTCGCCCGTGGCCTGGGAAACCACGCCGACCAGAGTCGTGCCCAAAAAGGAGGCTCCCTTGCCGCAAATATCCATCAGGCCGAAGTATTCACCGGACTGTTCAGCAGGAATGATTTTAGTGAAATAAGAACGGGACAGTGCCTGCACGCCGCCCTGAAATATTCCCACCAGCACCGCCAGCACCCAGAACTGCGCCTGCGTAGAAAGGATCATGGCAAACAGCGCGATGCCGAAATAAGCCAAAATGCACACCAAAATAAGCTGCTCCGCCCGATATCTTACCGCCAGACGGCCAAAAAAGATGGAACAGGGAAACGCAACCACCTGCAGCACCAACAGGGCCAGCAACAACCCGGCCGTATCAAAACCCAGCGCGGTGCCGTAAGCTGTAGCCATATCAATAATGGTGTACACGCCGTCGATATAGAAAAAGAATGCCAACAAAAACAAAAAATATTCTTTTCCCGTTTCACATTCGCCAGGGTGCGCCCCAAGCGGCGGAAACTCTCGGCCACCGCGCGGGGCCGTCGTTCCACAAAATACCTCTGCCGGTACGAGCGCAGCAGGGGCAGCGACAGCAACAGCCACCACAGGGCAATGATCCAGAGCGAAAGCATGATCGCCGCCGTCATCGTTAGTCCGATGCGCTCCGCTCCCAGCACCAACCCCAGACACAGCGCAAAGGGGATGCAGCTGCCGATATAGCCCCATGCGTAACCATGGGAGGACACCTGATCCATGCGCTCCGGCTCCGTCACATCCGAAAGCATTGAGTCGTAAAAAATCAGGCTGGCAGAAAAACCAACCTTGGCAATCACATAAATGGCCAGAAATACCAGCCATTGGCGGGCAAAGCCCAGCGCCGCACAGCCGCAGGCCCCCGCCAGAATCGTCAGGCGGAAAATGGGCTTTTTGTAGCCCTTTGTATCCGCCAGCGCTCCCAGCGCCGGTCCCAGCAGCGCCACCGCCAGAGTGGCCGCCGAGGCGGCGTAACCCCAGAAGGCCAGATACTGCGCATCGTTCAATCCCGCATCCGCGGCGATGCTGTTGAAGTAAATGGGCAGAAGCGTGGCGGAAAGCAACACGAAGACCGAATTGCCCACATCATACAAAATCCAGTTTTTTCCGCTTTGGTCAATCTCAATTTCATGGGTTCCCTTTCCAGCTTTCAAGGCATCCGGGATTCAAAGTTCCAGCGCAGCATCTCGTCCAAAGGCGCCTTGCCGGCGAGATATGCCTCGTATTCCCCGATCAGACGCAGCGCCAGAGTTTCTCCCTGCTCATACAGCGTCAAAAGCTTTGCCGTGCTGTCGGCGCAGCGCGGGTCTGCGGCCGTGCGCACCACCATGCCGTGAATATCCCGGTAGCATCCTGCTAGGCGCAGCGCCGCAAACAGAGCCTGCCGTTTCAGCGGCGAGGGCACGCGCAGCAATTCGCTGTAAAACACAAACCCGCGCAGGGCCTTCTCCACCTCTGCTGCAGATACGCCGGGATAAAACTTCTCAATGACCGCAGCATTCCGGTGCGTCGGCACAATGTGCCCCACCAGATGGGCCGAGGCCGGCGCAAAACCGTCTCGTGTCAGCAGCGCCCGATCCAGTTCGACCTCCACTTCGGCATGGGACAGCCCACTTTGAACCATTTTTTCCCCGATCAAGCCGTGACAGCGGACATCCAGCGCAAAATGGCACAGCACGCCATACAGATAGGCCAGATCCTGCGCCCGCCCCGCGCCAGAACGGATGGCTTTGGCCGCAAAGGAAAAAAACGACGCCCCCGACTTTTCATGCTGGCGGTATCCCACCGCGCTGACGCGGTTTTTGTGATACGGTTCATAATAAAACAGAATATCCGGCCCGTGCAGTCCAATGTTGTACAGCTCCGGATGGGCTTCCACCGCAGCTTTCGGCGTACCGGTAAGCCGGGCGCGCAAGCGCTGTCCCGCCCGGAAATGAGCGTAGGTCGAAGGCATAACACCGACTCCTTTCGTGCGTTTGTCCGCCGCGGCTTAATAGCGCAGCTTGTCCACCGTCCACTCCTGCACAATGGCGCCATACTCGGTGCACAGCTTTCGGGCCAGCGCCAGATCCAAATTACGGTAGTTGCCGCACTCCGCGGCGCTCCGTCCCGGCATAGGTCCGTCGTAGTCCGCACCCCGGCGGCATACCTCCTGCATCAGGGCAATAGCCCCGGCATGGTCGAGCCGGCTGCCGTCCACGAGCAGATAAAACCCGGTCTGGCAGCCCATGGGGCCGAAATAAAGCACCGCGTCTTTGCAGGCCGAGTTGCGCAGAAGCGTTGCAAACAAATGCTCTGCCGAATGCAGCTCGGCGTTGCTTAACAAATCGCCTGTGTTCGGGCGCTTGAAGCGCAGGTCATAAGTCACCACCGCGCCGTCCTGCCGGGACAGATACATGCCCGGCTGCAATTTGGTATGATCTACTGTAAAACTGGCAATGCGTTCCATCGCTCATTCCTCCATCAAATCGAGATACACGTCCATCGCTTCATCCAGCCGCTTCATGGCAGCAAGGAAATTATCCTGGTACTCCTGCTCCTGCGCCGGGGCGAAAAGATGGTCGGTGACTACCTTAAGCGTTTGGAAGGGTACACCGTTGCGCAGGCACACCTGAGCCGCCGCGCAGGCTTCCATATCGCACACCAGCGCACCATAGACCTCCCGAATGGACTGAGCACGGGCATAGTCCCGGCCAAACCAGTCTCCGGTAGCCACGCTTCCCGGCGTCAGCGAAAGGCCCATATTCATCAGCAGCGTCATGGTCTCCAGCGTTTCGACGCAAGGGAAGCTTACCCGCTCCACGGTGGATACAAACCCCGGTGCATCCCCGGCCAGCGTAGTGTCCACATCATGCTGTACACACTCTGTCCCCAGCACCAGCGCGCCCGCCGGCAGGTCGCACAGCGCGCCGGCGCAGCCGGCGTTCACAATCCGCTCCACACGAAAGCGGTCGATGAGCAGCTGCGCCGCCATGGCTGCATTCACCTTGCCCACGCCGCCGACGCACACCACCGTGCTCCGGCTCAGACGGAAACAGGGCATGCCCGCCATCCATTCCGCCTCCGGCGCGCCGCGCAGGCGCAGCAGCCCTTCCGCCTCTTTTTTCATAGCGTAGAGTATGCCGATCTGCATAAGGCACCGCTTCCTTTCCTTCTTGCCCGCACCGGGGCAAAGATTTCTTTCAGTATAACCGATTCCAACACTGATTTCCAGTGGGAACCGGCCCGCTCTGCCCGTAGACGGACCGCTGCCCAAAACATGGAGCCGCCCACACACTGACTCCTCCATGCTTTTCCTTTTGTCCCCTGTCCGGCCCCCTGCTTACGTCCCGCGCCGGCGTCCAAAGCGAAGGTACAGCACTACTGCCAGCGCAAAGGTCAGCAGTTCGGTCGCCGGGAAAGCCAGCCAAACGCCCGTGATCCCCCACAGGCGGGAGAGCAGCACGATCATGGTTACAATCAGAATCCACCCGCGGCAGAGCGAAATGACCATGGCCTGCCGGGGCTGCTCCACCGCAGCCAGCGCCTGGGCCAGAACCATATTGACTCCCACCAGTATAAATCCGAGGCAATAAAGATGCAGTCCGGAAACTGCAATGGTTTTCAGGGCCTCCTCCTGCTCCCGGTTGAACAACGCGGTAATCTGGGGTGCAAACAGCAGCGCCGCAGCCCAGCACACTACCCCCAGCACCAGGGCAGACAACACGCACAGGCGCAGCGTCTGGCGTTCCTCTTTGCGCATGTTCCGCGCATAGTAATCGCTGAGCAGCGGCTGGCCGCCCTGCGTCAGCCCGATAAATACGGCAATGACCGCAAAGGAGACATTGGAAATGATCCCGTAAGCCGCCACACCCACATCCCCGGCCAGCGCTACGATCACAAGATTGGATACCAGCGTGACAACTGCGGAAGACACCTCGCCGATAAACGCGGAAACCCCCAGAGCGCAGCACCACCCCATCCGCTTCGGCTCCAGCGGGCAGCGGCAGAGATGGAAGGAAGCTTTTTTCGGCAGCACATACAGAAGCAGCGACAGGAGCATCCCCACCAGCGGCGAAATACCTGTGGCCAGCGCCGCGCCGAAGATCCCCATATCCAGCGGATACATAAAAAGATAATCCAGCACCACATTGCTCGCCGTCCCGGCGACCATGCACAGGGTGGACAGGTGCGGGGCATTGTCGTTGCGCATAAACGCGATCAGAATATTGCTGAAGAAAAAGCAGGGCGCAAACGTCATCAGCACCTGAAGATACATCTTGGACATCTCGTGTACCACGCCGGAAGAACCCAGCAGCGACGCCAGCTGCGCCGGCGCCAGCCAACCCAGAAGAAGCCCCAGCACGCTCAGAACAGCAGCCAGAGCCATCATATTTGTGTACACACGGTTTCCCTGCTGCGTCTCCCCCCGGGATTTATGGATGGTAAACAGCGTGGCGCCGCCCACCCCCAGCAGCAATCCCAGTCCGTTGAGCACGCTGTAGACCGGAATGGAAAAATTCAGCGCCGCCAGCCCCAGCGTACCCACCCGATTGGCTACGAAAAAGGTATCCGTCAGATAGTATACAGCCAGCCCCAGCATACTCAGCACGCTCATGGACGCATACCGTGCAAAGCGGCGCGGCACACGCTCTTCCCCCGACAGATTATTCATACGCTTCTTCCCCCGTTTCTGTTTTACCTGATTCTGTTAGTATAACGAGCATTCCGCCGCTTTTATGGCAAAAAACAGAGTAAATAGGCGAAAAATATGGATGCGCCATCTGAAATCTTGAATCTTTTCTACTGCGCCATACTGCAAATGGTACGATATCGTCCATTTTTCACACCGGTGCTGTGATATAGTGAACATACTATAAGAAGCGGAGGGCAAGTCATGAAAAAATTGCTGATCGGATTTCTGCTGGTTACGGAACATGCAGACCCGCGCAGAGACTGCGCCTGCATTGAAAACGAGGACGCTGTTCTGTTGTTTTTCACGGTAAACAGTTACGCCCAGGGCGAACAATACGCCAAAGTTCTGGCCGCGTTGGGCTGCGTCGGCATTGAGCTGTGCCCAGGCTTCGGCAATGAGGGCGTCGCCCGCATTCAAAAGGCCGTCGGGCCGCACACACCGGTGGGTGTGGTGCGTTTCGACATTCATCCCGCGCTGGATCACCGCTCTGGCGACAGTTTCCCTTACAGCAGGCCCTGAAAGCGCCGCCGCTGTTCCCCATAAACAATCCCCCACAGGATGCAGACAATCCCATTTGCATCCTGTGGGGGTTCTTTTTTCCACGGTTCAATCAATACCGGCTGCGCACCTCAAGATACTGCACAATGGCGTCACGCACGCCTTCAAAACCCAGCACAGCGCTGTTGAGCGTCAGGTCGTAATTGCGGGCGTCATACCAGTCCTTTCCCGTGTGGCGCTGGTAGAATTTCGCGCGGTATTCGTCCACCTGAACGATTTTTTTGCGCACGTCCTCACGGCTCATAGAGTTGACCAGCATAGCCTGTTCCAGACAGAAGTCCGCGTCTGCATGGACAAAAACCCGCGCCACGTCACTGCGCTGCCCCAAAACGTAGTCCGCGCAGCGGCCCATGATGATACAGGGGCCTGTCTCCGCCAAACGGCGGATCACTGCGGCCTGGTATTCAAACAGCTCCCCGTCCCGGGGCGCGCCCTTGGCCGGCGTACTGTATCCCAGCACCGGCTCGCCCTTATAAAGGCCGCGCAGACGGCTGCGCAGGTCCGGCCGCAGCCGCTCATCTGAAAACAGCACTTCATTGACGCCGCTGTCTTCCGACGCCATGGCAATGATCTCCCGGTCATAAAACGGGATGTTCAGCTCTTTGGCCAACATCCGACCCACAGTTTTTCCGCCGCTGCCATACCGCCGGGCAATCGTGATGACAAAAGGTTTCATACGCATCCCCCTTATTCGCCCAAATAAGCCTTTTTGATCGCGTCGTCGTTCAAAAGCTCCCTGGCGTTACCGGATTTGCTGATGCGGCCCGTTTCCAGCACATAGGCACGGTCGGCAATAGACAGGGCCTTTTTCGCGTTCTGCTCCACCAGAAGCACCGTGGTGCCGGCAGAAGACACCTTTTCGATAATCTTGAAGATCTCGCCCACAAACAGCGGCGAAAGGCCCATGGACGGTTCATCCAGCAACAGGATTCGAGGCTTGGACATCATCGCCCGCCCCATCGCCAGCATTTGCTGCTCGCCGCCGGACAGCGTACCCGCCGCCTGGTTTTTGCGTTCCTCCAGCCGCGGGAACCATTCGTACACTTCCTTAAGCGAAGCAGCCACTTCGCTCTTGGGACGGGTGTATGCGCCCATGCGCAGATTTTCCGCCACTGTGAGGTTGGCAAACACGCGCCGTCCCTCAGGCACATGGCTCATGCCCAGGCGCACAATGGCATGGCCGGGCTTACGGGTGATATCCTGCCCCTCAAACACCACGCTGCCGCTTTTCGCCTGCAGCAGACCGGTAATGGTGTGCAGTGTTGTGGTTTTTCCGGCGCCGTTGGCGCCGATCAGGGCAACAACTTCGCCCTCCTCCACAGAGAAGGACACGTCGTGCAGCGCATGGATCAGGCCATAATAGACGTTCAAGTCTTTGACTTCCAGCATTGCCATACTTTCTCCTCCTCCCTCAATCACCGAGATAGGCCGTGATGACCTCAGGGTTACTCAGTACTGCGCTGGGCGTGCCCTCCGCCAGCAGGCGGCCAAAATTGAGCACATAGAGGTATTCACAGATACCCGATACCAATTTCATGTCATGCTCGATCAGCAGCACTGTTACATCAAATTGTTTGCGCACCAGTTCAATCGTCTCCATCAGCTCAGCCGTTTCATTGGGGTTCATGCCGGCTGCCGGCTCATCCAGCAGCAGCAACTTGGGATCTGTGGCCAGCGCGCGGGAGATCTCCAGCTTGCGCTGCTTGCCATAGGGCAAATTGGCCGCTTTGTAGTCCCATTGGCCATCCAAATCAAACACCTTCAGGATCTCCATAGCCTTTTCGTTCATCTGCTTTTCTTTCCTGTGGTAAGATCCCACATGGAGCAGACTTTCCGGCAGGGAGTAGGTTATCTCGTTATGAAATCCTGCTTTTACATTGTCCAGAACCGAGAGTTTTGTAAACAGGCGGATATTCTGAAAAGTGCGTGCAATGCCCATTTTGCAGATTTCATGAGGCTTCCGGCCCACAATATTCTCCCCATCCAGGCGGATTCCGCCGTCGGTGGGACGATATACGCCGGTGAGCATATTGAACACCGTGGTCTTTCCGGCGCCGTTGGGACCGATCAGACCCACCAGCGCTCCCTTTTCAATCTGCATATTCAATTCGTCCACGGCCCGCAGGCCGCCGAAAGAAATCCCCAGATCCGTCGCTTCCAGCAAAGCCACTCAGACCGCCTCCTTTTTCTTTTCCGCCGCTTCCGCTTTGCGCAGTGCACGGCGCTCCAGCAGTTTTTCCTTGATGCCGGAGTTATTGAACAGCATCAGGGCGATCAGCAAAATGGCATACACCAGCATGCGGTAATCGTTGAAGTTCAGCGCACGCAGCAACTCAGGCAGCAGCGTCAGCAATGCCGCTGCAATGATGGAACCCCAAATATTGCCCAGACCGCCCAGCACCACGAACACCAGCACCAGAATCGACAGGTTAAAATCAAACTTGGTAGCGGTGACGGTAGAATAATTCATGGCATACAGCGTGCCCGCCATGCCGGCAAAGGCCGCGGAAATCACAAAAGCCATCAGCTTGTAACGCGTCGTCGAAATACCGATGGAATCGGCTGCGATACGGTTGTCCCGCACCGCCATAATGGCGCGGCCCTGCCGGCTGTTGATCAGGTTCAGAATCACAAACAGCGTAACCAAAATCAGCACAAATCCCGCAGTAAAGCTGGATATCTTATCAATGCCCGACACGCCAATGGGACCGTTGATAATCATTTTCCCGCCTTCTTCCAGCACAAAACTCTGCTTGATAATGCTGAAATGCAGACCGTTCCCATCCATGCCCACATAGAGCACGTTGATAATATTTTTAATGATCTCGCCGAACGCCAAAGTCACAATGGCGAGATAATCGCCTTTCAAGCGCAGCACCGGCACACCCACAATGACGCCGGCAATTCCCGCGAACAGTGCGGCAAAGAGCATGGCAATCAGCAGCCGCAGTGCCGGCGAGGGTACGCTGTCGGCCAAAGCCGTGGTTACCACGATGCCGGTGAACGCTCCCACGGACATGAAACCCGCATGTCCCAGGGACAGCTCGCCCAGAATGCCCACCGTCAGGTTCAGGGAAACTGCCATGACAATATACGCGCAGATGGGCACCAGCATGCCGCTCAGGGAATTGGAGATGTTCCCCGTCATCACCAGAAGCTGCATAACAATATATGCCACAATCACAATGCCGAAGGCCAGCACAGAATCGCGCCGTCCTTTTATCACGGTTTTCACTCGATCCATTCCGCCCACCTCAGACTTTCTCGCTCATCTGCTTGCCGAGCAATCCGGACGGCTTGACCAGGAGCACAACGATCAGCACAGCGAACACAATGGCGTCCGCCACTTCCTGGGAAATATACGCACGGCTGAAAATCTCAATCACACCCAGCAGGATACCGCCCAGAAACGCACCGGGGATCGAGCCGATGCCGCCGAATACCGCAGCAGTAAATGCCTTGATGCCAGGCATGGAACCTGTTGTGGGAATCAGCAGCGGATAGGCCGAGAGCATCAGCACACCCGCGATGGCTGCCAGCCCCGAACCGATGGCAAATGTAACAGAAATAGTGGTATTCACATTGATCCCCATCAGCTGTGCCGCTCCCTTGTCCTCCGACACCGCGCGCATGGCCGTACCCATTTTTGTTTTGCTGGTGAACAGCATCAGCACGACCATAATCAGAATGCACACTGCAATGGTAACCAGCGTAACATGGGTGATGCGAAGTGTGCCCAGGCTGACCGAGCCGCTGCCCACCACAGAAGTGAAGCTCACCGGCGTAGACGTCCAGATCAGCAGCGCGGCATTCTGCAGGAAATAGGACACGCCGATGGCAGTAATCAGCACAGCCAGCGCCGGCGCATTGCGCAGCGGTTTATAGGCCAGGCGTTCAATCACAACGCCCAGCACCGTGCACACAACGATCGCCAGCAACACCCCCATCAGCGGATTCCAGCCCAAATACGCCGTGGCGCAAAAGCACATATACCCGCCGACCATGATAACATCGCCGTGGGCGAAGTTCAGCATCTTTGCAATGCCGTAGACCATCGTGTAACCCAAGGCAATAATGGCATAAATGCTGCCCAGGCTGATGCCGGTGATCAAATAGTTTAACATGGAGCACACCTCAAATCTTCTTTCCCGTTTCTTTTACTTTCTCTATCGTCTCAGTGACGCTTTGATCCTGTTTTCTTGCTCAATTCTTTTTTCTTTTTCGCCGCTGTGCGGTAAAGGACGCAGGGGGAGGGACCGCTGGCTTTCCAGCGGCCTCTCCCCTGCGTCATTGCATGTTTCTTCAATTTCGCCGCAGCGGATCACATACCGACATATGCACCGTTCTGGATGACCATGCCCTTGGGGCTCTTGGAAACCTGGCCGTCGGTCCAAGTCATGCCTTCGCCGGTCAGGCCGTCGAACGTCATCGTGGAGAACTGCTCAATCATCAGGTCGCACAACTCTTCGGCAGACATATCGGGCGTTGCACCGGCATTGGTCAATGCCTGATAATATGCATATACGCAGTCATAGGCATCTGCCGCAAACTGATTGGGCACATCGCCGTACAGGTCCTGATCCTTCTGCACGAAGTTCTGCGATCTTTCATCCTCGGCATCGGCGTTAAAAGGAGTCAGCAGCATCACGCCTTCGGCCAGAGAGGTGTCAAAGTTCTTCACCGTCAGGATACCGTCCATGCCATCCACGCCGAAGAACTTGGGCGTATAGCCCATGGAATTGGCCTGGTTCAGGATCAGGGACGCAGGCGTGTAATAAATGGGCAGGAACACCAGATCTGCGCCAGCGTTCTTTGCCTCGCTCAGCTGCACGTTAAAATCCGTCTGAGAGGAAGTCGTAAACGTACCGGTGGAAACAATGTTCAATCCCTTAGCTTCCGCCTCGGCAACAAACTTTTCATAAATACCAGTGGAATAGGTATCGTCGTTTTTATAAATGATTGCGATTTTCTCGCCCAGCCCCTGCTCGGCGATATAGTCAGCCGAAGCGGTACCCTGTCCAGGATCGGTGAAGCACATCTGATACACGTTATCCTTGCCCTCGGTCACCGCCATAGAAGAAGCGGAAGGCGTCAGTCCAAAAATGCGATCCTCATTGTGGTTCACGGAAGTCGCCTCGGCAGGCTTGGTGGTAACAGACACCAAAGAGAGCTGCATACCCCAGTCCTTGAGTTTGTTGTATGCATTAGCCGCTTTCTCAGGATCGCCCTCATCGTCTTGCATATTCAGTTCAAACTGGATGCCGCCCAGAGCATTGATTTCATCCACTGCAATCTGTGCCGCATTCTTCACAGCATTGCCGTAAATGGCATCGCCGCCGGTCAGAGGGCCGGTACCGCCAATCTTAAAGGCTGTGCTGCCGCCCTCTTCGCCGGAAGGCTGCTGGGCATTGCCGCCGTTGTTATTGCCGCAGCCAGCCAATGCGCCGGCCAGAACAGCGCCAGCCAGAAGCACGCTTACTGTCTTCTTCATTTTCATCGTCTCCTTTTCAGAATCGGTTCCTGTCCCCCCTCTTCCACAGACGGACAGGCAAAGAAGCCGCGGCTTCTTTGTTCCCCATTTTCCGCGCGTTTGCATCGGAGAATATATCTTTCCAAGCAGCTTTAGAAGTGTTCAACAGCATAGTTAATACTCTTCTTTTTACCTAATTGTGATTCCAGAA
>ERZ856578.5712-NODE-5712-length-14820-cov-10.872278_pt1 | contig 14820 bp, 10 predicted proteins | sample MGYA00514384_ERZ856578 | MGnify/ENA primary metagenome ERZ856578 (study PRJEB29103, sample SAMN06111958) | human gut metagenome | biome: human gut; feature: ankylosing spondylitis patient; material: healthy_person | host: Homo sapiens | place: China:Hangzhou...
CCGATGATGTCTACGCCGTTTTCTGCAACTGCTCTCATGAAGCCGACACCGTCGGTGGTGTAAGCGGTGAGAACGCCGTTGTCGTTGACGATGGTATTACATGCGCCGGAGATCTCCGAAGCAGGAGAAACCTTGTCTGCCAATTTGCACATGATATTTTTGCCAGGCATGGTGATGTTCCAGCCTCTTGCACCCATGGTGCGGAGTCCTTCGACTGCCTGCGGCATTTTGTCTTCCGGTACATCAAAGGCAAGGTAGCTATAATCAAGGCCGAGCTGGTCGCATGCTTCGTTGTGCATTTCCGGAGAAACACTGTGTGCAACCGGGCTTCCGAGTAAACATAATAATCCGGTGTGTCCTGTGATGTGTTTTGACATAATTTGAAATCCTCTCTCTCCTCGTATTTCCGCATGATGATAAATCGTGCTGTAGCACTTTAAACTGCTACTATATGAAGTGAATTATACTCCAGATGCCGAAAGAAAGCAAGAAAAAAAGAGGAAATGACGCAAAGTTCATTTCCTCTTTTCGTGTTGGTTTTTGATTAAGGTTTAAGATGGAAAAGATTCGCCCGGAAATCAGATTCCAAGTTTCTCTTTCATGTAGTCAACCGGAGTATCTTTTCCGGTGTACAGCTTGATTGCGATGAGTGCCTGGAACAGCATCATTCCCATGCCGTTGAATACTTTCTCACATCCTGCTTCTTTTGCCTGTTTCATCATAACGGTTTCGCGCGGAGCGTAAACGGTATCCGTTACGATGAGATCTTTTTTAAAGAAGGAAGGATCAGGAATGTTGGAAAGGTCTTCGAGTGGATGCATTCCTACGCCGGTAGCATCGCAGAACAGGTCAGCTGCGTGCATTTTTTCTTTCAGGAGGTCTTTGTCTGCCAGATCGTTCATGGTAGCCTTGCAGTTGGTGTTCTTATTGATCAGATCAACAATTTCCTCTCCACGGCTGTAGAATTTGTCTTTGATGTTGAAGATTTCAATTTCTGCAACTCCATCCAGAGCACCGCGCACTGCAATTGCAGTAGCAGCACCGCCGGTTCCGATCAGGACCATCTTCATTCCCTTGAAATCGATGCCTTCTTCGGTCAGTGCCTGCCAGTATCCCATACCATCGGTGTTGTAGCCTTTCAGTTTGCCGGTTACCTGACCGTTTTCGTCGCGGAGGTTGACTACGGTGTTGATAGCGCCGCATAACTTAGCTGCTTCATCTACCTCGTCCAGATATTTGTGGACAACAGTTTTGTTTGGCATGGAAATATTGGAACCGAGCATTTTCAGCGCGCGGATACTCTGCACAGCATCTTTTAAAGAATCGTTATCAACTTCGAAAGCAAGCTGAATGACGTCATCTCCGTTTTTGTCGTATGCAAGGTTGTGGGTTGTCGGAGACTGGGTGTGACGGATCGGGTAAGCCATTAATCCAACTAATTCGGTATGTCCTGTAATATTTGGCATGATATTTTCCTCTTTTCTGTTTTTTTATATTGTGTAAGAAAGTGATTCAGTGATTACTCAAGCGGCTCCAGATGCAGGTAGCCCTGGGACTCCAGTACATTCAGGATCGCGCGGCCTTCCATGGTACCTTCCATGATGCGGCGTGCACGTACGGAATCGCCGATGGTGTATACATAAGTATTGGTATCAGCGAATGCTTCCTGGATCTCCGGCAGAATCGGGTTATTGGAGCGCATTCCAAGACAGTTGAATCCGTAATCGAAGGTGAGATCCTGGATGGTTCCGTCCGGAAGTTTTACGGTGAATGCGTTTTCTTTTACTTCCTGAAGAGCAGTATTGACATATTCTTTTACACCGTATTTGTCGTGTGTCTCACGCATGGAGCATTTGGTGATCGGGTCTGCAAGCATACCGATCTGCGGCAGCATATCGATGATGGTACACTCGGCGCCTCTCGGTGCAAAGTATTCAATAACGTCAAGTCCTACGGAACCGCCGCCGACTACAACGACTTTCTTGCCCTGACAGGCTTCTTCCGGATATTTTCCGGCGTTTACATTGTTGATCATACCAAAGATGGTATTTACGTTTCCGGCATCGATGTTCTCTTTCAGGCCTTTGATCGGCGGAACAAGCGGAACGGAACCGGTGGAGTTTACAATGATGTCCGGTTTGAACTGTTTGATCTTATCCACCGTAGCTTCGGTGTTGAGGAAAATATACAGGTTTTTCAGTCTGGCGGCTCTTGCCTCAAGGTATTTCGGGAAGTCTTTCATACGGCTCTTGCTTGGAAGATCAGAGATGAAAGTGGAAAGACCGCCGATGTGGTCGTTTTTCTCGAGTACGAAAACGTTGCATCCGACTTCTGCAGCGGTGCAGGCTGCTTCCATACCGGCAGTACCGGCGCCGACAACAACAACGTTACAGTTTTTGTTCACTTTCAGTGCTTTGTAAACATCGCCTTCCGGAACAGCCGGGTTTACGGTACAGCGGATCGGGCGGTTGACACCGATACGATTTCCGGCACATCCGACGTTACAGGAGATGCATTTTCGAAGGATATCTTCCTCGCCGTTTTCCACCTTCTTTACCCAGTTCGGCTCAGCGATCAGGCCGCGTCCCATGCCGACGATATCAACATCGCCGCTTTCCAGAACTTTTTCAACGACCTTCGGATCACGGTAGTTACCAGCGTTGATGACCGGTTTTTTGAATTTGTCTTTTACGGCTCTTGCCATGTAGGAACGCCATCCATCCGGCAGGAAGTTGGAATCGATCTGATACTGCAGGGATGGGTTGAGACCGCAGGATACGTCGTACATATCTACGAACTCATCCAGGTACTCCAGGTATTCCAGGGTATCTTCCAGTGTGTTTCCGCCCGGAACACGCTCCTCGGCAGAGATACGAACGATGATCGGGAACCACGGTCCGACGTTTTTACGTACTTCTTCGAGGACCATACGCGGGAAGCGCAGGCGGTTTTCTACAGAACCACCGAATTCATCGGTTCTTTTATTGTAATACGGGGAGATAAACTGGCTCATCAGGTAGGAGTGGCCGCAGTGGATTTCAATGGCATCAAAGCCGATGGCCTGCACACGTTTTGCAGCTTCGCCGTATTTTTTCACGGTTGTCATGATTTCTTCTTTTGTCATCGGGCGAGGGGTTTCTCCGCCGGCTTTTGTCGGGATGTTGGAAGAAGAAACGGTTTCCATACCGGTTCTTGCGGAAGATGCGGAAGCTCCGGCGTGGTTGATCTGGATCGCTACGGTAGCACCGTTTTTATGAAGGTTTTCGACTAACTGATAGTAGCGCGGCATAAAGCTGTCGTGGTCGATACGGATCTGGCTGGTTCCGTTGGAACCGACCGGGTACTCGATGTTGGCGTTCTCCAGAATAATAAGACCAACGCCGCCTTTTGCGCGGAGAGAGTAGTAGTTCATATGACGGTTACTCATTTCACCGCTTGTCTCACCGTAGTTGGTTCCCATCGGGGTCATTGCAATACGGTTTTTAATCGTTGTTCGTTTGATGGTAATTGGCTCGAAAATTTTTGGGTAAGCACTCTTCATGAAAATTTCTCCTTATTCATTACATGAGCGGTAATCCTCTGTTTGTGACAAATCCATCATAACGCTTTCGACTAAAAATTAACAATATCTTTCAGATAAACTTTTGATACGTTTTCGCTATCGTTTCTGGACTCTTCGATAATGTCAGCGTGCTGTTTCATGTATTCGGTAAACCGTTCGACAGCCGGAAGCCGGTAGCGGTTCTTCATCCAGAACATAAAAGTCTGATGATAAATCTCGAGACCTTTCAGTGTGTGGATGCGGATACCGTCTGCCTGTTCCAGAATATCGGTTCGCGGCATGAGCGCGATGCCGAAGTTTTCGCGTACCAGTGCCGCAATCGAATATTCATCCGGGCATTCCATGATAATATTCGGATGAAGCTGATATTTGCGGTAGAGATGACCGGTGTAGGCCCCCATCCAGGATGCGCGGTCGTAGCCGATCACCGGATAACGGGTAAGCTTTACAAGCGGAACCTCCGGTTCATCGGCAATCGGATGCTGTTCCGGGGACACGATGACAAGCGGCTGCTGGATCAACGGAAAAAACTCCATGTCGTCGCGCTTTAAAAAGCCGCCAAACCCAAGATCGAGTTCGCCGGATTTCACCTTCTGTGCAATGGCCGGGGTATGGTTCTGCCAGAAGCTAAATGCAACATTTTTGTTTTCTTCTTGGTCCAGAAAGGTACGGACGTTGTGCGGAATATAATGTCCGGCAAGTGGAAAAATATAACCGATATTGATTTTGCCGCCACCGGAGGCGAGCTCTTTCATCTTGCCTGCCGCAATGTCACAGTCGCCCGCGATCCGGTCTGCATGCTCCAGGAAAAGACGGCCGGCATTGGTAAGGACAACACCGCGCCCTTTCTTTTCAAACAGCGTGATTCCAAGCTCGCTTTCAAGGGCGGCCATCGAACGGCTCAGGGATGGCTGGGAAATATAAAGCTCCTCTGCCGCCTGGTGATAATTTTCCAGCCGGGCGACCTTTCGGAAATAGAGAATCTGATTCAGTGTCATGTGGTTTTTCCTCCTGAAAAAATGGTTCCGTAAGAAAGTCTTTGCTTCCTCTTATTATGATAACTCAAGTATACCATATCAATGCATTCAATGCATTGATTTTTTCCTTTAAAAGCATTAGACCGCACACACTTTCACTGTTAAAATAAAGGCAAATGTTATTTTTTTAACATTCACGAAACTGGTAATCTGTTGTTTGTGACAAAACAAAATGATGAACCGAACAGAGGAAAAAGACAATTTGACCTCAACACATGATCTATTTAAAAAGGAGAGAAACCATGAACAAGAAATACCTGCCAAGTGCATTAATTTTGTACTTGAACTACTTTATCCACGGTGTTGGATGCTCTATTCTGGGCCAGGCAGTCATCAAAGAGGCTCTGGCAGCAGCATGGGGAGTGGAAGCAATGGCAATTACCGCAATTTCCGCAGCACTCGGTCTTGGCCGTCTGATCGCACTGCCATTTGCAGGTCCTCTGTCCGACAAGCTCGGACGTCGCATTTCCACCGCAATCGGAAGTGCTTCTTATGCAATTTATCTGATCGGCCTTGCCCTTGCATTTCATGCAGGAACACACGGTGGTTATACCATCGCTTACGTATGCGCCATTATCGGCGGTATCGCAAACTCCTTTCTGGATACCGGTATTTACCCGGCAGTATCCGAGATTATTTACAAAGCTCCTGGCGTTGCTACCATGGGAATCAAATTCTTCATCGCAATTGCTCAGATGCTGCTTCCATTTGTTCTTGGTGTAGCTGTTACTTCTACAGCAGCAGGCCTTACCTCCTACAATCCGTTATTCTACGGATGCGGAATCGCTTATATCGTACTTTTTGTACTGGTATTCCTGTTCCCGCTGCCAGACGCTGACCAGAAAGCATCCGGCAAAAAAGAGGGCCTGATCGACAGTCTGAAACATACACATTTCTCCTTCGAATCCATCGCCATGATCCTGATCGGATTCACCTGCACCGGTACATTCCAGCTGTGGCTGAACTGTGCACAGAACTTTGCAAAAGAGAATGTAGGCTGGGCTGATCCGTCCATCATGCAGACCTATTATTCTGCAGGAACCATGCTGGCACTGATCGTAACAGCGTTCCTGACCAGAAAAATCAAAGATGTTCGTTTCATCGTTGTTTACCCGGCCATTTGCCTTGTAACTATGATTGCTGTCCTGATGGGACAGAGCAAACCGCTGATGATTGCCGGTGCTTTCATTATCGGATGGGCAGGCGCAGGCGGACTGCTTCAGATCGCAACTTCCGTTTGCAATATGCTGTTCCCGAAAATCAAAGGAACCGTAACCGCATTGGTTATGATTGCATCTTCTCTTTGCAACTACACCATCCTGACCGCAGCATCTAAAATGCAGCCGTCCGGCGTTATGACCATGAACATCGTTCTGACCGCAGTTGGTGTTGCGCTTGGACTGTTTGTAAACATTCGCTATAAAAAAATGGTTGAACTTGCACAGCAGGACAACTAAAATGAGGTTAAGGATTGCGGGAGTACGAAGTACCAGGGAATCCGGGCGTGAAAAAGAAAAGCCTGCAAAAGAAAAGTTAGGGTTAATATTGAAGAAAGAAGGAAAAACACATGAATACAGTAAAAGTTCGTGATATTGAAATCGGTGCCGGTGCACCGAAGATCATCGTTCCGATCGTAGGCGTTACCAAAAACGATATCATCGAAGAAGCAAAAACTTTCCATTCGATTCCGGTTGACGTTGTAGAATGGCGTGTAGACTGGTTCGAGGGTGTATTCGACTTTGCACAGGTAGAGGACGTGTTAAAAGACCTCCGCGAAGCACTCGGCAATATTCCGCTTCTGATGACATTCCGTACCTCCAAAGAGGGCGGTGAAAAAGCGATTGAGCCGACAGCCTATGCGGAGCTGAACATCAAAGCAGCACAGACCGGATATGTGGATCTGGTGGATGTTGAGATCTTTACCGGAGATGACATTGTAAAGAAGATCATCGACGGTGCACACGCAGCAGGCGTAAAGGTTGTTGCTTCCAACCATGATTTCTTCAAAACTCCTGCAAAAGCAGACATCATCTACAGACTGCGCAAAATGCAGGATATGAACGCAGATATTCCGAAGATCGCTGTTATGCCGCAGAATAAGAAAGACGTTCTGACCCTGCTTGCGGCAACAGAGGAAATGACCACCAATTATGCGGACAGACCGATCATCACCATGTCTATGGCAGGCACCGGTGTAATCAGCCGTCTCTGCGGTGAGGTGTTTGGTTCTTCCATGACCTTCGGCGCGGCGAAGAAAGCATCCGCACCGGGTCAGATGGGAGTCAATGATCTGAGCACCGTTCTGGATCTGCTTCACAAAGCCATGTAACCGTTTTTTCTTTATGGGACACCGGTATTTTTAGCTTTGCTGTTGATGCCGATGTCCCTTTTGTATTATTGTTCTGTTATAAATTTAACGGAGGTATGCCTTTTATGAAGAGAGTATTTCACTGGCTGGATGAAAACCTCGAAGAATTTCTTCTTGTGATCGGCCTGATCGCCATGACGCTGATCATGGGAGTCCAGGTTTTCTGTCGCTACGTTCTTGGCATGTCGCTGTCGTGGTCGGAAGAGCTGACCAGATATATTTTTATCTGGTGCGGTTTTTTAAGCGTCAGCTACTGCAGCAAAAAATGCCTTTCCATCAAGATCGAGCAGTTTGTTGCGATTTTCCCGCGGAGAGGAAAAGCCATCTTCAAAATTGTGAATCATACGTTTGAACTGATTTTTTTCATCTATATGATTCCGTTTGCTTTTTCTTATATGATGTCGTCAGTTAAAAGCGGCCAGCTTTCCCCGGCCTGCAAAATTCCGATGTACTTTATCCAGGCAGCACCGCTCGTCTCCTTTGTGCTGGTTGCATTCCGCGTTCTGCAGCGGTGGATGATCGAGTTCCGTGTGGCACGCGGTGAGAACGTTTTCGACCCGGCACATCCGGAGCGAAATACGCCGGAATCCTTCATTGAGGCAAATGCCGGAGCAGATAACACCACAGAAAATGCTCTGAACGCGGGTATCGACAACCGCATCCATACGATTAAAAATTCGAATGAGGAGGAACGCTAATGCCAGTCGTAGTATTATTTCTGATTTTTGTTGCATTGCTGGTCATCGCTGTTCCGGTATCGATTACCCTTGGAATCACATCTGTGCTTCCGTCGGTGTTTGACCCGTCTTTTACGGTAGGAGCCAAATATCTGATCCGTGCCATGTTCGGAGGACTCGATTCCTTCCCACTGCTGGCAGTTCCGATGTTCGTCCTCTCCGGTATCATCATGGCTAAGGGAGGCATCTCCAAAAAACTGTTTGATGTCTTTGCCTATTTTCTCGGAAAATTCACCGCAGGTATGCCGTGCGCGGTTATCGTCACCTGCCTTTTTTACGGTGCGATTTCCGGTTCCGCTCCGGCGACCGTTGCCGCTGTCGGAAGCATGACAATCCCGATTCTGACTACCCTTGGTTATGATCTGACATTCTCCACAGCGATTGTGGCAGTTGCCGGCGGCCTTGGCGTTATCATTCCCCCGAGTATTCCGTTCATCATGTACGGTATGGCTTCCGGCGCTTCGGTCAGTGACCTGTTCCTTGCCGGAATTGTACCGGGTCTGATGATCGGTCTGCTGCTGATGGTTTATGCCGTTTATCACTGCAAACGGTATGGGGAGGACAAAGAGAAGATCCATGCAGAAGTCAAAGTGCTGCATGACAAAGGCCTGCTTCGCGTTTTAAAAGAGAGCTTTTTTGCACTGCTCAGTCCGGTGATCATCCTTGGCTGTATCTACAGCGGTGTCGCTTCCCCGACTGAGGCGGCTGTTATCTCCGTATTCTATGCATTGATCATCAGCCTTTTTGTGTACAGGAGTATCCGCATCCGCGACATCTGGTCCATTCTGGTTGAGGCGATTCGTACCTTCACCCCGATCCTGTTTATTCTGGCGGCATCGACGGCATTTTCCCGTGTGCTGACGCTGATGCAGGTACCGCAGACGGTCAGCGAGTTTATCCTGAACAACTTCCACAGCCCGGTTGCGATCCTTCTGATCATCAATGTATTCCTGCTGATTGTCGGAATGGTTATGGATACGACACCGGCGATTCTGATTCTGACGCCGATCCTTCTGCCGATTGTACAGGCGATCGGCATGAATCCGATTCAGTTTGGTGTCATCATGGTTGTCAACCTTGCGATTGGTTTCGTAACACCGCCGATCGGTGTCAATCTGTTCGTGGCAAGCTCCCTGACCGACGTTCCGGTTATGCAGATTGCGAAGAAGGCAATGCCGATGATCGGTTTCTTCCTCGTGGCGCTGCTGCTGATTACGTTTATCCCGGCAATTTCGGTTGGAATTTTATAGGGAGGAGCGAGGGACAATGAAAAAGATGATAAAAAAGAAAAAGCTTTTCCGAACAGCGACGGTACTTGCCGCTGTCGTTGCACTTGGCGCATCGCTTGCCGGCTGCGGCTCTTCCGATGGAGAGACGACACAGCGCTATTCCTGGCCGCTGGCAACGGCGAGCCCGGAGGACACGGTAACGCAGATCTTCGCTGAGAAGTTTGCGGAAGAGATTTCAGAGCTGAGCGATGGAAGGATGAAAATTCAGGTTTACGCAAACTCAACGCTTGGCGGCGACCGCGATCTGCTGGAAACGTGTGCTGACGGCGATATTCCGTTTGTCGTACAGAATACGGCGCCGCAGGTTTCTTTTATGGGGGATCTTGCCGTGTTTGATTTGCCGTGTGTGTTTGATTCTCTCGATGAATGCCGTGAGAAGATTGATAATCCGGAGTTTTACGAGTTGATCAGCAATGTTTACACAGAGGGCGGCTATCACCTGCTCGGTATGGCGGATCAGGGATTTCGTGTCATGAGTACGAATAAGCCGGTTTACAGCTTTTCGGATTTCAAGGGCCAGAAGATCCGTACCATGGAGAACAGCTACCATCTGGCATTCTGGAAAGCCATCGGTGCCAACCCGACGCCGATGAGCTTCAGTGAGGTTTACATCGGCCTGCAGCAGCACACGATTGATGCGCAGGAGAACCCGTATGAGGTCATCGTTTCGAATAATCTGTATGAGCAGCAGGATTACGTAGTGGAAACGAACCATCTGCCGCATCTGATTTCCCTGATTGTCAACGACGATTTCTTCAAAGCTCTGCCGGAGGACGAGCAGGAGATCATGACCAAGGCGGCAAAGATTGCGACCGAGTACGCAAGAGAGCAGTCCGATGCCCGTATCGCCGATAAAATTGCGACGATCGAGGAGAGCGGAACGAAGATTCTGACACTCGATGACCAGACAAGAGCTGACATCCGCGAGGCATCCCAGGGCGTGTATGAGTCAATCAAAGAGAATATTGACCCGGCAATTTACAATGCTTATATGGATGGCATTGAGTAAGAAAAAGAAAGATGAAATTCCCGACAGCAAGGCACAAAAAACGACGCTTTGCCGCCGGGAATTTTTGCGTCCGCCAAGTGGGGGATTCGCAAAGATTGCCTTGCACAGTCGAAACGGCAAGACTATAATGAGGCTCAGAAGATTTAAAAAATTAGGACCAGAGGAGGTACAGAAATGATTTTTGAACACATGGACCGGATTGTATTTGCAGGAGATTCCGTAACGGATATGGAGAGCGCACAGCCGGTGGGGGAAGGTTTATTTGAAAATGTTGGAAAGAGTTATGTCAGAATCGTCGAGAATATGCTTGCGGCATTTTACCCGGAGGTGTATCTGCGTGTGACAAACTCCGGTATTGGCGGAAACACAAGCCGCGATCTGCTGCAGAGATTTGACCGCGATGTGGTATCTCTGAAACCGGACTGGGTTTCCATCTGCATCGGTATCAACGATGTCTGGAGACAGTTCGACAGCCCGGCTATCCCGGACGAGCAGGTATCCCCGGAGGAGTACCGTTTTAACGTCGAAAAGATGATTCTTTCCGTAAAAGACAACGTAAAAGGTATTTTCCTTATGACCCCATACTACATGGAGCCAAATGGAGAGGACTGGATGAGAAAACGCATGGACACCTACGGGGCCATCTGCAGTGAGCTGGCTGAAAAATACGGCTGCCGCTTCATCGACCTGCAGGCCGTATTCAATGATTATTTCCAGTACCGCCATTCTTCCTACATCGCCTGGGACAGAATCCATCCGAACCAGATCGGTGCGACGGTAATCGCTCGGGCATTTCTGGAAAAATGTGGATTTGATTATCATCACAGACCGGGAGAGGAATAAAAAGGCTGATAAATCTGTTTTGCTCCTGTTCTGTCTGAAAACAGCCGATACAGTCGAAAAAAAGAGAAAAAGAACGGTAAAATTCTGCTTAAATGACCAAATTTAATTGCTGTTTTGGGCTGGCTATGGTATATTATGACTATAGTGTACTTATGCTTGCATTAGGATGGACATTACATAGCAGGACATAAAATAAAAGAGAACAGGAGAGATAAACACATGTATCTGGAAGAGTATAAGAGATGGCTGGCAGCTGATCTGGAAGACGCAGATCTAAACCCGGAGCTGGCACGGATTGAAAGAAACGATGAGGAGATCAAGGACCGTTTTGCTGTATCTCTGAAATTCGGAACCGCAGGACTTCGTGGTGTACTTGGCGCAGGAACAAACCGTATGAATATCTATGTAGTGCGTCAGGCAACACAGGGTCTTGCAAACTGGGTAAAAACACAGGGCGGAAACCAGACCGTAGCCATCAGCTATGACAGCCGTATCAAGAGCGATGTATTCGCAAAAACAGCAGCAGGCGTTCTGGCTGCAAACGGAATCAAAGTCAGAATTTACGATGCACTGATGCCGGTACCGGCACTTTCCTTTGCAACCCGTTACTATAACTGCAATGCAGGTATCATGGTAACTGCATCCCACAACCCGGCAAAATACAACGGCTACAAAGCCTACGGTCCGGACGGATGCCAGATGACCGACGATGCTGCTGCAATTGTATATGCAGAAATTCAGAAGACCGATATCCTGACCGGCGTAAAATATATGCCGTTCGCAGAGGGCGTGGAAGAAGGACTGATCCGTTTTGTCGGAGAAGACTGTAAGAATGCCCTGTATGAAGCAATCGAATCCCGTCAGGTTCGTCCGGGTCTGTGTAAAACCGCCGGACTGAAACTGGTTTACAGCCCGCTGAACGGATCTGGTCTTGTACCGGTTACGCGCGTATTAAAAGACATCGGCATCACCGATATTACCATCGTTCCGGAGCAGGAGTACCCGAACGGATACTTCACAACCTGCAGCTATCCGAACCCGGAAATCTTTGCAGCACTGGAAAAGGGACTGGATCTTGCAAAAGAGACCGGCGCAGACCTGATGCTGGCTACCGACCCGGATGCAGACCGTGTTGGTATCGCGATGAAATGCCCGGATGGAAGCTATGAGCTGGTAACCGGAAACGAAGTCGGCGTTCTGCTTCTCGACTACATCTGCGCAGGCCGCATCGAGAAAGGCACCATGCCGGAGAAACCGGTTGCTGTAAAATCCATCGTATCCACACCACTGGCAGATGCTGTTGCCGAGCACTACGGCGTGGAGCTCCGCAGCGTTCTGACCGGATTCAAATGGATCGGCGATCAGATTGCAAACCTTGAGGCAGACGGCGAAGTAGACCGCTTCATCTTCGGATTCGAGGAGAGCTACGGATACCTGGCCGGTCCGTATGTAAGAGATAAAGACGCAGTCATCGGCTCCATGCTGATCTGCGAGATGGCAGCTTATTACAGAAGCATCGGAAGCTCCCTGAAACAGAGACTGGAAGAGATCTATGCCGAGTATGGCCGTTACCTGAACAAAGTAGACAGCTTCGAGTTCCCGGGACTTAGCGGAATGGACAAGATGGCCGGTATTATGGATGGCCTTCGAAAAGAGCCGCTGACCGAGATCGCAGGTTCCGCTGTTGTCAAAGTAACCGATTACGAGAAACCGGAAGAAACCGGACTCCCATCCGCAAACGTTCTGATCTACAAACTGGCAAACGGTGAAACCGTCATCGTCCGCCCGTCCGGAACAGAGCCGAAGATCAAAGTATACTACACAACACTTGGCAAGGATCTGGCAGAGGCAGAAGCAGAGAAAGAAAAACTCGCAGAGGCTTTGAAACCGATTCTGGCATAAAGAAAATAAAAGAATGGAAGGGCGTGGCTTTGGTCACGCCCTTTTTTGAACTGAAATTTCTTTTGAAAAGTGTAAGATTTTCTGCAAAATGGCGTGATGATAGATGAAAGGGGGATTTCCATATGGAGGATACTCATATTGTCCAAATGTACTGGGACAGGAACGAAACAGCGATCAGCGAGTCTGCGATGAAATATGGTACATACTGTACGTCCATTGCACAGAATATTCTGCGGAATCCGGCGGATGCAGAAGAATGTGTCAACGACACCTGGCTTCACGCGTGGAACGCTATGCCGCCGCACCGGCCGTCTCTGTTATCCACATTTCTTGGAAAAATAACGAGAAATCTTTCGTTTGATCTGTATAGAAAAATGCATCGCAAAAAACGCGGAGAAAGTCAGATGGATGCGGTATTGGACGAGCTGGAAGAATGTGTTTCGGGAAAAGATGATATCGAGAGGCAGTGGGAGATGAAAGAACTGATCGCGGAGATCAATCAGTTTCTGCAGAAGCTGCCGGAGGAGAAACGATGCATGTTTGTCCTGCGGTACTGGTATGTAGACAGTATCGGTGAAATCGCGGAGCGGCTGGGAAGAAGTGAAAATTATATTTCAGTTTCATTAAACCGGATCCGTGGAAAATTGCATACACACTTGACGGAAAGGGGGTTCGAATTATGAAGAAAGAAGAATTGTTTGAAGTGCTGGGAAATCTGGAGCCTGGTATGGTGGAAAAAGCACGGAGTGATCGCCACCCGCGGAGAGGCGTATGGAAAAAATGGACGGCCGCCGCAGCCTGCGCGGTGATCATCGGCGGAGCTGTGCTGGGGGTTGCGACATGGAGAAACGGTCGGGAGGGTTCTGCAGTCCGTTATCCGTCGGGGGTAACGACGGTTCTGGCGGCTTATCCGGCATCTGTGGAGCGGACAATGGATGCACAGAAATTCATGGAAAGCGATGCACACTGGGACTGGTGGGATTCGTACCGGGAGTTGACAGCAAAATCAGCAGAACTGCAGTCGGGAATGGATGCATATTATCAGAACCTGATGAAACAAATGCTGGTTTCAGAAGATGAAAATACCGTCTGCTCGCCGATCAATCTGTATATCGCGTTTGCGATGCTGGCGGAAACTTCGGATGGAAATACGCGGCAGCAGATTCTCGACATGCTTGGCGCTCAGGATATGGATACGTTGCGGGAAAATGTTTCTTCACTCTGGGAAAGCAATTATGCAGACACGCCCGCGCTGAACAGTGTGTTGGCAAATTCGCTGTGGCTGGATGGTGAGGAAACATACAATGACACAACGCTGCAGCGGCTGGCGGAACAGTATTATGCATCGACCTTCCGTGGGACTCCCGGATCGGAAGAGATGAATCAGGCTCTGCGGACCTGGACGGATGATAATACCGGAGGGCTTTTAAAAGAATACACCGAAAATATGGCGATCGCCCCGGAAACGGTATTTGAACTGGTATCAACCATCTATTATAAGGCGATGTGGCGGGAGAATTTCTGGGAAGTAAATACAGAGAAGGAAACCTTCCACGGAGCTGCGGGAGACACCACTGTGGACATGATGAAGAAAACGGAATGGATGGATGTCTACCAGGGCGAACATTTCCGTGCAGTCAGCCTTAGCCTTCAGGACAGCGGCTCCATGTATTTCCTGCTTCCGGATGAAAATACCGATGTCAATGAACTGGTATCGGATCCGGATCTGATGAAGGTTATACGGCGGGATGAAAGCAGTGATAACTGGTATTCCCCTATGGTGAACCTGTCTGTTCCTAAATTTAAAGTATCGGAGAAAACAGACCTGATCGAAACGGTGCGCGCACTGGGTGTAACGGATGCACTGGATGCGGATCTGGCAGATTTCAGCCCATTAACAGGGGACAAAGAGAATTTATACCTGAGCAAAGCAGACCACGCCGCCATGCTTGAAATCGACGAAAACGGAGTAACCGGAGCAGCGTATACAGAACTCGGCGTTTCAGAAACCGCAGCAGAAATACCGGACGACGAAATCGACTTCGTACTGGATCGTCCATTCCTGTTTCTTGT
>ERZ856578.5718-NODE-5718-length-14805-cov-2.798140_pt1 | contig 14805 bp, 7 predicted proteins | sample MGYA00514384_ERZ856578 | MGnify/ENA primary metagenome ERZ856578 (study PRJEB29103, sample SAMN06111958) | human gut metagenome | biome: human gut; feature: ankylosing spondylitis patient; material: healthy_person | host: Homo sapiens | place: China:Hangzhou...
CGGCATACGCGATCGTTTCACGTGACTGGAGTTCAGACGTGTGCTCTTCCGATCTGGGATGATGTCGAGACTCCCGAATGCGTCGGACTCGTGATGTTCGCCTATCGCGATTTTCTGAATACAAACTACAACGCCACGCTGGTTTCTTCGATCATGGAGGAACTGACCGCGGAGAATTTTTCAGCCCAGATCATCGCCCTGAGTCCGAGATCACTCGGGATCGGGTACATCGCCGGACTCGTGCGGGAACATCGACTCAAGGGGTTGCTGATCCCGGAATTCGATCTGCTCTACGCGGTCTCGGAGAAGCTCGAAAAACTCGGAATCCCAGTTGTCAGCATCGGGAATTTCTCCGGAATCCGCTGCCGGGTCAGCTCCAACAGCTTCCGTGCCGGATGCGATGCCGCAAACTATCTGTGGAGCAACGGCCACCGCCGGTTTGGAATTGTCTCGATGTCTCGAACGGATTTCTGCCAGGCGCAGCGGATTGACGGATTCTGCAGGACAATTGAGCAGCTCGGCGGCGATCCCGATGAAATCTGGATCCGGGAGTTCCGTTCTCTGGAAGGGTATTCCGTTTCCAGTGCAGTTTCCGAGCTGGTCAATATGAAGCGGAGGCCGACTGCGATTTTTTCGACCAACAGCATGTTCAGCCGGAAATTGATTGCGGGACTGGCTCAGTCCGGACTTCACGTCCCGGAGGATATATCGCTGCTCTCTTTCGAGGAGGACGGGGAACTCGAGGATTTCCCGGTTCCGGTCAGCGTGATGCGTCAACCGACCCGGGATATGGGCCGGATCGCGGTCGAGATGCTCGTCAAGAAACTGCGCGGGCTTGAAGTCAGGGAAAATGAGGAATTGAACTGTTCGCTGATTATCCGGAAAAGCGTTCGGGCAGTCCCGGTTGAATAAGAGAAGAGGTCACAAATGCTGTTCCAGAAATACACCGGCAATCCGGTGCTCGGGCCGGAGATGTTTCCTGCCGACATCATGTATGTGTTCAATCCCGGGGCGATCCGTCACAACGGGGAGTATCTGCTCGTGGTGGATGCCGCCACGGCTGCGACACCGATCGTCTTCTGGATTGCGCGCAGCCGTGACGGAATCCACTTTACGCCCGATCCGGGCCCGATTGCAGATTGGCCGACCCCGGCTTCCGGCCCCGAAAACTGCATTTACGATCCGCGCATCACGTTCATCGACGGGGAATATATTCTGATGTATGCGAGTCAGGCCGAGGGACGCGGCGTTCGCACCGGAGTGGTCCGCACGAACGATTTCCGCCGTTTCGTGCGGATCGAGCAGGCGGAAACAGGGCGGAACAATCGGAATTCCGTGCTGTTTCCGGAGAAGATCAACGGCCGGTACGTCCGTTTCGACCGCCCGATGGGTGACGATGAATTCGAACCCAGCGACATGTGCATCAGTTATTCGGACGATCTCTCGAACTGGTACGGCAGCAAAGTGTTGATGACACCCCGTCCCGGCTGCTGGGACTCGCACAAGATCGGCGGCGGAGCGGTCCCGATCCGGACGAACGAGGGGTGGCTGGCGATTTATCACGGAGTGGACCGCACCTGCAACGGTTACATCTATCGCCTCGGGGTGATGCTGCTGGATCTGGAGGACCCCTCCCGGATCATCGCGCGCGGCGGAATGCCGGTGTTGTGGCCCGATCGTCCGTACGAGATGCAGGGGCGGGTCCCGAACGTGACGTTCGGCTGCAATGCGCTGCTTGAACCGGATGGCACGGTGAAGATTTATTACGGTGCGGCGGATACCTGTGTCGGCCTGGCGACGGCGAAGCTCGACGACCTCATCGCCGCCTGCCGCCGTGGCAACCCGCTCGCGGAGACGTTTTTTTCCGGAAAGAAACAGAAGAGCAGAATTGAGATTCCCGAATATGCAACCATCTAACTCAGGAGAGAGGACCATGCAACGCAAATTCTTCACCTTGATAGAGCTCCTCGTCGTCATTGCGATCATTGCGATTCTTGCAGGCATGTTGCTGCCGGCACTGAATCAGGCGCGAAACCGCGGACAGGCCGCCAACTGCATCAGCAATCAGAAGCAGATCGGGCAGGCGATGATTCTTTATGCGGGAGACAACAACGACACTCTCCCGCTGGTGCGCTACACCAATACGACGAACTACTGGAGCAAGAGCATCGCCGACTATCTGGGACTGCAGAAACTCGACGGCGAGACCGTTTTTTATTTCAAGGTGCTGATCTGCAGCTCCTCCAAGGAGATCGAGACTCTGGCGAACAACTACACGTACAACAGCAACTACTGCTATAACGACAATATCGGGAACGTCGGGACGGAGTCCTGGCAGTATCCCGGGGCGACGACGAAAGCGCCGCGGATGCTGGGGCGCTTCCGCCAGCCGTCGAAAGGCGTGGTCCTTGCGGAATATTCGCGCGAGGGGAATTCCAGCAGTGGCGGCAATGCGTTCTCCGAGAAATGGTCCGGCTGGGAGGCGATGGCGGCACCGGGCAAGATCGACCGGTTCCGCCACGGGAATCTCTCGAATTATCTCTTTGCGGACGGGCATGCCGCTCCGGAGATTTACAGCCGTTTCGTTCAGGAGAACTTCGTCGGTTTTCTTTTCACCAACGGGATTTACAATTAACATACGGCTTGAAGATGCAACCTGACGATTTCTCCGCCCAGGGGAAATGCGTCGACTCAATGGAAGTGGATCGAGATGAAAAAAGGTTTGATCGGGATGTTTTTGTCGGCCGCTCTGACGGTCGGATTTGCGCTGGCCGCATCGGATGTGGAATTGTTTGACCGGGAGATTCTGTCGAACTCCCGAAACTTTACGGTACACGAGGGAAAGTTCACTCCCGCCGGGCCGGAACGGGCTGCCGTGATGGAGTTTCCTGCCGGGAAATGGTCGGCGCTTTACCGGAAGCAGACACTGCCCGCGCTTCCTGCCGGGGAGGAAGTCGAGTTCGTCTTTGCGGTGAAAGCGCGGATGGACGGCGATCCGAAGCAGTTCAAGAGCACGATGCTGCATGTCTATTGCTACGACCGGGAAAACCGGCCGATCGAGTCCGAGCCGGTCAAGTCGGTGTTTTTCAAAGCGAACAATGAACTGCAGTCGTTGCAGCTTGTCGGGAAGCTGCCCGCCGGCTGTGCGGTGATCCGCACGGAGATCAACAGTCATGGCGGGGTGTCGATGCGGATCGAGGATGCTTCGTTGACGCTGCGTTCCGACCGGATTTCACGGGAGGCGCTTTTCGGGGTCGTCCGGGCGGGGAATGCGGAACTCAGGCACACGAATTTCTGGAAACCGTATGACTCGGTGTTCACTCCTGCCGTCGACGGGAAGAGCGCGTTTCTGGCGTTTCCCGCGGGAAAATGGTCGGCGCTGATCGGCACGCTCATGCTCGATCCGAAGTTCCGGGGAGCGGTATCGGTGACGATGGAGTGCCGCTGGAGCGGAGATTTTTCCGCGGCGAAATACACTTCGCTGAGTCTCATGTTTTCCGATGCGGACCGGGTGAAACTGACTCCTCCCGCCGGGACGAAAACCGATCAGACCGTGAAGAAAACCGGCGATTGGCAGACTCTTACGGTCGATTCTCCTGTCCCGGACGGCGCTGCGCAGCTCCGGATCGACGTGAGCAGCCACGGCGGCGGCACGCTTGAAATCCGGAGTCTGGAAGTGCGGCTGCGCGGAGTCGATCTCACGGAGGCTGCCGTCACGGGGGTGACATTCCCCGGGCTGATGCTGCCGGGGAGGGCGGCCGCTTCGCAGGCGGAAGCGGATCGGGCGGAAGTCGAATGTTTCAGGAGCGTTCCTTTCGATTTCGATGCCCCGTTCTGGGCGGGGAGACCGGAATATCCGATCCCGAATACAAAGGCTGGAAAAAGCGCGCTTCAGCCCGGCGACAACCGGGCTTTTTTTCGCCTCGCTTCCGACGGCCGTGAACTTTTCGTCCGTTTCCGGGCGGAGGATGACGCCCTGAATTTCCGGGGGGAAAACCTGTACGAGCGCGACTGTTTCGAGTTTTTTCTGATGCCGACCGGCCGGTATCGCAATGAACGTTCGCGAATCCGGCAGGAGCAGTACACGGTCAGCCGGGACGAGAACGGGAAGAGCGCGTCGAACGTCCCGGCGCTGACCCGGGTGATCCCCGGCGGCTGGGAGGCGATGATCCGCATCCCGCTCCAGACCGAAACCCGCCGGATCACGCCGTTCAACGGCCTGGAACTCACGTTCAACGCGGTCTATCAGGACAGCGACACTCAGCCTCAGGAACATTATCTGAGTTTTTCCGGGAAAGATCAAAACAACCGTTCATGGTCCTCGCCCGAACTTTATGTGCCGCTGCTGTTCGTTTCCGCCGCGCCGACCGCCTATGCTCCGCTCTGGCTCGGGGATGCGGCCGAGTACAACGTCGCGGCGAATCACCCGGGCCGCATCAACTTGATCGAATTTGAGCCGGTGATGAAGAACCTCGGATTCTGGGGAACCTTTCCGGAGGCGGAGGTCTCGGCCGACGGCACGAAACACACGGTGAAATTTCCGGCGCATCCCACATCGGATCTCCGTCCGCTTCTGCCGGTTTTCTCGGTGTTGCCGGGGGAGGTGCTGGAGTTTGAATATGAGGCGAAAGTGGATTCCGGGAGCATTCCGGCGCCCGGAGTCGCGTTTCTGTCGATGAGCAACTGGGAGCAGATCTCTTTTGGTCATGCTTCCGGCGTGAATCGGGTCGGCACGCAGTGGACGCGCGTTCCGTTCCGGGCGAAAGTGCCGGAGAAATTTCGTGAAAATCTGCGTTCGGGACGGCTGCTGATGAACTGCGGCAGCCATCCCGGGCGCACGCTCGAGATACGCAACTTCCGTCTCACGCGGCGGCTGCCGGTCGATTTCGATGCGAAGATCTCGGTCCGGGGCGCTTATTCCCATCTGCGTGTCGGGGAAGCCGGCGGCGTGGAGTTCACCTTTGATCTGCCGGCGGAGCGGCAGGTGAAGTTCACTGCCGAGGCAAAAGCGTTTTTCGGCGGCGAAACCGTGCTGAAAGAAGAGCGCGAACTTACTCTTCCGGCCGGGCGCAGCGAACAGCACTGGGAACTCGCGGCGCTTCCGGCGGGGTTCTTCAACATCGTGCTGAAAGTCCGAACCCCCGAGGGCGAGTTTCTCGCCGATCGGGAGCTTTATGTTGCGAAATACATTCCGGCCGCGGAGAAGAACGTCCGCAGCGGCATCTGGTTCCACAACTCGGTCGATCTGACGCCTCCGCTCGACGACGCGGCGCTGGTGACGGAATTGAGCCGGATCGGGAGCGGCGTCGTCTATTTCGGAGACACGGATTTCTTTGATTCGCACGGGACTCAGATCCCGAGCAATCCTCTGGAACTTGCCGCCGCTTTCAAGCGGGCCGGATTCAGGGTCGGTTCACTTCTCCAGCGCGGCAACCGGCTGGCGAAACACGCACAGCTTCCGCAGCCGGGAGAGATGCCGGAGTGGTTCCGAAGCAATCTGGAACTGGCGGGGAAGAGCGTCGACTTCTGGAATTTCTCGAACGAACCGAACCTGCAGGGCGGCTGGATGCCGGCGCCGGATGCGCGCGAATGGGCGATGTTCTATCGCCCGTTCTTCAATGCCGTGCGTCGCTACGCCCCGGAGTCCACAGTCGTGGTCGGCAACCTGAACCGGATGCCGGTCGATTATCTCGCAAACGCCCACGCGGAAAACGGCCTTGCGTTCGGGCAGGGTGTGATCGGGGTCCATCTGTATGGTTATGAATTCAACGGAAGCGGTTTTGAGACACTGCTCAAGGCGAGGCGCGAATATGGCCGGCTCTATCCGGGCTGGCAGGTCTGGGATACCGAATCGGGGTATGTGTTCCATACGTTCAATCTGCTGTCGGAAGCGATTGCAAAGAAATTTCCGATGCACCTCGCCGCGGGAATCGAAACGACGATCTTCTACAACGACCGTGACCTGATGCTCCCGGGGGCGGACGCTTCCCCGCTCGTTCCGATCGAAGCATTCAAAAATCGTTTCTACCTGGATGTTGAGCCGGTCGGATTTCTGACGCTGGGGGAGGGGGCAGTTCATGTTTATCTGTTCCGTCGTCCGGATGGAACCGGTCTGGCCGCGCTCTGGAACACCGGGGCCGGCAGGGTTCAACTCGAACTGCCGGGCAGCGCCGGCGCGGCCCGGTTCGACTGGTTCGGCAACCGGCAGCCGGAAAGCAAAGCGGATTACAGGCTTGATTTGAAGAATCGTCATGTCCACTATTTCAGCGGCGTCGATCTCGACCGGCTCATGCGGGAGGACTCCTTTGTCCCCTCCTATCGCCGGGAGCCGGCTGTGCCGCGCCTGGTCGGACCGGAGATTGTGCAGGAGGTCTGGTTGACACCTGCTGATGTGACGCGGAACTTCGATCACCGTCTCGCGGCGGGCGCGCCGAAAAAGGTCCGGATGCTCTTCCGGAACGACGGCGACTCTCCTGTGACGGTGACGCCGCACTCGGAATGCGGGGAAACGATTTCGGTCACGTTCCCGGAGCCGTCGTTTCAGCTCAATGCCGGTGAGGCGCGGGAGGTCGTCATGACGCTCGAGGCCGCCGGGGAATTCGCGGAGACCGCGCTCTCCGTCGGCGGGAAAATCCAGGATGGACGGCAGCTCGTGCCGGTGATTTTCCGGCTCGAACCCGCGTCGCCGGTCAGCGTGGAGGGGTACAGCCGTTCGATCACGGTGCGAAATGACTCTTCGCGCGTCAGCGACATCGAGGTCGCCCCCTCTCTCTGGCGCTTTTTCTTCCTCCCGGATGTGGTCAAACTCGAAAGCGTGAAACCGGGCGAGAGCCGCACTGTGCCTCTGAACGTGAAACGGGACGGCAACCATCCGCAGTATGTGAACAGCCGGCAGTCCTATTCGATCCGCACAACCTGGGCGGGGGGAGAATTCGAGACGGCCGGGGAGTTGTGGGCGTTTCTGCCGATGCCGTTCGGAGGGACGGTCGACTTCGGGCGGCTGTCGCGCTCGGTCGAGCAGAACGGTTTGCGGGTCGATTACGATCTCTTTGAAGCGGGCGGCGACTTCCGGATCGCGCTGCGCATTCATGACCGTACTCCCGTGCAGAAACGCGAACTCGGCGACATCCGCGACGGGGGCGATGTGCTCCTGATCGCGCTTGACGACGAGGACGGATACCGGGAATACGGATTTTCCATCGCGGACGGCAGACGCCACAGTTACCTCTGGCGCGGACGTTACGGAGTGGAAACCGCGATCGCCGCCGACGAGTGCATCGGAACTCTGGAGCGGACCGGTGAGTGGGTCGATGCCGAACTGCGCATCCCGCGGGGCAGCGCGAAAGCCGGCAGCGGATTTTCGATCAAGGTGATCGACTGCGATGCTTCCGGAACGTATCGTGAAGTGAATCTCGGTTCCGGTATTCTGCCCCGTGATGCCGGAAAGATGGGTATTTTTGTGAAGTGAGTGGAAAGAGGAGGAAGTGTTTCGGAACTTTCTCCTCTTCCTCTTCCTGACGCTGTACCCTGCAGTCCTTTTTTTCGGAAATCCGGGCCGGAAACTTTCCCGCCGCGGTGGTTTCAGAAGAAAAATTGATTTTTTTTCAAACGGCTCTTGCCTTTCCGGATGATATCGATCATAATAAAAACAGAATGAATCGTAAAACAATGCAATTTTTTCCGGTTGACGCAGCGATTCCGGTGGTTCATTTGAGTCGATTGTATCGGTAAAGGATTCAAAGATGGATAAAACCACGAAATCCAGGCAGTTGTACCGCCTGCTGGTGGAACGGGCATCCCGTCTTGAGGACGGCGCCCGTTTCCCGACGCTGCGTGAGATCATGAGCGAATACAATGTGAGCCAGTTCACGGCGGCGCCGGCACTGAAGTGGATGCAGCAGAACGGGTTGATCGTCTCTTATGTGGGTCGGGGCAGTTTCGTGACCCGCGGGGCGGTTTCGAGAAAAGGGGCGCGGATTCTCTATCTGCGCCCGGACTGGCCGTCGCATTCGATCGAAGCGATGGAGCGCACCATGACCGGAGAGGCATTGTCACGAGGATACTGCTGCGAGGTCGTCCGTTATCCGGTCGATGCCGATATCTATCGAAAACTTCCTGATTTTGAATCGGATGCAGTGATTCTAGATCCGGTTCGGTTCGACAGTTTCACGGCGGAGCAGCTGCAGATCCTGACCAGTTCGGTGCGTCCGATCGTGCTCTGCCGTTCGACACTGCCGGTGTTCAACATCAAATGTGTCGGTTCGCATCTGACGGAGACCGGCATGACTGCGGCCAATTATCTGTATCGCCGCGGGCATCGCCGGATCGGCGTCCTCCTGAGCGAGGGACCCAGCTACACGCTCTCGACCATGACCGGGACGCTGCGGCTCTGCGCCGCAACACTCGGCTGCGAGGTCTCTCTCTTCGATGCGGAAATCCGGAAAGGGGTGGACTCCTGCATTCAGACCCGGAGTTATCTCGAACGTCGCGGCGACGAAATTCTCGGCAGCGGCATCTCGGCGCTTTTCGTCTGCAGTTACGCCACTGCGCGGGAGGTTCTTGCCTTTTTCGAGCGGCGCGGCGTCGACATTCCCGGGAAACTGAGTTTGCTCAGTTACGGTTTCGACTCGATTCCGGATGAGACGCCGCGCATCAGTTCGGTTGACTCGCCGCTGCCGAAGCAGGCTGCCGCCGTCCTCGACATCATCGATCACCAGCTCAGCGGGGACCTCGCGTTTCCCTGCCAGATCTGCATCAAACCGGAAATTCTCGAATATCAGAGCGTTTCGGATATCAACACAGAACTCAGAAAGGAAGCCGTATCATGAAACGTCATTGCTTCACATTGATTGAATTGTTGATTGTGATTGCGATCATCGCGATTCTGGCCGGGATGCTGCTGCCGGCATTGCAGAAAGCGCGTGCTTCCGCGACGAAAACGGCGTGTGTCAACAACTTGAAGCAGATCGGGGCCGCTCTGGCGATGTATGCGGGTGATCAGGGGACGTTTCCGCCCGCCGATCAGCCGGTGGGAGAGAGACTGAACCTGCAGCGCTGGTATCACCGTATCCGTCCGTATCTCGGCAGCAACGAAATCCCGACCGACTGGACGCGATCGACCGAACTTGCGCGGGAGGGGGCGCTTTTCTGCAAGGCGACCGAGGTGGTTTACGGCAGCAACGGACTCTCCGACACGGTTTCCTACGCGATGAATGCGTTCAGTTACCTTTCGCAGAATTTCGGATTCAAGCCGTCCGAGTGCGTGGACGAAGTTCCGACTACGACCTCCAATTACATGGTTCGGCCGGAAAGCCGTTCCCCGCGTTTTGCGAACAGCAAGATCATTTTTGTCAGTGAACTCGGGAGGCATCTGACCAATGAGAAAGGCTATGTGCATCCGTCGATCCGCAACCGCGGATATTACATGGGCATTTCGAGCGATACATTCCCCGATCTGCGCCACGACGGCAAGAATGCGCTGATGTTCGATCTGCATGTCGAGTTCGTCACGCCGCAGAAAGTGGCCTGGGAACTTTATTTGTACTGAATTCGGGGGGAGGGGATTCATGCTGCGGTTTTCAGCTCTCTTTCTGCTCTGCCTGCTGCCGGTTGCCGGATTCGCCGTGCCGGCGGAATTTCCCTGGCTCGCATTTGACCGGTATGAGCGTTATACGAGTTCGTTTTATTCCGGTCAGGGGAAGATGGTCTCGGAGAATCCCGGGGTGCGCATTCGGGGAAATGCCCGGAACATCGTTCTGCGGGAACGGAAGTTCACTCTGGTCACGCACAATTCTCCCGGCGGTGTGGTGATCGAGTGCACACTGCACTCGACCGGCAGGGCCGGAATCCGGCTGCTCGCGACCGTCGACGGGGAGGCGTTCAAAACCGGAATCGTTCCTCTGGTGCCGGGAGAAAATGTCTGCCGGATCGCTCTCGACCGGAAAGGTGCCGTGAAATTCGAGGGGATCGAACTGGTCACCGACGGCAGCGGGGTGGATCTGACGCTGCGCAAGGCCGCGCTGTCTGCCGACACCGATCCGGCTGCTGCATTCGAGGTCGCGCTGGATCTGCCGGGACGCCTTGCGCTGTTCATGCCGGGAGAGCCGGTGCGTCTCCGGGTGACCAACCGCGCGGATCGGCCGCTGCCGTTCCTCATCGCCGGGAATCTGACCGCGTTTTACGGGAGAGCGCTTCCGTTTCGCCGGGAGCAGACGCTCGCAGCCGGAGAGAGCACCGTTTTCCCGGTTGCGGAGAAACTGCCGCTGAACGGCCATTGGACGCTCGGGTGGACGATTCGTTCCGGAGAGGATTCCCGCAGCGGGGAAGCCGGTTTCGCGGTGCTGCCGAAGCTCCCGGCTTACCGTCCGCAGAAAGGGGATTTCGCATTCGGCGTGTGTTCCCATCCGGACCGCTGGGCGGAGGGAGAGCAGGAACTTGAGGCGCAGGCTGCGGCCCGGCTCGGAGTCCGGTATCTGAGAAGCGGAGTCGATTGGAGTCAGATCCAGCCGACACCTGAGCAGTTCCGTTTTGAACGTTTCGACCATATTGTCGACCTCTTCGGCCGTTACGGCATCGAAGTTCAGGGCATGTTCGGCTTCTGCACGCGCTGGGCTGCGCCGAAAGAGACCTGGAATGCCCCGAGTTATCACGCCTGGAGTCGCGCCAAGCCCGAGCTCGAGGCGTGGAAACGTTACGTCGAAACCACCGTGAAACACTTCAAGGGGCGCATCCGGATCTGGGAAGTCTGGAATGAACCGGATCTTTACGCATTCAGCCACTTCGGCGTGGAAGATTACCTCGATCTGGCAAAGGCTGCGAGCGAAACGGTTCGCCGTACCGATCCGGAGCTGATCGTTTTCAGTGCCGGTTTCGCCGGACTCGGCGATCATCCCGGGCGGCGCGATCCGGAGTTTCAGTTCAAGGCGATGCGGGACGGATGGCGGTTCTTCGATGTTCACGCCTATCACGGCCACGCGAATTACGCGACTTATGCGCGCCAGATCGATGAGAGGCTGCTGCCGCTGCGGAAAAAGGCCGGTGTCGAAATCCCGTGGTATGCGAATGAGACCGCCGTCAGCGCCATCGGCGGAACCGAGCGCGAACAGGCCGCGGCGCTGTTCAAGAAACTGCTCTTCTCCTGGAGTCGCGGGGCGATCGGTTACAACTGGTACGATTTGCGGAACGACGGTTTCGCTCCGAACGATCCCGAGTACCATTTCGGATTGCTGACCAATGATTTTCAGGCGAAACCGGTGCTCAGCGTCTACCACATGCTGGCGCGCTGGTTTCGCGGGGCGGCTTACCTCGGGGAGCTGAAGCTGCCGGACGGGTGCGACGGTTTTCTCTTCCGGAACGGCGGAGATCGGCTTCTGGCGGTCTGGAACGAGGCGAACCGGGCCGGGGGAATCATCGCCGTCGCCACCGACGCGGCCAGGGCGGAACGCATCGATATGATGGGGAATTCCACGCCGCTGCCGCTTTCTGATGGCGCGGTACTGGTCGGCATCACCGCCGAACCGGCGGTCATTCGTCTGGCAGACGCTTCCCGGGCCGAATTGCGGGATTCGCCGTTCACGTTTTCCTCCGGAGCGGCCGTCCCGGAGCAGCCGTTCCGGCTGACGGCAGAGATCGCGAATCCTCTGGACATTCAGGCGGAATTCAAATTGCATTTTGTGCCGGAGAAAGGTGTCGCCGTCACTCCGGCGGAGACGGCTGTCACGCTCGCTCCCGGCGGGCGGCGGACGCTGGATTTTTCCGGATTGATCCGCCGTGGTGTTGATGTCGGCTCCGTGAGGCTCGATTATACGATTTCCGGAACGTCGTTTTCCGGGACACTCGACGTGCCTCTCCGTCCGGCGGTCCGGATTCCGGCGGGGGACGGGAAGTACCGCCGCAGACCGGATTTTGTGCTTGATCGCCCCGAACAGGTGGTCTCGTTCTGCGAGGGGGATCCGAGTCTGCGCGACCGGATCTGGACGGGGAAAGATGATCTGTCGGCCTCGATCTATCTGCGTCGCGAGCCGGGTGTTCTGGAGCTTTACGTCGCGGTTTCCGATGACATCCATATCCAGAAAGAGCGCGGAACCGGTACCTGGAAAGGGGACGGCATTCAGTTTGCGCTCGTCGTCCCGGGCCGGGCCGGAGCGTGGAAGATCGGGCTGGCGCGGCTCGGCAACGGCCGTCCGGACAGCTTTGTCTGGGAGTCCCCGTCCGGACTCGATGCTGCGACAGCGGCAAAGGGCATCACTTTGACGACGCACCGGGATGAGACGCTGCGCCGCACTTCGTACCGGGCCCGGCTCGCGCTCGACGCATTCGGCCTCGACGACTCCATGCTGTCTGCGGGAGTCCGGTTCAACCTGCTCGTCAACGACAACGACGGCGATCTCCGCGAGGGGTTCATTCAGTTGGCTCCGGGAATCAGCGAATGGAAGAACTTCGATCGTTTCCCGCTGATCGTCTTCGACTGAACCGCTTCCCCCCGGAAATTCCGTCAGGAGAGCTGCAAGAGAAGTTTGCGGGCCTCCCGCATTCGGCAGGACCTGCGATCTTCCAGACTCTGCAGAGCCTGCCGCCGGTTCCGGCTCCGACCCCCCGGGTTTTGACGGATTTCAAATTCATCTGCCCCTGCTGCGGACAGCATCAGGAGTGTCCCCCGGAACTGGAGAATGTCACCTGCGAGTGCCCCTCCTGCCATAACAGCATCACCCCGGTACGTTGAATCTGCGTCCCGGATTTTGCCGGGGGAGAGAAACTTCTCCGGCATTGCGCCGCCGTCGGGCGACGCGGAGTGTCACTGCCGGTACATGACCGGGAATGTCATATCCTTGACCGGCTTTCCGGTCGGGGCGTCGACCGGGCCGACCCGGTCGATCAGACCCCAGCGGCGCGTGAACGGCCAGAACGCGACCCACGCCTTGCCGACGAGATTCTTCCGGGGTACCGCCCCGAAGAAACGGCTGTCCAGGCTGAAACGCGAATTGTCTCCCATCATGAAATAGTGATCTTTCGGAACCACATACTCCTGATTCGGGGACGCAATAAGGTCGCCCATGCCGCTCAGGTGTCCCTGGTAACCGCCCTTGCAGCTGTAAAGTTATTCAAAGATCGGGGCGATCTCGTAGATCGGGCGGAACTGATCTTCCCCCGCGGGCTTCACTTCGAGCACATTGTTCACAATCCGCAGCGTGTCCCCCGGAAGGCCGACCAGGCGCTTGATGTAGAAAAAACCGCTTAATTCCGCAAGTTTCCGCCCCTGTGCCGTGAGTCCGTCGGTCGTGAACACCATCACGTCACCCCGCTTCAGCGGCGCCAGATAGATGCTCCATCGTTCGACGAACAGATGATCCCCCATCGAGACGAACCCGTCTGCAAGAGTGTCGCCGGTGCGGTAACGCCGCCCCGCCTCGAGATCGGCATATTCGATCACCTTGCGCGCGTCGCCCGGGAGCCGGTAGCGCGTGTTGCCGATCGTGAACGAGGTCGTGTCGGAAAGCGTCCCGGTGGAGCGGAATGACTCCGGGTCGAGTTCTCCCGGACTCTGCACCTGCGCCTGCGCGCGGCGGGTCGAAAAGAGCAGCCACTCCAGCGGCGCGGGCAGTTTCCCGAGCAGCGGATTGACCTTCGTCTCCCGGTCGATATAGTGAATTCCGAACAGCGTCGGCTGCATGCTGCTGGTCGGAATCCGGAACGGCTGCAGAAACAGCGCCCGGATTCCAAACGCCACCGCCCCGACCACGAGCAGCAGATCAAGCAGCCCGCGGAACGTCTGATAACGGTACGGCGGCACACTCTTGCGGAAACGCGACAGATAGCCGTCGAGACGCGAATCCACCTCCTCCGCGGGAGTCTCCCGCATTTCGAGGAGCAGCGCATCGAGATCCTCTTTCTGCTTCTGCGAGAGCAGGTCATCGTCGTTGTGGCGGCAGAGCTTGATCTCGTTCCTGAGTTTTGCGAGGCGTTTCTTCGCCCGGTGTCGTTTCCAGAAGTTCATCATATGCCGTCGCTCTCTGCTTTCTCTTCAGTTGTCATCGTTCGCCTTGAGTACCGCGACGAACGCCTCCTGCGGGATGTTCACCTGGCCGATCTGCTTCATGCGCTTTTTGCCCTCTTTCTGCTTTTCGAGCAGTTTGCGTTTGCGGGAGATATCGCCTCCGTAGCACTTGGCGGTAACGTTTTTCCGCAGCGCGCGGATGCTCTCCCGGGCGATGATCTTCCCGCCGACCGCGGCCTGAATCGCGATCTGGAACATCTGCGGCGGAATCACCTCCTTGAGCCGTTCCGCAAGCTGGCGGCCGCGGCTGTATGCCATGTCGGTGTGGACGATCGAGCTGAAAGCGTCGACCGGTTCGCCGTTCACGAGAATGTCGAGTTTCACCAGCCGGTCGGCGCGGTAGCCGGAGGGCTCGTAGTCCATGCTGCCGTAACCGCGCGTGATCGATTTGAGTTTGTCGTGGAAGTCGATCAGAATCTCGTGCATCGGGATTTCCGCCGAGATGATGACATGCTTCGCGTCGACGGAGCTGGTGTTCGTGCAGATTCCGCGCTTGCTCATGACCAGGTTCATCACATCCCCGATGTATTCGGTCGGGATCATGATGTGGCAGTCGATGATCGGCTCCTCGATCCGGTCGATTCCGGAGGGATCGGGCAGAAACACCGGGTTGTCCACCGGAATCATCTCGCCGGATTTCATGTAGACGTGGTAGATCACTGACGGATAGGTCGCGATGATGTCGCAGTTGTATTCGCGACGCAGCCGCTCCTGGATGATCTCCATGTGCAGCAGCCCGAGAAATCCGCAGC
>ERZ856578.5720-NODE-5720-length-14796-cov-3.829948_pt1 | contig 14796 bp, 18 predicted proteins | sample MGYA00514384_ERZ856578 | MGnify/ENA primary metagenome ERZ856578 (study PRJEB29103, sample SAMN06111958) | human gut metagenome | biome: human gut; feature: ankylosing spondylitis patient; material: healthy_person | host: Homo sapiens | place: China:Hangzhou...
AGAAGCCTGATTTTCAGGCTTGCCACCCTTGCATATCATAGAAGAATCTTATTTACAGACTTTTTCTCACAGTCTCATATTGTTGGACTATCCTATAAATATTATCCAATTTATCATCATTTCTGAACTCATTAATACTATTAATATCAAACAAATTATGAAAATCATCCATTTCACCAATATATATTGGAATGTTATAATTAAAGTACTTGGAATCCAGTCTAAACTGGGATTGACTTCCCGTAATATCAATAATTGTACATCCCCTCAGAATAGAATCAAGATCACAGTAAGGATATATATTTATTTCTTTATTATAGCCATATACTTCTAAAATCCTATTCATTTTATTTACTTCTTCATAATCTGTGGCTTCTTCAGCTCTTTGTATATTTTTCTGCAAAATAGAATCATCTAGCACAAGCCAAGCATGAGTTGTATTTGAATCACTTCCACTAACAACCTTTGTATAAATGCCTTGCTCCCCTAAAAACCTTGCCAAAATATCTGAAGCTTGTCCGCAACAGGCCTCCGGGAATTGATTAAATGGCCATTTACAAAATCTATTTTTTTTATGCGCTTGTTCTATTGCATCTCGATATGATTTTACCAAGTAATATAATTCACTTTCAATCATTATAATCCACCTTTCTTATCATCAACCAATTAAATATTCATCCCACCCCATAAACGTATAAATACAACATTTTATTGTTAAAATAACATCTCACCAGATATGATACATAGCGAAACTATTATTCCATATAAATATTTTTTAAATCCCAATTATATATATGGACAATCAGACTTTTCAATTTCAATATTGCTTGATTCAATGTCATTAACATAGTGATATTTTCTAAGTAATATTTTCATATCACAAACATCCATTTTGCTTTTTTATTTTTAATAATAGTATCATATATGATTATCCCAAAATAAAAATCTGTCAGTCATCACAGATTTTTATTTCAATATGTTTTCCAAGTGCATTCGCATATTTCTCCAATACAACCAGTGTTGGTACCCTGCCGCCGCTCTCAAACCGGGCCATATTCGACGGTTTTATCCCTGTAATATCCGCTATTTCCTGCTGCGTCATTTTCTGGCGGTGTCTCTCCTCCACTAACTGCCGGATTGTTTCCGAAGATCTGCTCAACACTTTTTCCTGGATCTCCTCTGTATATACTTCCAGTCTCTTTTCCCTGGCTTCCTTTTCTGTCAGGTATTCTTTCATGTTCTCCTGCATTTGTTTATCTCCATTCCATCTCTGATAACTCATTTACGAGATTTTATCACTCATGATAAGTTTTTGCAAGATATTTTATGTTTCTTTTATAGAACTTTTAGTTCTTCTTTATTCTCTTTATTGGTATTTCATGGAGTCTGACCCCAATGCTAGTCAATCTTCTAAAAAACAAGATAAATCTTCTACCTTAGCCACCTCTGCCAGCAATTTACTGTAGCAAATAAGCTCTGATTGTAATTGTTTTAGTTCCGTTCTAAATAATATGCACTCATCTTGATTTGAAAATGCTCCATTTAATTTCTTTTTATGCCACTTTGCAGTAAATGGTCGTATTATTTGGTTCAGCACTATTATTGCAATTTTTGAAAAATTCTCCGCATTACGTCCTTTACTCTTCAAAATTTCTCTTGTAATTGGAAACAACTGATAGATACTGTTTAATGCTGTCTCCTCATCACCATCTGTATCATCCAACGATTGTGTTGTAATGCGGGTAATCAGTTCAACATACATATCCCATGCTGCTGTTTGATCATCTTCCGTTGCTCCAAATTCTACCTCTGCAAAACCAACATTTAATTTAATACTATTTAATCCCCAGCGTCTAAACAAATCTTTAAAAGTCATATTCTTCACTTCCTATTCTGTCAAGCCAAATCTATTCATTTTACTGGCTTTGACGATTTTTATTTACTCCCAAAAGAAGAGCCGAAAATGATGGATATCGTAGTATCATGTATCGAATAACTGATAAATGGGTACAGTTTATAAAGCATCCCTGTTATTTATTTTATAAAGGCTATTTTCCCTCTGACCAACTATGATAATGAACCTTCCATAGCTAAAGGGGATCGTATCCCAACTTCCTTCATTCCATCTACCATACACAGAACCCAAACAAGGTCATGACCCACGGTAAAAAACGATGCCGGCTACAGCTCTTGTTTTTTTATATTACTGACCTGCATTCACCTATCATGATACTGATTTATTCAATGAACTACACCACTTCTACTTCCTGTTGGTCTTTTATAGATGCAGTCCTTTTCGGACTCCATCGTTTACGAGTTTCTGTTCCAGAATCCTGTCCAATATCCAATGCGTGCCTTCAGCCACTCGACAGAGTTCTGGAAACATTACCTGTTTGTGTTTCCTATGCAACTATCGTGTCTTTACTGCCTCTGGCTTCAAGATGGTATAAATTCCTCTCAGTGTCTTGCATGCTATCACAATCAGTGACTGCATCTTTTTCAATGGTTTATTGCTTCTGGTTGTATAGTACTCTTGCAACTGCTTAAATTCGTCTGTATGTGACACTGCAGACATTGCCATCCGGAACAATCCGTGCCGGAGTCTCTTGCATCCTCTGTGGTTGATCTTTATCTGTACTTGATGATTGCCTGAAGCAGAAGCATCTTCAACAGCTGCTTTCTTCCTGCCCACTTATTTTATCTGGATTCAGATAAACAGTATCTGGAAGACTCCAGTTGCGGGTTGCACGTCCATTCCAGCATTCCGGATGTTCTGCTTTGCGCTGATCTACACGTTACTAGCCTCATCCTGCTTAGCTTTTGGATCTCCTTCACATCATCAAACCTACTTATATCTCCCATTTCTGCCAGAATTATTCTACATACCCGCTGTCTATATCGAATCCTACTATAAGTATATCGTCCGTAGTGAAAAAGATTTTATCGTTCTTTGAAAATTTACCGTTTGTTTCCAGTTCCCACCAAGTATAAAATTACAGTTTTTTTCCAACCACCTCTATTTTCTTACTCAGTTCTTCTTCTGATAAAAGATTAATTGTCTGATTTTCTATATTTATTTGCTTTAACATTCATCTTGAATACCTCTTTTCAGAGAATAAACAGCTTTGCAGAAAACAACAGATATAATTATTAAGCAACAGACTTTGAAAGTTCATTCTGATATTACTAATTATTTGCTATAAACTTAACAAAATCATCTTTGTCCTGTAAGGTGTAAGATGTCTCTTTATTTTGTTCTGTTAAAAGCTTAACATTTAACTCATTCAGAATTACACCACCTATATAACAACTCCCTGTTCTTCCAGATTTTTTAATTAATTTTTTCTTTGACTTCAAGAATATCATCCTTATACATAGTCTATCTTTTGCAGAGACTCTAAGTCTAATCGGAATAACCATCTGGATATCCCAAGTTTGGCTACCTGACGAGTCAATATAATCAAATTTGCCGGAAACATTTTTTGAATATTTCTTCTCATCTCCTTCAAAAACCTTACCTGTCAAATCATAGTACTTATCTTGTACTTTCAAGAGGCATGAAACGACAACCCTGTAATTCGCTGTAAATAAAAATGGTGAAGAACCACATCCCGCAAGCTTTGTTAGTGAATGCAACTGTAATTCAGTTAGCCATACTTCTTTGTTTGAATCATTGGCTACAACTATTTCCATACACAGCGACTTTTTGTCTTCTGATGACAAAAAGTCCACTCCTTTTATCAAAACAGCAGGACTAACTTCTGATTGTGTAAGAACTTCAACAAGTACATTAAAACCAGATTGATAATCTTTTCTAAAATCAGCATATAACTTGTCTTTTAAAAAAACAGGTACATTGCAGTTGGCAATAATTACAGGCAGAACCTTTATTTGACTATTGTTAATCTCCTCAAGCAAACTATAATTCAACTCTCTATTTACCCATTCTGATAGTATTGAATTATTGGAAAGAATGATAATAAGATAGTCGCTTTCGGATAACCCAGAGCTAATTTTACTTATTAATGAATCTCCCACTTTAATCTCCCACTTATCCAGCCAGACATCTAAATCTAATCCCTACACGACGCTCTTCCGATCTAGTTTTTCTGCAAAAATTTTATCTTTGCTTGAATAGCTAATAAAAACTTTCATATGTTTTTCTCCAATCTTTAGAAAATTGTTGCTGACTTCTTGGTTTGTCATTAACCGATTTCTATCATCTCAGAAAGTGCAGATATAATCCAGTTATCTGATAAACAATTAAATAATCTTGTCAAAGAAACACTTATTGTTTCTTCTTTACAGAATCAGCTCCTTTCCATAAATTCATATTCATCAATATGCCTATCTCTAAAAATAGCAAATACAATTTTTGCAACATCTGAATCAGCGGTTTCATAATATGTTCCATTTATCATTAAAACTATTGGTGTATGCATATCAATATTTTCATATTTTTCACATGTAATCACAACATAATAATTTGTATTTTTATAATTGATTTGATCTAAGATTTCTACTTTATAATTATCCCCATTTTTCCCCTCTAAGATTATTGTTTGCTGCTCTTTTTGTTGTTCAAAAAGTATATCTTCTATCCCAACTGATACTTTATTTATAATTTCTATTGATTTTGGCCATACCCGTCCATACATAATCCGAATATCCATTTCATCATTATCAAAATATGCTATATTGTTTTGAGTACCTTTATATCCGAAATCCTGTTCATTCATAATTTGAATAGCATCACTTTTCATTGTATATTTTCCTATACAATATACAAAAATTGATGGCCATAGTTTGTATTCTAATGCAAAATATCCTACATTTTCACTATCATTTGATGCAATAATCATTCCAGCTATTTGATCATAATATAAGCAATTCTTTTGATCATTTGTAATATGTAATTTCTTTTCATTTTTTAAATATCTTTTTGAATCAACTGATTGCATTTCGATATTCAGGAAATAAGAAGCTGTATAAAATTCATTATCATCAATATTCCTGTCACCCCAATTTTTCAAAATATAATATCTATTGTTTATTTTTAAATAATGTACTATCACTTTCATGCATAAAATGGTTCCTGTTTGTAAAAGCAATATTGTATATATAGATAATTCCTTAAACGCCTTACAAATTCTCCAAATAATATGCGGCATTTCCCATGTTTCATTGAACGTATAATGTATAATAATATACAATGCTAGCCATATTAGTAATCCGAACCATACACGTAATATTATTAAATTAATTTTTTTTATGAATTTATTATTATTTTCAACTATTTTTGACTTATTTCTAAAAAAATGCGGTTTGGCGGTTAATAGTTCTATTAATTTGTCAAATGGAAGCCTTCCCTCGCTGAGATCAATTCCATTTATATATTCAACGCTTCTAATATTTTCAGGCCACTTCTCAAAATGTAGTTCTATTTCTCCCAAAAATATAGGAACAATATTTTTTTGCTTTTTTAAAGCATATGATAATTCTCTATATACCCACCTGTTATCTTTGTTGTCAAATTCAGCTACTTTAGGACTTACAATTAATATAAAATCTTTACATTCATCAATTGCATTATAAATAGCCTCATCAAAACGTCCATTATGGGCAGACTCTTCATCCCAGAAAACTAAATAATTCATATGTGTCAAGTAATCATACAAAAACTTTGCTACTGTTTTTCCATCGCATCTTCTGTAAGATATAAATATTTGATTCTTCAACATTTTTCCTTTATACTCTAATTTTTCTTGAGAAAAAGATTTTCCTAAATTAACACTTTAGACTTCCTTTATCTACATTCTGTCTTCTATTATAGCAAGCTTCACATTAAGTCGCAACAATTTTCCTGTATATGCAGCTTTGAATAATCGTGAACTTCCTGAAAAAGTAACACTCAAATTGCTCTTTTCTCATCAAAACAGTCCAAAATTTAATTTATTTCGCCCTCAGAACAGATAAATGCCATGATCTCTTCATATGTTTTTGTACTGCTTTCAACAGCTTTGAGCAGTTCTTTTTTCTTCTCTTCGTTCCTTTTTGCATAAAGATCTTTCAGTTTCATCATTTCGGAATCATACTTTTCTTTTACTTTTAATACCGTCTCTTTCTGCTTCTTTATCTGCTCTTCTAAAGATATCATTTTTCTCGGTCTTGCCATAGTTGTACTTTATAAGGTCAGACCCCGAAAACTTCTTATCCTGTCATCTGAAAGCCCAATCATTGTCTGATAACTGCTCCATGGATAATCTTCCGGATAGTTTGTCATCTGTGCTTTTACCGGATTTAAATGGATGTACCGGCTGGTCTGCAAAAAGTATGCATCTTCTTTCACAAGGCATGATTTATACCGGCTTTCAAATACATGGCCCCTGTAGGAATACTTATGATTCAGGTACATGGCATAGCATTCTGACATATATTTCATAAATTTCCATATCTCCATGTCTCCAGTCTCAAGCAACAAATGGATATGGTTTGTCATCAGGCAGTATGCATGCAGGATACATTTGTACTTCTCCAATGAGTTTTTTAATACTTGCAAAAGCACCTGATAATCCATCTCTTCCTGAAATATCGCTTTTCTTCTCACTCCCCTGTGCATGATATGATAGACTGCTCCCAGAAACCAGGTTCTCAATTTTCTTGCTATGTTCATCCCTCCAATACCTTATTATCTTTTATTATATTATCATTTATGATTATATAAAATAAAAATCTGTCAATCGTCACAGATCTTTATTTCAATATGTTTTCCCAAAGCATTCGCATATTTCTCCAATACAATCAGTGTCGGTACCCTGCCGCCACTTTCAAAACGCGCCAAGTTTGACGGCTGTATCCCCGTAATATCTGAAAGCTCCTGCTGAGTCATTTTCTGGTTATGTCTTTCTTCTACCAACAAGCGGATTGTCTCTGCTGATTTGTTTAGTACTGTTTCCTGGATCTTTTCTGTGTAAACTGCTAGCCGTTTCTCACAAGCTTTTTTTTCTGTGAGATATTCCTGCATGTTTCCTTCCATATTCCATTTCCTTTTCCAGTAGTTATTTACCTTTATTTTTCAGGATTATATCATCAATGTTATATCTCGGCAAGAGAGTTTATGCTTCTTTTATAGATCTTTTAGCTCTGCTTTATCCTTTTTAGTTGTACTTCATAAGGTCAGACCATGACATTGACCCAAACTGCCAGTACTCATGTTTAAGGACTTATCTTATAATATTCCAAAACCAAGATTGTGAGATCAAGCCGACAGCTACATACCTCTACCTCTCATTTTCAATCTTATCATTCGCAATATATCTTCTCCCAATGAGAAAGAATCTCCTCTATGTGGATCTGCACATTTTCTTCATCCGGTGATACAATAATAGCCGGACAGTCTGCATTACTTAATCCCAATGCCATATATGGAAGATTTTCTTCACGTGAAACTATTAAAATAGGTTTTTTTTGAGCATACGCATACCCTAGTTCTATAAAAGAACTCGTCTGCATTCTGTATGGATGTAATAATATAAAGCAATCAGCTTCTTCTATTGCTTTGAAATCCTTGCTTACAGATTGATCTGGTGAATCATAGAACTTGGCATCCTTAACTACTTCAATTTCCGCATAAACAGTATAATGTTTAGCTAATCTATCAATTAATGAAATAACTTGCTTTCGATAAGTTAAATACTCTCCCTCATTCTCAAATCCCGAAATTGGCGTTGCTAAAATAATTTTCATCAATCATCACATCCCCCGTCAAAAAGAGCCATCCCGTTACATATGAGTATATTCTTTATATCATCATAACAATCGTATGCGTATGTCTTTACATTTTGAATTGCACCGCCAGCTTCCTCTAATATGAATGGTAGTTTTTCTTTATAAAAAATAACAATTTTTTTGTCAACGCAATACCATATCCATTTTCCACCAATACACTTGATGGCGCATTTTTAGGATAAATTATAAGCATACTATCCGCTTGTTTCATATGTGGAAAATTATCTTTAATTGCCTTCGTTTTTCCATCAAAGCGCAACGGATCATCCTTTTCTATTGCAGGACAAAACACTTCAGTAAACTTCATTTTAACAAGTATTTCACATATAATCTTTAAATTATCTCTAAGTTCTTTATATTCATCATCTGAAATACTTGACATAGGTGCACTAACAAATATAGTGTTTTTTCGAACGGTTGTAATTGTATTAGGATAAACATAATTAGTATTAAATAATCTATAATCTCGCAATTTTTTTAACGTTGTCTTCAATTTTTCCTTTAGTTAATCATAATACTCTTTAATTAGAATATCCTTATCTTCTTCCGTTCTTTCCTGATATCCCATTTCTTCTCCAATGTCACACACCATTTTTTTTATTTTTTGACAATCATAAAAATCTACAGCTTGTTTCCTATGTAATGCTGTTCCCTTACGTGCATCCAGACTACAATTTATGAACAAAGGAATAATCTTTTGCACTCCCTGTGCAACCATTGCACCTGCTTCATAATAAATCCATGGTGCTTTAATATTCTCTTTCGTAATGCAAATAATGCTAATTTTACATGCTTTTAATTCACTATGAATTTTATTCCACCAATCCGCCCCTGATGCAATATCTTGATCTGAAGTAAAACACTTTATTTTCTCTTTAGCAAAAATTTTTTCCAGAAACCATTTGATCGCACCAGCTATTTCTTTGCTATTTGTACCAGACCAACTAATGAACACATCACTCTTTTTTTTAGCCTTTCTTCCTCTAGAATTTCGTATTTCATTTTCCATTTATTTTTCCATCAATCTTACATTTATCATTGTTTACTTAACTTACTATCTTTTTTAAAGACAAACATTATATGAACACTACAGCAAAACTATGAATAGCTGAATGCAGTAAACCTAAGTATTTCAAATCACTCTGTATCGGATTTGTTATTCCTTGACCATCCAAAACCACCTATGTACCATTTCTATAAGCCATTATTTTTCTTGTCATATCCACTACAGATGCTTTTTCTTCATAAAGTCTTGTGCGCGTATCTTTATACCATTAAATATAATTCATTTCTATGTCCATATGCATCATAATATTCAAAAAGTTTAGGCATGACTAAACCATATACTTTTAAACGAATAAGACTTCTTTTATCTGGAAATTCATCGCTTACTTTATATACAAAAAAGCGCCTCAAACATTGATGTAGGCATTTATAGCAGGAACCCTGCCATAATGCACTACACCATATTTCGAAACATTCACTACAATTTATAGTAATATGCACCGGTTTCAACCATAGTATTCACCATGAATTTTTCCGAATTTAATGCATCTGTAATAACTGTTTTATCTAACGGAATATGTATAGTAGCTACATTTTTCATATTGTCTCGAAATTTAGGTAATCTATTCCATAAATCTGTTATCTGCTTTTTGAAATTTCCTTCTGAATCTACAATATCACTTTTTTTCTTATATTCCGGATAAATAACAATAACCGGAAGCCCCTTCGTATTAATTCCATAGTCAACTTCTTCTCTTAATGCTCTACTATTAATTGTAATCGAACTAAGAAACAAAATGATATTCTTAGAATTGTCTAAACGTTGATGCAACCTTGGCTTTAACGTTTTTTCCCAATCACTACCATCTCTAACATTGTATGTTTTATTGTGCGAATCGTTAAATGGGAAACTACTATCCTCTCCTTTCCACATTCTTAACATATTATAATACACAAAATCTGGAGTCGCTGATGCTCCTAAGTTACTTTCACTAAATGGCTCCGCTACATAAAAAGCACTATAATTTCCATTTCGATATGCCATTATATTCCCTCCTGTTAATTAAAGTTCCGTAATCGGAATAGTTTCTTTGCCACTATTTCTTACTACAATATGAATATCGCTCATGATTAAAGCTTTATTCATTTTGAGCAATCCAATTAAATATTCTAAAATTGCTCTTTCGTTATTTCCTGTTCTGGATTGTCCTGCTCCAATAAGAGGCATTACTATAGGAAATCCCTGCGATCTAGCATTGCAGTACTTAATCATTCTTTGCATAGTTAATACATATTCTTCCTGTGTTGTCCGTGCACTTAAATTATAATCAAATGTACTTAATGCAAGGAAAAAATATGTGCAATTACTATCTTCCTTTACTTCTGCAACTGTTCCCAAATCATACCTCTTTAAATTTCCTTTGCTTTTTTCATTAATGGATATTTGCTTTGGCATTAATCCCTGCCTCACATCCAAGTCGTCATGTATTGCTGCATTTAATGAATTTTCATTATATCGACCTGAAGAATACAATCTCTTAAATGCAATTCCATGTAATGTTTTCGAACTTACCAAATCATCATCAACTATTGTATCAAAGCATCTATTAACTGGAATGATAATATTTCTTCGCTGATTTGGAATATCTACTTCATCTTCTGAAAATATATCTCCATACTGAACATAAACATGACAATCATTATTTGCTTCAAATACTTCTACCCATTTTTGTCTTTCAAACCAAATAGCACAACCTAACCAAAGAATCGTAAAAATAAATAGTAGTATTCCTATACTTATGAGTACTTTATATTCTAAGCGCCAATTGCTCGGAACTATATCACTTAATGAAGCAAATGTACCAATAAACCCCAACACTGAAAAAACGCCTGCAGTCCATCCACATGCCAATTTTGTAATATACCTTCTATTAAGCCACGACTTTTTCACTCTATCCCTCCTCAGCGTATATTTATTATATCAAATTCAAAGATTTGTTAACAACGGAACTATTTCCAACCATATTTCATGACGTCAGACTTCAATTCTCTGCAAGTAAAAGAATCTTCCTATTCGTTTATTCTTGAACTCCCAATACAGTACTATATAGATAATTTAACGGATGCTTTGGATTTTTTTTAAATAAACTACCATAATTTCCTTTTCTTGCAATTTGAGCTCTATTATAATTTTCTTCCCACAAACGTAAATCATCCATACTTATCTTTTTTAAATCTTTTAATGGCACTTTATACGAAATTTGAGGAAATTTTTCGGCCCATTCATAAATTGGCATATCTCTATGTTCCCGCCAATCTCTTCTTCTAAGAACAGTTGTGGCTATAAGCTCTTCGTAAATCCATGGAGATAACGTATACTGTCCATTTTCTTGAATGACACTCGCAACTTTAGGAACAGAATTATCTGTATTCATAAATATTACTGTTTCCGATTTATCAATCGAATTTAAAATTGCAGTTGTTAGCATTGCATGTACATGGCTTGTTGTAAAATTTCTTTTATTATAGTCATAAGTACCATCTCCTTTTTTACAAAATTGATTGTCAATAGCCTTTAACAATCCATCTGCACTTCCCCATATCACTTCATCCACAAAAACTTTTAAATCGAATTTTTCTTTTAACCACCCTGATAAAACCAGGGCTAATTCCTGATCCTTATGAGAATGCGAAACAAAAATATCATTTTTTATAATTTTAAACCACTCGTCAGACAAAGCCGATCCATCAACTATTTCTCCATTTATATATTTTTTTAATACATTGTCTGCATTTTCCTTGATTTGTGCATTACATTCTCGACCTATTTTTTTCCATTTTTCTATTTCTTCGTTTGAATTTTCACGGATGTAGTATTCCCAATTTATCTTTAAATCAAAACCAATGTACATGATGTTTTCCCTTTCCACTATATGATTTACCGAAACTATATACTTCTTTACTTTTATAATCTTCTACACTGCTAATACTTTCTTCACTACATTGTAATCCCAATAACCCTTACCATCTCCTTATCTAAGACTTTGATTGTGTTGAATATGATAAAAGTCCAAATCTTTTATATCTGATTTATAAATAACGATATTTATTTGCTTATCTCCATATGTATTGTGGAATCCACTTATTTTCAAAGACCACAACATAACCTCCAGTAATTCTTGCTTTGAAGGTTTTCCATTCCTAAATCTTGCAATCCCAGCCCCAATCAATGGAATATTTATAGTTCGCCCCGCGTATATTTCATCTATATTTTCCCAAAAGCGCATCCAAAAGCCTGTATATTCTTCAGCTGCCAAATATGCTTTATTGTTTTCATTAAATTTTGTAAACGCAGCAAGTACATAGGATTCAAATTCTACTACACTCCCAATAGAATACTTTTTCTTTCTCCCCTTAACTCTTTCCGGAACCTCCTCCGAATTACCTTCTTTATTTAATATTTCATCCGTTTCTATAGTGTATTCCAATTTTTCTAACTTACCATCCTGAATAATTCGGTCAATATATTGTCCATGTAAAGTTTTTTTTGCAATAATGCGATCATCTACAATTGTATCATAATAATCATTTACTGCAATAATGCTAATTTCACCCTTCCGATCTTCAGGCTTTTTGTCTAACAGTTCAAAAATATTACCCTCTTGAATTCGTACCTTCGTATTATTTATCCTCAACTTTACATCTTTCTGATGATTCGCATTCCACCACATGAAAACGAAAATCAGTAGTAATACCACAATAAATATATTTACTGCTAATTTAATGTCAAACTCCATATTCTGAGCTGTTATAAAAAAGGATATTAAAGTCACAATGGAACTCATTATACCCAAAACAGACAAATAGTTTTTCCAAAGAATATAATCATAAAATTTCACCTTAGAAAAATTATCGTCAAACCATTCTTTTATTTCTTCTGTTAAAGTCCACATTTCTTTCTCTCCATTTTTAATGCATATTTAATAAAAGTTCTTGATTCATCCCAGAAAACCGAATACTTCATATGTGTCAAGTAATCATACAAAAACTTTGCTACTGTTTTTCCATCGCATCTTCTGTAAGACCACGTTAAACTTCTTTTATCTACATTCTGTCTTCTATTATAGCAAGCTTCACATTAAGCCGCAACACTCTTCCTATTATATGCAGCTTTGAATGATAATTTATAAAGTATTGGTTGATACAAATCTCTGCATCTCTTCTCCATAATCGTTAAGCCTCACACTCAATCTGTTTCTATTATACTACATTTTTTCTCCCGTTTTATCTTTTTCATCGACATTCTTCGACATTTTTACAATGCAATTCTTATACAATACTTTATATTTATTCTAATCTTATCATATTATATATCTGTCTTTTATTGTAAACTTCCAGTTTTTTTCCGCCTAAATCAAGTGTCGCTATATCTGCGACTCAAAATAATTCTATTTTTCCGTCTTTTCTCCATCTGATCCTGCATTTAAAAAGTTCATGATCTCCTCATATGACCGCCCACTTTTTACAACCGCTGACAGGATCTCTTCTTTTCTTATGGCATCCCGCTTGTCTAACAGTTCTTTCAGATTTGCTGTTGCCTGGTCATACTTTTTCTTCGCTGCGATCACATCAGCCTCTGCTTTTTCAATCTTTTCTTCCAATGCTTCCTTACTTGTTTTTCTTGTTCTTGCCATCTTTATTTTCCTTCCTTATTCTGTTTTTTTCAGTTCCTTACTCAGCTCTGATGCAAAGTATTTTATACTATTCGCATCCAGTCCAAAGGCTTTCAATATTACTTTCTGATTCGCTGTTACTGCATGATCCAGACGGTATATATTGTCTAACTGACGTACCATTTCTATTTTTTCCAGCTCTTTTATTGCCGCCGGTACAGTCATATAGTTCAGTTTCTTATCCAGTTTTTTCATTTCTTCTTTTAGTTTTATATACATCTTGCAGCGCACTATCATGGCTACAAATTCAACAAATATCTTCGCTCCTGCTGATTCTTCTGAATACACCCGGATGCTCTTATTCCCAAGATATGATTTGTCTCCACGGAATAGTTTCTCCGATACATCCCTGCTCTTATACAGTTCGATTGCTTCCTTCGCACTCATCTTTTCCGATGTAACGATACAAAAATATCCTGCCAGATTCAGTTCTCTTTCTACCACACTGCACCGTTCTTCCGGTAGTATAAAAGCCTGGCTCTTTTCATCATAATGAAGGTTAAAATACTTCTCAAATCCAGGACCGAATTCCTTTACTTTATTCTGGTACTTTTTCAGATACTGCGTCATCTGGTTGATCCGGTTTTCAAGCTCTATCCGTTCTGCGCTTTCTTTGGAAATACTATGATACAGATGAAAATAACGCTCTTTTTTATCACTTGCATACAGTTTGTGCCGTATTGTCTTTCCGTAAACTCCATATTCATAGATATTGTTTACCCGCTTATTTTCAAATGTCCCTTTATTTTCCAGGATCAGTTCATTCACAAGGGCAGACATCCCTTTCACCATGATAACAAAACTATACCCACATTTATCCATATATTGTATATTCTCGCAGCTGAAATATCCCCTGTCCAGAATGAATCCGATCTTCTTATAACCATATCCGGATGCTTTATCCAGCATGAACTGAAGCTGGGAGATATCATTCAGACTTCCTGGATATTTTTCATAAAATAATGGTTCCTGATTATGAGTATCATACGCAACTGCATAATTAAATACCGGCTCTCCCATATCTACTTTCGGATGCCCAAATTCAACCATTTTTATATCTCCGGCCTGACAGTTTTTATTCGTTGAATCATAAGAAATATAAATCTTTTCACGGTAATTCCGTGACTCATTCCATGTATTCAGAAATCCTGTACTTTGATCATCTGTTACTGAATTCAGGAAATCTGATACGGTTGAATCGCTGTATTGTTTCATCTTTTCCGTAAAAAGTGGATGGTTGTATGTATAATCCGTATAGTACTGCGCTGCA
>ERZ856578.5721-NODE-5721-length-14796-cov-3.440995_pt1 | contig 14796 bp, 9 predicted proteins | sample MGYA00514384_ERZ856578 | MGnify/ENA primary metagenome ERZ856578 (study PRJEB29103, sample SAMN06111958) | human gut metagenome | biome: human gut; feature: ankylosing spondylitis patient; material: healthy_person | host: Homo sapiens | place: China:Hangzhou...
GAATTGTGTTAGATATGTCTAATCCCCCATATAAAACTAGCCTCTACGTGTCTTTATTGAATATATACTAGTTATATACTCATTGTATAAGTTTAAAATCTATGCGTCAATACGTTTTTATTTTGTCACAATTTTTTTTTTACCTGACAAATTGGCATGAACAATCTCCATTCTGGTAGGAATAGCAATCTCTTTACGGTCGAATATTAGATCACAGGTATTATTCTTCAAAGAAAAATTATACCATAGCGAGTCATTTACCGTAAACTCTCCGTTCATCCGGTTCTCGTCAAATCGGAAAGAAGAAGGTTCTTTCTTGACAGCACTTTCATAAATAGTTCGGTAAGGACCTGCCAACGGACCATAACACAAAGCATTTCCTTTTGCCTGTTTACGGATGAAAAGAATAGAGCGACCTTGATTATATAAACTATGATAACCAATACTGTCAATATGAAAAGCCACTCCTGTCTTCAAATGACGAATCACCAAACGATCAAATGACGGAATGTGGTTCAATGTATCCTTTGGTACGTTGGTCATAGAAACAGAGTAAGGAGTTCCCGCTACAGGCCGGAAAGCTTCCTTGTATACCCACTCCTTTCTGATTCCCGAAGGAAGTTCCATAAGCATTGTTTTCATATTTCCTGCGGAATCTGCCATCTGATAATAGGCAGCCTGATCCGAATTGTAAAATTCCAATCTTTCTACATTCGGCAACAATACCTCCTCCCGTGTACGCGAATCAAACAAGTGTAACGTTTTCGCCTCCTTATCTTCCGGATTATATTCCATTGAAACAACGCGATACGTAACCCACCTTCCTGTCGAAGATATCTCCGGAGAATCAACACGCTTCCATGCCATACAAGCATTGATATCTAAAGCTTTCTTTTGCTGTTGCGCATCCGTACTTTGAGTAAGTCCGAACAACAAGCCAACTCCTAATCCTACTATTATCCGATTCATCATCTATTACCTTCTTTTATCACCGTTAATCATATTCTTGTTCAAATCAACATCCGCTTCAGCCGAATCATCATGCAACAGCAAACGAGCGAAATGGCGCCACATCTTATGCTCAAAAAAGTCTTCTGATTCTCCAAAGAAACCATGAGTAGATTTAGGCAACACATACATATCAAAATCTTTACCGGCTTTAATCAAGGCATCAGCCATACGCAACGTATTAGCCGGGTTTACTGTCTTATCCATGGCGCCGGTAAACAATAACAAACCATGTTTATAGTTCTTCACCAGTTCTTGATTAGGACGGGTTTCAACACTATATTCATAGGTGGTATGTTCCACTCCCAAACTATCTTTGACCGTTTTCACCTTTTCCTTTACTCCAAAGTGAATCTCCACCCACCCTTTATTGTAAATCCGGTTATCATGATTGCCGGCAGACGAAACTGCCGCCGAATAAAACTCAGGATACGTACAAATAGCAGAAGCAGACATGAAACCGCCTCCTGAATGTCCGTAAATCCCCACCTTCGTACCATCTATGAACGGATAACGGGTTGCCAATTGCTCAATCGCATATTTATCATCCGCCAGCGGATAGTCGCGTTGCTTGCCATATCCATAGGTATGATAAGCCTTTCCCCGTATAGGAGTACCGCCTCTATGCCCAACGGTTATCACAATAAATCCCAATTGTGCCAAACGAGTATTATAATCGTCATTAATTGTGAAACGCGTAGGCACATACTCATAAAACGGTCCGGGATAGACATTTGAAATAATCGGATACACCTTGGTCGAATCGAAATCCGCAGGTTTCCACATAACCCCATAAAGGTCTGTAACCCCATCGGCGGCTTTCACTTTAAACCGTTCCGGTGCTTTCCATCCCAAATCATACACAGGTCGCAAATCCGGTTTCTCCAATGTCATAATCACCTTCCCCTTTCGGTTACGAACCACATTCACCGGCTCTCGTGACACGGTAGAGTATGAGTCCACCATATAGCGTCCCGAAGGAGAGATATGCACATCATGCGATGCGTTTTCCGCAGTCAGTTTTCGGAGAACATTCGGACGATCAAGTTGCGCTTCATAAAGAATATAGTAATAAGGATCAATCCCTTTCTCACGACCAAACCCATAAAAGTACATTTTCCGCCCTACCGTATCAATCTTCGCGACCGGACCGGCTACCCAAGTACCGTCAGTCAATTGATTCTTCAAGCTTCCCGTTGCTGTATCATACAGGTAATAATGTCCCCATCCGGTGCGTTCGGAACGGAACAGGATTTCTTTTCCATCATTTAGAAAAGAAACGTTGCGCATCTGATAATCAAGATATGGTTTATCTTCCTCATGTATCACCACACGTACTTTTCCAGTTTCAACGTCTACCTCGCAAATATCCGATTGATTCCACGGACGATTATAACGCTGGAAGTACAAACGTTTTCCATCTTTTGACATATATAGCACATCAATATACTGATCCGGCCAACGGTTAATATCAATCTTCTTCACTTCACGGGTATCAACATCTCCAATCAATAATTCATATTGAGTGACATGCTTATCACCTGCCAGTTCAGCTTTATATGTTTTCAATTCAGGAGAAGGAGTAGACAAAGAATTAATCAGCCATAAATCGCGTACTTTCCTGTTATCCTCACGCACCGCATAAAAACGATGAGTGCCCGGAATCCAATGAGCAGATTCAGCTCCACATCTTCCTCCTGACTCACCTTCGTCTTCACGATTAAAAGTATAATTCGTAACACCATCAGTAGTTAACTGTATCGGGATCGTATCCTGTCCTTTTTTGCCATTACCAACAAAATACAAATTATGCCGTTCCGCATACAAAAAGAAAAGGCTGTCCGGAGAATATTTCATCCAATATGGGTCGCTTTTCGCATAGGATGATTTCTCTCCTAACTTTTTCACCTTTTTCGTACGCATATTATACGTATAAAACTCACGGTCAAAATCAAAACGCATCGTTTCATTGTCACTTTCAAACGTGAATGACAAATACACATTCGCAGGAGAATAAGATTTCCCTGTATAGACAGCAATCTTACTCAACAACTCAGGGGTATCAAACAATAAACGTTTCTCCTTCTTTTGTGGATTGACATAATAATATTTTTTTCCGTCACTTGTAGTAAAAGAATAGTAAAAACAATCCGTATCGTTGATAAAGGTCGGATGAATACTTGTCGAATACTTACTAATAGGGTTCTGAGTTAATAGACGAAACTTCTCCCCCAACTGATAATTCGCTTTCTGCTGTGCACCGGCAATGCCGCATATTGACATAAACATTATCAAGCACAAACACCTAAAACGAGCGTCTTTCATAAACGTTATATCTTAATCTTATTTATTACGGTTGATATCTCCCCAATAATCTGACCGTGTATCACCTAGCAAATGCTTGGCGAAAAAGCGGAACATCTTTTTCTCAAAATATTCATCAGCAGAACCATATCCATGTCCAGCTCCGGGAATCACAAGCATATCAAAGTCTTTTCCGGCTTCAATCAAAGCTTGCGCCAAACGGTAAGTATGAGCAGGATTCACATTCTTATCCATGTCTCCGGTCACAAGCATCAAATTTCCTTTCAGATTCTTTGCAAGTTCTGCGTTAGACTTCACGCTGAATTTATACTCATACTCTTTCTTTTCATTCCCAAGACTATCTTTCACCACCTTTTCTACTTCTCTCACACCGTTGTAGCATTCTCCCCAACCACGATTGTAGATACTGTTGTCATGGTTTCCAGAGCAAGAGACTGCCGCCTTGTAAAAGTCGGGATATGTAAGGAGAGACGCCGCCGCCATAAATCCTCCTCCGGAATGCCCGCAAATACCCACTTTATCGATGTCGATATACGAATGACGCTTGGCTAGCTGCTCTATCACATATTTATCATCAGCCAACGGATAATCGCGCATATTTCCATATCCAAAACGGTGGTATGCCTTTCCACGCATCGGTGAGTCACCACGATGTCCCACAGCTATGACAATAAATCCTAATTGCGCCATACGGTCGCAGTATCTTTCGGACAAAGAAAATGAAGTAGGAACAAAACCGAAATAAGGTCCCGGATATACAACCGAGATAATAGGATATTTCTTATTCGGATCAAAATTGGCCGGTTTCCACATCACTCCATACAGATTCGTCCTATTGTCGGCCGCTTTTGCCACAAACCGCTCCGGCTTCTTCCATCCGGCATCATATACAGCTTTTAAATCCGGAGTAGCCAAATCACAAATAACCTTACCATTGTTATCCTTCAACAAAAATTTAGGTTCCATATCCACCCGCGAAAAAACATCTATATAATACTTATTGGATTTCAAAAACGTCACTCTATGCTGAGCATCTTCTTTGCTAAGCAATATAGCCCCTTCTTTATCCAAACTTGCCTTATATAATCTATAATAAAACGGATTGATCTTAGGATCATCTCCATAAGCATAAAAATAAACTGTACGGTTCAATGTGTCGATAGAAGCAATATGACCACAAACCCAAGGTCCTGACGACAATGCATTTTTCAGATTACCTTCCCCGTCATAATGGTAATAATGCCCCCAACCGGTGCGTTCGGAACGAAAAAGAATATCTTTTCCGTCATTCAATATGGCAACACTACGGGCATGAGGGTCACGATAAGGCTTATCCACCTCATGTATAAGTTCCTTCACTTCCAATGTATTCGTATTTACAGAACAAACATCCACTTCATCCCATGTCCTTTTGGTTCGTTCGAAATAGATAAAGTCCCCTTTAGGAGAAGCATCAAACACCATCACATATTGATCCGGCCATTTGTCTATATCTGCCTTTCCAGCCTTTTTCTCTTTCACATCCACAATCACCAGATCATGCTGTGTCACGTACTTATCACCAGGAAACTCATACTTATATTTCTCTAACTCAGGATGTTCCGACAATGAATTTATTACCCAGAAATCACGTAACTTCCGTTCATCTTCCAAAACAACATATGCATGACGGCTATCCTTACACCAACATGCCTTGGCAGGCATCTCTTCATTCGGCCTATACCCGTCATTGGTTCTGGCATACGTATAATTCTCTACTCCATCAAAAGTAAGTTGCACTTCTGTAGTATCTATCCCCATTGCTTTGTTACCTCTCACATAAAGATTATGATTCTTGGCATACAGAATATACTTTTTATCCGGAGAAAAATTCATCCAAGAATAAACTACATCTTCTTCTTTCTGTTCATCAGTCTTTAAAGGTAGTTCTTTCAAGTGCCGAGTCAAACGATTATACTCATACGTCCTTCCTTTACGCTCAAAAGTAAATGTTTTCTGATCTTTAGAAAATTTGAACTCCTGAAAAGACATATCCGAGGCATTGATTGTCTCACGCGTAAATTCGGTCAGCGCCATCGCCATTTTATTATTATCAAACAACAATTCGCGCTTTCCGTTATGAGGCGTTACATAATAAAAGAAATTACCTTCTGTTGTCCGAAAGTCGAACCAAAAATTATCGGTACCATTAATTTCACGTGGATAAATAGTCAAACTATTTCTCGATAACTCTCCCCCAAGATCAAAGACGCGATACTTTTCCGCAGCTACATAATCCGCTTGTCGCTGAGCCTTACTCTCAGCAAGCAAGACTCCGACGAACAAACTGAATATTATATAATATTTGTATTTCATCCTATTAATATACAAAAGTATTAAATTCGGCAACAGAACCATATTTATAAATGACATCCACAATCTTATCAAATTTATTATTGACAGGTTGTTCAGCCTTTGGATCTGGGAAAAGTTGATTAATAGTCACCTTCTCACGTTTTTCACTTTTTTCCAACACTTCATAAATATAGAAAGTACCATCTTCCAATGCCACTCCCAACTGACCATTATGCTCGGGCTGCCATTCTACAGCAGGATTACCCCACTCTACATGAACAGCACGGATATCATTCGCTGCTAACGCCTTAACCGGAGAGTCAAAAGTATAAATTTTCTTCAACGTCTGCTCACCATCCTTTTTATACTGGCAATACCACAACGAATTTCCTTCCGCTATCAGCACAAACTGTTTATTGTTAAACACAGCCATATCCGTATATCCACTCAAACCATCAAGAGAGAACCTGATACGTTCAAGATTATAAACACGACTTTGAGTTCTACGGGTTCCTATTGCCCAATGGAAATAGAACAGTTCGTATTGAGAACCTTTTTGCAGCAAAGCCAAATGCCCCGGTCTTACATCCTGCAGACCACCAAAGTCGTCAGACGAAGGGGTGGCAGGCATCATATCTACAATCTTCCAATCACCCAGTTTATAGTTTTCATCCACATTTTTGTCATAACTACCAAGGGAAACACTATATATGTTGCTGCTATAAGACGATTCTTGTATTTTAGGTTCCTCAAACGATTTAGGAGTAGCATCATCCACGATACCTACGATTTCATTCTCTTCCGTACAAGCCGGTATAGCTGCATGATAGTTATTTAAGCGATAACTTGGGTATACTCCAGTAAACTTTCTGCCTTTTCCCAATGGAAAGTTAACGTAAGTACATGTATGAAAATCATTAGCAAAACTATTTGCCGCCCAATAAATATATCCATCGGAATTCAACATTGCCTTGGCTGAATAAGTCATGGAAATCGCTTGAGGATGAAAACCGGCTTCAGGAAAGCTTCCTCTAAATTCTTGATCCGTGTAAACAGAGCGCTCCAAAGTAGTTCCATTCAATTCCGCCCAACGTTCCTGCATCACACCAACCTCATCACTAACATCATACAATTCACCATAGGAACCGACATGCCCCGCATTCAGAAATAACCCTGTCGGTTTCTCTCCTAAACCGGGAAGTACGTCTCTTGCCACATAATCATAAACCAGCGAATCACGATCTATAATGACAGTCTCCGCTCCGTCAGGAGAAGTGACTGGCATTTTATGAGTAACAGACCGTCCACCTACAAAAGAAAGAACTGATTGTCGTCCACCACCTTCACTTAAAACAACCCATCCACGAGTAAACGGTGAACGCACTTTCAAACGACAACTCCTAGAGAACCTTACCTGAGTTTTATTATCAATGACAGAAAAAGTAATTTCGTATAAGCCCCCTCGCTCAAAGCTAAAAGTACAAGACGGTCCGGTTTCTCCCTGAAGTAGATTTCCATCCAATCGCCATTCATAAGAGACATCCGGATTTTCCCGATCAATGGTAAATTTAAAAGCCGGAGTTATAGTCAAATCTTCAGAATATGAGATTGAATACTCGTCCTTCATTCCGGTAATTTCACCCTCCAACTCATTTATATCAGTATAATCATAGTTGTTTTTATCATCCAAACAACCGGACAAAGCTATTAACCCCGCCAAAATAAATAAATATATTGATTTTCTTTTCATCTCTTTATTCGCATTTAGTTATCCCGCAACCGGTATTTCTATAATTTCTCCCATCTCATCCCGCAACGGATCATCAGCAGGCCGCTGCTCATTCTCCTCGGCTACCATATATTTTAGCTCCAAAGAATATTTACGCAACTTAGCCCGATCTTGTCCATCAAAAAGAATATCATCATTATTACGCAAGACCTCCAGAAACATACGATATTTTGTTTCCGAATAATCTCCCAAATAGTACCAGTCTACGGAACTTTCTTCACCATCATACAAGTCTTTATACTCCCACCAGTCCGGTTTCACAAGACGATCAGTCGCTGCAATAACTGCTCTAGACTTAGCAACGACCCCTTCACTCACTTCACCGGCGGCATTGATTCTTATCACTAAAAACTTTGTATTCTCTTTCAAATCAGGCGAATTCTTCAGTTTTATGTAAATAGTGTCTTGTAATTGCCCTTGTTTAATCACGCAATCTTCAGGCAAAATACACTGTGACGTAGGAAAAGTCGATAATTTTTCATCTACACCCACTGTGAAATGCAAATCCTTATCTTGTACTTTTCCACTGACAGACACTGCCAATGGAATTTCAGCTACCTTCGCATCCATTCCTTCCTCCAATGCGTAAAACTCAAAGCAAACCCTGGTAGTATCTTTTGTCATGTCCTTGCCAAAGCTAACATAAGATACATCATTACCGTTCATTACCAGTCCTTCCTCTTGACAAGAAATAAAAAGTAGCATGCCCACCACAGTCATGATTCCTGCCAATAATATATTATTTCTTTCTTTCATAAAACTCTTCCTATTAATACCATTAAAATTCGCTCTCTGAAGTCGGCAATGGCAATACCATATTTTCCTCTGTAGCCTGTACTTCTTCACGTCCCTTCATCGTTCTCATTAACCGTTTAAACATAAAGAAAGTCTGTCCTTCTCCAAAAAACTCTCTTTGAGCATCATTCACCAGCACGTTCATAAAGTTATCTTTTGTCACATTCTCAAGGTCTGTAATCACTCCACGAGTCTTTTTTACATGCGACAAATATTTTTTAGCCGTCTCCAAATCCTGTTGGTAAATAGCTTCAGCTGCTATATAATAGACTTCAGACATTCTAAGCATAGGAACAATTTGATTATTATCTTCACTATACGCAAAGCTCTCCGGCTGTTGGTAATATTTCATCGTGCAGTAATCATCTATATTTTTTTTCTCCATCTGATAACAAATCCGCCAATCTGTCTCTAAGTCATCTCCATAACGCCTCTCTGCTATTTCAGCAGTAATGCCCAAAAACTTATCTTTTTCACTACTTCCTTCCGCTGTATCACTGGTGTGATTTATCAAGCGATCCCACTCCACTTGATCAGTAGGAGAATATAGCGCAAAAATAATGTCATCAAACATCTTCACATTTCCGTTTTTTATAGCTTTCAATCCTGCATTACCAACAAGTGCTTCAAAGTTACTATTTTGCTCAATCAAGATCGCTGCTTGTTCGTAAGCTTAGTCAGGCATATTCGCATACAAGTAAACACGCGCTAATTGTGCCGTTATCGCATAATAATTTAATCGGTACCCACGGGCACTCAAAAACTTTTTTTCATCATTCGTTTCTTCATTGAAACGCCAATTCCATCTTACATCTTTATCAACTTCGGTCAACAAGTCTTGAGCTCTTTTTAAATCTTTAATCACTTGTTCCAAGCAATAAGATACCGTTTGCCGATTATTTACATACGAAGGGTATTCATTCACATAAGGAATAAAAGTGCGTTTCTCCGGATTCATAGCCAATGACGGGGCATATACACGCAATAAATCAAACTGAAGATATGCACGCAACCCGATAGCCTCCCCTAAAATCATTTTACGTTCCAGTTCGCCACCATAAAAAAGTGTACTGTCAGCTTGTTCGGCCTGTTGCGCTAATTCATTACAATTTGCTACCACATTCCATGAATCGTTCCACATTTGATCTGTAGCAGAAACCAATTCATAATGCTTAAAATCCAATCCTTCTATCTTCACCATAGCTTGTCCACCATGCTGTATGGTAGACAGTTGCATATCATATACCTGCCCCCAGGCATCTATAAGTCCCCATTTAAGATTGCTTCCATAAATACTCCAAGAAGCCATTTTCCGGTAAACACCATTCAATGCAGCACGATAACCGTTTCCTGTCTCAAACAAGAACTCTTCTTTGATCTGATCGGACGGATACACGTTTAACCAATCACTACATGAAGTTCCTAAAACTGCAGTTGCACTTAATAAGACGATTGTTCTATATATTTTTTTCATATTACTTACTCTCTTTTTATCAGAATTGCGCCTTCAATGAAAAGTCTATTTTCCAAGATTTAGGATAACTCAATCCGCGTTCCTGACGAATAGAGTTCCAATTGATAAAATCCGAAGAACTTACTTCAAACCGAAGCATATTCATATGTAAATGCTTCTTTATCCATTCGCGGTTAAAATCATAACTTAAAGTCACACTACTGAGACGTATATATTTCTTGTCTTGCACAAAACGAGAAGTCGGCAAAGTAGTCAGATTACTATTAGCTATATTTTTAAACTGTGCCACATCCCCCGGTTTCTGCCAACGATCGGTCAATACCCGTAAATCGACATTTCCACCCTTAATATCTGCATTTTCTACACGATTTACCAATGTCTGATTATATTCTTGTCCGCCGAACTCATATTGGAAAGCAGCAAACAAACTCCAATTTTTATAGGTAGCATTCAAACCTATCGAACCATTCAACTTAGGTTCTGTATTACCCACTACCACCTCTTGCGCCGGATCCCACTTGTCAGTAATGCTACCGTCACGATTAAGGAACAACTCTTCACCCGTAGTAGGATCAATACCCAATGAACGCACCGCCCAAATAGAAGTAAGTGACTGTCCTTCGGAATATTGCGGTATGGGAATTGCATACTCAGCGTTAGCTAAAGCATTCTTGTATAAATCCTGATTCTTCAGTTCTTCCCGATAGAATTCCATAACCCGCTCATTATACGCTTTCTGCGATTCTGAAATTTTTAATATCCTGTTCTTGTTATGAGCCATATTACCCCACAGAGCAATTGTCCAATCACGATCCCGATACACATCTGCACGCACTTGAAGCTCTACACCTTTATTTTCCACTTCTCCCATATTGTTCTTGTAAGTTGAAAAACCAGAAGTATTTGACAAAGTCACGTCATTGATTAAGTCAATAGTCTTTTCGTAATAATAGTCAAAATCGACAGTCAGCCGACGATCGAAAAATTGAGTTTCAAGACCGACATTGAATTTATCTGTTTTTTCCCATGATAAGTCCTTATTTCCTAAAGCTTTAAGAGTTACTCCATAGCCGGTAATATACCACTCGTCAAACAATGCCTCATACATCGTAGTTGCTGCATAGGCAGGGAAATTCACTTTACCTGTACGTCCATACGAGGCACGTACTTTCAACTTATTGACATCCTTGTTTCCCTTCAAAAAATCATAATTATGTATATTCAACCCCAAACCTCCGGAAAAGAACGGTGCCCATTTTTGATTCGCTCCAAATTCGGACGATCCATCGAAACGTACGGAAGCATCCGCCAAATAAACATCATTCCATGTATAATTTAAAGTAGCCAATATACTGACACGACGAGTCGTATTCTCTGAACGGGTCGGTTTCTTATAGACCTCCGCAGCATAGTTCAATGAATTAAATTCCCCTGACGGAAAACCACGATAATGAGCGGAAGTATTATCCACATTGTAAGCGGCAGCTTCCCATCCTCCAGAGAAGTTAAAGTTGTGCTTACCAAAACTGCGAGTATAATAAGCAAAAGCATTTGCATTCCAGCTCAGACTTCCTCCGTCAGTCGTATACAAATCGCCCTGTAAATTAGTCTCATCTGTGCCGTAAACAGACACTTTAGATGACAACGGATCATAAAAACGTTCGGTATCAGTATACTGCTTCGTTACACTGAACTGTCCCTTAAGAGTTAAATAATCCGTCAAATACCAATTCACACTCAGGTTATCGATAATCTCATCATACGCACTCCATTCATAATTTTTGAGAGTAGCTTCATAAAGCGGATTATTAACAGTGCTTCCCCCCTTAGAACTATACTTCATCTTTATACGTAATTTTGTCTCATCATACGGGTCGTATGGTGATTCATAGGGCTGCAAACCTGTATAATCACTAAATGAACCATAAGGAGATTCTGTTGACTTCGTATGCCCGAAACTTACCGTGTTTTTTACTTGCAGTTTTTTTACCCGATAATCTAAAGAGAATCCGATACTATAGCGATCACGTCCCGAACCTTTCATAACACCTTCACCACCATTATAAGAAGCATCTACTCCATAACGCAAATTTGGAGTACCACCTTCTATATAAATACTGTGTTTGTGGTCAAAAGCATTACGCAAAGGCATAGATATCCAGTCGGTATTTATTCCTCTCTGAATAAGTGCGTATTTTGCATTATATGCATTCAATCCGCTTGCTGTCGTATTATTATTATTGTTTCCTTTCTCAAATAATCCGGCAAGACGCTCAATCTCCAGTTTTTCTGAAGCATTCGCTAGATTATAATCGCGTAGATCAGGCATTTCCAATGTTCCGGTAAAATTATAAGAAACACGAATTTCTCCCGGCTTCGGTGCAACGGTAGTAATAACTACCACACCGTTTGCGGCCCTCGACCCGTAAATAGCTGTAGCGGCAGCATCCTTCAAGATTGTCATACTTTCAATACGAGTAGGATCCAAATCATACACTTTCTCAATGCTGACTTCAAATCCATCCATAATGAAAGTCGGCAGATTCGGATTATTCTCTAAATTTGACTTGGAAAGTTGGTCTTTATCCAATTCTTTCACGCCAAAGCCCGAACGACCACGAATATACATTTCAGGAAGTGCATTCGGATCAGAACCAAACTGGTTGTTATTAACCAAGCGGAAAGATGGATCAAACGACTGCAAAGCTCCAATTACATTTGTCTGTGATACTTTACGCAAATCATCACCCGAAATCTGTGTTGAACTACCTGTAAAACTGGATTTACGTACATTACTATATCCATTGATGACAACATCATCCAACGTCTTTATATCATCTTCCATAGTAATTTCAAGCATTTTCTTGCGGGTAGCGTCCACCTGAATAGTTTGCTTTTTCATACCAATAAAAGAGACTTCCAGAGTCACTTTATCACTTTTCACATCCAGTGTAAACTCACCTTCAATGTTTGTAGAAGTACCTGAACGAGTACCTTTGACGATAATACTAGCTCCTGGTATCGGCTCCTTATTCGAATCTGTCACCATACCACGAATACGATTTTCCCGTTTCTCCGCCTGCATTTTGCGGACTACCACAATACCGTCTTTCACTGCATAATCAAATCCCTGCGGATTAAGAATCAACTTAAGCGCGATCTCCCATTTCTCATTTTTCACATTAACCGACACAGGGGGAACGCCCTTGAACATTTGTGAATTATACAACATATTCACACCTGTCTGTTTTTTCACTGCATCCAAGGCAGTCTCGATAGAGACATTGTGCAGTTTCAAAGTTACCGTCTTGTCCTGTGACGGTAAAGCCCATGCACTAAACGTGCAGCACATTGCCACTAGAAAACATAGCAGCCATCGTTTTTCTCTCATAAATTAATAATTAAACTTTTGTATATCTAATATTCTAATTATTCTATTTTCACTCCATTTCTTCCACTTTGTCGTATATCAATATATTCCTACCACTGATTTTATAAGTCAAATCCCCAGTGAGCTCCAACGCATCCAGAAATGAGTTGATCGTTCCGTAGCGTTTCAAACTGCCGCTATAGGTAATGTCACGCAAGTTCGGGGTTTCATAATAAACCTGTATGTCGTACCAGCGTTCGAATGTTTTCATTATATCTCCCAGAGGACGATCATTAAAGATGTACATGCCATTTACCCAACCTACGTATTCTTCCAAATTCACCACACGTTTTGTCGAACTATTGGCAAATACCACAGCCTGTTCTCCCGGTGAAAGAGCAATCGTTTCCGCATTCGGTGTAGAAAAATTCACTTTCCCACGTACCAGAGTCGTGTAGCAAACAGGGGCATCTGCATAAGCATTCACATTGAATTCAGTACCAAGTACAGTTATTTCTCCAAGATGAGTTTGTACCACAAACGGATGCTCTTCATCCGCCACAACATCAAAATAGGCTTCACCTTCCAAACGTACAATTCTGCGTTTACCGGCAAAACGTACCGGATAAGTCAATTTGGAACCGGCATTCAAATGAACCGTAGTTCCATCTGCGAGGATTACGGTGTTTTCACCTCCACGAGGTATAACCAGTTCATTTGATTTAGCTGGTTGCTCTTCGACGTTTTTTTCCTCGTGTTGTGTTGTGACGGTAGGTTGGTAAGACAGCACCCCTTTCTTATATTTTACTTGAACACCGTCCACTATTACGCTCACTTCTTTCTTATCCACATCAATCACGCTGCCATCGGGCAAAGTCAGTTGTGCCTGTTGAGTTCCCGGCTGAATCAAGGCTTTTCCCTCTTCTTCCGGTGAGATATAATTCGACATGTAGAAAGAAAGAGCGACGGCTAAAGTAACGACAGCCGCAGCAGCCCACCACCAAACCCGGAGAGAACGACGCTTCTGTACTTTCGGCTCCATCCGCCCGATTTTCTGAAGAAAAGATTGATAGGCTTTCTTTGACGAATAATTCTGATATTCTCCAAAGGCAACTCTCAATGTCTCCCCATTCTGAAGTTGCCCATATACTTTTTGTAAGTCCGGACATTCCGCCAGCCGTTTTTCAAGGTCTTGTTGCTCCACTTCATTAGCTTCTCCCAAAAGAACCTTTCTCATCAAAGCGGCATCTTGATATACATTTTCGAACTTATTCATCTTATTGCGATTTTTTTAATTAAACAATTGTTTAATTCATCTTTATTATAGATATACATAACCCATGGAAAGGGGTGACAAAAAGAATATATTTTTTTGAGATAAGAGTATGAATAATAGGATTTTAGGGACACATAAATAGCATTATGCTATAATTTAAAAGAGAAAACGCCCATTTTAACAAAGAAAATATGTCCTAATCAATCATTAAAAAGACAAAGAAGTATCAATTTGACTTTTTCTTATTTTAGAGAAATAAACAAAGAATTATGGAATTCATGGAATCCCCCAACCTTTCACGAAGAAATTTATAGCTACGTGTCTTTTGGGTTTTAACAGTATTGATACTTATTTCTAAACGTTCCGCTATCTCTTCCCATGTATATCCCTCAATTCTCATTAAGATAATCCGGCGTTGCTCAGAC
>ERZ856578.5723-NODE-5723-length-14787-cov-122.121686_pt1 | contig 14787 bp, 10 predicted proteins | sample MGYA00514384_ERZ856578 | MGnify/ENA primary metagenome ERZ856578 (study PRJEB29103, sample SAMN06111958) | human gut metagenome | biome: human gut; feature: ankylosing spondylitis patient; material: healthy_person | host: Homo sapiens | place: China:Hangzhou...
ATCATGCGAGCGCTCAAACGGATCCCGACTGTGCTGAGCGTAGCTAGACGCTTGGATGGCGACAAACGCATCTTCTTACCGACTGAGGATCGGTAGAGACAAAGAGGGCTCCTTTCGGAGCCTCTTTGCTTTATCGGTTAAATTTTGCCACCGTGATTTTTCAGGTAGTAGTACCGCACGTATTTGGCCATTGTGTAGAAGTAGTGGTTCATGGAGAATATGAAGCCAAGCTTCCCGTCCAAGAATCCTCGATTGATGAAGTAGACCTTGAAGAAGGCCCAGAGCGGTCTTAACACAACATCTCTGAAAAAGTAGCAATTCCTGCCTTCATCAAGATATTTGTCGGCAGCCAGTCTGCTGTAGAGATCTATTTTCCGGTAATACGCATCCCAATTTCGGTATGTGAAATGAATAAGCCGCCCAGATAATCGATCTCTTGGGAACGGCGATTCAATACTTTCATGCACCTTTCCGATAGACGAAGCTCCCTCTCTCGGCAAAAATCTCAGAACCCAGTCGGGACGCAAGCATCCATGCGTAGCAGACCCTGATACAAAATGATTTTCTCTCTGGATCATGTATGCCCGCTTCTGCTTCGAATCCGACAGCGCTTGATGAATAGAATCCTGCAGTTCCGAACCGACTCTTTCATCAGCATCAATCAACAGAAGCCATGGTTGAGAAGCTTGTTGCATAGCAAAAGTCTTCTGAGCCCCCCAATCTCCAGCAAGAGATCGATTAAAGACTTTTGCGCCTAGCTCCTGAGCTATCTCGACCGTCTTATCAGTACTTCCGTCATCAACAACAATGAATTCTTGAGCAAAATCACAGCTTCGAAGACAATCCTTAATATTTAGCTCCTCGTTACGCGTCAAGAGCACAACGCTAATGGGAAGTTTTTCTTTTGTCATTTGAGGTTACTTCAAAGCCACCGATTTTTGCTATTTGTACTCCACTGCAACTATCTCCAGCACTTCTACCCGTGCGGGGTGATCAATCGTTGCCGGCGTCGGTAATTTGACACTATCGCCTTCCCTTTGCTTCAGAAAGACCCGGGCAATCGGACTCACCCAACTCACGTCACCATTTTCCGGATCAGCTTCATCAATGCCTACGATACGAATAGTGTGCTCGGTGCCAGTAGTCAGGTTCTCGTAGGTAACAGTTGCCCCAAAATACACCTGATCCGTGGGTGAGCGTTTCGTAGGATCAACCACCTCTGCACTTTCAATTCGTTTGTTTAGAAAACGTATGCGACGGTCAATTTCGCGCAAACGTCTTTTGCCGTACTGGTAGTCACCATTTTCGGAACGATCCCCATTGCTTGCCGCCCAACTGACCACGTTTACAATGCTCGGTCGCTCAACGTTAACCAAATGCTCGCGCTCATCTAGCAGACGTCGATAGCAAATCGGAGTCATGTAGTTTTTTGTGTTCGCTGGGAGTCCGGGAAGCTTGACCTCTTCACCGTCTTCATCTTCCATCCACATTTCAGTTGTCATATGTCCAACCATCCCTGCTCTATTGCCGATATTTACCGCGCATCTGTAGATAAGCCGGCACCCACTTTTTAAGTGGAGCCGCGTCAATCTCTTTCCAGTCTTTAAGGCTGTGCCCTTCCAGTGCTCCGCTCATTTTGATGAGTAACACCTCGTCACCCGCTACGATAGCGTCCTCGTTGTAACTGCCGACAAAAAAGACTTCTCTTCCTTTGGGATCAAAAAGATCCTTGCCTACGCTAAAGTCTTCAATGGGATTTTGAACAGTCAATACTCTTTTCAACAGAGTGGCTCCCACATCGTATGCTGTTGTTCGGTGGGTAATTTGTTGTGCAGGCATTCCAGGCCATGCAATCACAAGCGGAACTTTGATCTGAGCATCAGAAAAGTTTCCATTGTGCCCCCAATAGTTCAACTTGGAGTCATTGAACTCTTCCCCGTGATCGGAAGTCACAATCACTATCGTGTCCTTCAGGCGTTCGTTCTTCTCGAGGATCCGTAGCACTCGGCCAATCAGTACATCCTGCCAATAGGCAGCATTTTTATAGCGGTTGAAATATTCTCTCGGATCAAAGTCAGGAGAGAGTTTTAATCGATCAACCTCTTGCCAATAATCGTCATAGGGAACATCTAGGTCTTCAGGGAAATCCAGAGAGTGCACGCTATCCAAAAACATGAAACTCATGAATTTTCTATTTGTATCGCGTTGCTCCAGCCATTTTTCGAAATCATTCACACTATCGAGATCCCGTTCCGCAACTGTCTCACCGGTGTCGGAGCCCATGCGCAAAGGTCTTACACTGGAAAAAACCGTTGCGTAGAACTCCGGACGAAGCAACGTTGCTGTCGCGAATGCAGTAATTTCGTACCCGGCTTTCTGAAAGCCTGTCACCATTGAAGATGACACATTCGTAGACAGAGCGCTTTGCCAATAAAACGGTGGGAGTCCGTAGAACAAACCGAAAACGCCGGCTCGAGTTGCATTACCTGCAGAATAATGCTCCTGAAAAACTAATGCCTGATTTTGGAGTTTTGTTAGATTAGGCATCGTCTTTGCATCTACAACATCAGCACGCAAAGAGTCGATTGCCAAAATCAACACATTGAGATCCGTTCCCTTTCCAAAGGAAAGCTCATTGAGCGGATAGTGAAAGCTGCCAACTTTCTGAGAAAGACTTAATTTCTCTTCTCCGGCTGCCACAAGTCCAAATTTAGACAAGAATGTATTTGCCCGGATAGGGTAGTAGAGAGGAATTCGCTCGGCCAAAACTGTCACCGATTTGACATTTTGGGAAACGCTGTAGGCACTTACGGCATTTACAACTAGATACCCCACCAGGATACCCACGCAGGGCAATACAGCTTTGGTAGTCACCTTCGTGCTCGCCCAAACCAATAGCATAGACACAACGGCTAGGCAAACAACCAAAAATGCAATTTTTATCATCATGCCGGTGGAGAAGGAAAAAACCTCTCGCCCACCGACAAGGGCGAGATCAATCATCGCCCAGTTGATGTGGAAGCGATACTGTTGGTAGACAAATGTGTCCGTGACAAGCGACACCAAAAGGATGAAGGTGAGTCCAAAGGCCATCCCCCGTCCACCACAAGAACTCAAGCGTGACAGTGGCAATACCAACAAAAGTTGCAACAGAAAATGCCCAATGAAAAACACTCCTGCGGCAGCCCCGAAAACATATAGATACTGCCACCATTGGGTTCCTGGCAAACCGGTCATGTAACGCAGGGCCACGGTAGCCCCAACAACTGCAAATAAAACGGCTAACCAGCCAATTTCATTTAGTTGTGTACGCAAAGCCCACTTATTGTTCATGGTTTGCTGCTGGCTCAAAAGGATTGCGTTTTCGCTGAATCACTCCGTTGCACGGTTCCCGTTTTAGGACGCGGCGTAACGTACGCCGCCGTACCCCAGAGAGGAACCGTGGAGAGACTGTGTTTGAAGCTGCCTGAGGTTTCGCGTGTCGAGTAGGAGAGATACATAAGAGTCTGGCTCTCCTCATCAAAAATACGACGAATCTTTAATGTCTTCAGAAACACACTCTTAGATTTCTCAAAAACCACTTCTCCCGTCTTGCCCTTTTTAATCCGAGCAATCATTTCCGGCGTAATTTCTCCAGTTTGACGGCAGCTGACAGCACTGTCTGACGGATCAGACAACGAAAGATTTGCTTCAATGCTCGCAACGTGACAGGTCACCCCAGGCACAAGCGGATCAACAAAACTATTCAGTTTTATGTCCTTGAGCGTAAAAATTCCCAACGACACATCAGCAACCTCATTGTCAGAACAAGAGGTCAGAGCTAACACTCCCGAAATAACCAGCACCAATGCAAGGATTTTTTTCTTCACAACAAACTCTGTCTTCTATAGAAACAAATAACCGTGAGCAAAAATCTGCTCTTCACCTGCTAGTTAACTGATTTAGATGGCTACTGCCATGGCCTCTTTATCAGAAGCAAACTGAATGTTGTACAAGTGCTCGTAATAGCCCTTTCTTTGCAACAATTCCTCATGCTTGCCAACTTCACAAATTTGGCCATCCTTCATCACAACAATTTTGTCGGCACCAATAATCGTGGAAAGACGGTGTGCAACAACAAAAGTTGTGCGCCCCTGCATGAGCTCATCAAGCGACTTTTGGATATATTTTTCGCTTTCCGTATCCAGAGCGCTAGTGGCCTCATCCAGAAGCAAAATCGGTGCATTTTTCAAAAGCGCTCTAGCGATTGAAATACGCTGCTTTTGCCCCCCTGACAATCTACTGCCAGCTTCCCCTACCTGTGTATCCAACCCCTTTGGCAGGGTTTCAATAAAAGGCATCAAGTATGCTGCGCGAGCGGCTTCCTCAATCTGTTCTCGGGTCGCACTCTCATTGCCATAGGCAATATTCGCCGCGATCGTGTCATCGAACAAAATGACATCTTGACTCACCAACGAAATCTGGTCACGTAAACTCTTTAGGGTCACGGAACTCTGCGCTACGCCATCAAAGTAAATTTCACCGGCTGTAGGAGTCCAGAATCGAGGTATCAGATTGATCAAAGTTGTTTTCCCGGCTCCCGAAGCTCCCACAAAAGCAACGGTCTCACCAGCCTTCACATCAAGAGAAAAATTTTTAACTGAGGGCTTTTCCGCACCGACGTATTGGTGTGTGACACCTTCAAACCGAACGTCACCACGAACTCTCTTGAGCTCATCTTCTCCCGGATCCTTTTCTTCAAGTTCGTCAAGCATTTCGAAAATACTCTCTGCAGCGACACGAACTCGCGATGTTGCTCCATTCAGAGAGGAAAGATGCCGAATTGGCGTCAGTAGCAAAAGCAACGCAGACAGAAACGTAATGAAATCCCCCAACGTGAGCATTCCGTGTTGAGCTTGCAGAAGAGCAACAATCACAACGATACTAACGGCGCACATGCTTACAAAATGTGTCATCGGAGTACCTGCACCAGACACCATCTGCATTCGAAGTGCAAGTTTTTTCATTAACCCATTAGCCCTCATGAAGCGCTGTTGCTCATATTGATACGCATCGTAAATTTTGACCATCCGTTGTCCTTTATACCCCTCCTGTACAACGCTAGTTAGATCGGCCAATGCTTGCTGAAAACCTCCACCGTATCGACGAATTTTCTTTCCAACCCAACGAATGATGAGAGCCAAAAAAGGGGCTACAACAAAAGAAACAAGAGAAAGCTGCCAGTTGTAATAAAAAAGCACACAAAGCAAGGCTACGATCTGAAGTGAGTCTCTGAAAATTGTGGCAATGAGTTCAGCTGCCGTTCCAAGTGCTGTTCCTGCCTGATTGATAAAAACAGCTACCACAGTTCCTGAGTTTCTATTTTGATAGGTGCCAGCAGGCCACCGCAGCACCCGAGAAAAAAGTTGAGTACGAAACCTGTACAGAATATCTTGAGAGATTTTCTGTAAAAAATATGAACTGGTGAACGACGAAAGACCATAAGCAAATGAAATGATGAGCAGGGAACCCGGAGCCCACCAGACCGCAGTCGGATCTTTTTCGTAAAACCCTTTGTCTGTTAACTGACCGACCAAGAGAGCTATCAACGACGAGGATCCTGCGGTTACAACCATGGCACACATTGCAAAAGCGAGCCACTTTTTGTAGCTCAGGACATGAGAAAAAAGGCGTCGCACAGCGTCCTGTTGCTTGCTATCCGCCCAATCCTTAGTGTTGTTCTCGATGCTTAGACTCATCAAAAGGAATCCTTCGATTATTCAGATTTCGATCGTGAGATTTTACAATGTGCCCTTACGAGGTTGGTGCATAGGCAAGCTGTTGAAATGGACGAGTCCTCTGCACAATCGTGTCTGTTGCTTATTTTTTATTGTTACTAGGTTTTCTCTATGCCTACCGTTCTCTGCCGTCTGCCTAACCATGTTGGCGATTGCTGTATGTGCCTTCCAGCTTTACGACTCCTTGCTGCAAGTGGATTTACACCAGCTCTGGTTGGTAAACGGTGGGCAGAAGATCTAATGGCCGGCATGGGATGGCGTTTTGATCCTATTGAGGGAAAAGTCACGGAAGACCTCTCTCGCATTCGTTATCTTGCTCAAAATGCCAATGCTAAGCAGGGATTGCTTTTCCCAAATTCGTTCGGCTCTGCACTCCTTTTTAAGCTGGGACGACTCAATACAACTGGCCTAAAAACTGATATGCGTTCCTTCATTCTGGACAATGGCATATCGGAACCTGGAACGATGCATGAAGTCGAACGTTTTTTTTATGTTGCCCACGAAGCCATTAAATCCTGGGGAAGTACTCCGGCGTTCGACAAGGTGCCTGAACGTCTCAGTCTTGTCCTGATGAAGAGACATGAGGCCGCTGCAAAAAATCTCATTGAGCAATACAAAATTCCTGCTAGGTTTGCTCTTCTTGCCCCTATTGCCCGCGGTAAGCACCAAGGCAAGGTAAAACATTGGGAACACTTCAATGAACTTGTCACCCCGTTGCGAGACAAAGGCATTGAACCCATCGTTTTCCCGTCACTGCGGGAAGAGGCTTTGGCCAAAGCTGCCTGTCCAGACGCGACAATTTTGCCTCCCACAACTCTGGGCAACTTCGCAGCAATCGCAAAACGAGCTCAAGTAGTGATAGCCAATGATTCCGGCGTCAGTCACATTGCCGCCGCTGTCGGCGCAAAACAGATAACCCTGGTCGGCGTAACCGATACGAAACGTACCGGTCCTTGGAACCCTGATGCCATCGTCCTCGGAGAAAACGGCCGCTGGCCAGAAGTCTCTGAGGTGATTGAGACTCTACACAACGTCCTGAAGTAAATGGCCATTGAGTCCTGAGCCCTCGTTTGCAATCGAGGGCTCAGTAGACGAATTTAGCTACGGACACGCTTTCCGAGTTTTTCAGTTGATTCAGCAGCTGATCGGTAGGCGCGTAATTGTTCTTGAGAAAAACTTCTGCCTTCACTCCGTTTCTTCGTATCGAAACTTCACAAGGAACGCCTCGATGGTCGTTATCCTGCCCCGTTAGTAATACATCACGAATAGCACCTAGGTCCTGACCTTCGGCAATCTCAATCATGAGCGTAGCGCCCTTTTGCACTCGCATCTCTTCAATTGTGATCACCCTGTCACAGACAAAAGACATGCCCCCGCTACGCTCATCCTTACGCCCCTTGCCGGTGAAAATGATCATCTCATCCGGTTTGAGCATATTCTTGTAATTTTCGTATGCTTTTGCAAACACGAGGACATCCATCGTCGTTTGTCCATCGCTGAGCGCCACTACGGCAAAGGTGCCTCGCTTGCCTGCAATGGTTCGCACACTCTGCACAATGCCGGCGATAGTCTGTTGTTCACGGCTATCTCTGACATCTTTAAACGGAATAGAAAAGTTGCGAGCTTCCACTCGGTAGGAATCGAACATGTCGCCCGTCAGACAAAAACCGAAAGCGTCTCGTTCAAGCGTGTAGAGCGTACGATCGTCCCAGCGCTCAGCCTTTTTCCAGTTGACGATACGTTCGTCTTCACCGTTTTCATCGGCAAAGAGGCTAGCCTGTCCAATTGATGCTGCCACAGCCTGACCGGCCTGAATGGCATTCTCGACGTTACCAAAGAGCTTCCCTCGATCCTTATCCAACGAGTCGAAAGCTCCCGCCTTGATGAGTTGTTCCAGGACCTTTCGGTTCATGGAATGCACACGAGCAGCAACATCGAAAATATCCAAGAACGGACCATTCAACAGTCGTTCGTGCAGCAAATCTTCGACAATATTCTGTCCGACCCCCTTAATGGCACCAAGACCAAAACGAACCGTCTTTTCGTCAGGAACGGTAAAGAACCACTCGCTGATGTTGATGTCTGGTTGCAAAACCGTCACGCCCATTTCACGGGCATCTTCCACCAACTCTCGCATCTTTTCCCCTTGGTTCATTACCAAGCACATGTTGCCAGCAATGAAGCAGGCCGTGTGGTGCACCTTTAGGTATGCCGTCTGCCAAGCAACATACGAGTATGCGGCAGCATGCGACTTGTTAAAGCCATAACCCGCGAATTTCTCCATCAAGTCGAAGATTTCGGTTGCCGTCTCTGCGGTGACGCCTCGTTCGGCAGCACCTTGAATGAAGACGGCACGCTGCCGCTTCATTTCTTCGACATTCTTCTTACCCATAGCACGACGCAAAAGGTCGGCGCCGCCCAGCGAATAGCCGCCGATAGCTCGCGCTACCAGCATCACCTGTTCCTGATAGACCATGATGCCGTATGTTTCGCGCAGAATCGGCTCCATACGGGGATCGAGGTACTCTACTTTTTCTCGCCCGAACTTACGGTCAATGAAGTGAGGAATCTGATCCATCGGACCGGGACGATAAAGTGCGTTCAAGGCGACAAGATCTTCCAGACAGTCAGGCTTTGCTTGCCGCAACTGTTCACGCATGCCGTCCGATTCAAACTGGAACACTGCTCCAGTGTTTCCCTGTTGGAAGAGCTCCAGCGTTTTCTTGTCGTCGGTCGGGATTCGCGACAGGTCAAACTTGGTACCAGGATTGAGTCGATCAATGTACTCTGCAGCCTTCGTCAGAATCGTCAGTGTTGTCAAACCCAGGAAGTCGAACTTCACAAGGCCTACATTTTCGATGTCTTTTTTATCAAACTGACTGACCGTATTTTCGGGCTTGCCGTCTGCGTTATAGAGCGGGCAGAAATCCGTCAGTTTGCTCGGCGCAATCAGAACGCCACCTGCGTGCATACCCAGGTTGCGAGTCAAGCCCTCGAGTTTTTGAGCGTAGCTCATCAACTCGACATAATCCTCCCTCTCGGCCATTTCCTTAAACGCAGGTTCCATTTCAGCTGCTTTTGCGAGCGTCACATCAAGGCCCGGCTTTTGAGGAATCAATTTGGCCAGTTCGTCAACCTTTTTGTAGTTCATATTGAGCACACGGCCGACGTCTCGAACCACGGCCTTTGCGCCCATGGCACCGAACGTGACGATCTGGCTCACTGCATCCACACCATAGGTACGCTTCACGTACTCAATGGTGCGATCACGGTTGTGCTGGCAAAAGTCGACGTCAAAGTCAGGCATCGAAACACGTTCCGGATTCAGAAAGCGTTCGAACAGCAACCCGTAATGCAACGGATCCAAGTCCGTAATGCCCAAAGCATAAGCCACAAGAGAACCAGCACCGGACCCGCGACCAGGCCCCACTGCTACACCATTTCGTTTGGACCAGTTGATAAAGTCCTGCACGATAAGGAAGTAACCGGGAAACTTCATGGACGAGATTGTCTTGAGTTCGTAGTCCAAGCGTTCGATATATTCCGGGCGGCGAGCATCTCGCTCCGCCTTATCCGAATACAAAAACTCAAGACGACGCTCCAGACCCTCATGCGAGAGCTGCACCATATATTCGTCGAGCGACACGCCTTCCGGGGTCGGGAACAACGGCAGCTGAGGCTTTTGCAAAACTCCGTCCAGATTGCAGCGTTGAGCAATCACTACCGTGTTGTCAATAGCCTGAGGAATGTCAGCAAAGAGCGCCCTCATCTCCTCTTCGGTCTTCAGATACTGCTCTTCCGTATAAAGCTTCGGACGATGGGGATCCGCCAACACGTATCCACCGGCAATGCAACAGCGCACTTCATGAGCATTGAAATCTTCTCGATGCAGGAATTGCACCGGGTGTGTCGCCACCATGGGCAATCCCGTCTCAACAGCCAACTCGGCAATATGCGCCACTACCGCTTCATCATTTTTTCGGCCGGCTCGTTGCACTTCTAAATAAAAACGCCCAGGAAAGGCCGCCCGCAACTGTTCAAGAGCCGCCTGAGCCTCACCCTTATTATCCTCGAGCAAATGCTGCTCAATCACCCCTTGCGGTCCACCGGAAAGACAGATGAGTCCCTTGCAATTTTCAAGAGTCAACCACTCGAGTCTGACTTCACCGCGCCCCAAATACTGGTTTTCCATCCAGCCACGGGAAAGAAGCTCGCAGAGCGACAAATAACCTTCGTGGTTTTGGCAATAGACCGTCAGTCGATACGGATTGTCCCGTTTGCCGTGCACCGCATTCGTGATCCACAAATCACACCCGACGATGGGCTTAATGCCATCGGCTATCGCATGCGAATAAAACCGCAAGGCTCCGAACAGATTCATCGAGTCGGTAATCCCTAAAGCAACGCCTCCCTGCTCCATCACTTCTTCAAGGATGGGATCGAGACGCACAATGCCGTCTTGGATGGAATATTCGGAGTGAAAACGCAGGTGAACGAAGTTGGCGGACATGTATATAGACAAATCTGTCAGATTGCCTGATAAAAAGCGCATCAAATAGCGTCAAAAGGAAAAACAGATAAAACCTGATCCAAAAACTTTTCTTTAATAATGATCTTCCGAGGATGATACATTTTCAAATCTTGAATCGAACTATTATCTATTACTATTGGACCTTCTGAAAGCAGATCCAGGCCCGAAAAATAATCATAAAACTTAAATTCTTGATCTCTATGTATTTTCTTATTTTTTAGCTGAACCCATTGAGCAGGAACACCATATACATGCGCGATTATTAATCCATGCAAAGAGCTGCTAAAAATTTTATGACACTGGCATACTTCCGCTATAAATGATTCTAGATCTGAATAACTTGTTCTATGAATTGCTATCAATCGTCCCCCTAACCGTTCGATCTGCTTACTACCAAACATTCCCTCGTGACTCCTATGGCAAACAAGTCCAAAAGCATACCTTGGTTGAATGGGAGGCATAAAAAATCGTCTCACTACTATAGCAGGATCTCCAAAAATTTCAGGACACTTTACTCCTTCAGCTTGCAAGAGATTTCTGGACAATTTTCCACGAAGTAGTCTTACATCACAATTAACTTTTTTATTATCTTTCAATCTGTGAAACAGTGCTGGAATTGTTCTCGATAGAGGAAATACATATGGCAAACATTTTAATGCCCTTCGAGTCATTACGCCTGATCCCCATATTACTCCTCCATTCCTTATTTCTTCATAGTTTAAAATAGATCCGATTGCGGATATACTGCCCCTTCCCGATCCCCATACCACACCTCTTTTTGTAATTTTTTCTACCAAATACGGAGCTAACTCATCCCCGAAATTTTGATTCTTACAATAATTAAGTTTAACCAAATTTTCCATAACAAATTAAAAAAATTAATTCCAACTTTGCGCATCAGTTCTTTAGAGCCTTAAAGCGAATGCGGTGAGGACGCGCCGCTTCTTCACCCAGGCGCTTTCTCTTGTCGGCTTCGTATTCGTTGTAGTTGCCGTCAAAGAACACAACCTTACTGTCGCCTTCAAAAGCCAAAATATGCGTGGCAATTCTGTCAAGGAACCAACGGTCGTGCGAGGTCACCAGCGCACAGCCTGCAAATTCCAACAGCGCTTCTTCCAGGGCACGCAAGGTCTCAACGTCCAAATCGTTCGAGGGTTCGTCGAGCAACAACACGTTGCCGCCCTTCAACAGAGTTGCAGCCAAGTGCAAACGTCCACGCTCACCGCCCGAAAGAACGCCCACAGTCTTCTGCTGATCACCGCCCTTGAAGTTAAAGCGACCGAGATAGGCACGCGAGCTCATCTCAAACTTGCCGACCTGCAGAATGTCGAGCCCGCCCGAAATCGCCTCAAACACAGTCTTATCGTTGGGCAATCCCTCACGAGTCTGATCCACGGCAGCAATCTTGACCGTGTCACCCAGAACAATGGAACCGGAGTCCGGCTGTTCCTTCCCTGTAATCATCTTAAAGAGCGTCGACTTACCGGCACCGTTGGGGCCAATGACGCCAACGATGGCACCTGGCGGAATCGTGAAGGACAAATCGTCAATCAACAGACGGTCGCCGAAGCCCTTGCTGACATTGTGAAACTCAATAACTTTATTACCGAGGCGGTCAGCCACCGGAATAAAGATTTCATTGGTTTCGTTGCGGCTCTGGTATTCGTAGCTCGACAGCTCCTCAAAACGGTTCAAGCGAGCCTTGGCCTTTGCCTGACGCCCCTTGGGATTCTGACGCACCCATTCCAATTCATGTTTGATGGCCTTGGCGCGAGATTCCTGCTGACGCTTTTCCTGCTCCAGACGCTTTTCCTTCTGGTCAAGCCAGGAAGAGTAGTTACCCTTCCAGGGAATTCCTTCACCGCGGTCAAGTTCAAGGATCCATTCGGCTGCGTTATCCAGGAAGTAACGATCGTGGGTAACGGCAACAACCGTTCCCGGAAAACGATGCAGGAACTGCTCCAACCACTCAACGCTTTCAGCGTCAAGATGGTTGGTCGGTTCGTCCAACAACAGCATATCCGGACGCGACAGCAAGAGACGGCACAGAGCCACACGGCGCTTTTCACCACCGGACAGATGTCCAATCTTGGCTTCCCAAGGCGGCAAGCGCAACGCATCCGCCGCAATTTCCATTTGCGTCGAAGCATCAGTACCGGCAGCGGCAATGATGGCTTCCAGACGAGCCTGTTCGGCTGCCAGTTCATCAAAGTCAGCATCCGGTTCGGCATATGCCGCATACACAGCATCAAGCTTGGCCTGAGCCTGCATCACTTCGCCCATGCCTTCTTCTACGGCCTGACGAACCGTTGCTTCAGGATCGAGCTGCGGTTCCTGCGGCAAATATCCAATCTTGAGATCGTTCTGCCACGTAATTTCGCCATCGATGTCTTTATCGACACCGGCCATAATCTTCAACAGCGTCGATTTACCGGCACCATTGAGCCCCAGAACGCCGATCTTGGCCCCCGGGAAAAATGACAAAGAAATATCTTTGAGGATGAATCGCTTGGGCGGCACCACCTTGGCCACGCGATTCATGGTCATGACGTATTGAGCCATCTTATAACACCCACTAACTTATTAATTTCTGCTTTCACAGATGTTACTTGTTTACAATCTGAGAAATCAAATTATCCCATAACGGCCAAATATTATCTGGCGAACATCTTCCGATGTCATTTCTAGCTCTTTCCCCCAATGTCCGACGCAATTCATAATTTCTCGCAAGAATTTCCAAAGCTGAAGCAAACTTCTCTGGCGATGGGTCAGTTAAAAATCCATTTATACCATCAGTCACCATTTCATTTGTTCCCGAACAATCAACACACCCAACAACAGGCAATCCTTTAGCCATTGCCTCTCCTAAGGCCAAAGGGAACCCCTCTCTAGCAGAAGGGAAGGCAAATATGGATGCACTACTTAAAACTCTTTCGACATTATCTGTCAAGCCACAAAAATGGAATCTATCTTCTACACCTAGTTCAGATCTCAATCGAAATATTTCCTTTTTATATCTTGACTCAGCATCAATCTCCCCCCAATACTCAACATTCCATTCCGGAATTTTATCTTTGATCAAAGCAAACGCTCTAATCAACAAATCAACCCTCTTCAGAATAGCGACTCTTCCCACACATACAATCTTTTTCTCTTTCAGTTCTGATGGATTCTCATAAATTGGGATTGTGTTCGGAATAGCAACAACAGGAGTCTCTGGCCATAAATTCTTCACCTGCTTCATGTAACTAGGCAGGAGGACTGTAACCATACTCGAAGCTTTTAATGCCAATCGTGACTTTTCTATCACAGATTTAGCAAACAACGTTTTAGGCTCCTGATGGAACATCGGGATAATAGGAGAGTGAACTCCGACCAATTTCGACAACATATATGTTGTCTCGGGCTGAAACGAAATATACACATCTGCCGGAGCCATCCTTTCAATCTCTTTTTTCAAAAGAGGAGCCTTCCACGCAAATTCATTTTCTTCTCGTTTATCTCTATATTTATGTCGATCAAATCTGAATGTCCTAATAAATTTAAATAAACCTCGTCTCAATAACGGCTTACCCTCTCGACCTGCATTAACAAATTTAACATTCGATGACAGCTTAAACCCAGGCTCTCCCGAAAATGGATCCGCGCATATAGACGTCACCTTGTATCCAATTAAAGCTAAAGCATTTGCTAGATCACAAAAAACTCTTTCAGTTCCACCTTTAGAATTTACTACCCTCCACGTATTGACCAAGACGACATGCGTCTCTTTTTTTTTCTTTATATGAATTTGCTCTATTTCCAAAACTCATCTATACATATCCTCTCAAACATTTTTGCATAAATATTACTTTTTAATGTCACAAATTGATCACATATAGGATTTTATCCCTTCATTATATGTCTCCTCTTCTAAATATTTGGAGACGAATGAACACTATAGGTTAAAAAATACCAGAATTATGCCTGTACAGCCCCTAAGAAACAACCATAGTGAGTACGTTTCAGGCTACAATTCCGTCTCTTCTACATTCTCAATTCACCATTCATGGCTTTGTTACGTTTCTTCCTAATAAGCTTGCTAGCCGGCATTTTTATTGCAGGCTCCGTGGCGTGCGCAGAAACGCCTGCGGCTGTGGAAGCGCGGCAAGCCGATGATTTACCTGCTACGGAAGCTGAAGTATCCCCTCCCGTTGACATCTGGGATCGCATCCGACGCGGATACGCCATGCCGGAACTCAAGAACAGTCGCGTTAAGACTTCATTGAGGAGTTACAGCCGCAATCCGCGCCATATTGAGCGTGTCTTTGAACGTGCCGGCAAATATCTCTATCACATTGTCGACGAAATAGAGCAAAGAGGCTTACCCACGGAACTTGCGCTTTTACCGTTTGTGGAAAGCGCTTTCCAACCCGAAGCACTCTCTCACGCCAAGGCTTCCGGCCTTTGGCAATTCATGCCTCAGACCGGCAACATTTA
>ERZ856578.5727-NODE-5727-length-14777-cov-4.973673_pt1 | contig 14777 bp, 12 predicted proteins | sample MGYA00514384_ERZ856578 | MGnify/ENA primary metagenome ERZ856578 (study PRJEB29103, sample SAMN06111958) | human gut metagenome | biome: human gut; feature: ankylosing spondylitis patient; material: healthy_person | host: Homo sapiens | place: China:Hangzhou...
TTAGCGGTCTTAAAGTGGAACATCGTATGTATATCTTTCAATACCTGCGCCATGTCTTAAAGCTTTTGCCCTTTCAGAGCGCGACTGTTCCGACACGTGATACCCAGGGTGTCGCTTCGCTTGCCCTGGGCTGGGTGCTCCATTGGGCTTTCAGCCCGCACTTTCTAAATCCGAAAGTTAAGTTATATATACGCGTGCGCGCTATTATATATGGTAATATGGGTAAACGGGGTAGCGTGCGGGTGTGGCCGATGTGCCAAGAGGCAGTTTGCGCAGCCTTAACCAGCAGTTGCGCTCCGTTGTGCAAAAGTACCGATTTGGCGTTTTATAGCCCCCGAAAGCACGTAAAATTGGGCGCAAATGCACAAAAAAGCACTTTTTTGAAAAAAAACAGGCGTAACATTTGGACGGAATAGCAGAAAGTACTACCTTTGCACTCGCAAATGAGACAAACGGTCACGCCTCAAGCAGACGGGCCACTAATCACAACGCGATGGTCCCTTCGTCTATCGGTTAGGACGAGAGATTTTCATTCTCTAAAGAGGAGTTCGACTCTCCTAGGGACTACTAATAATAAGAAAATAAGAAATGGCAAACCACAAATCATCTGTAAAAAGAATTCGTCAGACGGCGTCTCGCAGACTGCACAACAGATATTACGCTAAGACTATGCGTAACGCAGTACGTAAGCTCCGCGCTACGACTGACAAAGCAGCTGCAACAGAACTTCTGCCGAAGGTTCAGAAGATGTTGGACAAGCTTGCTAAGAAGAACATTATTCACAAGAACAAGGCAGCTAACATCAAGAGTGGTGTGATGGCTCACATCAACAAGCTCGCCTAATACAAGTTTTTGGTTCATAAGGTAAAAGGTTTAATCCTCTGCAGAGTTCGCTTTGCAGAGGATTTTTGTTGTTGGTACACACGTGGCATACGATATACCAAACGTTTGGTATTGCTAAAGGGGGCAAACGGCCGTAACTTTGCACTCGTAAACTAATAAGTAGGTATTCAAAATTAGTTTATATAATCATGTTCAGAATTAGTCGATATGCCTTGGCGCATTCTTTCGTCCATAAACATAGGTTTCATCGGTCACGTAGCCCGCTACGCTCCCTCTTCGACCTATGTTTCTGAACGAAATACTGCACCAATTCATATCAACTAATTTTGAACACCTACTTAACAAAAACATTTACATCTTATGAGCCAGATTTATCACTCACTTACTGAACTCGTGGGCAACACGCCGTTGCTCGAAGTGTCTAACATCGAAAAGGAGCTTGGCCTCAAGGCACGTCTGCTTGTCAAACTCGAGTATTACAACCCCGGTGGCAGCCTAAAGGACCGGGTGGCACTTGCCATGATTGAGGATGCCGAACTGACGGGCAAATTGCAGCCCGGCGGCGTGATTATCGAGCCTACCAGTGGCAATACCGGCATCGGACTGGCGTGGGTGGCATCGGTAAAGGGCTACCGCCTCATTCTCACCATGCCCGAAACCATGAGTTTGGAGCGCCGCAACCTGCTCAAGGCTCTCGGTGCCGAACTGGTGCTGACACCAGGCGCCGAGGGTATGAAGGGAGCCATCAAGCGCGCAAAGGAGTTGCAGCAGGAGCACCCGGGCAGCTTTATACCGCAGCAGTTTGAAAATCCTGCCAACCCCGCCGCCCACACCCGTACTACGGCCGAGGAAATATGGCGCGACACCGACGGCAAGGTCGACGCCTTTGTGGCCGGTGTAGGCACTGGCGGCACACTGAGCGGCACGGCACGCGGCCTGCGCAAGCACAATCCGGCCATCGAGGCCTACGCTGTTGAGCCTGCTACGAGCGCTGTGCTCGAGGGCAAGCCTTCGGGTCCGCACAAAATACAGGGCATTGGCGCAGGTTTTGTGCCAGGCAACTTTGACGCCTCGGTGGCTACAGCCATTGTGCCCGTCGAGGACAATGACGCCATTCGCGCCTCACGCCTTTTGGCCAAAAAGGAGGGCCTGCTGGTAGGCATCTCATCGGGCGCCGCCTTACACGCCGCCATCGAGTTGGCCAAGAAACCCGCCTACGAGGGCAAGACCATTGTGGCCTTGTTGCCCGACACGGGCGAGCGCTACCTGTCGACTGTGCTCTATGCCTTTGAGGAATATCCCGTATGATTATAATTGCTGACAATCAACCACTAACACGCGATGCGCTGACCACCTATCTGGCTGGTCAGCCTTTGCAATTTGCAGGCAACAAAGCCGATTTGGCAGAGGCTTTGCAAGCCGAGCCAGAAGCATTGGTGGTGCTCGACTTCACACTGTTCGATTTTGCCACCCCCGAGCAGTTGCTCATCTATTTGCGTCGCTTTGCCCATGTGCATTGGTTGCTGTTGTCGGCCGAATTTGCCGAGGGGCTGCTGCGCTTGTTCGGGGCAGAGCCTCAGGTGAGTTTCATTACAAAGGACTGCACGCGCACTGATGTGGTGCAGGCTGTTTACCGCATTTCAAATGGCGGTCGCGAGGTGTGTCCGTCAGTGTCCGACGTGTTGCGTGCACGTGCCACAACGCAACAGAGCCTGCCGCGCCTCACGTCCACCGAAACGGCCATTCTCACTTTAATGGCCGAGGGACTCACGGCCAAGGAGATAGCTGCGCGGCGCAACTCGTCGGTGCATACCATTGTGACGCACAAGAAGAACCTCTTCCGCAAACTCGGCGTGTCAACGGCCTACGAGGCAGTGCGCTACGCCCTGCGTGCCGGATTGGCCGACCCTGTGGAATACTATATTTAATGTGGCAATATGCTAATGGGCTGACGCCGTAGCGTTACTACTTGTAATACTACGGCGTCAGCCCTTATGTTCTTGAGGCCACGCGGACGTCAGTCCGTGGCCGTCAGCCGCGCAGCGGCCTTATGTCCTTATATTCTTATGTCCTTTTGTTTCCCGCGTTAGCGGCTAACAAGCCACGCTACGGCATCAGTCCGTTACCATATTCCCACATTGTCACATTCCCACATTGGCGTATTAGCTTATTTTTTCGTACCTTTGCCCGATAAAGGCAATATACGCTATGAACCCTCCCGAAAGTTACACCAATTTGTTACGGCAGACGGTGGAGGAATTGTCCGACACAAGCAAGATGCAAGGACTCTTCCATCAGCACCGTCATGGCGACCCCTTGCCCTCTTCGGCAGCGCTCGAGGAGATAATAGGGCTGTGCCGCGCTGTGCTCTTTCCGGGGTATTACGGAAAAAGCACACTCAACGCCGTCACTGTGCGCTACCATATAGGTATGGAAATTGAGCGCCTCTTTGCATTGTTGACCGCACAAGTGCAGGCCGGACTCTGTTTCGGTCAGCAGGACGACGACTGCCGATGTACGGGAGTAGATTTCCACACAAAGGCCGAGGCCATAGCTGCCACACTTATCAGTATGCTGCCGCAAGTGCGCCGCACACTCGCCACCGATGTAGAGGCCGCCTACCTGGGCGACCCCGCTGCGCAGAACAACGGCGAGGTGATAAGCTGCTATCCGGCCATACGCGCCCTGACGTGTTACCGCATAGCCCACGAGCTTTATCGCCTCGATGTGCCGCTCATTCCGCGCATCATCAGCGAACTCGCACACAGCGAGACGGGCATCGACATTCACCCGGGGGCACAGATTGGCGAATACTTCACCATCGACCACGGCACGGGCGTTGTGATAGGCGCCACCTGCATCATTGGCAACCATGTCAAGCTCTATCAGGGCGTGACGCTCGGAGCCAAGAGCTTTCCGCTCGATGTCAACGGCAATCCTATCAAGAACAATCCGCGTCACCCCATACTCGAGGACGGCGTCATAGTCTACTCCAACGCTACCATCTTGGGCCGCATCACCATTGGCCGCGACGCCGTGATAGGTGCCAACAAGTGGGTGACACACGATGTGCCCGCTGGCCAAAAGGTGTGACACAGCCACCAAGCGTGGCAACGCGGTGTAACGCACAAGTGCTGCCACCACAACACCCCCTCCCTTACGTCTGTTAAAACCATACGCATATAGGCTGGCAATGCAGCTGCCAAAACCGCATTTGCCGGCAAACTCCACAAACGATTATGCAAGAATTTGAACTCATAGCCAAAACCTTTCAAGGACTTGAAGAGGTGCTGGCACAAGAACTCACCGAACTTGGTGCTAACAATGTGCAGATAGGCCGCCGCATGGTATCGTTCACCGGCGACAAGGCCATGATGTACCGCGCCAACTTTTGTTTGCGCACGGCCATACGTGTGCTCAAACCCATCAAGCACTTCAAGGCCAAAGGAGCCGACGACGTGTACGAGGCTGTGCGAAAGATTGACTGGAGCCAGTACCTCGACCTCAACACCACCTTTGCGGTAGACTCGGTAGTGTTCTCCGACGAGTTCCGTCACTCTAAGTTTGTGGCCTACAAGGTAAAGGACGCCATTGTCGACTATTTCCGCGACACAACCGGCGAGCGCCCCAACATACGCATCACCAACCCCGATGTCAAGCTCAACATACACATTGCCGAGGACGACTGCACCCTCTCGCTCGACTCGTCGGGCGACTCGCTCCACCTGCGCGGCTATCGCGTGGCCACAGTCGAGGCCCCCATCAACGAGGTGCTGGCCGCCGGCCTTATCAAGCTCACCGGCTGGCAGTACGATTGCGACTTTATCGACCCCTTCTGCGGTTCGGGCACATTCTTGGTAGAGGCTGCCCTCATGGCCCGCAACATCTACCCCGGCGTGTTCCGCAAGTCGTTCGGTTTTGAAAAGTGGAAAGACTTCGACGCCGAACTCCTGCAGGAAATTTACGACGACGACTCACAAGAGCGCACCTTCAACCACCACATCTACGGCTACGACATCAATGTGCCGGCAGTAGAGAGCGCACTGAAAAATGTGCGCAGCGCCGGTGTAGCCGACATCGTCACTGTGCAGCAGCAGGACTTCCGCAAGTTCACTGCCCCCGCCCAAAAGTCTATCATCGTCACCAACCCGCCCTATGGCGAACGCCTTACCCCGCCCGACATCTTGGGCCTGTACCAGGCCATAGGCAAGGTGCTCAAAAACGAGTTTCAGGGTGGCGAGGCATGGATTATCTCGTCAAAGGCCGAACTGTTTGAAAACCTTGGCCTGCGTCCCAGCCTCAAGACACAGATATTCAACGGCAAGCTCGACTGCGACTTCCGCAAGTACCAGTTGTTCAGCGGCAAGCTTAGCGACTTCCGTGCCGAGGGTGGCAAGGTGAAAACCGATGTAGAGCGTCGGTTGATGAGCGACCAGCGCCGTTTCCGCACCAACCGCGACGAATTCAAAAAGCGCTTTGACGATGCAGAACGCCACGACGAGGACGACGACCTCGACCCCGCATACAAAATACTGCGCCGCAAGCACCGCGAATTTGAACAGCTGCACGCACCCCGCAAACCCAAGCGCGAGGGCGACGATGCCAAGAAGGGCGGTTTCAAAAAAGGCGGTTTCAAGAAAGACGGCTTTAAGAAGGGCGATTTCAAAAAGGGTGATTCCAAAAAAGGCGGCTTCGGTGGCAAAAAGCGCGAAGGCGGTTTCAAGAAAGGCCCAGGTTTCAAACAGAAAGGCGACTTCAAGCGCAAGGCCGGCTTTGACAGATAATACATATAAATAAAAGTCTATATACCGAAGATGCGGCCCGGGCACACTAATGCACAGGCCGCATCTTTGCAATATGTCATACACCATACAAATGAAAATCAAACACTTAATCGTGGCAGCCGTGGCGCTGCTCATAGGCACTAATGCCATGGCACAGACAAAGAAAAGTTTCACCCTCGAGGATTTGATGTGGGGCGGCAACAACTACGCCAACATCATGCCCAAATATTACGGCACCGCCTTTTGGGGCGACCGTCTGCTCAAGCTCGACGTTGACGAGGTAAGCACCCTGGCCAGCAACAAGGGCAAGGCCGAAAAGCCCCGTGTGCTCTTTACCACCGACCAGCTCAATGCAGCCATCGACACCGCCAAGTATGGCAAGGTGTACAATCTGCTTTACGCCCAGTTCCCCTCGGGCAGCAAATCCGAGGTATACCTGCAAACCAGCAAGCTCAACCTGCTCTACAACTGGCAGCAGCGCAAGGTGGTGTGGAGCACCGAGCGCACACCGGGCGCCTATGCCAACGACATGAGCCATTATAGCCACAACGAGGCTTTTGTCAAGGACTGGAACCTCTATGTCAGGACCGCCGACGGCAAAACCCACCAAGTGAGCACCGACGGCTCACGCGAACTGCAGTACGGCCTTAGCGTACACCGCGACGAGTTCGGCATACGCAAGGGCACCTTCTGGAGTCCCAAGGGCCACCTGCTCGCCTTTTACCGCATGGACCAAAGCATGGTGACGGACTATCCCCTTGTCGACATCAACCACCGCGTGGCCCAGCTCGCCCCCGAAAAGTACCCCATGGCCGGCATGACCAGCCACAAGGTAACCGTGGGCGTGTACAACCCCGCCACCGACAAAACAGTCTACCTGCAGGCCGGCGACCCCACCGACCGCTATTTCACCAACATAGCGTGGAGTCCCGACGAGAGCACCATCTACATGTTTGAGCTGCCCCGCACACAGGACAAGGCCGAACTCGTGGCATACGATGCACACACCGGTGCACGCAAGGGCGTGCTCTACACCGAAAGCAATGCCCGCTACGTAGAGCCGTGCAACCCCATACAGTTCCTGCCGTGGGACGCCACAAAGTTTGTCATGCAAACCCGCCGCGACGGCTACAACCACCTCTACCTCTTCACTGCCGACGGCCGCCAGCTCAAGCAGCTCACCAAGGGCCAGTTTGAGGTAATCAGTGTGCTCGGCTTCAACACCAAGGCCAAGAGCATCATCTACCAAAGCAACCAGGACAACCCCATACAGTACAGCAATTATAGCGTGAATGTGGCCACGGGCAAGGTGGCCCGCCTCGACAATGGCCAGGGCACACACTACGCCGCCCTGTCAGAGAATGGCCTCTACTTGTCCGACCGCTGGTCGTCGCCCACCACCTTCCGCCAGTACGACCTGCTCGGCACCACCCAGCCCGCGGCAGCCGTCAAGTTGCACGCCGATGCCGACCCTTGGACAGCCTACAATGTGCCCGAAATCAGCGGTGGCAAAATCAAGGCTGCCGATGGCAAAACCGACCTCTACTACCGCCTTGTAAAGCCCGTCGGCTTCGACCCTGCCAAAAAGTACCCCACAGTAGTCTATGTGTATGGTGGCCCGCACGCCCACAATGTGGAGGCAGCGTGGAACTATCTGGCCCGCCCGTGGGAAATATACATGGCACAGCGCGGCTACGTCATCTTTGTGGTTGACAACCGCGGTTCCGAAAATCGCGGCTTCGAGTTTGAGAGCTGCACCCACCGCCACCTTGGCGACATCGAGATGCAGGACCAGCTCGAGGGCGTCAAGTTCCTCAAGTCGCTCCCCTACGTCGATGCCGACCGCATTGGCGTACACGGCTGGTCGTTTGGCGGTTTCATGACCACCAACCTCATGTGTTCTTACCCCGACGTGTTCAAAGTAGGTGTGGCCGGTGGCCCCGTCATCGACTGGAAGTATTACGAAGTGATGTACGGCGAGCGCTACATGGACACCCCGCAAGAGAACCCCGAGGGCTACGCCTCGTCGTCGCTCCTCAACAAGGCCAAGAACCTCAAGGGCCGTCTCCAGATAATTGTAGGCTACAACGACCCCACCTGCGTCATGCAGCACAGCCTGTCATTCCTCCGCGCTTGCGAGGACGCCGGCACCCAGCCCGACTACTTTGTCTATCCCGGCGACGGCCACAACATGATGGGCCACGACATGGTACACCTGCACGAGCGCATCACGCGCTACTTCGACGACTATCTTAAAAAGTAAGACGCTCAAAGCCTTAAAGCTATGATGGTGTCTCACGAAAGATACATACATTAAACACACATCACACACACCAATCCGGCAGTGGACGAGCAAAAGCAGTCCGCTGCCGGATTTTTGGTACACCATAGGGCCGCGGAGGCCTCAAGCGGTATGGTTTGCGCCCGAAAATATGTTGTACAGCATAAAAAAGCTATTTGCTATTTGCGCATGCACTTTTGTGCGTTAATGTGGCGGTAATATTGGTATTACCGCAAAAAACTTGGGCTACCTTAGGCAGTTTTGCGCAAAAACTGCAATTTTGCACCGAGTTTTGGCAGCCCCTCAGAGGGTTTGACTACAACAGCAAATCACAGAAACGAAAGAACAGAACAACAATAACTAAACTAAACGCTATGACTAAGAAACTGGCCACATTGGTGGCAATGCTCGCGTGCTGCGTATTTGGTGCGCTGGCACAAAGAGTGGCAACCACACCCGTAACTGATGTGCAGACGGGCGTTTATATGTTGCGCATGAAATCGGACCGCATTCCAGGTACAGATGGTGCTTGGGTGTATTATAAGGACTCTCATGCTTGGGGTGAGAGCGACAACACCGCATTGAAGGTAGTAACAGAGAACCCGTTAAGCGAGGACCACTACAACTACCTTTGGAGGGTGGTAAGGAAAGACGATGGAAAAATCACCATACAGAGTTTTACAGCTAATACTTATTGGGCTAAGGCAAAAGGTGGACAGCCATCATTGGGACTCAAAGACAACAACAAATGGGTTCCCAATGACTTCCCGATGAGTGAAACCGAAAACGCTTTTACTTTAGAGCAGAATGGCAATTCGGGCTACAAGCTGAAAACGTATAGTACTCGTACATATTATAGTGGTTTCTCGATCTCGCAGAAATCGGAAGAAAAAGAAGTCTACGTTGTCGACAATGTGGACATGAGCAACTCCGACAAGGCCAATGCTCCGCACAACATTGGCTACCAGCAAACGTCTGCTACACGCAGCGACATCACCTTTGAGTTTTACGAGGTCACCCAATTCCCCGAGAAAGTGTCTTTCACCTACAACTATCTCTACGATGGCGAAAGCAAAAAGACCGAGAAGTTTGACGTCTATACTTACAAACCTTATCCCGCGATAACGGTTCCCGACTTTATCAAGGCTAATGCGCCAGAGGGCGAGATAAAACCCGAGGATAATGGCACAACCATCAATATAGAATGTACCCCCGACTTGCCCTTCACCCTCAGCACCGATGCCAACCGCGTGTACTATTACCTGGTAGCGGGTGCTGGCACCGAAGGACGCACCATGCTCTATGCTAATGGCAAAGATCTGAAATTGCGCGCTGAGGCACAGGCCGACAACCTCACCGCCATGCGCAACGATTTGTGGTATGTGACAGGCAACCCCTACGATGGTTTGAAGTTCCATAATGTGGGGAGCGGCACGACTGCCATGTCGTATTTGGCACTTTCTGATCAAACAAAACTTTGGCTGACAAACAGCTTAGGTGGTGGTCTCGACAAATGGAAAGTGTATAGAATTTCCGACAAAGCCTTTGGCCTTTACAACTACAATAATTGGTGCGGCAACGTAGCATGGAAACTCAACGGCTCCGAGGTCTCTTTCGAAAAAATTGATGCCAATGCCCCCAACACCAGCGATGCCTTTGCCTTCCAGGCCATCGAGCCCACCTACGTCCTCCCCCTCCACAACTCCGAGGCCGACAATGCAGCCTTTGCCACCACATGCGCACCATTCAACTTTGCCATTGTGGGCGATGACGTGAAAGCCTATGCCGGCAAACTCAGTGCCGATGGCAAGGAACTCGACATGAAAGAAATCGAGGGCAATGTGCCCGCCAACCAAGGCGTCATACTCAAAGCCGCCATGGGCGTGAGCGGGGTAACTGTCAAGGTGGTCAACACCGCCGATGCCATCGACAACGACCTCAAAGGCACAAACGACGAGATGACCGACCTCAGCCAGGTGTATGTGTTTGGACGCGACAACGTCACCCGTCACGTGGGCTTCTTCAATGCTGCGGGCAATGCCGCGCTGCCCGCCAACCGCGCCTACCTCGACAAACCCGCACAAGAGGCCGTCAATGCCGTGGCCATGAACTTTGGCAATGGCATGGTGACAAACATCAACACCGCCATTTCAGCACATGGTGCCGACAACGCTCCCATCTACGACCTCAGCGGCCGCCGCGTACAGCGCACCGTCAAGGGCAGCCTCTACATCAAGGGCGGACGCAAATTCATGGCACAGTAATCGCACGCACACACTTAAACTAAACACAAAAACGACATAATGAAAAAGCAATATATACGTCCCGCCATGCAGATTTACCAGCTCGGGCTCGACGAAAGCATACTGATGAACGTGTCTGGCGGCTCAACCGAAGACCGCTGGAGCAACAAAAAGGAATGGGACAATGCCGGTTGGAGCGATGACGACGACACCGCTGCCGCCGAGAACTAAACACCCAACCGCACAAAACACATGGCGCACTGCAAGAAACCAAACCTGCAGTGCGCCTTTTTCGTGTCATAATAGCTACCTTTGCACATTATGAATGTAAAGATACACCCCTCGTGGGCCGCACAGCTGCAGAGCGAGTTCGATGCACCCTATTTCAAGCAACTCACCGACTTTGTGCGCCACGAATATGCCCAAGGCACGTGCTATCCTCCCGGCAACGAGATATTCAACGCCTTCAATCTCTGCCCCTTCCCCCAGGTGAAGGTTGTCATCATTGGCCAAGACCCCTACCATGGTCCCGGACAGGCCGAAGGTCTGTGCTTCTCGGTCAAAGACGGTGTGCGCATGCCCCCGTCGTTGGTCAACATATTCAAGGAGATTGAGGCCGACACCGGCCGTCCTATGCCCGCCACAGGCAGTTTGCGCCGCTGGGCCGAGCAGGGCGTGCTGCTGCTCAACGCCACCCTCACCGTGCGCGAGCACCAGGCCGCCTCGCATGCCGGCCACGGCTGGGAGACATTTACCGATGCCGTCATACGCCAGCTCTCTGCCCAGCGCGAGCACCTCGTATTCATACTCTGGGGCAGCTATGCACAAAAGAAAGGCCAGGTAATCGACCGCTCGCGCCACCTTGTGCTCTGCTCGGCACACCCCTCGCCCCTGTCGGCCTACCACGGCTTTTTTGGCAATCACCACTTCACTCTGTGCAACGACTACCTTATCAAGCATGGCATATCGCCTATTAACTGGTAACATACATGAGTTGACAAGTTGAAAAGTTGAAGAGTTGAAAAGTTGAAGAGTTGACAAGTTGAAAAGTTGACAAGTAAGTTTGCATAGCTTTTACAGACTTCTCACCATTCAGCTTAACATAACAAGCAGTGTATGGCATACTTACTTGTTAACCCGTTAACCAAACACACACAAATTATGGATCAACGTATACCACCAATCATACAAGTGGGCGACGTGTTGCTGTCGTCCGATATATTAACCGAATGCTTTTGCTGCGACCTCGACGCCTGCAAGGGCCAGTGCTGCGTTGAGGGCGACAGTGGTGCTCCGCTCACCCTCGACGAGGTGGGTCAGCTTGAGAGCGTGCTCGACGACGTATGGCCGCAGCTCAGCGCCAAGGCACAAGCCACCATCGACCATCAGGGCGTGGCCTACACCGATGGCGAGGGTGACCTCGTTACGAGCATTGTCAATGGGCGCGACTGTGTGTTCACCTGCTATGGTGCCGACGGCTGCTGTTATTGTGCCACCGACAAGGCTTATCGCGAGGGGCGCACCGCCTGGTGCAAACCCATATCGTGCGCCCTTTACCCCATACGCGAAAAGCGTTTCAGCAACGGTACGAGTGGCTTGCACTACCACCGCTGGAGTGTGTGCCACGCGGCCGTAAAGAAGGGGCGCGAGCTCAATCTGCGCATATACCAGTTCCTTAAGGACCCGCTCATTCGCCGTTTCGGACAGGCGTGGTACGACGAGCTGTGCGACGTGGCAGCTCAGTTGGGAATATGTTAATATGACAATGCGCTAAACTCAAGCACAAACAAGTCGCAAGCTCCAAACGCTACCTCTAATGGGGGCGACGCGTCTCGCGTCGGGATTGAAGGCAAAGGCTCACAGACAGAAGTGCAAATACTGCTGTCTGTGAGCCTTTATTTAGTGTATGAACATTGCCTTATTTTCCCGACGCGGGACGCGTCGCCCCCATTAGAGGTAGCGTTTGGAGTTTACCCACATTACCCCATCAGCATATTATCGTGTACCGTTCGCAAACGTCACCCTGTGATACGGCGTCAGTCCGTGTTCGGCAATCCCCTCGCGGTGCTGCTTGGTAGGGTATCCCGCATTGCGGTCCCAACCATAGTAAGGAAACTCCTTGTGCAATTCGTGCATATAGTCATCGCGGTACGTCTTGGCCAGGATAGAGGCCGCCGCAATGGCCAGATACTTGCCGTCACCCTTCACAATCGTTTGGTGCGGCACATCGTGGTACGGCTTAAAGCGGTTGCCGTCCACAATCACAAATTCAGGACGCACCGCCAGTTTGTCCAGCGCGCGGTGCATGGCCAGTATCGACGCGTTCAGAATGTTAATCTCGTCAATTTCCGCTGCCGTTGCCACCCCCACGGCCCAAGCCACTGCATCGCGCTCTATCACCTCGCGCAAGGCATAGCGTCGCTTTGCCGAGAGCTTTTTAGAGTCGTTCAGTTCCTCGTTGGTGTAGTCAGGTGGCAGTATCACCGCTGCGGCATACACACTGCCTGCCAGACAGCCACGTCCGGCCTCGTCGCAGCCAGCTTCAATAAGTCCTTGCGTGTTGAATATGGGTAAAAGCATAGGGGTAGGGGGTTAGGGGGATTGGTTAACGGGTAAGAGCGTCATACCTGTTAACTTGTTAACCGGTCAACCCGTCAACCAATCACCCCGTCAACTCAAAAAGTCTAAAACATCTTGCGCACACGGTCAATGCCCTGCACCAGAGCGTCCACCTCCTCGCGCGTGTTGTACAGCGCAAACGAGGCACGCGCCATGCCCTCCACGCCACAGCGCTGCATGAGCGGCTGCGCACAATGGTGACCAGTGCGAATAGCAATGCCCAGACGGTCGAGCAGTGTGCCAAGGTCGAGCGGGTGAATGTTTCCCACGTTAAAGGCCACCACAGCGTCCTTGCCGGGGGCGGTGCCAAACAAGTGCATGCCCTCAATGGCCTGCATCTGCTCCATGGCATACTGCGTCAGTGCACGTTCGTGGGCGCGAATGTGGTCCATGCCCAGGGCCGACACATAGTCGAGCGCCACAGCCAGCGCATGACTGCCCACATAGTCGGGCGTGCCAGCCTCAAACTTGAAAGGCAGACGCTCGTAGGTAGTATGCTCAAACGTAACGCGTGCTATCATCTCGCCGCCACCCTGGTAGGGCGGCATGCGGTCGAGCAAGTCCTCGCGGCCGTAAAGCACACCGATGCCCGTGGGGCCATACACCTTATGACCGCTGAACACCATAAAGTCGCAACCAATGTCCTGCACGTCCACCTTGAAGTGCGGCACACTCTGCGCCCCGTCCACCAATATGTGCGCCCCGTGCGCGTGGGCAATCTCCGCCATGCGCTTCACCGGGTTCACCGTGCCGAGCACATTGCTCACATGAGCCACACACACCAGCCGTGTGCGCGGTGTGAACAGCTGCTCATAGGCATCGAGGTCGAGCACCCCCTCGTCGGTCATAGGCACCACCTTCAGCACAATGCCCTTGCGTTCGCGCAGCAGTTGCCAGGGCACAATGTCGCTGTGGTGCTCCATCACCGTTACAATCACCTCGTCGCCCTCGTGCAGAAAAGCCTCGCCATACGAGCTTGCCACCAGGTTGAGACTCTCGGTAGTGCCGCGTGTAAACACCACCTCAGCCACATCGCGTGCGTTGATAAAGCGGCGCACCGTTTCGCGGGCCGCCTCGTGCAGGTCGGTAGCCTGTTGCGACAGAAAGTGCACCCCGCGGTGCACATTGGCGTTTACCGAATAGTATTCGTTGGCTATGGCCTCGACCACGCAGCGCGGCTTCTGTGTGGTAGCCGCGTTGTCAAGGTACACCAACGGCCGTTTGTACACCTCGCGGCCAAGTATGGGAAAATCCTTGCGGACTGTGTTGATGTCGTACATGTATCGAAATGTATTTAAGTTGCCTGAAACGTGCTGCAAAAAACGCAAGCACTAATGGGGGCGACGCGTCTCGCGTCGGGATAGGAAAAGGTGGAAAATACGGACGCTATTAAATATAGCTGCATTTTTCCCGACGCGGGACGCGTCGCCCCCATTAGTGGTAGCGTTTGGCGCTTGAGGCCATTCGCATGTTTACTTTTCAAGATTGTTCGGCATGATGCTTACGCCCGTTGGAATCAGTGTCGCCATAAAAGTAGACGTAAACGCCAACGAGTCCAAAAGCTAAACTTGACAGAATAGCAAAGAATAGGGGCATTGTCATTTTGTTTGGCTATTATCGGTAGTAGCACGTTTGTTATCTTGATGTATGAGAAAAACAGCCCAGGCGGCTATAACTGCCACACATGCAAACGAAGCTATTGTATATGCTAACATATTGAAGTTTTTGATTTAACAAGGGCGGGCTGAAAGCCCAATGTAGCACATAGCCCAGGGCAAGCGAAGCGACACCCTGGGGCTTCCGCGTAGTAGAGTCTCCGCGCCCTGTAAGGGCAAAAGCTTTAACCCTTTATGTTGTTATTCTTACTTGATAGCTGAATTAGCGGTCTTAAAGTGGAACATCGTATGTAGATTTTGTTCAACACCTGCGTCATGTCTTAAAGCTTTTGCCCTTACAGGGCGCGACTGCTCCAACACGCGATACCCAGGGTGCCGCTTCGCTTGCCCT
>ERZ856578.5751-NODE-5751-length-14715-cov-3.913649_pt1 | contig 14715 bp, 13 predicted proteins | sample MGYA00514384_ERZ856578 | MGnify/ENA primary metagenome ERZ856578 (study PRJEB29103, sample SAMN06111958) | human gut metagenome | biome: human gut; feature: ankylosing spondylitis patient; material: healthy_person | host: Homo sapiens | place: China:Hangzhou...
AACTTCGTCACCGTTTCCAGACATATATGGAAGTATAGTTGTGTTTTATGTCTTTGAAAGATATATAAATAACAGGGTATTTCCCCTGATAATCGCGATAAGGTTCGCCGCAGTCCCATATTTTCTTATCTGTGAAATAAGTCGAAGTGTCTGATGCTGATTTCTCAAAAAATACCCTGAGCATATCCATATTCAAAGTTTTTCCGAATCTTCTCGGTCTTGTAAACAATGACACCAATGGTCTCCTATCAAGAAACTCCTTTATTAACAGCGTCTTATCAACATAATAATATTCCGATTGTGCACGCACATAATCCGAGATACCAATTGGCAGTGATTTTATAGTTTTTTCATTACTTCCTTTCATATCCGTCTTCTCCGATCATCCGCAATATTAGTCTTATTTCATATAAAAAATTATACCCTGCAAAATACAATTAATCAATCTTTTTTAATATCCGTTAATTCAGCTATTTGTTAATACGGCAAAAAAGCAGTGTGCATACACCCATATGGCATATACACACTGCAATTAAAATAAATATATTCTTACAGCATATTAAAATCTGTATTATCTTTGCTTATAAGTCTTTAAAAAGTCTTCCATCTTCTCTACTGCATCTTTAAGAACTTCAATTCTAGGAAGATATACAACTCTGAAATGATCCGGCTCGCCCCAGTTAAATCCAGCACCATGAATTATGAGAATTTTCTTCTCACGAAGGAGGTCGAGTGCAAATTTCTCATCATCATATATATTAAACTTCTTTGTATCAATCTTAGGAAAAATATAAAATGCCGCCTTTGGTTTAACTGCACTGATTCCCGGAATGTCATTAAGTGCTTTGTAAATATATTCTCTCTGCTCGTAAATTCTTCCACCCGGAACTATATATCCATTGACACTCTGATGTCCGCCAAGTGCTGTCTGTACTATTGACTGTGCCGGAACATTTGAACAAAGTCTCATATTAGAAAGCATGTTAAGACCTTCCATATAATCTTTTGCAATGCTCTTGTTGCCGCTTAAAATCATCCAGCCGATTCTGTAACCCGCAATCATATGCGACTTTGAAAGCCCGCTGAATGTAACGCAGAACAAATCCGGTGCAAGCGATGCAATTGAAATATGTTCTTCGCCATCCATGACAAGTCTGTCATATATTTCATCTGAAAATATTATAAGCTGATGTTCTCTTGCAACTTCAACAATCTGATCAAGAACTTCTTTTGGATATAACGCACCTGTCGGATTATTTGGATTGATTATTACAATAGCCTTTGTCCTGTCAGTAACTTTCTTCTTAATATCATCAATATCAGGATACCACTCTGACTGCTCATCACAGATGTAGTGAACAGCCTTGCCACCGGCCAGTGTTACACATGCTGTCCATAGCGGATAATCAGGAGCCGGAACCAGCACTTCATCGCCATTGTCAAGCAATGCTGACATACTTAGATTTATAAGTTCACTTACACCATTTCCTGTATATATATCTTCTATTGAAACATTAGGTATATTTTTAAGCTGTGCATACTGCATAATTGCTTTTCTCGCAGAAAAAAGTCCTTTTGAAGTTGAATATCCCTCACAATCTGTGAGCTGTCTCTGCATATCATATATAACTTCATCAGGTGTCCTGAATCCGAATGGTGCAGGATTACCTATATTTAACTTGAGTACATGTGTACCATTTTCTTCCATCCTGTTTGCCTCATCAACAACAGGACCTCTCACATCATATAAGACATTATCTAACTTTGATGATTTCTTGAATTCACGCATATTAATATTTCCTTTCTCAGCTATTTTTTCTCCATAAAGCCAGTCAGCATCAACGCCAAATGTCATCGCAATAAATTCGCCAATATTTCTTCTCGGCACTGCTCTACCGCTTACATACTGGCTTATCTGGCTTTTCGACAACTTAACTCCTTCATTTGCCGCCGCAGTAAGCAAATCCACCTGCTTCATGTTTTTTTGCTTTAAAAGTTCATTAAAGCGTTCTGTAAATTGTGTTCCGTCAGCCATAATGCCCTCCAAAAGTTTATTTTCATATCAGAAAGTTTATTTTTAATTCTTTTCATTTCCTTTAAAATAAACTTTACCACCTTTTTATGCGTTATTCAAGCAAAAAGTTTAATTTTCATGTTTTTTATATTTATCAAATACAAATTCTACCGCAACACTTGTAAATCTATACTCAGCCGGCGGTTTTGAGCAGAATACAAGGTCATACTTCTTTTGTTCAAGCTCGTTAAGCAGCTTTCTGGTCGCTCCGCTATGAAATGTAAAATCTATCTCATTATCTTTATTTTCTTTTAAAAACTGTGACGCAAGCTGTGGAACAAACTGTGTTCCAAATGCACGTAGAAACCCTACCCTTATAACACCAACACCTCTCGCTTCTCTCTGTATGGAATCCACACCTCCGTCAAGTGTCGAAATAGTCTGTTTTGTACATGCCAGAAATTCATCACCAAATCTTGTAAGTGTTGTGTGAAAAAGATTCACGAAGTTACCCTTCTGTTTATTTCCATAAAATGACAAATAAATAGTATCATTTTATCTACAGTTTTATAAAAACTATTTATTTGAAAAAATGTTCATTTAAAAAAGCCGCACAGCTGATTATTCAATCATACCGTGCGGCTCTTGTTATTTATTATTTTATTAATTATGTCCTTTTTCTGCTTTTTTTCTTAATATAACAGTTGCTATTATCAAACCTACTGATACAAGTATAAAAAATACTGATACAGCCATAAATGAGTAGAGACTCTTATTAATAACATCAACAAACATATTATAGAAATAAACAGGTTTGATATTAAGATGCTTATATCTGCCCTGAATAAACAAAAACAACGGAAGCACACCTGTCATTATAGCTGCTGCAAGCGTAGCATAAGTTACATATCTAAGACCTCTGTGAACATAATGATGGTCTTTTATTGTAATTACTATGTCTACAACAGCAAGCACTAACAGAATTACAATAAGTATGATAAAGAACTTGTTATACATATTTCTGAAGCTGACATAATAATTAATATATGTTATATCAACATCTGTCTTATACTCTTTTTCAATAGATGTAACAAATTCTTCAATAGCAGACTTCTGTTCGTCGCCTATTGCAATATTATTATCCTGTGCATATTTATATATGTTATCTGTAAGTTTCTTTTTGACACTGCTTGTGTCAACAGATATATCTTTTTTATCTATTCTTGAATTATACACCTGCTTTATATCAGATGTCATCTTGTCAACATCCACTATATCTTCAAATACTTCATCAGGAAGCATCATCGGCTTACCTAAATCCATTGCGTTTTCAATGAATTTTTCATGGACACTCTCATAATATCCTGTCTTTGCAGCACTTTCAAGGAAGATATTGCTTCTGAATATCCCAAAGCTTGCTCCGACAAGATAACCGGCAATCGCAAGAAGACCAGCTAATATAAAAGATAATATAATGCTCAAAGGATAAAACTTTCTCTTTGAGTTAGATTTCTTTTCTGACTTTCTCTTCATATGCTACCTCCTCCTAATATACCAGCTTAGGTCCGGATGTTTTTCTTGCATATACATACAATCTCTGTGTATATGAAGTAAGTGGAGTAAATGGATAACATGTATACATCGTTATAATCTCTTCATTACTATCAAAACCAAATGCTGACCTGTCATTCTGGTCTGCAATTCTTGTATCATATACCTCATATGTATACTTTCCATAAGAAGTAACTACTGTAAAAACATCGCCTATTTCAACATATTCCAAAGGAGCAAACGAAGTGGCATGATGACCGCCAAGAAGAATAGGTGCACCAAAACCAAATATAGGTGTACCGGCATACTGACCGACACCATTCCTTAATTCTGTTCTGCTGTCTCCAAAATAGATATTCTCTTTAATTCCAAGTCTCTCACATGTAATCTGTGCATACAGTTCACCGAGAGCCGGATACATATCAGATGAATAAGGTATCTCCTCTTCCTGATTCTGTGCATTCTCTAATTTAAAATCAGGAACACCTGACACATCAACAGTCGTTTCAGTTGTCTCTCCTGAAAGAATCGACATAACTGAATATACCGCACTGATATATGGTGACAAGCAAATGAAAACTAATAAAAAACCAATTAAAGAAAGAAAAACTGGCATATAGATATATGCCAGTATTCTTTTAACGTTTTTACGTTTATGCATAATTATTCAATTAAGCAACTTTCTTCTTGCTAACGAATGCACAAACAACTAATCCCATTGCTAATACAGCAACAACACCAACTGTAGCAGCTGTTGTGAAACCTGTATCCTTAACTACTTTAGCAGAAGGAGCAGCAACATATGACTTGCCATCCTTAACAGCTGTGATTGTGTTAGTTGATGCATCAAATGAAACTGTAGCACCAAGCTTAGCAGCTGCATCTTTGATATCTGCCATGATAGCTGACTTCTGGTCTGCTGTAAGAGAAGCGATATCCTTTACACCATTAGCTGTAGCTGTTGCAGCATCAATCTTAGCGATAACGTAAGCAGCATCTGCATCACTTACTGTGTTGTCTGCTAAGAACTGCTTTGCAGCGTTAACATACTCTGTAGCAACGCCTGCACTCTGAAGTTTGCTGATAATATCATCCTTAGAAGCTGCGAATGCTGAAATTGACATAGCAAATACGAGCATTAAAGATAATACTAAAGCTGAAATCTTTTTAATCTTCATGATAAAATCTCCCTTTCTTATGGTATTTTTTAGTTCTCTACTAAGATACCACCTTTAGAAAAATGTGTCAATAAAATCGTGAAAATATATCAAAATTGTTTTGATTTTTGTGCACTTCTGCCATATTCAGCACGTAAATAAGTGCTAATTTTACTAAACCTGTTAAGTAAAAAGTACCTAATATCTTCTGAAATTTCTGTGCGAATGTACGCTGTACATATTTCCCATCAATATTCTTATTACTCTTTTTATCATATATATAATTCCTGCAATCAAAGCCCACACAATCCAGCCTGCCAGTGCACCGGCCGTATTAGTAACAACATCATCGAGCTGGCTGTATCCTCTCTGTGTTATATATTGCACAACTTCAATCATAACCGAGAATATAAATCCTCCCATAACGCATACCGGCATCTTCCTGAACATTCTGAAAATGCATGGCATCATAAAGCCAAATGGAACAAATAATATTATATTTTCTATAAAAAAAGCATGTTCCTGAGCCGTATATCCCCATGTATACAGAAATGTCATATCAATTGCCCTTCTGCTTCCGGGTTCCCTTGAAAAGAATGTAATCCACAATAATGCTTCAATATAAAATATAAACAGACACCACAATACGAATTTTAATTTTTTATGCCATCTGAATATCGTATATATAAAACATGTAATAAGAACTGCTGCAATTATAAAATAAGGAAACATATCCGTCAGTTTCAATATATCTTTACATATATCCGTAATAATCTTCGAATAATCAACTGCCATATGCACCACCAATTCAATGTTATTTTTTAATATTTCCCATCCCGGTGATAAGAAAAAAGCCCCTTAACGGGACTTTCTCAAAACATTATTAATGCGGAAAATGGGACTTGAACCCACACGTGGATAATCCACACAAGAACCTGAATCTTGCTCGTCTGCCATTCCGACACTTCCGCAAATATACAACCGATGCCTGTTATTAACATCAAAGCACTCATAATATTGTATATTATGTATTATTATTTGTCAAGTGCATGCTTTCCTCTATTTCTTCCATAAGCCTCATACCTGCCGTATCTGTAACCGGTATTGAAAATACGATGCTTTTGGCTTTGCTCTCAAATCCCGCTTCATCCATTATTGCTCTCATAATATCATTTTTATTCTCTGTCTTTGTAACAATAAATATCATATCCTTTTCAGGAACAAGTGTAACTCCGAGAAATTTTTCTGCTTTTTTTGCACCGGTTCCCTTTGCATGAATAACTGTTCCTCCTGCCGCATGCACTTTCCTTGCCGCATCCATGACATCTTCAGAATATCCCTGATTTGCAATAACTACAACAAGTTCATACTTTGTCTCTTTCAATACAGATTCATCTCCCTTCACAAATTCCTGCCCGCATGTCAGATAGTTAAGTGTCTTCTTGCCCCCTATACTGCTTATCCGGATTGCAAATGCAATCCCAACTCCGGGAATGTCAATCTTCATTTCTTTTGAAAGCTTTCGCTTCACTTCACTCCACTTACCATCTGTCACAACATGAAATAATACACTTTTCTCACTGCCTTCAAGCCCAAAATAATCAAGTATTTCATTGGCGGCTGTTCCGCTGCCCGCTGCCGTCATGGATACTTCAAGTCCGGTATCTGTATAAAAATCCATAAACTTTTTTGTAAGATTACGATTGATAATAGTAACCATCAGATATAATTCACTCATATTTACACTCCGTCAATCTTATTTGTGCATTTCTAAAGTTCAATAATTGCATCTTCATCCATGGCTTCATAAGCATATACCGCTTCACCTTTAGACGTATGCTGTTTAATTTTGTATACAACGCCGAGAATCTGGATTGTAATAAGAGGCGTCATTGCAACCATTGCAACAACCCCGAATGCATCTTCAACAATATTGCCTCCGACAGCTGCACATGCCCCCTGTGCAAGTGGAAGAAGGAATGCTGCCGTCATCGGTCCCGATGCCACCCCTCCCGAGTCAAATGCAATTGCCGTAAAGATCTTTGGTATAAAAAATGATATCCCTATAGCCAGCACATATCCCGGTATCAGAAAATACATTATAGGAATCCCCCATAATACTCTCACCATAGCAAGTGCCACTGACAACGCAACGCCGACCGAAAGACTTATTCCCATTGCTTTCGCTGATATTGCACCATCTGTAATTTCTTCAACTTGATGATTAAGCACATATACCGCCGGTTCTGCTTTAACAATAAAATATCCAATCAACGCACCTATCGGGACAAGTATCCATTTATAATTAAGAGACGCAAGTACCTTTCCAAGATAATTACCCGCTGGCATAAATCCTACGTTTGCTCCTGTAAGAAAAAGTACAAGTCCTATATATGTATACAAAAGTCCTATCACGATTTTCAAGAGACTTCTGCCTGTAAGTTTCAATGAAACCAGCTGAAAAATTCCAAATACTATTATAATAGGGAGCATTGATATTGCTATCTCTTTTATATAAGATGGCATACCACTCCCAAAAAGATGCCATAATTCCACAGAATCAGCCACTTCCGGTACCACAGCAGCACTGTAACTGCTCTCAGCCGGTCTGTAAATCATGCCAAGTGTCATTACAGCAAGAACAGGTCCGATAGAGCATAACGCAACAAGTCCAAAACTGTCATCCGCTGCATGTTTATCATTTCTTATGGAAGCAATACCAATTCCCAATGCCATTATAAATGGTACCGTCATCGGTCCTGTTGTAACACCACCGGAATCAAACGCTACTGCCCTGAAGCTTTCAGGCACAAAAGCCATAAGAATAAATACTATAATGTAAAAGAATGCGAGCAATGGCGGAAGTGCAATTCCTATTAGCATACGAATAAGAGCTATCGCCAAAAAGACTCCTACTCCTGCCGCAACTGACAATATAAGTGTCATATTGGGAACGGATGGAACCTGAGAAGCCAAAACCTGTAAATCAGGTTCTGATATTGTAATTATCACGCCAAGTACAAATGACATGATAACAATGAATACTATTTTTTTACTTTTTGTCATACATGCACCGACTTTTTCTCCCATCGGCGTCATTGACATCTCCGCACCTAATGTAAAAAACATCATTCCAGCCATTACCATTACAGTTCCTACCAGAAAGCAAAGAAGTACACTCGGTGTAACCGGGGCGATTGTAAATCCCAAAATCAGAACAATTGCAACTATAGGCAGCACAGCTTTAAGTGCTTCTATAAATTTCTCACGAAGTTTCGCATTTAAAACCTTCAATAATTCACTCCTGTCTATTTATATACAATTTACATTTACAATTAATATTCCATAAATTCCTGGATATCTCTCAAAATATCTTCAAGTTCTGCTCCTTCATCCTGTATTGTAAGATGAAGAGGTTTACTGATATCAAGGCTGAATAAACCTACAATTGACTTAGCATCAACACAACTGTGTTCAGACTCAATATCAAACGAGCAAGAATACTTGCTTATTACACTAACAAATCTCTGCACCTTTTCAACTGAATCCAACATTACTGTCACTGTAAACATATTCATCCTCCTCCAGGTACCATAAGAACTTTTATCCTTTAAATATGTACCTTCTGTTTTTTACTTTAGTTTGTGATAATCCGATAATACTACATTTAAAAATTAAAAACAACCGAAACGCCTTAAATTTCACGCAAAATTGTAAAATATATTACATAAGCGGTGCAAGCAGTCTTAATATCTGTCCTATTAGTTTTTTATGCCACGGATATTTTTTACAATCTTCTTCTGTAATCTTCTGACATCTTTCAAGTGTTTTCTGATAATCATTTTCGATATCTGTCACAACATCATTTTTATAAATATATGCTCCGCACTCAAAATGAAGATATAAACTTCTGAAATCAAGATTAACAGTTCCAACAGTCGCACGGCAGTCATCACTTATGAATTCCTTTGCATGGACAAATCCAGGTGTGTATTCATATATATTAACGCCATGTTTTATAAGTTCCGGATAATATGTTCTTGCCAGAAGATATGCATAAACCTTATCAGGGATATGCGGCATGATTATAGTTGTCTCAACGCCCCTTGCTGCACAATATCTCAAAGCGGCAATCATCTCATCATCCAATATAAGATATGGTGTCATAATATGAACATATCGCTGTGCCCTGTTTAATATGTCAATGTATACACGTTTTCCTATTCTCTCAGATGAAAATGGGCTGTCACCATATAGAATGACATATCCATTACTGCGGATAAGTTCATTTTTCAAATCAAAATCATTCAGACATTCATCCTTATCAAAATTAATAATATAATTATCAATTTCTTCATGTTCAATTCTGTCCTTCTTACCGGCTACATTCCACATTTTCAAAAACATGTACGTGAAACTTTTTACAGCATCGCCTTTTACCATAACTGCTGTATCTTTCCAATGTCCGAATCTGTCAAGTTTATCAATATACTCATCAGCCAGATTAATTCCGCCTGTAAACGCAGTCTTGCCGTCAACTATAAGTATTTTTCTGTGGTCACGGTTATTCTGTACTGTAGAAAGGACCGGCTTTATCTGTGAAAACGGTCTTGATTTTATTCCCATATTTTCAAGTTCTTTGTAATATCCATATGGAAGCAATGCAAGCGAGCACATTCCATCATACATAAAACGGACTTCTACACCCTGTGACGCCTTTAACTTTAATATATCAAGAATGCTTCTCCACATATAGCTGTCAGTCACTATGAAATATTCCATAAAAATAAACTTTTCTGCAGCCATGAGCTGCTTTTTCATCTCTTCAAACTTGAACTCGCCAAGCGGAAAGAACTCAATATCATTATCATAATATGCCGGAAAGTCACCGGCATTATGTAAATAAGAAGCCAGCCCTCGTTCTCCATGCAGCTCACTTTCAAGCTTTTCAAGCACTGCATCACTTGTTTTGGCTTTCTCATGCAGCTGTTTATCAATCGATGCAAGTCTAGACCTCATAATCTTAGTGCCAAGCTGCAGATTAACAAATACATATATCATGGTTCCGAATATAGGTATTATAAGCACCGGTATAATCCATGCCATCTTAAAAGCCGAATTGGTATCCTCATTAAAAATATGTATGACAACAAACATACCAAGAAGTACAAATAATAAATGTATAAGCACAGAATATCTGTACAGCCAGTTGATAAGTATGAAGAAAAATGCAAACTGCATAAGAATTGCAATTATTACAAATGCTGTACGTCCAAAAAGAACTCTTGTTATTTTTTTTAGTTTCTGTGTCGATTTCTTCATATTCAATACCTCTTGCACTATAACTCTCTATCTGACTAATTGCTCTGATTAATATTTATAATATCATTATTTCTATTTTATTTCCACTCCCCAGCAGATTTTTATATTATTAATCCAAAAATGCCGCCACTTTTTATCAAAGCGGCAGCATCTGTTTTGTTATATTAATTTTTAAAGATTTGTATATCCCATCAGATATTTATCTACTTCTCTTGCACAATCACGGCCCTGACGGATAGCCTTTACAACAAGAGACTGACCTGTATGGCAGTCTCCGGCAGTAAATACGCCGGCTGCATTTGTTGCAAACTTTCCTTCTTCTGTCTTGATATTTGTACGTTCAGTAAGTTCAACACCAAATGCATCCGTGACATATTTCTGTGTTCCAAGAAATCCAGCGGCAATAAGAACAAGCTCACAAGGAAGTTCCTTCTCTGTTCCCTCTACAGGAACCATCATTCTTCTTCCAGTTTTCTCGTCAACTTTGGACTCGAGGCTTATAACAACAACTTTCTCAAGATTTCCTTTTTTATCTTTCTTGAATTCTTTTACTGTTGTTGTATAAATTCGTGGATCATGTCCAAATACCGCTATTGCCTCTTCCTGACCGTAATCAGTCTTGCATACAAGCGGCCACTGTGGCCATGGATTACTCTCTCTTCTTGTATCAGGTGCCTTAGGCATCATCTCAAGCTGTGTAACTGATTTGCAGCCATGTCTTATACATGTTCCGACACAGTCATTGCCTGTATCACCGCCACCTATTACAATAACATTTTTATCTTTTGCTGATATAAATTTGCCATCGCTCAAATCAGAATCGAGAAGACTCTTTGTAGTCGCTTTAAGAAAATCTACGGCAAAATAAATTCCATTGGCATCCCTTCCCGGAGCATTGATATCTCTTGGATTAGAAGCTCCGCATGCAAGTACAACTGCATCATACTCATCAACAAGCTTTTTTGCCTTTATTTTTTCTCCGACATTTGCTTCTGTTACGAACTCAATTCCTTCAGCTTTCATAACTTCAAGTTTTCTGTCTATAATATGTTTTTCAAGCTTCATATTAGGAATGCCATATCTTAAAAGTCCGCCGATTCTGTCAGCCCTTTCAAATACTGTAACATTATGTCCTCTCGTATTTAGCTGGTCTGCAACTGCAAGTCCGGCAGGACCTGAACCTACAACCGCTATTCTTTTGCCGGTTCTTACCTTTGGAGGCTTTGGACCTGCCCATCCATTAGCATAGGCATGTTCAATAATAGCCATTTCATTTTCTTTCGTGCAGACTGCATCACCATTAAGACCGCATGTACATGCTTTCTCACAGAGTGCAGGACACACACGGCTTGTAAATTCAGGGAAGTTACTTGTCTTATGAAGCCTGTTATATGCCTGCTCCCAGTTTCCTGTGTATACAAGGTCATTCCATTCAGGAATAAGATTGTTTAAAGGACATCCTGACGTCATTCCTTTAATATTCATTCCTGACTGGCAGAACGGAACACCGCAGTCCATGCATCTTGCACTCTGACATCTCTGCTCTGCCTCTGAAAGTGGTGTATGAAACTCATTAAAATTCTTTATTCTCTCTTTTGGCGAAACAGCTTTTGCTTCTTTTCGCTCATATTCTAAAAATCCTGTTGGCTTTCCCATACGTATCTCCTTTCCATCAAACGAACCGATGTGATGTGTGCCTCGGCTATGCACATCACTTTGTAGCCGCATAAAATGCTTCTATCTGAGCCTGCTCACTGCTAAGTCCTTTTTCTTCCATCTGGACTATTGTATTTAACATCTTCTTATAATCGTGAGGTATGATTCTCTTGAACTTTGGAAGGTATTCACCAAAATTATCAAGAACTTCTTTGCCTTTCTTTGAATTTGTATATGCAACATGTTCTGTAATCAAATCTTTTAATTCAAGTACATCATACTTATCTGTTACAGGTTCAATTGATACAAGCTGTTTATTCATTCTCTTATAAAGGCTTGTATCTTCATCAAGAACGTATGCGATACCGCCGCTCATACCTGCTGCAAAGTTCTTTCCTGTTCTGCCAAGTACAACCACACGGCCGCCTGTCATGTATTCACATCCATGGTCACCACACCCCTCTACAACCGCTGTAGCACCTGAATTTCTTACGCAGAAACGCTCTCCGGCAACACCATTGATAAATGCTTTACCGCTTGTAGCTCCATAAAGTGCAACATTACCTATGATGATATTTTCATCTTCTTTATAAGCACATCCTGTAGGCGGATATACAATAAGTTTACCGCCTGAAAGGCCTTTTCCGAAGTAATCGTTGCTGTCGCCGACAAGTTCAAGCGTAAGTCCCTTAGGTATGAATGCACCAAAGCTCTGTCCGCCGGCACCATTACATTTTACTGTAAATGTATCTTCATCAAGTGTCTCACCAAATCTTCTTGTAATCTCAGCACCGAGAAGAGTACCGACTGCACGGTCTGTATTAGTTACATCTACCTCAACACTTCTCTTCTGTTTTTCATCAAGTGCCGTTGCAAATTTCTTCAAGAGAACTTTCTCATCAACTGTCTTTTCAAGCTGGAAATCATATACATTTTTCTTATCGTAATGAATCTTTGCAGCTTCCTTAATATATGGATTATCAAGAATCTGTGAAAGATCAACATTCTTTGAACGTCCGCTGCCAGGAACATCTCTCTGTTCGAGTAAATCTGTTCTTCCGACAAGTTCATCAACTGTCTTCACACCAAGTTTTGCCATGTATTCACGAAGTTCTTCTGCTATAAATCTCATAAAGTTGACAACGTATTCAGGTTTTCCTGTAAATCTCTTACGAAGTTCAGGATTCTGTGTTGCAACACCTACAGGACATGTATCAAGATTACATACTCTCATCATTACACAACCCATAGTTACAAGTGGAGCTGTTGCAAAACCAAATTCTTCAGCACCAAGCATAGCTGCAATCGCAACATCACGACCACTCATGAGCTTACCATCTGTCTCAATAATTACCTTATTACGAAGTCCGTTCATTGTAAGTGTCTGATGTGCCTCTGCAAGTCCGAGTTCCCATGGAAGTCCGGCATTGTGGATAGAACTTCTCGGAGCCGCACCTGTACCGCCGTCATAACCTGATATAAGAATTACCTGTGCACCTGCTTTTGCAACACCAGAAGCAACTGTACCAACGCCTGCCTCTGATACAAGCTTAACTGAAATACGTGCATTTTTGTTCGCATTTTTCAAATCATATATAAGCTGTGCCAAGTCCTCGATAGAGTAAATATCGTGATGTGGTGGAGGTGAAATAAGTGATACACCCGGTGTTGAAAGACGTGTCTTTGCAATCCATGGATATACCTTCTTTCCAGGTAAATGGCCGCCTTCACCAGGCTTTGCACCCTGTGCCATCTTAATCTGAATTTCCTGTGCACTTACAAGATACTTAGATGTTACACCGAAACGTCCTGACGCAACCTGCTTGATTGCTGAACATCTGTTTAATCCGTCAGGTCCTACAGTAAGTCTGTCCTCATCTTCACCGCCCTCGCCTGAATTTGACTTGCCGTGAAGCATATTCATTGCAATTGCCATTGTCTCATGTGCTTCTTTTGAAATAGAACCGTAAGACATAGCACCTGTCTTAAATCTTCTTACAATCGAATCAACACTTTCAACTTCATCAATATTAATTCCTTTCTTAGGAAATCTGATGTCCATAAGTCCACGAAGATTCATGGCACCTGTATCTTTATTTACAAGCTTTGTATATTCCTTGAAAATCTTATAATCACCTGTTCTTGTTGCAAGCTGTAAAAGGTGAATTGTCTGCGGATTGTAAAGATGCTCTTCTTTTCCGCTTCTTAACTTATGTGCACCATTGCTGTCAAGTGTTGTATCAGTAGGAAGTCCCAATGGGTCAAATGCCTTAGAATGAAGTGTTTCAACATCCTCCTGGATATCTTTAAGGCTTATACCTTCAATTCTGCTCACTGTACCCTTGAAATATTTATTAATAACATCTGAATCAATACCTATTGCCTCAAAAATCTTAGCACCCTGATATGACTGTATTGTTGAAATACCCATCTTTGCAGCAATTTTAACAATTCCACCAAGTATCGCATTGTTATAATCATCTACAGCAGCATAATAATCTTTATCAAGCATATTAAGGTCTATTAATTCCGGAATGCTCTCCTGTGCAAGATATGGATTAATTGCTTATGCACCATACCCTAACAGAGTCGCAAAAGGATGGACAACTCTTGGCTCACCGCTCTCAAGAATAACAGCCATTGCAGTTCTTTTCTTTGTCTGTACAAGGTACTGCTGAAGTGCAGATACAGCAAGAAGCGAAGGAATTGCAACATGATTTTCGTCAACACCGCGGTCAGAAAGAATTATAATATTTGCACCCTCTCTGTGTGCTCTGTCAACCTCTACAAAGAGATGGTCAATTGCTTTTTCAAGAGATGTATTCTTATAATAAATAATAGGAATTGTCTCTACCTTAAATCCGTCAACCTTCATATTTTTAATCTTCAAAAGGTCTGTATTTGTAAGGATTGGGTCATTAATCTTTAACTGTTTACAGTTTTCTGCTTTTTCTTCAAGAACATTTCCATCTGTTCCGAGATAAACAGTTGTTGATGTTACTACTTTTTCACGGA
>ERZ856578.5764-NODE-5764-length-14690-cov-43.938753_pt1 | contig 14690 bp, 19 predicted proteins | sample MGYA00514384_ERZ856578 | MGnify/ENA primary metagenome ERZ856578 (study PRJEB29103, sample SAMN06111958) | human gut metagenome | biome: human gut; feature: ankylosing spondylitis patient; material: healthy_person | host: Homo sapiens | place: China:Hangzhou...
GGCCGGGAAATCCTGCTGGCCGCCGAGGATGCGGGCGTCACTGGAATTGGGTGGATCGCTGGAAGTGCCACCAGCCGGGCAGCTGTCCATATCGATACCAGGGATACGCCTTACCGCTTCGACGAAGCCAACGGCAACCGGATGGTCAAAGACAACAGCTGGTATGCCTATTTCGGCGTCCAGAAACCCGGCGCCGAAACGGCCCCGGATATTATCTATCAGGTGTACGCCAAGGGTAAAAAGTGGCTGGCGGAAATCACCAACTACGGCGACGGCAGCAACGGATACGCCGGTTGGCCCAAGCGTGCCGTCCAGGGCGTCCGCGCCAAGGTATCACGTGGGCACATCGAAATCCGGGTACATATCGGCGGAAAGAATGGCCGCTGGTTGCCGTGGGTGCGTGACGGAAAGGACTACGCCGGACTGTACGGCAAGGACGCCGACGGGATCCAGATGCACCTTGTCGACGCCCCCGGCTACGTGGTTGAATACCGGGTGGCCGCAAAAGGCAAGGATTACTATCCATGGGTGCGGGACTATGGCGATGGCAGCGATGGATACGCCGGTTGCTACGGCAAGGCGTTTGACCGGCTGCAATGCCGGATTGTGCAGGTGTGACCATGGAGGATACAATTATCGTGGCCATCATCACCGGTGGGCTGTCCCTGGTGGGCGTGGTTATATCCAGCATAGCATCAACCCGCCGGATGGACAGTAACCTTAAAACTAGTCAAACTGTCACCGAGACAAAGATTGATGAGCTGACCCGCGAGGTTAGGGAACATAACAACTTCGCCCGCCGGATGCCGGTGGTAGAGGAGCAAATCAAGGTTATCAATCACCGGGTAGCAGACCTGGAAGACTATCATAAATAGGAGTGTTGTAAAAATGCAAGGTATCATCTTAATCCTAGCCCTGGCCGTCGTCGTGGAGGCCGTCGTGGAGTACATCAAAAGCATCGGGAAAATGTTTGCGACCGGCGACTGGAAAACCGCCGTAACCCAGCTTTCGGCGGCGGCCATCGCCATTGCGCTGTGCTTCGCGGCGGGTGCTGACCTGTTCGCTGCACTGGGACTGCATTTCGGCCTGTGGTGGATCGGGGTCGTCCTGACGGGCCTGTTCGCCAGCCGGGGGGCCAACTATGTAAGCGACATCATTCGCAAGCTGCAAAGTCTGGGTAAGCCCAAGGTGGAATAGGGTACATAACAAAGCCGGGCGGGGATTACTCCTCGTCCGGCTTTTCGCGTTTTTCGACGTCCTGTTTTTTTCTTGGGTATCTTTTGGCGTCGGCTTCCCGTTGCCACTGCTTTCTGCGTTTTTCTTTGCATTCCGGGGAACACACTTTTGTTGGCTTTCCGCCGCAGTCAAACAGCTTTCCGCACACGGTGCAAGCAACCTGTTTTATGCGTCGCTTTTCATTCCGCCCTGGGTTGTATTCGGCTTTGTTTTCGGCGTACCATTCCAAGGACTGCTGCCGGTCTTTTTCGGCAACAGCGGACGGCGCACAATCGGGACAGTATCTTTGATTACCGCCTGTCACTATATAATCTGCGCCACACACAACACATTTGTCCGTATCGCCCAGGTGCCTGGCCGATCCGGCGCGGTGCCTGCGGGCGTCCATTTCCCGCCTTCTTTCCAGCCGGCACCCCGGGCAATACCATGCCCGGGGGCCTCCTAGAAACGTTATACCGCACTGCTTGCAAACGCGATCCCCAAGTGTGGATTGTCCTTTTACGCCGCCCATGTCAGTGTCTTTCCACCGCCACGAGACCAAGCAAATCCGCTATCATCAGACGCACGTATATCGGACACGGCCGTATTCCTGACACCCAATTTTCCACGGTGCGCAAGGGGATCAAGAAGCGTCTTGAAAAAGCGGCCTTTGTCAAGCCGGACGCGGAGAGTAAATCGAGCATTGTCATGTGGGAAACTTGGTAGATGTTGCGCATGTCGGATGCCAGGCGATCGGTATCTTCCCCGTATTCGTCCATCCAGTCGGACCACCCGGGAGCGGAAATAAACATTTCTTCGCTTTCCGCGGCCAGCGCGTCGGATACAAGCCTATAATAGGTTTCGTGTGTCATTACAGCACCATCTCCAAGACTTCAAAGTCATACCCTTCGTCGCGGTCGTAATCTTCCTCTGTGCGCTTGACCTTTACGCCGGCGATGTCGCACGCCTCGTCCAGCGTCATTCCGTGGTTAGCGATGATTTCGGCGATAGTCTCCCCGGTTTGTTTGTTGATGATCTTCATGATAAATCCTCCTCGTTTATTAAAATTCCATGGCCAGAATCATATCGGCGATTTTCGTCCGGTATGACAGTTCTCCGCGCAGGCAGGCAACACGATTTTTCAAGTCCACAAAGCCATCGCCGGCACGGGAACCGCCGTTGATGTATACGCGGTCATAGTTTCCTTTCGTCCAGCGGGACAGCGTGCGGGTGTATCCTTCCACAGTGATAGACATGCCGTTGACAAACTTAGAAGCCGTTTCTGTAATCTGGGCGGCTCTGTACTTGGCGACGGCCCAAGCGCGCTTAAGGCATTCAGAAAAAGCGGTACCGGCGGCGCGGGTGTTGCGGAAGATAGTCCAAGCGGATTTCATGATTTGGCTTAAATTGTATTTCATGTTGATTACCTCCGGTTCGTCGTTTTCCTTACCCTGTGACTACATTATACCACCCAGCGGGTGGTATGTCAAGCGTTTTGGAAAAGTTTTTTATTTTTTTCAAGGTGCAATCTATATCAAGGGGCGGGCCTTCTTCCCCTTATCCGGTGGGCTTCCCACGACGCCCCCAAGGGCGTTTCGACCGGTTGCCGTCCGGCCATCATCAGGTGGGTTAACGCATAATATTGTGGTAGTCTACGCGCAAAAGCTTGCAAGCCAATCTAACCTGTTTGCTCCTGCGTCGTCTGGTGGGCCGATCGTCTGTGTACCAGTCTTTTATGGATTTTTTCAGGGAATCGATTTTATCATAAATCTTATAATCAATATCGGTTTCCGGGTGGCGATCTGCGTAATCCAGCGCCCGGATTTGTGCGGAACGTAGGGCGGATATTCGCCTAACCAGATGCACATAATTCATTTCATACATTCCTTTCAATTTTATAAAATAAAAACGGCGCGGAACCGGATAGTTCCACACCGTTCTGCTTGCTTTATTTATGCGGGGTCTTTTTGCTCCAGGTCGTCCACGTGCTCGATAAGGTACTCTTGGACGGCCTCAATTTTCGCGAGGCGCTTTATGACGTTCTTCTGTCCAGCCCGGAGGTCTTTAACATCCTTTTTCAGGTCTTTGATGTCGTCTTTTACCGGTTCCAGCTCTTCGCGCATTATTTCGCGTATGGCATCCATCAACGTTTTTTCATCCATGTCAATCACCTCTGTTTTATTATAGGGCCTGTGCTTAGGTTTTGCAAGCAGAAACGATGTGGAAACTATTCGGCTTTCAAGGTACCGTGGTTCCTAAACCACTGTCTATATTATACACCCTATAGGGAGTATAATCAATTGGTAAAGTCTACAAACGTGAACCCAAAAAGATGTATATATTATACACTTGAAAAGGTGTATGAGCTGTTGTATAATAAATCCGAGGTGATTTGTATGCCGATGGTATATGACAAGCTCTGGAAAAGGCTGGAGGACGCAGGAATATCCACGTATAAAATCCGAAAAGAAAAGTTGATACCGGAAAGCACGTTGCAGCGCCTGCGGAGCGGGGGAGATGTAAGCACCAAAAGCATAGGGGAGCTTTGTCTGCTGCTGGACTGTCAGCCGGGGGATTTGATGGAGTATGTAAAGCCGGGAGAGTAGTATATATCTTGTGCAGTCCTACGATAAAGACTGCATCGAAGATATGCGCGTCTATTTCACCGAGCGGGATCAGATGGTCGTCGACCATGCGGCGAGCATCCGCGCCCGTCGGGCGGAGGTCATCACCACCTACATAGACGTGGAGGCCCTGCCCTTCAACCGCGGGTACTATTCCTGCGACCTGACCTTCTTCTTCGAGGTGGAGGTCGAGGTGTATGCCGGCCACGGCATGCCCTGCTCCACCGTCTGCGGCGTCGGCATGTTCCAGAAAAAGGTCATCCTCTACGGTAGCGAGGGCAATGTGCGGGTATTCAGCAGCGAGTTCCGCGACAATTCCTGCGACCCGCAGGATATGCCCGGACGCAACGCGCCTCGCTGCACCGTCCAGGTGGCGGATCCCGTCATCCTGAGCGCCCGCCTCATCGAGCCCTGCGACCGCTGCAAGTGCGATTGCTGCTGCTGCGGCTGCTGCTGCAACATCCCGGAATGCATCTGCAACCGGTACGGCGGCGGGTTCTGCGACGATGAGGACAACAAAATCGTCCTCGTGACCCTGGGCATCTTCACCATCGTGCAGCTTGTGCGCAACGTCCAGATGCTGGTGCCGGTGTACGACTACTGCATGCCCTGCAAGGAATGCTGCCCCACCACCGACAATCCCTGCGACCTCTTCAAGAAAATGTGCTTCCCGGTCAACGAGTTCTTCCCGCCCACAGAGGACGGCCGCGGCGGCTGCTGCGAAAAGAAATAGTCCCGTCTATCCAGGAAAGGCCCGGCAAAAGCCGGGCCTTTCTTTATGCCTTACGGGTGTCTATGCCGACCGGGTAAATCACAAAATTTATGTCGAAGATACGCGGCTCTCTTGTAAAGTATACTGAATTGGTATAATTTAAGCTTCAGGGGATGATTTTTCCTGAGAAATGTGTTATACTATTCACAAACAAGGACATACTTCAGCCGAAACGGAGAGATACGCTATGGGAAAGACATTGACGGAGAAAGTGACCTGGGTCGGTAAGGTGGACTGGGAGCTGAAAAAGTTCCATGGGGACGAGTATTCCACCCATCATGGTTCGTCCTATAATTCCTACCTGATTCGGGATACCGAGAAGACGGTGCTGGTGGATACCGTCTGGAAGCCCTACGACAAGGAATTTGTCCAAAACCTCAAGCAGGAGGTGGAGCTCAGCCAAATCGACGCGATCATCGTCAACCACGGGGAAGTGGATCACAGCGGTGCCCTGCCCCTGCTGATGAAGGAGATCCCCGATACCCCGATTTACTGCACCGCCAATGGCGTCAAGTCCCTGACTGGGCAGTATCACGAGAACTGGAACTTCATCCCGGTGAAAACGGGGGATACCCTGGATCTGGGCACGGTCACCCTGACCTTTATCGAGGCCCCCATGCTGCACTGGCCGGATACCATGTTCACCTACATGAGCGGGGAAAACATCCTGTTCAGCAACGACGGCTTCGGCCAGCACTACGCCACCGAATCCCTGTACAACGATATGGTGGATCCGAGCGAGCTGATGGCGGAGGCCCGCAAATACTACGCCAATATCCTCTGCCCTTTCAGCATGATGGTCGCGCGCAAAATCCGGGAGATTCAGGCCATGAACCTGCCGCTGGATATGATCTGCACCAGCCACGGCGTCATCTGGCGCAACAATCCCGCCCAGATTGTGGAGAAATATCTGGAATGGGCGGCCGATTACCAGGATAACCAGGTGTCGATTGTGTACGACACCATGTGGGAGGCCACCCGCCACATGGCGCAGGCCATCGCCGCTGGCCTGCGGGAGGCCGACCCGGGCGTGACGGTCAAGCTGTTCAACGCCTCCAAGTCGGACAAGACCGACATCATCGCCGAGGTCTTCCAGTCCAAGGCGGTGGTGGTGGGATCCCCCACAGTCAACAACGGCTATCTGTACGCCATCGCCGGCATTCTGGAGCTGATGAAGGGCGCCAAGTTCAAGAAGAAAAAGGCGGCCGCCTTCGGCAGCTACGGCTGGAGCGGCGAGGCCGTGAAGCTGATAAGCGAGGAGCTGGCGGCCTCCGGCTTCGAGGTGGTCAGCGAGGGCAAACGCGCCTCCTGGGAGCCCGATGAGGCCATGCTGGAGGACTATAAGGCCTACGGCCGCGAGCTGGCGGAGAAATTCCGCTGAACCGCCGCTGGTTTAAACAAAAAGGGGATGGCGCCAGGCGCCATCCCCTTTGGCTATTTTCCATCCGCCAGCCGGCAGGCCCGCACCGCTTCCTCCAGGGTGTCCGCCGCAATGAGAAACCGCCCGTTGTGGCAAAAACGCAGCCCGGCGATGCCGGTCATGTCCGCCAGCGCCTCCGGCGTCTGTCCCGCCCAGGCGGCGGGAAACGGCTGCTTGGCCGCCCCCGTTTCCTCGTCGGTCGGCACCACCTGGGCGCTGTAGCCGCCCCGCTGGGAGGGATAGACCACGAAGCGGGCCGGGGAGGGGATGAGCACGCTTTTCCAGGGGGCGAACCGGGACAGAATCACCACCCCGTCCTCCATATGGGTCAGCGCCTCTTCCACCAGTGCCCTGGCCCGCCCGATCCCCCGGATGCTCTCCAGCTTTTTCTGCAAGAGGAGCCGGGCCACCCTTTCCGCCTCCTCAAAACAGTCGTCAGGATCGGCTGGGGAATCCCAGGTGGGGTTGAACGCGCCGATCACCCCCGCCAGCGTGTTGCCGCAGCCGGTGTTGTCGTCCTCATCCAGCGGCTGGATAAAGGAGGCGTCGAACCGCGCCGCCTCCTCCGCCGGCAGAAGGCGGGCGCCAAACTCCCGCCACAGCAGCCCGAAGGCCGCGTAGGGCACGCCGTTTTCCCGCACCGGCGCGTCCTGCTGATGATGGTCGAAGGGGCCGAGCCCGATGTCGAACACCAGCCCCTCGAACGCCTTGGGCACCTGGAATCCCCGATGAATCCGGATATCCGGCCGCAGCAGGTGCAGCAGCGCGGCGGAAAACACGTCGTCGGCATGGAATTTGCCGCCATGGGTCATGGCGGCGGCTGGTATATCCCTCATCGGTTTCGTCCCCTTATTCGTCGTAATCGACTGCTTCAAAGCTGGCGTCCTGTGCCCGCAGATCAAAGAGCAGCCGGTAATCTTCATATAGGCGGTAGCGGGCCGGGCAGGCCGCGCTTTCCCGTATCACCCGGGACATGTGCCCGCCGCTCGGCGCCTTGAGATCCTGCGCCTTATCCGGATCCGCTTCCACCTTGAGGCAGTGCTTGCCCTGCTGGAGAATGAGCCCGTTGCCGCTGTATCGCCGGATTTTCACCCCGTGATAGGTGGCCAGCCGGATTTCCCGCCCCTGGTATCGCACCGCCGCGATGCAGCCTCGGAAGCTCCGTCCCAGGAAGGGCACGTCCGCGATGGATACCATCACCGAGCAGTCCTCCTCCGGCGCGCTGCACTGGGTCCAGAGATACGAGCGGGGGAAGGAGGTGCCCCAGTCCATCTCCATGTAGCCGACGCCCCCGTCGAAGACGAGGGTTTCCCCCTGATAGTTCAGCCGCCCCTGCACCGTGTGGCGCATGCTGATCACCCGGTGGCGGCATTCCATCAGCGGCATGCTGCGGAACGGCCCCATGATGTCCGATTCCAGCGGCGTCAGCTCCCCGTAATGCAGCTTGCCCCGCAGTGTCAGATCCGGCTCCCGAATGTCCAGGAACAGCCCCTCGGCGGTGAAGACCGATTGGCCGATACGCACCCCGAGCGGCGACCGCCTCGCCTCGAAGGCGGAGAAGGGATACGCGACGAAATGGGAGGCGGACTCCGTGATCACCTGAATGAACGCCGTTTTGCTCCCGTCCGCCGCCATGCTGATCCCCGGGATGACGGCCAGCGTCCGCCCGTTTGCCTGCTGCTTGAAATACCAACCCTCGAAATAGGAGCGCTCGCGATGCTGTCCGTGATAAAAGCTCATAATCCGTCCCCCCGTCTTTTCTGGTAGTGTGCGGCGTCCGCCCGCCCATTATGCGGCCGCCGCGTAGAAATCCCCTATAGTATGGGTAAGAATACCAGATTTCCCCTCCCGCCGCAACCCCCTTGTCCGCTTCTTAATAAAAACACAAGAAACCCCTCGGCGGGAACCGCGGTTCCGCCGAGGGGTTCTCTACAGTCCTAAAAACCGCCGCCACAGCGGCCGCACCGCCAGGCACAGCCCCATCCCGGCGGCGCACAGCCCGAACAGCAGCCAGTTGACCGCGTTCCAGCCCCACTGCCCGGCCGCCAGTCCCAGCCCCCAGCCGGACAGCGCGCTGCCCAGATAGGTGAACGCGTTGGTCAGTCCCGCCACCGTGGACGAACGTCCTGCCTTGGCGAACTGCAGCGGCACCAGGCTGATGAGCACCGTGTTGATTCCGGAAACGCACAGGCTGACCGCCGAGAACAGCAGCACGGTCAGCAGCGGGTGGAGCCTCCCGACTGCCACCAGCAGCAGCATGCCCGCGCCCGCCGCGCCGAACAGCAGGAAAGAGGTGCGCACGTCGTCGCTTCCCGGACGCTTGCTCAGCTTTTGGATCAACCACAGTCCCGCCAGATTCACCAGCGGAAGGATGGCTGTCAGAAAGATCGACAGCGCCGCATCGATTTGGAACGTATCGGTCATCTCCTGCGGCACCCAGGTCATGATGCCGTCCTTGAGCAGTCCCATGAACAGGATGATAGCCAGCAGCAGAGGCAGACCGGAGACCAAATACAACGCCCGGAAGCTTTCGGTTGCTTTGACGGTGTTTTTCGTTTCCACCTTTTCCGGCGTTTGGTAACAGCCCCGTGTGGTCGCCCCCACGGCGATCCATCCCAGCCCTGTCAGCAGCGTCAGCGCCGCCGGCACCAGAAAAGATACCCGCCAGGGGAAGTGAGTTACCAGCAGGGGAATGAGCAGATAGGTGCCCGTGGTTCCCAGCGACGTGGCGTAATGGAAAGACAGTATCGCTTTGCGCAGCCGTTCCGGCGGCATGCACAGCGTCATCAGCCGGATCATCGGCGCCCAAATCAGCGCGCAGAACAGCCCGTTGAGGCACCACGCCGCCTGCATTAGCCCCACGCTGCCGGCCAGCCCCATCAGCAGGTTGCTTCCCGCCGACCCCAGCATGCCCGCCGCGATAAGCGCCTTGGGGTTCAGCCGGTCGCCCAGCCACCCGCTGAACAGCTGTCCAAGCCCGTAGGAGACGAACAAGGTGGAGGCGATAAGCCCCAGCTGATCGGTCCGAAGCCCCTCCGCCTGCCCGATGACCACCATGGCCGCCGCGTAATTGTACCGGCCGAAATAATTGATAAAATACACGGTCCATCCCATGAGAAACAGCCGCATATAAGCGGGCGTTTCCCGCAGCGCGCGCAGCCGCATATCCGCCGTCCCCTCCCTTGCGGCTTTCAGTATAGACAGCGCCGCGCCGGAAAACAAGAGGTGAACAATTTATTGAAATTCGTTCAAATATTTGCTATACTAAATGTGAATTGTTCAAATATTTTGAACGAATGGAGGCGTCCCCATGCCGAACGATCGCCGGCAGCAAATCCTCGACTGGCTCACCCGCTATAAAAGTGCTTCCCTCGACGAGCTGGGCGCCGCCCTGCACTACAGCCGATCCACCATCCGCCGCGACGTGCTGGAGCTGGAGGAGATGGGCCTTGTGCAGCGCGGCCGCGGCCGGGTGGAACTGCTCGTCACCTCCAGCAAGGAGCGGCACCACCTGCTGCGCGCCGGCGAGAGGGTGGAGGAAAAGCGGCGCATCGCCGCCCTGGCCGCCGACTTCGTCTCCGACGGCATGGCCCTGTTCCTCGACGCGAGCACCACCGTGCGGCAGGTTTGCCCCCTCCTCCGCCCCTTCCAGCACCTGACCGTGGTGACCAATGGCCTGGAAACCGCCCAGGCCGTCACCCGCATGCCCCATATCGGCTTGTTCTTCACCGGCGGCTATTGGCGGGATGACACCGGCTCCTTCGTTGGGGAACCGGCGGTCGATTTTGTGCGCCGGCTGCGGCTGGATCTCTGCCTGCTCTCCTGCTGCGGCATGGACGGGGACGGCCTGTATGAGGCCAGCCTCCAGCAGGCCTACGTCAAGCAGGCTATGATCCGCAACGCCGGATCCACCCTGGCTTTATGCGACGCCTCGAAATTCGGCCGTCCCTTCAAATACCGGCTGGCCGGCTTTGGGGAGGTGTCCTACGTGCTCACCGACGCCGCTCCGCCGCCCGCCCTGGAGGCCGCCGCTCACCGGGATGACTGCGAATTCCTGATCGCCGGGATTTAGTCTATCCATACAAGTTTGCGCATAAAAATTAGACGGCGGCAGATTTTCTGCCGCCGCCTTTTCGTCTGGTGTTTTGCCCGGTGCCATGGTATACTGGACGTTGAAAGCCCGCCTCTTATAAATCCCAAAGCCATCGGGTGGCCCAGTCCGGCCAGCCCGCGCAGGCCTCCTGCACCACGCCGGTCTCCGCCGTGGCCAAGGATAACCCGTGGGGCCCGCTGGGCAGGATGTGCAGCTCGGTCGGCACCCCGTTTTTCCGCAGCGCCGTCGCCAGCAGCAGGGAATTCTCCACCGGCACACACGCGTCGTCCCAGGTGTGCCAGAGGAAGGTGGGCGGCGTGTCTGCCGAAACCTGGTTTTCCAAGGATGTCAGCGCGCGATCTTCCTCATACCGGTCTCCCAGCAGATTGATGAAGGAGCCCCGGTGAGCGAACTCGCCGGAGGTGATGACCGGATAGCCGAGAATCATTCCGTTCGGCTTCGCGTCTCCCGGCGTCAGACCCAGCGGCCCGTTGACGAACTCCCGGTTCCAGAACACGCCCAGGCTGGCCGCCAGATGTCCCCCCGCCGAAAAGCCGCAGACCGCGATTTTGTCGGCGTTCACATGCCATTCGTCGGCGCGACTGCGCACCATGGCCACCGCCGTCGCCAACTGAAGCAGCGCCGCGGGGAACCGCACCGGCTCCACCGAATAGCGCAGAACAAAGCATTGAAACCCCTTTTCCAGAAATTTCAGCGCCACCGGCTCCGCCTCCCGGTCGGAAGTCATGCCATACCCGCCGCCCGGACAAATGACCACTGCAGGCCGTCGGTGCGCCTCCATTTCGGGCGACTCATCCCGGATGTAAGTATAGAGCTTGGCGGTCGTCCCGGCGGCGCCCGCCCGGATGTCTAGGACTTGATGCTGCATCGATATCCCTCCCAGTTGTTATTGTACAGCAGCCAGTTTACCATGCCGCCGGGGAAAGTGCAATCCCCCTGTCCCTATAAATATGTAGCTTGCAGGAAGGCCGCGGTTCCGCCCGGCATTCTGCCTGTGTCTCCAGCCCCTCGAAAGGAATGTGATGGATCGCCATGCCTCGTTTTGCCACCCGCGCCGCCGGCCCCCGTTCGGTTGCCGCCGCTCTCCTCGCCCTCGCCCTCACCGCCTCTGTCAGCGCGGCGGTTATTACCTCCGTGGTCTCCCAAAAGGCCTCCAGCCTGGCCCCCGGCGTCACCTATCAGTATCAGGACGTCAAGACCGGCCAGGGGCCCCAGAAGGTCCATACCATCTCCTTTCCCTTGGGCGGGCCGGTCGATATGCGCCTCGGGCTGTCCAACGGCAAGATCCGCGGCAATCAAAACGTGCTGGATATGGCCAAGCAAGCCGATGCCAATGGCGACGTTCTGGCCGCCATCAACGGCAGCTTTTTCAAGCTGGGTGCCTCTTACGGCGGCATTCCCTTCAGCTTCCTCATGCAGGATGGGGAACTGTACGTCAGCCCGCCCGTCCCCGGCAGCCCCCTGAACGGCAGCGAACAGGTCGTCATGGCGATCAATAAGGACAATACCTGCTTTGTGGCCCCCACCCCCACCTTCCAGGCCACCTGCACCATCGGGGAACAGGCTGCGGTTGTTCAGCATATCAACCGCCTGCGGGCCCCCGCCGCCGCGAACAGCAGCCCCGACGATTTCGTCCTCTACACGGATTTGTATGATACCTCCACCCATACCGACGGCGGCCTGGAGGTCAGCCTGGAGGTGAAGGACGACACCATCCGCCCCGGCGGCGCCATGACCGGCAAGGTCACGGCGGTGACCACGGCCGGCAATGCCCCCCTGAAGGCCGGCACCGTGGTGCTCTCCGCCACCGACAAGGCCAAGGCCCCCTTAGCGGGGCTGAAGGTGGGGGATACCGTCTCTCTTGACTTCGCCTTTCAGGACGAGCGCTGGGCCAACGTGGCCTTTTCCTTCGGCGGAAGCGCCATCCTGGCCCAGGACGGCCAGCTGGCCGCCCTGCCGGACGACAGCCTGTACCGCAATCGCAACCCCCGCACCGCCATGGGCTTCCGGGCCGATAACAGCATCGTCTGGATGACGGTGGACGGCCGGCAGAACGATGTCAGCGAAGGGGTCAACGGCAAGAATCTCGGTCAGCTGATGCTGGACGCCGGCTGTGTGGCCGCCATCAATCTGGACGGCGGCGCCTCCTCCACCATGGTGGTGAAGCTGCCGGAGGACGGCCTCAAGGTGCGCAACGTCCCCTCCGCCGGCTCCCTGCGCAAAGTGGCCAACGGCCTTCTTCTGGTACGCAACAGCCGCTATGTCCCCACCACCACGACGACGACCACCACGACCACCGCCGCGACCACCACAACCACGACCACCACCGCAACAACCACGACGACCACGACGACGACCACGACGACGACCACCACGACGACGACCACGACCACCACCACGACGCAGCCGCCCACGACCACGACCCTGCCGCCCACGACCACCACCGCCCTGCCCAGCTGGCAGGATACCGGGGGCGGCCCGGTGTCCACCCGCTGGTGGATAGGCCCGCTTATCACGGTGGCCGCCCTGGCCGCGGCCGGAGGTGCCGGTCTGGTGCTTTGGAAGAAGGGCGTGTTCCAGCGCCGCTGACGGCCTTAAAGAGAAACCCCCGGTTCCTGCAGTTCAGGTACCGGGGGTTTGTTCAATTTACCGCCGCGTACACGGTTCTTTCTCCTAATGCGCGGTGCTGATCGTCGATGGTCGTCGCCGTCAGCATGATGCGGTACGTCCGGCTGTCTATGGGATAGAGCGACCGGATGGTCGCCGTATGCCGTCCGTCGTGGAGTTCCCATTGGGCTCGGGTGTGGACATTGGCCCAGCCGCCATTCTCCTGATAAACCTGCAAAGTCAGCTCAAGCCTGGCGGTGAAGTCCGGCCTCGCCGTGCACGAGCCGGTCACTGTCAGCGTACCGCCGCTCGTCGTCTGGTCGATTTTTAGGTCGGTCGGCGCATAGACTGCGCGCGCGGCATCTACAGGCAGCGCCCGGATAGGGCAGAAGCAGAGAAAAAGCAGGGAGCATACTATACAAAGGAATTTCTTCATACAGGTTCACCTCTTTTATTATCATCCAACTATACCATACCATAATTTCCAGTAAATGTAAAGCCAATGGATACCGAAATCCACCGCCACCCCATGGCTGCGTCGGTTTTTTCTTATCTCAAGCTAATAATACCATACATGTTTATGAGGATCAACCCCTATATAGGGATTTTTCTACAAATAGAGCATTCCTCAGGACGCGTATAACTGGTATGCTATCCGTAGAAAATACCCCAAGATAGGTGGTGATGCCGATGAACCGCAAACGCCTGGGAAAGAAACTGCGATCCTATAGAGCGTCCTGTGGCTGGAGCCTGAAAGAGTGTGCGGAAAGAATCGGTATCAGTACGAGGTATCTGGCGGATATCGAGCGCGGCGATAAAGTCCCCAAGCTCGAGACCTTCGTGCAAATTCTCAACACATTGTCCGCCTCCGCCGATGATGTCCTGCAGGACAGTCTGCTTGTCGGCTACGAATCCAAAAGCAACGACGTTCTCAGGAGGCTGGACGCTCTCGACGCGCCGCGCAGAAAGCAGGCGCTGGATATTTTCGATAGCGTCATCTCTTCCCTGAAAGATAATTGAAACCCTTCGCTCGCCGGCTGTGCCGGCCAGCCAGTAAGCCCGCCGCAGCTTCCGCTGCGGCGGGCTTTTATTCTCCAGGAAATGGCGCGGGACATCTTGAATAGTGGTAAGTTTCCATAAAATTTGCAAAGACCCGCCCCATTCCGCCTGCTATGATAAGAGTAGAAGAATCCTATGAAAGGATGGACGCTCCATGCCTTTGCTTCCTGCTCCCAAGGAAATGCATACCGTCCCCGGCGTTTCACCCGCCCGGGGCTTTACCGCCACCAATGCCGGCCCCTTCGCCGAGGAACGCCTGGCCCTCCGGAGCCTGGGCGCCCTGTCCGTGCAGGCGGACGGCCTGTATTACGCCGTAATCGCCGTGCAGGCGGACGCCACCCTGCCCGATCTGCCCGCTGTCCTGCGCCGGCCCGGCCGGGAAGAGGGCTTTTTCCTCTCGGCGGACGAAGGTCTGGTCTGCGTGCTGTCGGCCCACCCCCGGGGCGTTCTCTACGGCCTGCACGCCTATGAACAAACCCTGGCCGACGATGGATCCTTCTGCGGCACAGTAATCGATTACCCCGACACCGCCTTCCGGGCGTTTCATATGGATATGCGGTACGGCTTTCCCAGCGTTTCGCGGATGCTGGCCATTCTGGAGGAGCTGTCCGCCGCCCGGTTCAATACCTTCCTGCTGGAATATGAGAACCGTTTCCCCTTCGAGGCCTATCCCGATATTGCCGACCCCGCCCATTTCACCCCCGCCGATTTGCGGCGGATTCAGGAGCGGGCCGCCGCCTTACATATCGAGTTAATCCCCCTGCAGCAGACCATCGGCCATCTGGAATATATGCTCAAGCTCCCCCGGTATCACCATCTGCGGGAGATGCGGGAGTTCCCCGAGACGCCCCTGCCCTACAGCTTCGGCCCCACCGGCTT
>ERZ856578.5768-NODE-5768-length-14678-cov-3.003767_pt1 | contig 14678 bp, 12 predicted proteins | sample MGYA00514384_ERZ856578 | MGnify/ENA primary metagenome ERZ856578 (study PRJEB29103, sample SAMN06111958) | human gut metagenome | biome: human gut; feature: ankylosing spondylitis patient; material: healthy_person | host: Homo sapiens | place: China:Hangzhou...
CGAGAGGAGGTCGGTAAACTATTCATCCGCGAAGCGTTCCCAACAAGCCCAGAGCGGGAAGGGCGACTGTTTTTTTATTCATAAAATTCTCCATAAGACAAAACAAACCGGCAAAGCCGAATTAGAAAAAGAAAAGAAAAAAGAAAGGGCACGATTTCGGGACACGACGTTTCCCGAGCCCGGCAGCAGCACAAGCTAGCGCCGGTTACAACCCGCCAGATTTTCCAGCCGGACGATCAGGAAAGATCAACAACAGCAGAAACAGCGAGTATCGATGCCATCCAAAAACATCATGAAAACACCCTGTCCTTCCCGGCCGTCGACTTCATGGAAAACCCGTTTTTCCCGGAAAGCCCGTCGATACGATTCAACGCTTCGGCATAGATATGGGCGGCCTTCTTCAGGGAATCCACATTCACATACTCGTTTGCCATATGCGCTACAGGTTCTTCTCCCGGAAAGACGATTCCGAACGACACGGAATTGGGCATATCGCGGCAATACGTTCCGCCTGCCGTATACAGGGGCTTTGCCTCATCCCCGGTTACCGAGGCATACGAATCCAGCAGGAGACGGACAAAAGGATCACTTTCAGGCATGTAAAGCGGTTCATTACGGCTATCGACACTGACTGTGGCGCCAAAAACGCCAAACACGTTTTTCAGCTTTGCCACGATGTCGTCACCTTTGACCGTCACCGGATGCCGGATATCGATCTTGAGAACGCACTGGCTCTCATCCGCCTCGATAATGGAAAGCGAGCAGAAAAGGCTGCCGGATATACTGTCTTCAGAAGCGATCTGCAAGGACTTGCCGTTATACTCCCCCGGGAAAAGAGTATGAAGATCCCGGACATACCGGCCAAGCGGCGTGTCGATCCCGAGCGAGGCAAGATAGGACAGCAGCTTCAAAATGGCGTTGTCGCCCTTGTCCGGATATTTGACGTGTGCGGCCTTGCCTCTTGAAACGATCTTTTCACCATCGATCCCGATACCCTCTGTCGCATGATGTGGGAAATCCCCTTTCAACACCGCAAACGCTGCATCCGGAATGATGTTCGTGCGAACTCCTCCGGAAATGCGTTCGATCGCTTTTTCGCCATTTTTTCCCGCTTCATCGAAATGCTTTTCAACCGTCAGCCGCAAGATTCCCTTTTCCGCATTGATCAGCGGAAATGCACCATCGGGCGAAAAACTGTACAAGGGGATTTCCTCCGTTTTCAGATAACGCTTCATGCAGCGGAAAGCCCCCGTTTCCTCATCCAGCCCGACAATCAGGCGAAAACGGCTCTTCAGGTTTCGTGAGTCCCGCACCGCTTTCATGGCATGAAGAGCCACTACCGCCGGGCCTTTGTCGTCCAGACTGCCCCGTCCGTAAATCCGGCCGTTTTCCTGCACTCCACCATAAGGAGGATGAATCCATTTCGCCCGGTCTCCGGCAGGAACGACGTCCAGATGGCACATCAGTCCATACAACGGAAGAGATGCATCGTCCGACGTATCGATATATCCCGCCATATTGTCGATATTCCTGGTAATGAATCCATGACTTTTTGCCATACCGAGGAAAGCGTCCAGTGCCTCCGTCATATGTTTCCCGAAAGGATGCGCCGCATCCGGATCGTATCCGGACGCCTCCGTCTGGTATGAAAGCGTTTTTTGAAGGTCGCTGACCAGTCCGTCAAAACCGTCGTCTATTTTCTTATGCATGTTCTTTCTCCCTCACCCGTTTTTCCGCTTCCGCCATCAATTTTTTGCGATCGATCTTGTTCGTGTCGGTTACCGGAAAACTGTCCAGAAACCACACCCTGCGCGGATGGATATGCGGAGCCGCCCGATCCAGCACGTGTTGCCTGAGTTTTTCTTCAGTAACGCTTCCATGACGAATGACAAAAGCGACCGGTTTCGTGCCCTTGATCTCGTCATCGACCGGAACCACGCAGGAATTCACGACGTCCGGATGCGTTGCCAGCAAGGTTTCCACCTCTCCGGGATAAATGTTCTCGCCGCCCGACACGAACATATCATCCGCCCTGCCGACAAAAGCGTAAAAGCCCTTGTCGTCCCGCCTGAAAACATCGCCCGTCACGTAATAGCCGTCTTCCGTAAAAGGCGACAGTTCGGGACGCTTGTGATAGCCGTTCATCAGGGCAGGAGAACGGATTTCCAGAACGCTGTCGTCATTCAAACGGACATCGATTTCCGGATGCGGATAACCATAGGAAAGCGACGGCAACGGCACACCGTCCGGATGCGCACCGAACGTCACCGGCCCGGATTCAGTCGTGCCGTAACCGACCAGAATGGCGGCATAGGGCAATATCGCGGCAATCCGCTGGTAAAGGCCCGGCAAGACCGGAGCCGATCCGAGACGGACAAGCCTGACGGAAGAAAGATCGGCCAGATGAATACCATCGTCACGCAATATGGCCTCGATCATCGGAGGAACCGCCGTGATGAACGTGCACCGGTACGTTTCGATCGCGTCAAGATAGGACGCGGTTGAAAACCGTGGCAATATCACCGCCGTCCCACCCGAAGCCAGCACCCAGAAGGCCAGCGCGAGCGCCTGCATGTGAAAAAGAGGGGCGGCGATCAGCGTGACCTCATCCTGCAATGACAGGGTTTCCACCCGCGCCAGCGCTGTCCAGACATGGCTTTGGTGAGAGAGGACAACGCCTTTTGGCTTGCCCGTCGAACCTGACGTATACAGGATCAGCGCGGGCTGCCCGTCGTCCGGAACGACCGTTTCAAACGAACGGTTTCCCGATGTATAAAAGGCGTTGACAGGCAGCGTTTTCGACAGGGACGCCTTCAATTCCCCGTCCGCAAATACCTGTTGCGCTCCGGAATCGGCCAGTATGTCGCTGATACGCAAAGGCGGCAGCTTCGGATTGACGGGCACGGCAACCATTCCCGCTTTCATGACACCAAGCAATGTCGCCACGTAAGCGCCCGAATTGACCCCGACCAGTGCGATTTTCGTGCCTTTTTCAAATTCGTCCGCCAGATCGGCAGCGACCATATCCGATATCCGCTGCAAGTCGGCATAGGTGTAATGAATGCCGTCTGCAAGGCTCACAAATGCCGTTTTCGACGGCTCCGTTTTTTCTCCAAGCGTTCCCAGATTCATGATTCAAACTCCAGTACACTTCCGTCCTTCAAAGGAACGAGAAGACTTTCACCGACAAAGAAATACGATACCTTCGCATCCAGCAGGAACCCTGACAGCCGGTGCAAGTCCGCTCCTGTGAACGTGATCGCCAGAAACCGGTCGGGCTGAACGGTTTGCAAACCAAACCGTTTCCGTGCCTCTTCCAGATCGCAGATATCGAGTTCGATCCCCTTCAATTTTCCGAGTCTGCCGTAAGCCTCGCGGGTCACGTCCGGATCGGCTGCGGCAATCGTCAGTTTGCCGATTCCGGAAACCCCATTCGGGTGCGTCATATGCCCGGGCTGCCAGACCAGTTCCGGTGTCAGATGACGGCAGAAATACACACGGCCTTCGGCAAACTGCCCAGGTTCCAGCCTCACGGCAAGGAATTCCGCTTTTTCGCCGTTTTCCAGCAAACGGTTGAACTTTTGCAGAGAAAATGCCAGTAATCCTGCCTTTTTCAGCCCGGCCACAACAGCTTCTTCGTCCTGCATCCTCAAAACCAGCCCGTCAATGCCCATCCGGCTTTCCATGATGTCCTTGCGGACAGGGCCATCCCGTTCCAGACCGATCAATTCCAGATACGTGTCCTGAAATACAATGAGATGATTCACCGAACCGAGGCTGTGGTGACTCTTTGGCGTTACCGTAAAACCCAGACGGCTGAAAAACGCCCGGTAAGAATCCAGATTGAACCGGGTATTGATGACAAGATGGTCAAGTGAAAACATATTCATTCCCCCGTCTGGTAAACGCCCCTGCCGGAGGCGACCAGTTTTCCGCTTTCATCGAACACTTTCGCCTCGGCCGAGGAAATCTTTCTGCCGGCTTTCAGTACCGTTCCGACTATTCGCAGGTTTCCCCTTGCCGCAGCGTGATAATCGACGCGCAAGTCAATCGTCGGAACCCCGCGTCCGGTATGGGAGAAAAGCGCCCAGTCCGCGCCCAGATCGACCAGTGAGGCCAGGATGCCGCCATGAATGTAATTGCCTTCGGGATTCACGATCCATTCAGGCCGCCACTGTGCCGTGATTTCCACGTGCCCCTCGCCCACATCGGTCACTTCCAGCCCGAGCCACTGGTGGAAAGGACGGGATTGGATCAGAGCATTGATTTCGTTTTTCATCATGTCGGGTCCACAATAATTTTTCCGATGACCTTCCGGTCCCTGATTTGTGCCAGCCCCTCTGACGCCTGTTCCAGAGGAAGAACACTGTCGATGTAGGGATCGAGTTCACCTTTGGCAACCATATCGAGCAAATCCGTCAGGTTCTCGTTATAAAAACTGTTCGATCCCCGGATGTTCAGCTCAAACGTCCAGATGTAGCGCAAATCCTCTTTCGGGTCGTAACCTGCCGTCGCACCGCAAACCAGAATCTGTCCACCACGTTTCACGGCTTTGAGGGATTTCGTCCAGGTATCGCCCCCTGTGAAATTTACGAGCACATCCACGCCTCCCTTGTAAACACGGCGTTCCGGCTTGCCGAGATGCTCGTAAACCCATTTGACGAAATCTGTCGTCTGGTAATTGATGACATGGTCTGCGCCGAGTTTTTTCAGTGCATCGCATTTTTCCTCGCTTCCGCCGCAGGCGATCACCTCGGCACCCAGTTTCTTTGCCAGCAAAACCGACGCCGTTCCAACCCCGCCACTGGCTCCCAGAATGAGCACCGTATCGCCCGCCTTGACCGTGTTGTGCGTGATGAACATGCGATGTGCCGTTCCATACGCCACGGGCAAGGCAGCTGCCTGATAAAAGGTCACCGCGTCCGGAATGCGCAAGAGCTGATCGGCACGGGCTACAGCAAACTCCGCCATCCCGCCATCGATCATTTCCCCCATCAGGCCGATACCGGGACGGACAGGGTTGACCAGAACACGGTCGCCCTTTTTCCACTCGCCTGCATCCTCTTCAACAATACCGGCAATATCCAGCCCGATCACGACCGGCAACGGAACCTTGATGCCCGGCATACCGGAAACCGTGAACACATCGTGATAATTGAAAGCCGACGCTTTCACCCTGACCAGTACTTCCCCTTCACCGGCGACAGGAAGCGGCTTGTCATTCACCAGTTCCAGATTTTCCAGGCCACCATGTCCATTCAATATCAATGCTTTCATTATTGTCCTGTCGCTTTCTTGTAGGGTTCTGTGACAAAAACAGCTTCGTTAAGCTGGCCTTTGATGACACCGACTTTTTTGAAGGCTTCATGTTCGAGCTTGAGCGTTTTGATCGTCACCGGATCAAATGCCGTCCGGTACATGCTGTCCCAGCGGCTGGCAAAGACACGCGCGTCTTTTTCAGGCAGGTTGGCCTTTTTCTCCATAATCGTCGCGACCTGATCCTTGTTGGCGCTTCCCCATTTCTGGGCTTCGATCAGGCCACGGATGACTCTGGCGGCCGCATCCGGATTCCTGACGGCAAAGTCTGTCGTCGCAGCCACCGTGCCGATATAGGGAGGCGCATCGTTTTTGGTGATCTTTTTCCATTCATCGCCCAGATTGGCAATCGTCTTCAGTTTCAGCTCCTTGCCGACCTGATCCAGTGTGACCGTCCTCAAGACACTGGCATCCACCTGTTTCTGCGCCAGAAACTGGACGAGCCTTGATTCGTTACCGGCCACAATCAAAAAGTCTTCCGGCCTGACGCCGTACCCCTGATCGGCAATCGTATTCAACAGAACCGATACTGCCGCAGTCGGATACGTACCGCCCACCTTTTTCCCCTTCAGGTCGGTCAGCGTCTTGACCGGTGAATCTTCCGGAACGACAACTACTGCATCAGCAGGCTGTGACGCGCCGATCAGGACGACAGGCACCCCTTCCTCGTCAGCCGCATAAATGGCCGAAAGAGGCGAACCGAAGGTGACGTCAATCGAACCGGAAGCCAGCGCACGAATCTGGGCAGCCAGATCCGGAAAACGGACGAACTCGACTTCCAGCCCTTCCTTTTCCAGAAATTGCTGCTCTTCCAGAACCGTACCGAAACCCAGACTGACCCCGCTCGTCCAGTACCCCACACGTACCTTTTCTTTTGCCGGTGCTGACGGCGATGACAGCCAGAAAAACCCGGCAACCGCCGCGGCAATAATCACCAGCACTGAAATCACTACCCATTTACGCATATTGTTTCTCCTGAATTTTTAAGATAATTTCCATCTGAAAAGCCACTTTTCCATCGGCTTGATCACACCCGATTCGATCAGCACCATGAACAGGATCAGCAGCACCGTCCAGGCAAAAACCTGAGCGCTCTGGACCATATCCGCCGCCAGACGCAGGCGGTAACCGATTCCGCTTCCCGCACCAATCGTTTCCGCAACCAGCGAGACGCGCCACCCGAAACCGAAAGCCAGACGCGACGCGGAAAAGAAAGCGGGCAAAATGGTCGGGATATAAATTTTTTTGATAATCTGGAACGTATTCATCCGGAAACTGCGGGCGAGTTCAACGTACTGGCGGTCTACCGTCCTGGTCGCGTCCCAGATATTCGTCAGGATCAGGGGCATCGCCGTCATGAAAACGACGGTCACCGTACTGGCGTCCGAAATACCGAACCAGATAATTGCGAACACGGCCCAGATCGCCGATGAGACCGTATTCAGTACCGAAATGACCGGTTCGAAAAAAACGGCCAGTCTCCGGCTTGCCCCGAACACGACGCCAATTACCGTGCCGACGATCGCGGAAAGGACAAAACCCAGCAAGACCCTCCTCACCGTCACGGCAACGTCCGTCCAGAACGTATCGGTTTTCACCAGCGAGACAAACGCATCGAATACCGCCAGCGGGCCGGGCAAAACAAACGCCTGCAACTGCCGTGACGACAATTCCCATATGGCGAGGACAATCGCGGCAAGCAAAAGCCGCTGTCCGATCAGAGAAACGGTTTTCATATTTTTCTCCTCAGCGTGCGGATTTGTTCCGAGAGACGGGCGTCCGTCAGCAATCGCGGGCGATCGAGATTCACGTCGACAATTTCTTTCACGCGTCCCGGACGGGAAGAAAAAACGGCGACCCGGTCTGCCAGAACGGCAGCTTCTTCCACATCGTGCGTCACAAAGACAATCGTCATGCCGGTCAGGTCGTGAAGCCTCAATAGCTCACCGTGCATTTGCGAACGGGTCTGGGCATCCAGCTTTGAAAATGGCTCGTCCATCAGCAGCACTTCCGGTTCAATCACCAGACTTCTCGCCAGCGCCACACGGCTTCTCATGCCCCCGGATATCTGATGTGGCCAGTAATCGGCAAATTCATGCAGGCCGACCAGATTGATGACCTCGTCAATCCGCGCTTTCTTCGCCTGTTTTCCGAGAGAGGTGTTTTCAAGACCGAAAGCGATGTTATCCCTGACCGTACGCCAGGGCAGCAGGCGGTCTTCCTGAAACATGTAGGCGATCCTCTTCCAGTTGGCAAACTGCCTGCTTGCCTTTCCCGAAATCCGGTAAGAACCGCTATCCTGCTCGAGCAGGCCGGAAATAATGTTCAAAAACGTGCTTTTTCCTGATCCCGACGTACCGATAATGGCGAAGATTTCTCCTTCACGGATCGCAAAATCGATATTTTCAAGGACTTTGAGCTCACCAAAATTTTTGGAAAGCGATTTCAATTCGATAATATTCGACCGTGCAAAAGCGGCAGAATAAACCGGTTCCAGATAGGCTACGGATCCCATGATCCCTCCTTCAAACGCGGATTAAAAAGTTTTGTCACCGGAAAAATCCGGCTTCAGGGCAAAAAAATGCCCACACCAGTTTTTTTGAAAAAAATCGGGGTGCTGATTCGGCCTTTTTCCTGTCCACATCGAAACGGGACAACATGAAAAGAACCTAGAATGGACGCAGCCTGTAAATTTACAAACCGGTCAGGACAGCACTGTTATCGCAATCGGAGATCAGCAACAACAGCAGCAGAAGGAGTGGCAACACATGGACATTTGTCCGGAGGAAACAGAAACGTCTGAAAAGAAACGGGGCTTTGCGGATACAGACACGCCTGCGAAAGATCGTTTCGCATCGCCCGGAGAGGTATCAAAATTGTCTATTGAATGATTCATGATATTTCCTGATTTCCATTTTCATATAAATCCTATGGGATTAGTATGTTTTATGGATGCTATTTTCCCTGAATCAAAAAAAATGTCAACATTATTTTGATCAGCCATGACATTTTTTTAACACTTCCACTGAAAACAACAGGCTTTTCAGGAAAAACCGGCATTTGAAAAACCGTTTTTCAGAGATACGGCCTGTATCTTCCCTAGCTACATTCCGCCAGCTCATCCCATGACGTCGTATATCGCGGGGAAACCTTCTCCACTTTCGGGCTCCAGCGCCGGTGCATCATATCGTCCTGCGAGAGACGTAATGTCCCGTTCCCGAAACGGTCATTGATCTCATCCATGACCTGCATGATCTTCCGTCTTTTCGGATCGGTGAACATATCCGGACTGAAAACCGACTCCGGCGACAATTCACTGACGCAAGCTCCCGCCTTCTTGTATTCGTAACCCGGTTTGAAAATCCGGTGCAGCCCCATCATGGCGTAGCGGTTGATCTCAATCGTGCTGTTCGTCGCGTCGATCAGTGGCAAACTGATATGAGGATGATATTGAGGCTTGTCTTCCCTGAACCGGTCGGTCATGAGGAATACATGCACCATTCCGGCAATGGAACGTTGCTTGCGGAGCTGCTTGCCGATCCTGGTCGCATGAAAAGCGATGGCATTTTCCAGGTCACTGATTCCCGTTATCAGCTCGCCAAACGAACGGCTGGAGAGTATCTGTTTTTTGGGTGGACTGACATCGACCATATCGATGCAGGAAATCCCCCGGAGTTCGGAAATCAGCCGTTCCATGACAACCCCGTAGCGTGAGCGCATCGTCCGGATATCCGCTTCCCGCAACTGGTACACTGTTTCAATGCCACGGCTGATCAGCGAGCGGTTCAGGCGACGGCCCACCCCCCAGACTTCATCGATCGGGATCTGTTTCAGCAGGCCGAATTTCTGCTGTTCGGTCAATACATTGTAATGAAACACACCCTTTGACCGTGGATGCTTCTTCGCGACGAAATTGGCCAGTTTCGCCAATGTCTTGGTCGGCCCGACACCCACGCAAACCGGAATGCCGATCCGTTTTGCTACCGTTTCCCGAATGGCGACCATCCGCTCTTTGACATCGTCAAAACCGGAGAGGTCGAGAAACGACTCATCGACACTGTACACTTCCTGAACGGGCGAAAACTCCGCCAGCAGGTATTTCACCCGGTTGCTCAAATCGGAATACAGCGGGAAATTGCTCGAAAACACGACGACATCCCGGTATTTCGGCAAATCCTTCACCTTGAACCAGGGTTCCCCCATCCGGATGCCCAGCGCTTTCGCTTCATTGCTGCGCGCAATCGCACACCCGTCATTACTGGCCAGGACAATCACCGGTTTCCCCTCCAGATCGGGACGGAAAACCCGTTCGCACGAAACAAAGAAATTATTGCAATCGACCAGAGCGAGATTCTTTTCCATCGTTCTTCAAATCACCTTATGTTCACCCGTTTCAAATCAGTTTGCGGATACTGGCCGTAACCACTCCCCATATCTGCAATTCACGTCCTTCCGTCAATTCAAGCGGCCGGTATTTTTCATTTTCCGGGATCAGGCGAACCGTCCGTCCGCGCTTGTACAAACGCCGTACCATATATTCTCGATCGGCCACCCCCAGCACGATATGGTTATGCTGTGGATCGATCGAACGGTCGACGACAATCGTATCCCCCTCATAAATGCCGATCGAATCCCCTTTCATGCGAAACAGGAAAGAAGAATGAGGATTAACCAGCAATTGCGCATTCAAATCGACCATCGTATTGGCCGAATCGGTATGCGGAATGGGAAAACCGGCGACAGAAGTATTTTCAATCCGGTTACGGGTAATGGAATCGGACAATTCCGGTGCCGGAGAGCGTCTCATAATGAACCTCAAATTACTGTAAATATATACAGTAAATTACCGCTCTTTTCAAAGATTAGCAAGTCTGCCTGTCAGTTTTATGCAGGAAAAATAATTACCGCAACGAAATGAAAACCCGGACTCCATCCGTCAGGTAGGTCTTCAGGAATACCTTATTTTCAGGACGGATCGAACAAGCGGGTGAAGAAATAATACGAACTTTTTTCTGTAGCTAGCAACTGCCTTTTTTCATCACATCACTGAAATCTTCTGACGGCATCGGCCGGGCAAAATAAAAGCCCTGTGCGATGGAGCAGCCACAGTTCCTCATCAATTCGACATTTTCGATAAATTCGACGCCTTCCACCACAATCCGGATATTCAACTGCGTTGCCATCTCCACGATCGTGGAGAAAATAATATTGCGCCGGCTGTTATCTTTTGATTCCTCGAGAAATCCCTTGTCGATTTTGAGCACATCGATCGGCACGTCTTTGAGCATGTTCAGCGATGAATAGCCCGAACCGAAATCATCCATCGAAATCGAAAAACCATGAGAATGCATTTTCTCGGTGAAAACGTAAATATTGTCGATATTGTCGAAAATGGCGCTTTCCGTCAGCTCGATTTCAATCAGGCTGGCCGGGACATTGTATTCTTCCCGCTTGCGGACAATCTGGTCCAGAAAGTCTTCATTCAAGAGATGCATGCGGGAGAAATTGACTGAAATCGGCACACAGGCAATACCGGCATCCAGATGAGCTCTCAGGAACTGAAGCACTTTTTCATAGATCATCATGTCGATATCGACGATCATGCCCGTCTGTTCGCACATCGGGATAAACACACCGGGCGATATCATTTTTCCTTCCGGGCTACGCCAGCGTGCCAGCGCCTCGCCACCGACCACGCGACGGGTATCGATATTCACTTTCGGCTGGATGAACGGAATGAATTCACCATTTTCAATACCATGCTGTACGGCACGCTTTAACTGTTCGTTACGGATATTGGCCTTGTCGAATTCTTCCGTATAGTAGGCCACGTACCGACCTAACGTCCCCTTGATTTCCTGTGCCGCCGTACAGGCCTTGTCCAGCATCAGGTTGATACCTTCCGTCTTGTCGGTCACCGCATAAACACCGGCAGAGAAATACAGGATCAGTTCTTCATATTCAATGGAAGACAACATCCTTTTCAGCCGTTCCTCCTCGGCGTTGAGCAAAAGCGCGACATAATGGTCACTGGAAATCCGCGCGAGAACCTCACCCGGCATCAGTTTTCCGGACACATTTCCGTAAATATGTTTCAGTACCCGGTCGCCGAATTCAAACCCGTAGAATTTATTGATGTATTTGAAATTGTCGATATCGAACTTCATGATGAAGAAGTTCGTCTCGTCCGTCGATTGCATTGCCGCAATGGCATCCACGACAAATTTGTTGACGGTATTGCCGCCGGTGATTGGATCGACAAACGCGATCCTTTCAAGATTGGCGCGCTGCCTGTTCTTGTACCACAGGAAATACGTGATACTCGACGAGAAAATCAGGACGACAACCAGAAGGATGAAATAGAAAAGCTTGATGACGGTATTGCCATTCGGCGACACCGTCATATAAGGCACAGACGTGATCAGGAACCAGTCATGGGCCTTGTCGATCGGCGTATAGGCAGAGAACAGTTTTCTGCCCCCGATCGTCGTTTCCATGAAACCGCTCCTGGCATGCTGGATATCGTCCTTCAGTTGCGCAGAGGCTTCGCGGTTTCCGGAACTGTACAGGTCACGGTAATAATTATCCGAACTTCCCTGACATCCCTCGTGTTCGGTATGCAAAATGACATAGCCTTCGCTATTGATGATATGCATGAACCCCTGCGAGGAGAACAGCGTCGGTGACGCCATCCTGTACATGGCGTCATGGGAGTAGAGATGCTGTACCGTACCGATGACCTTGTCTTCATACATCAGCGGCACGGAAATGATGAAAACTTCAGTCCCATCGATCCGTGAAATGGATTTATCTGAAATATTGGCAGTCCCTTCACTGGCCAGACGAAAATACCGGCGTCCCGAAATATCGATAGTGCGGCCATTTCCCCACCGGATCACACCCTGTCTGTCAGCGATAAAAATGTCGTTTTTATTGTTTTGAAGGGAATATTCTTCGAGGAAACGGTCAATTTCCCCGTCACTGGTCATACCGGACGTTTTCAGATTGTCGGTAATCTGGTTCGAGATGACATCCAGATCCTTGATGTTCACCATCAACCGGCTGGTAATCGCATCCTTGTTTTGCGTCACAATCTCCATGAGATTGATCCTGACGTCGGAATCCAGCAGATTTTGCACGTGGCGCATAAGAAACACCACGACTACTGACAAACAGATATTTATCAGCAGCATGAAAATGGGCAAAGCCCTCTGGGCAAATTTTCCGTTTCTCATTGCAAATTCATATCGCCCTGTATGTCCGGAAGGCGGGAAGTCAGTTCGGTCTTGTATCGATATTCAACGGTTTTACACAAAAATCACCTACCTTGCAGAAACGATAGTTGATTGAATGAATTGTTGTTTACAGGCAAGCATCGCATAATAACCCTGAAAAATCCAGAGTAATCCACTGGAAAATCAGGCTCCTCCCAACGTCAGGTCACAAGCAAAGCATGCTATAGTTGTTTTTTTACATTTCTTCCGGGCAACCCCTTCCCTTACACAAAAACGATACAAGGCTAAACACCATGTTAAAAAAACTGCTCGCCTGCTTTTTATTATTGTTTTTATGCGTCGGATGTGACAATGCGACCAAACCCAAACTCGGCATTTCTTTCGGTGTCGGCCCTGCCAAACGCTGGCCGGTGGAAATGAACCTGATGGTGGAACGCGCCAAAGAACTCGGCATGGACGTCGATGCCCGCCTCAACAAAACCGATACGCCGAAGACCCAGACCGAAGATTGTATCGACATGATCGACAATGGCATATCGACCCTGATTCTCGTCCCCCGCGATGCCAACAAAACCGACGAGATCCTGGACTATGCCCGGAAAAAGAACGTCAAGGTCCTGTTATATGCGAGAACCATACTCGGCAAAAACCTCGACTTCTTCGTCGGTTACGACACCTACAAGATCGGACAGAGCCTTGGCTCGCACCTTTCCGAAAAAACCTATAAAGGTTCCGTTGCCATACTGAAGGGCGACGCCAACGATTTCAACGTCCCCCTGTTGAATGATGGTGCCATGAAATACTTCCAGCCACTGGTCGAGCAGGGTGACCTCAAAATCATCATGGACGAATACATCGACGGATGGAATCCCGAAATTGCCCGCAAAAAACTCACGGCCGCCATCAAAAAGAACAACCATCAGGTCGATGCCATATTTGCCCATAATGACATCATGGCCGGTGTCGCTGCCGAGGTCGTGAAGGAACTCGGCATCAAAAACCACGTCGTCATCGTCGGCATGGACGCCGAACTGCCTGCCATCAAACGGCTCGTCAACGGCACGCAGGACGCCACAGTCTATATGGATCTGAAAGCCATGGCCGTCACCGCCGCCAACGAAGCGTACAATCTGGCGACCAACAAATCCACCAACGTCAATGCCGCCTTCGACAACAAGAGTTCTTCGAAAATCAAGGCATACCTTGTGAACGGCAAAATCATCACCCGCGAAAACATCGACAGGCAACTCATCGAAACCGGGGTCTATACACGGGAAGAGGTTTACGGGAAATAAGCGGGATCACGGAAAAAACAAAAAAACGTTCAGATTTTCATGCAGAATGACTAGAAGAAAAAACAAGCGCGCCCTAAAGGCGCGCTTTTCTTAATGAATCTCCGGGAAACCAATTGATTCAATAACAGGCATTTTATATTTGTATTTCAACCATGATTACCCACCTTGACCACATGCGTACCAGCGTGCCTTTAGATAAACTGAGCCTTGTGTTGTTTGTGCAGATGATTCTGTTAAATTAAAAAATGAAATCTGTGCATCATTTGGTGTTCCTGTATTATTTGATCCAAGATTTTTAAAAATACTGTATTCGTCATTGGCAAATGGCAATAAATATGTGAGCGTTACAGTCCCGATTATTGCTTGTAATCTTCCCCCCTGTTCCAGCCACCCATCCGACCACTTCCTGTACCAGTTCGTCCCGTCGCTATAGGCATCGATGACATACCTGACAGGTTTGCTGTCGACGACCCTGTCCAGCTTGCCGTCCACCTCATTGGCCAGACCGGTAATGTCGATCAAACCGGAATTGGCAGCTGCGTCGAAGGCTTTGATGCAGGGAAGCAAGGTCAAGGCTGGCGGCTGGACGGTGGTGGATGTGCCGTAGATGGGGTTTGAACGGGATGCGTCAATACTAAAAGATGCATAGCCGCAAATTAATTGCGCCGTTTCAGCTTGTCGCGCCTGTTTTTGATCAAATGCAAATGCCCCTGCAGCATTAGTGCTTTCGACGCCTCCTGTTGCCACATTCGTAAAATATCCCGTTACATTCGGCAACCCCGCCTCCACCTTCTGCCCGGGTACATCACTCCCCTGCGCAAACCGGTCGATC
>ERZ856578.5769-NODE-5769-length-14672-cov-5.481535_pt1 | contig 14672 bp, 8 predicted proteins | sample MGYA00514384_ERZ856578 | MGnify/ENA primary metagenome ERZ856578 (study PRJEB29103, sample SAMN06111958) | human gut metagenome | biome: human gut; feature: ankylosing spondylitis patient; material: healthy_person | host: Homo sapiens | place: China:Hangzhou...
AAATATCCCACAAATTGTGACGCACATCTTGCAGAAAGCCTTTTTCAGACACGCTCTAAAGCGTATGAAACATGCTTTGAAAGCACTCAAAGATAATGAGAGATGGGTACGTGAGATAGCACTTCTCAGGAAAGAATATGAGGAAAAATAAAGATGAAAACATTGATATTCAACGGTTCACCGCGAAAGAACGGTGAAACTGCATATATGATCCGGACTCTGCAGGAAAATCTTGGAGGGGATTTTAAGGTGGTTAATGCCTACAGGGCAGATATCCGACCGTGTATAGACTGCAGATGGTGTTTTGACCATGCAGGATGCGCAGTCAAAGATGAATGGCAGGAGGTTCTTTCGTACATTGAAGAATGTGACCATATTATTATGGCATCTCCTGTATATTTTGAGGAGGTTACGGGAATGCTTCTTGCTGTGATGAGCAGACTGCAGACCTATTTCAGTGCAAGATATATCCGTAAAGAAGAACCTGTTCCTAAGAAGAAAACAGGAGCAGTTCTGCTGACAGCAGGAAGTATCGGACCCAGAGAAAAAGCGGAAAGTACGGCAGAGATGCTGCTTCGTCAGATGAGCTGTGACAGTCTGGGGACTGTATATGTGAACCGTACAGACAAAGTGCCGGTCAGAGACAGAGAAGATATCATACAGGAAATAAAAGATCTGGCAGGCAGATTGAAAACAGCAGAATAAATATTATCTGAAAATGAGACACCATTTGTGTTATGTGGAACAGACGAAAGGATGATTAAAATGAAAAAAATAAAATACTTTATGATTACAGGAATGCTTCTGGCATCCATCGGTCTTGCCGGATGTGGGAAGAAGTCAGAAGATGATATTACAAATAAGGAAATTTATCAGGATGATCTTGAACCGCTGACAGAAGAAGAGCTGAATGAAATGGATGCAGATATTTCTGACGAGGATATGAAACAGATTGATGAGCCGGAGGAAGAAACCGCTGACATTACAGATACTACAGATGCAACAGAAACTACAGATAAAACGGAAAATACAGATAAAGCAGAAACTTCAGATTCTTCTGCAAAAAAATCTGCGGATAAAACTGAAACATCAGATTCTGCAGATACAACGAAATCAGAAACTAAAACGAAAACTGAGAAATAATCACAAGGGGGCTGTCGCTGGAATTATTATTGCGACAGCCCCCTGATCATATTTCTGTAATTATCAGGAAAGAACCTCGTTCTTCAGTTCGTTCCCATCCATAAATGCTTTCGCATTTTCGAGAGTAGTCTCGGCAATGTTAGTCAGTGCTTCTTTTGTAAAGAATCCCTGATGAGAAGTCATCACTACATTCGGGAAGGAGAGCAGACGCTGGGTAATGGAGCTCTGCAGAATACGCTCGGACATATCCTCGAATACGAAATCAGTTTCTTCTTCATAAACATCCAGTCCTACTGCAAAGAACTTATGATCACGGATTCCGGAAATCAGGTCCTCTGTCTTGATCAGGCCGCCGCGGGAAGTGTTTACAAGAATTACACCATCTTTCATTTTGGCGATAGTTTCTTCATTGATGATGTGTTTGGTTTCTTCTGTAAGCGGGCAGTGAAGACTGATGAGATCACTGGTTGCCAGAAGCTCATCCAGAGATACATATTCCAGATAATCCAGGTTCTTATTCGGGAAAAGATCGTAAGCGATAACTCTCATACCAAAACCTTTGCAGATTTTTGCCATTGCCTGACCAATTTTTCCGGTACCAATGATTCCGGCAGTTTTCTGATAGAAATTAAGTCCCATAAGACCACTTAAAGAGAAGTTGTTTTCGCGGCATTTGATGTATGCTTTATGTGTGTGGCGGTTTGCGGTCAGCGCAAGTGCCATTGCATGCTCGGCCACAGCTTCCGGAGAATATCCCGGAACACGCAGAACCTTCATTCCGAATTTGTGAGCAGTTTCCAGATCTACATTGTTATATCCTGCGCAGCGCATAAGGATCAGTTTTACACCCTGAGCATTCAGCTCTTCGATAACAGGAGTGCTCAGATCAGCGTTTACAAAAGCGCAGATTGCCTCATATCCTTTTGCAAGGGAAGCAGTTTCTTCGTGAATATTTGCTTCAGTAAATTTAATTGTAATTCCCGGATAGGAAGGAAGAAGCTTCTCGAAAAATTCTTCGTCGTAGTTTTTTGTGCCGTAAAATAAGATTTTCATAAATGTTAGCTCCTCTCTGGCTGTATACCTGTATGGTATACTCACCGTGAAAATTATAATATCAGTGTTTATAGCAATCCTCATAAATAATGCATCTTAATCCAGTCCATCAGAGTGTGAAATCCTGCTATAGTAAAACAAATCGAATAATGTTAAAATAATAACAATCTTCTGACGATTCATATTATAACCGATTTATCGGAAAAAGAAAAGGCTATTTTGGATAAAATTTATCAAGTATCTATAAAAATACAATCTGAGAGAGTATGAAGATACCTTAAACAGGAATTGCAAATTATGCTTTGTTATGAAAAGTATGTACAGAAAGACAAAAGATATGCAGGATAAAAAACATTTTGCGGGATATTACCGGTGAACAGTAAAAATTATGCTGCTGTCAACAAACATAAAAAAATGATATGTTGACAGCAGCATAATTATAAATGACAGTTGCTATTTTCCGAGAGAGTACAGATCTTCATAGAATTCCGGATAGGAAATTTTAACGCAGTCCCCATCTTTGATAGTAAGTGTACCGTCACAAATTGTACCTGCAACAGCAAAGGACATGGCAATACGGTGATCAAGATAAGAATTGATCTCGGCACCATGAAGTGGCTTTCCTCCATGGATGATCATTCCGTCATCAGTCGGCTGAATATCAGCTCCCATGCGTTTCAGTCCTTCTGTTACCACTGCGATACGGTCGGATTCTTTTACCTTCAGCTCCTGTGCGTCCCTGATAACAGTAGTCCCCTCTGCAAAAGCTGCCATTACAGCGATCATCGGGATTTCATCGATCAGTGTGGGGATGATCTCACCCTCAACAGTGGTTCCGTGAAGACTGCTTGTGCGGATCAGCAGGTCAGCGGTAGGCTCACCCTCTGTACTTGCATTCAGAAGAGTAATATCAGCCCCCATAGCCTTGCATACACGAAGCATTCCGTCTCTGGTTGGATTAATGCCTACATTTTTAAGAAGAATCTCACTTCCGGGAGTAAGAAGCCCTGCTGCGATAAAGTAAGCAGCAGAAGAAATATCTCCGGGAACTTTAATCTCGCGTCCGTTCAGCACAGGCTCCGGTTCAATAGAAGCAGTTGTTCCCTGGGAAGTCACATTTGCGCCGAAATAATTCAGCATGATCTCCGTATGATTTCTGGAAAGTACCGGCTCAGTAACGCTGGTGATCCCATCTGCATACATACCAGCCAGAAGCACGCAGGATTTTACCTGTGCGGAAGCAACCGGTGACTGATAATGAGCGGCATGTAAAGGCTTTCCTGTAATACGCAAAGGTGCGCATCCATTGCCCCTCAGACTTACGATATCAGCGCCCATAGACAGAAGAGGAGTCATAATCCTTTTCATTGGACGGGACTGAATGGAAGCGTCGCCGTTTAATTCGCTGATAAAAGACTGTCCTGCCAGAATTCCGGAGATCAGTCTTGTGGTAGTCCCGCTGTTTCCCACATCCAGAGTTTCAGACGGAGCACTGAGTCCGTGAAGTCCCTTTCCATGAACGAGGATTTCGGAAGCATTTCTTTCAATATCGATTCCCATTTTCCGGAAACAGGAGATAGTAGAGAGACAGTCAGCTCCCTCAAGAAAATGTGTGATCTTTGTAGTACCCTGTGCAAGAGAACCGAACATAACTGCACGATGAGAAATGGATTTATCTCCGGGTACAGTGAGTTCTCCTCTGAGGTTTGTCTGTTTTTTTATTTCCATGTTTGATTCCTGCCTGTTTTTATAATATTTCTGTATTTCCCTGCAGTTATTTATAGCAATCTGCTTTTGACAAAATATTTTTGAAATGAATGTCAAAGGGTGATCTGTTTAGAGCGTGTCTGAAAAAGGCTTTCTGCAAGATGTGCGTCACAATTTGTGGGATATTTTGCCCGGATGAGGGCGCCGTAGCGGGCTACGGCAACTGAATTCGGGTGAAATATCCTGCAAAGTGGGGCGTGCAGATTGCGGGAATGATTTTTCAGATACGCTCTAGCGTTCGTAGACAATATAATTTCTTTTTTTAAGGAGTGCGGCACCCTTTTCCATAGAGATTCCGTCGTAGAATTCAATTTTGAGGACACCTTCCTCGAATTCACGGTTGTGAATGATACCGATATTTTTAATGCTGATCTTCTCCATCGCAAGGATAGTGGCAATCGTAGCAATACCGCCGGCCTCATCCGCGATATCAAGATACAGGACATAAGCCTTTTTCAGCAGACCATTGTCTACAACATCAATAGAATCACGGTAATCCCTGGAACTTGCAAACATCTGATACAGACTCCTGGAGTCTTTGTTATCCACAAAACACTTGATCTGAACCAGCAGGCGGATGTAGTCATCCAGAACATTGGAGATATTCTGATTATTTTCCACACAGATCTGCTCCCACATAATTGGAGAAGAAGAAGCAATACGTGTGATATCACGGAAACCTCCGGCTGCAATCGTTTTCATATATTCCTGATCACTGTCCAGCATATTGACAAGATTTACCAGTGCAGAAGCAATAATATGAGGCAGATGGCTGACTCCGGCAGTGATGAAATCGTGTTCTTCACTTGTAAGGACCATCGGGATCGCACCAAGGGAAGAAATCATCTCTGTGAAATCTGTCAGGCGTTCCAGTGCAACTTCACCGCCCGGAGTAATAATATAGTAAGCATTCTCAATCAGACGGTCACTGGAAGCTTCGAATCCGGTCTTCTCAGAACCGGCCATTGGATGACCTCCGATAAAACGGGATTCCATTCCAAGACGTTCTACTTCTTTATGGATAATGCCCTTGACACTTCCAACATCTGTGAGAATCGTGTCAGGACCGATATTGTCTTTGAAATATTCAAGATATTTTACATTAAATTCTACAGGAGCACACAGGAAAATATAATCGCAGCTCCTGAAACGTTCATCATGTTCTTCGCATACAGCATCGATCATATTGCTGCTTACTGCTGCAGCAAGTGTTTCCCGATCCTGATCATAAGCAAGAAGTCGGTAGTCTTCATGGTATTTTCGGATGGCCTTGGCAATTGATCCGCCAATCAGTCCGAGACCGATAAAACCGATAGTTTTCATAGTGGTTTTTGCATCCTTTCAGGTAACATTATTCGTAACTGTGAAAATACGGAACAGTTACATGATTTCATAATTTACTATTTTAAAGGATATGATTTGAAAAGTCAATTCATACGGCACTTTTATACATAAATAATTTAAAGTGACAAAGCGAACGCCGTATCATATGCAGATATCTTCCATGTCTTTCGCACTCTGGTTACTAGAGTGTGTCTGAAAAATCATTCCCGCAATCTACACGCCCCACTTTGCGGGATATTTCACCCGAATTCAGTTGCCGTAGCCCGCTACGGCGTCCTCATCCGGGTAAAATATCCCACAAATTGTGACGCACATCTTGCAGAAAGCCTTTTTCAGACACGCTCTAGGACTGCTATAGTCAACTGAAAAAACGATGCATTATAAATATTCGTACAATCAAAATCAGTCAGCTAGCTGCGCGCTTGAGATAAAATTCACAGTCGAGATCCGTGAAAATTACTGAAAATATATAAAATGCTCATCAATTTACAAGAAGTTCACAAAAAAAGATGTTAAAATTTCATAAAATACTTGAAAAATATAAAAAAATTTAGTAATATATAGCCATATCGTTGCTGCGGACGTTGCAAGCGGCAATAACATAACAGACAAACAGGGAGGTACGCAACATGGATGTATTTAGAACTGACCGAATTAGAAATGTAGTCCTTTTAGGTCATGGGGGCGCTGGCAAAACTACACTGGCAGAAGCAATGGCTTACTTAGCAGGAATGACTAACCGTCTCGGAAGAGTAGAAGACGGAAATACTGTCAGCGATTATGACAAAGAAGAGATTAAGAGACATTTTTCCATTTCTACCACATTGATCCCGGTACCATGGGATAAGGTAAAGATCAATGTGCTGGATACTCCCGGATATTTCGATTTCGTAGGCGAAGTAGAAGAAGCAGTAAGCGCAGCAGATGCAGCGATCATTGTAGTTTCCGGTAAAGCAGGCGTTCAGGTTGGAACACAGAAGGCATGGAACTTATGTGAGAAATATAAACTTCCGAGAATGATCTTTGTCACAGATATGGACGTAGATGATGTCAGCTACCGTAAAGTAGTAGAACAGCTCACTGAACTCTACGGCAAGAAGATCGCACCGCTTCACTTCCCGATTCGTGAAGACGGCAAATTTGTAGGATATGTAAATGTTGTAAAACAGGCAGGACGTAAGTACATAGATAAAGGTAAGAAAGAGGAATGCCCGATTCCTGAATACCTGGATGAATATCTGGAGAAATATCACGATATCCTTATGGAATCTGTTGCAGAGACCAGCGAGGAATTCATGGACCGTTATTTTGAAGGTGATACATTCTCGGTAACAGAAGTTTCCGCAGCACTTGCAATGAACGTACAGGAAGCATCTATCGTACCTGTATGCATGGGCTCACCGATCAATCTTCGCGGTGTATCCAACTTACTGGATGATATCTGCGGATATTTCCCAAGCCCGGACAAACGCTCCTGCAACGGAATCGCTCAGAAGACAAATGAGATCTTTGAAGCAAACTACGACTTCACGAAAGTGAAATCCGCATATGTGTGGAAAACAATTGCAGACCCGTTCCTTGGCAAATATTCTCTTATTAAAGTATGCTCCGGTGTTATCAAATCCGATGACACTTTATTAAACGTAGAGAAAGGCGAAGAAGAACGTCTGAATAAATTATATGTACTTGAAGGATCCAAACCGATCGAGGTTCCGGAACTTCATGCCGGTGATATTGGTGCAATTGCCAAATTAAACAGCGTACAGACTGGTGACAGCCTTGCGACAAAAGCAAATCCGATTCTTTATCCGAAGGCACTCCTTTCCACACCATATACCTGCAAGAGATTTAAAGCAGTAAAGAAGGGTGATGAGGATAAGATTTCCCAGGCACTTGCGAAGATGATGAGTGAAGACAAGACACTTCGTGTAGTAAATGACAGTGCAAACCGTCAGAGCCTTATCTATGGTATCGGTGATCAGCATCTCGATATCGTTATGAATAAATTAAAAGAACGCTACAAAGTAGATGTTGAGCTGAGCAAACCGAAGGTTCCGTTCCGCGAGACGATCCGTAAGAATGCAGATGTAGAGGGTAAACATAAGAAACAGTCCGGTGGACATGGACAGTATGGACATGTTAAGATGCGTTTCGAGCCATCAGGCGATCTGGAGACACCTTATGAATTTGAACAGGTTGTAGTTGGCGGTGCAGTTCCGAAGAACTACTTCCCGGCAGTTGAGAAAGGTCTTCAGGAATGCGTATTAAAAGGACCTCTGGCTGCATATCCTGTAGTTGGTGTGAAAGCTACCTTATATGATGGATCTTATCATCCGGTAGACTCCTCAGAAATGGCATTCAAGATGGCAACGATTCTTGCATTTAAGAAAGGCTTTATGGATGCATCACCTGTACTCTTAGAGCCAATCGTATCTATGAAAGTAACTGTTCCGGATAAATTTACCGGTGATGTTATGGGCGACCTGAACAAACGTCGTGGCCGTGTTCTTGGTATGACTCCTGATCATCAGGGCAATACCATTATTGAGGCAGATGTTCCACAGCTTGAGATTTATGGATATTCCACAGATCTTCGTTCTATGACAGGTGGAAGCGGAGAATTCTCCTATGAATTCGCACGCTACGAGCAGGCTCCTGGAGATATTCAGGCAAAAGAGATTGAAGCAAGAGCAAGCAAAGTGGATAAAGCTGAAGAATAAGAAAAGGGTAATTACTGACAGAGCAGTAATTTGTGTTAGCGCAGTAATTAAAATATAGTGAAATAAAAATGGCAGGACATTTTGCAGAGATGCGGAATGTCCTGTTTTTTACGTTTTGTTGACAGAACTAGAGTGTATCTGAAAAAGGCTTTCTGCAAGATGTGCGTCACAATTTGCGGGAATGATTTTTCAGACACACTCTAGTGGTGTATTACTCGAAAATACGAAATAAGTGCCATTTTTAAAGCAAAATACTAGATACTGCGAAACGTTACATTGACAAACAGCCTTTGTTGAATTAAAATAAATTTTTAGGATAAGATGTCCATAATCGGACTGAAACCGCCGGAAATAATAAAAGCAGCTGTGTAGCTCAGTGGAGCAAACAGTAGTGGTGTCATGGACGCACCCTGAAAAAGACGGTATCTCGCCTTAAGTCAGATGCCCTGGTGACTCTGTTGCCGGGTAGTTCACATACAGCAAAATGTTGGAGGAAGTATAGAGATGAAATACTTGTTTAAAAAGATCGAGCCTAAGTGGCAGGCAAAATGGGAAGAAGCCAAAGTCTTCGAAGCCAAAGATAACAGTGACAAACCTAAATTCTATGGTCTGGTAGAGTTCCCATATCCAAGCGGTGCCGGTATGCACGTAGGACATATCAAAGCATATTCCAGTCTGGAGGTTATTTCCAGAAAACGTCGTATGGAAGGCTATAATGTACTTTTCCCGATCGGATTTGATGCATTTGGTCTCCCGACAGAGAACTACGCAGTAAAGACCGGAACACATCCACGTATCATCACAGATGAGAACATCAAGAGATTCTCAAACCAGTTAAAGAAAGTTGGATTTTCCTTTGACTGGAATCGTGTGATCGATACAACAGATGAAGACTACTACAAATGGACACAGTGGATTTTCCTGAAAATGTTTGAAAAAGGTCTTGTATTCAGAGACAGAACACTGGTTAACTACTGCCCGCACTGTAAAGTAGTCCTTTCCAATGAAGACAGCCAGGGCGGTAAATGTGATATCTGCCACAGCGATGTTGTTCAGAAATCCAAAGATGTATGGTATTTAAGGATCACCCAGTATGCAGATAAGCTTCTGGAAGGTCTGAAAGATGTAGATTATCCGGATAATGTAAAACAGCAGCAGATCCACTGGATCGGCAAATCAAAAGGTGCTTTCGTTAACTTCGATGTTGACGGAATCGATGAGAAACTTGAAATCTATACAACCAGACCGGATACTCTGTTTGGTGTAACATTCATGGTAATCGCACCGGAACATCCGATCATTGACAAATATGCAGATAAAATCACAAACATGGATGAGATCACTGCATATCGTAATGAGTGTGCAAAGAAAACAGAGTTTGAGAGAACTCAGCTTGTAAAAGATAAAACAGGTGTGAGAATCCAGGGACTTGAGGGAATCAACCCGGTTAACGGTAAGAAAATCCCGATCTACATTGCTGACTATGTAATGATGGGATATGGTACAGGTGCTATCATGGCAGTACCTGCTCATGACCAGCGTGACTATGATTTCGCGAAGAAATTCGGCATCGACATTATCGAAGTTATCAAAGGCGGAGATATTTCCAAAGAAGCCTATACAGGCGATGGCGAAATGGTAAACTCCGATTTCCTGAACGGATATGCAAAGAAGAAAGATTCTATTGAGCGTATGTTGGAAGAACTGGAGAAAAAAGGAATCGGTAAAGCCGGTGTTCAGTATAAGATGAAAGACTGGGCATTCAACCGCCAGAGATACTGGGGTGAGCCAATCCCGCTTATCCACTGCCCGAACTGTGGTGTTGTGGCAGTTCCGGAGAACGAACTTCCGCTGCGCCTGCCGGATGTAAAGGACTTCGAGCCGGGTGAAGACGGACAGTCCCCACTTGCAAAGATTGATTCTTTCGTAAACTGCACATGCCCGAAATGCGGTGCTGCAGCGAAACGTGAGACAGATACCATGCCTCAGTGGGCAGGATCTTCCTGGTATTTCTTAAGATACACAGATCCGCACAATGCAAATGCACTGGCAGATATGGACAAACTGAAATACTGGATGCCTGTTGACTGGTACAATGGTGGTATGGAACACGTTACCAGACATATGATCTACTCCAGATTCTGGCATCATTTCCTGTATGATCTTGGCGTAGTAAACACACCGGAACCATACGCAAAACGTTCCATCCAGGGATTGATCCTCGGACCGGACGGAGATAAAATGAGTAAATCCAAGGGCAACGTAGTTGATCCACTGGATATTGTAGAAGAATACGGTGCAGATACTCTTCGTACCTATGTGCTGTTTATGGGTGACTATGGCGCAGCTACACCATGGAGCGAGAACTCTGTAAAGGGCTGTAAGAAGTTCCTGGACCGTGTTGCAGGTCTGACAGATATCCTTTCTGAAGAATCTGTATCTGATGAACTGGAGATGAAACTCCACCGTACCATCAAGAAAGTTTCTTCTGATATCGAGAACCTGAAATTCAATACAGCAATCGCCAGCCTGATGACACTCATTAATGAGATTACAGCAGAAGGACACTTAAGCAAAGATGACCTTACCATCTTTATCAAACTGCTTAGCCCGTTTGCACCACATATCTGCGAAGAAATCTGGGAATTTATCGGAGGTGAAGGCTTACTGGCAGTTTCCGAATGGCCGAAATACGATGAAGGCAAAACAATTGCCAAGACCGTTGAGATCGGTGTACAGGTAAACGGTAAAGTAAGAGGAACAATCGTAATCCCTAACGGATGTGAAAAAGAAAAAGCATTCGAGATCGCCAAAGCAGACGAGAGAATTGCTTCCTTCCTGGAAGGCAAGAACCTTATCAAAGAGATTTATGTACCGAACAAGATCGTAAACTTTGTTGCGAAATAATAGAAACAGTAAAAAGAGGACTGACAGAAATTTTTCTGAACAGTCCTCTTTTGAGTTTGCCAGCTATATTAAGAGACCTTTAGACCTTTTCAGGCAACCGCCTGCTGATATGCCGGAATGTCAGTGTAAACACGATTCCCTTCACGATAGAAGAGATTGTAAGCGCCCACCATACACCATTTAATCCCATTCCCGCATGTGTCAGGATCAATGCCAGCGGGATTCGTGAGCCTGTCAGGATCACACTGATCGTACTGGATAATCTGGTGCGTCCAAGTCCTGATAATGCGCCCACTGTCATCAGCTCAATGGACATAAAGACTTCACTGAATCCGATAATGATCAGATAATTGACAGCAGTGTCCAGAGCTTCTTTTTCATGGAAAAATAACCTGGCAATTGGTTCCGGAAGAAAGACAAAAGCTGCAGTGACAAACAGGCCCCAAATTGTGAGAACGCGAAATGACAGACTGTAACCTTTACGGATACGGTCTTTTTTTCGTGCACCGTAATTTTGGGCAATAAAAGCATTCAGTGCTGAAGCAAAACCATCAGCAGTATTCCAGGATACGGATTCAATCTGTCCGCCAACACGCTGCGTTGCAATAGCGGCAGCACCATAACCGGAAACCATACGGGTCAGAACCATGGAGATGAAACAGTAAATGCTTCCCTGTATAGCTGTGGGAAACCCGATCCTGAAAATGTGCTTATAATATTCTTTTGGAAAAACAGACAGCAGATTCAGATGCTGTAAAACATTTGGCTCCAGTCTGGAATGCCGGATACGCAGAACCATCACTACAAAAACCAGAATCTGTGAACTTACTGTCGCAATAGCGGCTCCGGCAACCTCCAGCCTCGGGAAAGGTCCGATGCCAAGGATCAGCAGCGGATCCAGGATCATATTTCCTGCAAGCCCGATAAAGTTTGCAAGCAGGGGAGTGCGGGAATCTCCCTGCGCAGTAGAGAGTCCGGTCAGCGTCAGATTCAGATAAGAAAAAAGAATCAGCCCACAGGTGATCAATGTATAAGATCTGGCAGCAGTATAAGTTTCTGCGTCGGTCAGATTAAAAAATCCCAGCAGAGGTTGTATGAAAATAACACAGACAGCAGCAAACAAAATGCCGGACAGTGCAGTGAGCTGCAGAGAACCGGCAGCATAGGAACGTGCCTGATCGTAATCTTTGCGCCCGCATGCCTGAGCTGTATTTACCTGTCCGCCCATTCTTGACAGGGATGCAAGCCCCTGGGAGAGCCAGACATACATTCCGCCTACTCCCACGCCTGCAACCGCCTTTGCGCCAAGCAGTCCGATCCATGCCATATCCATAATACTGTATGCTGTTCCCAGCATGGAAGAAATCATGATAGGCAGAGCCAGCTCTGCCAGAGTTTTCAGGATCGGACCGGAAGTCAGATCCACAGTTTTTGCTTTACTCATTTGTAATAGCCCTTCATGTACTGATTATTATAATACTTTTGTAGTCCATTTACTGCAGTCCCATACCTGAGAAACCACATCGCGGTAAAACTCCGGTTCATGGCAGATCAGGAGAATGCTTCCTTTATATTCGATCAATGCCTGCTTCAAAGCTTCTTTTGCATCCACATCCAGATGATTGGTAGGCTCGTCCAGAAGCAGAATGTTCGTTTCTTTATTTACCAGCCTACACAGGCGCACCTTCGCCTGCTCCCCGCCACTGAGTACACGTACCTGACTTTCAATATGCTTGGTAGTCAGACCGCATTTTGCAAGTGCAGACCGCACCTCATACTGAGTATAAGACGGAAACTCCGCCCAGATCTCATCAATACAGGTAGTCTTGTTATCACCCTTTACTTCCTGCTCAAAATATCCAATCTGAAGATTCTCCCCAAGTTCGCAGGAACCCTTCAGAGACGGGATCAACCCCAGAATACTCTTCAGTAAAGTTGTCTTACCGATACCGTTTGCACCAACCAGCGCAATCTTATTTCCTCTTTCCATAGAGAGAGTAACAGGTCTGGAAAGAGGTTCATTATAACCAATAACCAGATCCTTCGTTTCGAAAATATATTTCCCCGGAGTGCGTCCGTATTTAAAATGAAACTCAGGCTTCGGCTTCTCGGCAGCAAGCTCGATCACATCCATCTTATCCAGCTTCTTCTGTCTGGACATTGCCATATTTCTTGTAGAAACCCTGGCCTTATTTCTTGCGACGAAATCCTTCAGTTCACTGATTTCCTGCTGCTGGCGTCTGTAAGCAGCCTCAAGCTGAGCCTTCTTCACCTCATACACTTCCTGGAAATGGTCATAATCCCCGACATAACGGTTCAGTTCCTGATTCTCCATATGATAAACCAGATTGATAACAGAATTCAGAAACGGAATATCGTGGGAGATAAGGATAAATGCATTCTCATAATCCTGCAGATAACGCTTCAGCCATTCGATATGTTCCTCATCCAGATAGTTGGTAGGCTCGTCCAGAAGCAGGATATCCGGCTTCTCCAGAAGCAGCTTGCCAAGCAGAACCTTGGTTCTCTGACCACCACTCAGGTCTGTAACATCACGTTCCAGTCCGATATCCAGAAGTCCCAGGGCTCTGGCAACTTCCTCCACCTTCGCATCGATCACATAGAAATCATGCATGGTAAGGGTATCCTGAATAGTTCCCAGCTCCTCCATCAGAGTATCCATCTCCTCAGGAGAAGCAGTGCCAAGAGAGTCACAGATCCCATTCATTCTTTCCTCCATCTCAAAGAGATAAGAGAACGCAGACTTCAGCACGTCACGGATGGACATACCCTGAGAAAGGACAGAATGCTGGTCCAGATAGCCGACACGTACATTCTTTGCCCATTCAATCTTACCCTCATCCGGCATCAGCTTTCCGGTTACAATATTAAAGAAAGTAGATTTACCTTCCCCGTTGGCACCAACCAGTCCAATATGCTCGCCCTTTAACAGGCGGAAAGACACATCATTAAAAATCGCCCTGTCTCCGAAACCATGTGTCAGATGTTCAACATTCAAAATACTCATAAAAAGAAATTCTCCTTAATTATTGTTATATAATGTCAGGGTCCAAAGGTATTTCACCCCTGACCTGACATCCACGAATTACTTACTCCGCTGCAAAGCAGCTCCCGCAATTCTTTTAATATTTGTAACTATACAACAGTATGATCAGACTTCCCTGACTCCTTTTAATGACGGCTCAGCCATCAGCGAATAATTTGTATAATAAACCACAAAGCCGGGCTTCGCCCCTGCAGGCTTTTTCACCTGCTTCTTTTGGATATAATCAATCTCCACCTTAGGAGCAGTACGTCCTTTGGAATAATAAGCAGCAAGCTGTCCCGCAATCTCAAAGATATGATCCGGCAGTTCGCCGTCCTTAGACTTCACGACCACATGCGAACCGGCCATCTTCTTGGCATGAAACCACCAGTCATTCCCTGTGGCAAACTTAAAGGTAAGCTCATCATTCTGGAAATTATTTTTTCCCACATAAATATCATAACCATCTTCAGTCACATAATGGAACGGTTTTGACTTACTCTGAGCCTTCTGTCCCTTCTTTCGGTCATAATGCTTCTTAATATAGCCATATTCCATCAATTCTTCCTTAATCTGCGCCAGATCACTCTCAGCCAGAGCAATATCCAAAGCATTAGAAACAGATTCCAGATGCTCAATCTCACTTCTCGTATCCGCAATCTGCTCCGTCAAAGCCTCCTCCGTACGCTTCA
>ERZ856578.5771-NODE-5771-length-14670-cov-3.186185_pt1 | contig 14670 bp, 13 predicted proteins | sample MGYA00514384_ERZ856578 | MGnify/ENA primary metagenome ERZ856578 (study PRJEB29103, sample SAMN06111958) | human gut metagenome | biome: human gut; feature: ankylosing spondylitis patient; material: healthy_person | host: Homo sapiens | place: China:Hangzhou...
TTTTTTTCAAGCAGAAGACGGCATACGAGATCGTTTCACGTGACTGGAGTTCAGACGTGTGCTCTTCCGATCTCGGCTCGATGGCCTGCTGGCTCTGCTGGATGTCAGCCCTGACAGCGGCTTCATAGTCCGCATCGCTTTCGCCGGGCAGCTGCGCGAGTGTTTCCCGAACACGGTCGTTTCCGTCCTCGAACGGCGGCCACTGGTGCATGTCATAGGTGTGGCTCTGGATGGAAATCAGGCCGGAATCCACCATTTCCTGCATCTCAGCCGCGCCGAAGTGCGGTGTCATGGCGTGGTCGGTATCCTTGTAGGTGTCCTTGCCGATGGAAACGCCGATGGCGAAAATGGTTGCCTTCATGTTGTATTCCTTGAGAACAGGGAATGCGTCCGCGTAGTTGCTCAGATAGCCGTCGTCAAACGTGAGAACGATGGGTTTCTCGGGCAGCGGTGTACCATTGTAGACGTAATCGCGCAGTTGCTCGAGCGAAATCGCGTTGCAGCCGGCATCGGAAAGCGCCTGAATCTGTTTGCGGAACGTCTCCGGCGAAATGGTAGCTGAGCCGCTCACCTCCTCGGTCAGCTGGTGCCACGTTAGCACCGGAACCTGAACGGCGGTGTCGTCGTCCGTGCGCGGTGCAGGACGCTGCGTGAAATAGTCATGCGGCGTGTCAGAGGTCACATAAGTGCCGAAATCCGACGGAATTGCGGTGATGGCAGGCGTAAAGTCGGGATACTCCTTCTCGGCAATGCGGGCTGCCATCATCTCGCCGATGTTGTTGCGGAAGTGCGTGCTGTCGTAGAAGAAGCGCGGCTCACTGCTGACAGACGAGGACGAAAAATCCCAGTAATCGGTCACTTTGGCAAGAGATTCGTAGAAATTCGTGATATCCTCGTCGTAAAAGTTCTTGTAATAGTCGGTGTACACCGGAGCGGTCAGCACAATCAGATTGACGCCGTTTTCCTCACAAACCTTGCGGATTGCGGCCACCGACTGCATGCAGGCTTCGGTCTTGTACAGGTGCAGCGGCTCGTGGTTGGGATAATTGGTGAATACCGGATAGGCGTTCAGATAATCCGCGGTAGAGCCGATCGGCTCTACATCACGCACGCGCTTGTCATACGCACCGGTCTGCTCGTCGAATACGTCGAACGACTGCGGCATGAGCGTGTCCTTGCTCTTATTCACCAGCTTCTGATAGCCGTATCGCGGGTCCGCGGGGAGAAACCGCGAGTAATACGACAGCGCGGACATATCCGGGTCGGTTTTGTAGTGCAGACTATGGGTCAGCTTGTTGGACTCATCATCGTAGGTCAGTCCGTTGTCCAGATACACATTCAGCACCAGATTTTTGACCGTGTAGTTGTCGATCAGGTAGTTTGCAATCTTTTCGCAGTCCTTCATATCCGCGCCGTACATGATCATGTTGTAGAATCTGGCGTTCAGCATCTCGTTAAACGACTCGGTCGGCAGCGAGCTGGTGGACGAGCAGCCGAGAAAATACGAGTCGTACTCGTCATGGTGCTGCTCGAGATAGGAGATCTTCGCCGCACGCGGATTGTTGGTCTCGTCATACGAAAACCACTGCATAAATCGGTCACCGAATGCGCCGAACGGGTCGGTGACGTAGTTGAATCCGGCCAGCAGAACGGCCAGAATCAGCGCGATAACGGGCAGAGAAAGCACCCATTTTTTTGCGTTCATGCTCTGCCTCCTTAAAATTGCTTGTAGATGAACTCGGACGAGATGTATCCGGCACGGAAAATGCCGAACAGCAGCAGGACCACGAGCGAAACGGTCAGCACGGTCAGCTGCATGAGCGCCGGGCGCTCGTTGAGCCACGTCTGCACATCCGTGCCGCGTTCCTCAAAGAACTCCACGCCGTGGACGATGAGAATGCCGACAAAAATGATGATAAAGTCGGAAATACCCAATCCAAGCGTCGGCACAACCGACGTAAACTCACTGAAATGCGGGTGCAGCACGGTCGTGCCGAGCAGCGTGAATACAGTCTTGAGACGCGGTGCGCGGGTGAAATAACGGCCGATAAACACCAGTCCGAACGTGCGGACGGTCATAAAGATGCGCCAGCCGGTCGATTTGTCGTTGATGTGCAGCTTTTCCTTCCACGAAAGGAAGCGGCGCTCCATCAGCAGGGAAGCGGTAATGAGGATACCGTTCCACAGGCCGAACGCAATGTAGCGGAAGTTGGCGCCGTGCCAGATGCCGATGATCAAATACACGATAAACGTAGCGGTCGAGGTGGCACAGATCTTGCCCATCATACCCTTGAAATGCTTGCGCGCCCACTTGCCGAGCTTGCCGAACGGCTTGGAAAACGCCAGAGGATAGAACACATAGTCGCGCATCCACGCACCGAGTGTGATGTGCCAGCGGCGCCAGTAGTCGGTGAGCGAGGTGGAAAACAGCGGTCGGCGGAAGTTGAGCGTCATATCGATGCCGAACATGCGCGCGACGCCGCGTGTGATGTCGATGCCGCCGGAAAAATCGCAGTACAGCTGAATGCAGTAAAACAGAATACCGAGCGCAATGACAGCACCGCCGTAGGGACAGTTCTCCATGATGACGTTGTTTACCAGAACAGCCGCGCGGTCGGCGATGACGATTTTTTTGAAGTAACCCCAGAGCGCCAGCTGAATGCCGATCTGCAGGTCGTCCCAGCACAGCTTGCGCTCTGCGGTAAGCTGCGGCGCCAGCTGATCGAAACGGCTGATCGGTCCCTGCACCATCTGCGGGAAGAACGATACGAACAGACCGTAGCGCAGCGGATTGCGCTCGGGCGCATATTTGCCGCGGTACACGTCAATAACGTAGCTCATGGACTGGAAAATGAAAAACGACAGACCGAGCGGCACGACAAAATCCCATCGGGGAATGTGATTGCCGAGCGCGGACGGCAGCAGCTCGAGCGTGAAATTCCAGTATTTCATCGCGTAGAGCAAGCCAAAACAGCAGACCGCGCAAATTACCGCGATCTGCCTCTTTTTGTGCTGTATTTGGGTCTTTTGCGCCTTGTCGGCAGGCTTGATGGCGTTATAGCGTCCGAGAATGAGTCCGGTTACCCAGGTCATTCCGGCTACCAGAACCACCCACGCAAACGCCTTGACCGAGCCGGCCATGTAAAACGCCGCACTCGCCAGCAGCAGGATGCACCACTGTGCCTTTTTCGGTACAATATAGTAGAGCAGCACGCTCGCAATGGTAAGTACGATAAACGAAGCGGAAGTAAAAGCCATTAGTCCTGCGCGTTCTCGATCAGTTCAACGATGGCGTCAACCGAGTTGAAGTTCTCCGGCGTCAGGTCGTTGACACCCAGCTGAACGTCAAACTCCTCCATCAGCTCGGAAATAACGGCTACGATGTCGAGGGAATCGATGATGCCGTCGTCGATGATGGCGGTTTCGTTCTCAAAGTCGTTGCCCGGGCAGATCTCATTCAGAATTTCGATAATTTTTTCTCTCATGGTCGATTTCTCCTTTAATTATATTGCAGCACGGCGGAAGTCCATCCGTCGGGCCGGTAGCCGTGTTGTTCGTAAAAATGCTCGGCCGGAGCATTGCCGGTCCGCGCCCATACCTGACTTTTTACGCCGTCTGTCACACTCAGGTAGGCGGTGAGCAGTTCGCCGGCAAGACCTTTTCCGCGGCAGTCTGCACGCACGGCAAGGTGCCGAATCTCGGTCGAGGCGCGGGAAACCGCAAAATGCAGCACACCGGAAACACCTTTTTCGTCCCGGGTGATAACGGTTTGACCGTTTGCGAGGTTTTCGCGCAGATCGTCCGCAGTCGGCAGACAGCCGGTGAGAGCGGAGAAGTGCTCACTTAAAAAGTGGGAAACATCCTCGAAATCCTCCGGCTTTGCAGGAACTGCGGTTGTTTCCGCCGGAAATGCTTCCGGTTTGCGGGTGCGCCGCGTGCGGCGCAGCACCTCACGAAAACCGAGAGCGCAGAACTGCTCGGCGGCATTGGCCATCGCGTCCGCGTCCTTGGCGCGGCAGGACAGCTCGGTCACAACCGGCCTGTCCGTCTTCGGCAGGGAAAGCACCGCGCCCGGATGCAGGTAGAACGTCATCACAAGGTGGTCGCCGCGTTCGCGGAACAGCAGCAGTGCGCCGTCCGCCTCGTGAATGTACAGTCCGTTTGCGATTTCGCGCGTGTAGTCCTCACCGCGCAGAAAGTTGTTGGTGAGGACACCGCGCTTGAGCTGTGCGTTCAGCAGATCGGAAATCTGTGCGAAATTCTCAATCTTCCGCATGGATAAATTGCTCCTTCAGCTTGACGCGGTCGATCTTGCCGTTGGCGTTCATCGGCAGTGCGTCCAGCTTTTCGTAGATGTTGGGCAGCATATACTTGGGCACCAGCCTGCGCATGGCACGCGCGAGTGGCGCGGCATCCGGTTCGCCCTCGTAGATGCAGAGGATGCGGTCGCGGCTGCGGTCAAACAGGCAGGCTGCGGCCGCGATGCCGTCCACGCTGTGCAGCGCGGTCTCGATTTCGCCAAGCTCGATGCGGTAGCCCATGTGCTTGATCTGTCCGTCCTGCCGCGACAGGAAATACAGCAGACCGTCGTCCTTCTTGACGGCAATATCGCCTGTGCGGTACAGAATATCGCGGAAATACGGGTTTGTCGGGTTCTGGATGAAGCATTCGTTCGTCTTTTCCCAGTTGCCGAAGTAGCCGCTGGCCAGTCCGCTGCCGCGCACGCAGATCTCGCCGGCCTCGCCGTCCGGAACAGGCTTGCCGTCCTTGTCGAGCAGCACAATCTGCATGTTGCGGCAGGCTTTGCCGATTGGAATGGCTTCATCGTCGCGGTAGTCGCGGGTGAGGTGGAACGCGGCGCAGTCCACGGTGGTCTCGGTCGGTCCGTACATATTGACAACCTCGAGACCCGGAATCGCGGCCTTCCACGCGTTCACATAGCGCGCCTGCAGCGCTTCACCGCCGAGAGCGGCTTTGCGCAGCGTGGGCGGCGCGCACTTGCTCAGCGCACCCGAGCTTGCCACAAAGTGGAACGCGCTGGTCGCCCAGTTGATGGCGGTCACGCCGACACGCTCCATCTCCTTGAGCAGCAGCATCGGGAAGGTGAACAGCTTTTTCGAGAAAATATGGCAGGTTGCACCGAGCGAAAGGGTCTGGTACAGGTCCTTGCACGAAAGATCAAAGTAAAACGGCGCCTGATTGCCGAAAATATCATGCTCGGTGTAGCCGCAGAACTCGCTCATCCAGTCGGTGAAGTCGATGACCGCACGGTGCGGAATGACGATTCCCTTTGGCGCACCGGTCGAACCCGAGGTGAACAGCAGGTAAACCGGGTCAATATCCAGTACGCTCTCACGGATGGACTGCAGCAGGTCTGCGTCAGCCGGTGCTGCAAAGCCCTCGTCCATCGAGATGAGCGGCGCACAGTCGGCAAGCGGCTCAGCCTGCTTACGGTTGCCCTCGGCGTAGACGATAGCGGCGGGATGCACCTGCTCGAAAATACGGCGGATACGCGCTTCCGGCATGTGGTCGTCGATCGGAACGTAGCAGCCGCCCGCATACAGCACACCCTGCATCGCGGCAACGCTTTCGGCCGTGCGGCCGATCAAAACCGCGACCGGCTTGTGCAGTGTATCGACGGTTCCGGCAAGGTGCGTGCCCAGACCCTGTGCGGCCTTCAGCAGCTCGCCGAAGGTGAACACGCGGTTCTCATCGCAGAACGCAGGCTTGTCCGCGTGCATTCGGGCAGAGGATTCCAAATATTCGAGTACATTTTTTCTCATAGACATACTTCCTCATTATGATAGTCTATTTTATCATAGAGGGCGGAAAAAGTAAACGGAAAACGGCGGTCACGCCGGAGAATCCATCCAGTGTGCGGTTTCATCCATAATATCGTGCAGAATAAAAATATCGTGCAAGGTATCGCCGGTTTCCATTGAGTGGTTGGCGTTTTCGGTCAGATAGAGCGGAATGCCGATCTTCCGGCAGCCGTTCGTGATCATCTCGGTGTTCGCCCACGGATCGGCGGTGCCGTGAAAGGCGATGCCGGTCGGGTCGAGATAGGGCAGGGCTTGCTCAATCGGTGTGTAGTACACCTGCCGTGGATGAATGCCCTGCCGGACGGCGTAGCGTGCTGCAATCGCAGTGCCAATGCTCTTCGAGAGGAAGAAAACACGGTCGTAAGCGGTCCAGTCGATGGCGGTAAGCTGTTCCTCTGCGGCAGAAAGCGCGGTCTGCACAGCTTGTTCGATTTTTTCGGTGTGACCTCTTAAACCGGTCGGCAGAGCGGGATACTGCACCGCGAGCAGGTAACAGCCGCGTGCGCGTGCAAGTTTTGCGCTGTAATACAGCAGCGGTTTGTCGATATGGTAGCCGATGCCGGGGAACAGCACGGCAAGCTGGTTGCTCATAGGTAAGGCTCCTTTGGGGGAAAATGCAGGGTTACTCCGCCAGTTCCCGCACGGCGGCAATTGCGGTATCGACCTCGTTTTCCGTGTTAAAATATGAAAAGCTGAAGCGAACCGCGCCCTGCTGCACGGTGCCGAGCGCCTCGTGCATGCGCGGCGCACAGTGTGCACCGGCGCGTGTGGCGATGTCATAATCGGCAAACAGCGCGTCCGCGACCTCGGCGGAGTCATAATCGCGGATGTTAAGCGCGACGACAGCCGCGCGTTCCGACTGGGAGAAATCGCCGTAGACGGTCACGCCGTCAAGGTCCTGCACACCGTCGTAAAACCGCCGCATGAGTGCGCGTTCGTGTGCTCCGATGGCCTGCACGGTCTGTTTTTCGATAAATTTCAGCGCGGCATGCAGTCCGGCGATGCCGTGCGTATTGAGCGTGCCCGCCTCGAGCCGTGCAGGATACGCCTGCGGCTGTTCGCGGTCGTAGGAGTGAATGCCGGTGCCGCCGCGGAGCAGCGGCCGAAGCTCTACGCCCGGCCGGATGCACAGACCGCCGGTTCCCTGCGGACCCATCAGGCCCTTGTGGCCGGTGAAGCAGAGCACGTCAATGTTCATGCGCTGCATGTCGATCGGTACCGCACCTGCCGTCTGCGATGCATCGACAACCAGAAGGGCACCGTGTTCGTGCGCCATTGTACCGATTTTGGCGATATCGAGCAGGTTTCCGGTCAGATTGGATGCATGCGTGCAGACAACGGCCTTGGTTTCCGGTCGGAACAGGTATTCCATATCCTCATAGCGGATATTGCCCTGGCGGTCCGCCGGTACAAAATCCACCGATACGCCGCGCGTCTGCAGATCATACAGCGGACGGAGCACGGAATTGTGCTCCAGATCGGTCGAAATGACGTGATCGCCGGACGAAAACAGACCGTAGAGTGCAATATTCAGCGCCTCGGTGGAGTTCGTGGTGAACACAACATGGTCCGCACGCGGACAGCCGAACAGCTTCGCCAGTCGACTCCGTGTCTCGAACACCATGCGCGACGCGGAAAGCGACACACCATGTGCGCCGCGCGATGCATTTCCTGCGGTAAGGATGGCGTTTTTGACCGCCTCTGCGACTTCAGGCGGCTTGTGCAGCGTGGTCGCTGCGTTATCCAGATAAATCATGATTTCCTCCGTCAGTCGAACAGTTCGACGAGAGCATGTGTCTCAAATCCGATGCCGGTTTCACGCAGAGCGTCGAGGAGCACCTGTTCCTCGCTTGTTTCGGCCTTCCATGCCAGTCCGCAGCCTGCGCTCTTCTTATGGGGAATCGTGTTCATGAGTCCGGGCAGACCGCTCTGCGTGAACACGACTTCTGCCGCGAGTGCCTGCTCGGTGGACACGAACGCGATGACCGCAAACGGCCGTTTGCGCCGCATCACGGGCGCAGAATGAGGTCGGCCTGCATCTGCTTCTCTGTGATGACATACATGTTGGTCACGTCACCAACTGCCAGCTTGTCGGTCAGGCCATAGTGGTTGAGACAGGTACCGCAGGTCAGAATCTCCACACCGAGCGATGCCAGGTTTTTCAGATCCTCGAGCGATGCCGAGTCTTCGCAGGTCAGGCGTGCGCCGCCGTTGTAGAACAGAATCGTGCTCGGCAGGTGCTCCTGCTGGGTGAGCGCAAAAATAAAGCCTTTCATCAGAATACGGCCCAGTTCCTCATCGCCCTCGCCCATATGGTCGGCGGAAATGACAACGACCGTCTTTTTCTGCGCCGCCGGTACCGTGCAGGCAATCTGCTCATCGGCTTCTGCCTTGCCGATGGAATTTTTAGTCGTGATTGTCACGCAGAACTCCTTGTCCGAGCGCTTTTCGGTCGTGATCGAGCAGCCCTTGCTCTCCGCAAGGCGGGTCAGATTCTGCACCGCAATTTCGTTATCTACCAGCGTCTGCACCGTGCCCGCACCGTTCAAATCCTGCAGCGCGTGCAGCGTTTTGATGACCGGAATCGGACATGCGTCACCGATCGCATTCACTTGTACCATAATAAAGTTCCTCCTTTTGGGGATGTTCTGTGGATAGTATAGCACAATAAATCGCTGAAGACCATAATTTATCCATAGGATTGCGGAATACTGGGAGGAGAGGACGGTTTTTCTTGACGGTGTTCTCTTGAAAAGGGTAAAATTATAATGTATTTTACAAAAGTACGCAAAATTTATTCGCAAATCGCTTTTGTTCAATTATGCGGTATTGCCTTAAATGATAATTATCTATTCGTAACCTTATATAGAACACATTTACAGATATTACTTGCTTATTTGAACTGTGTTACCGGAACATTATCTATGGATAACCCGAATATCCAATATCTGATACAAAATCGTTATCTGATTGACTGACACGCCGAAAGGGGCATAACCATGCGATCCCGCACCTACCTTGCCATCGACCTGAAATCCTTTTATGCCTCCGTGGAGTGCCGGGAGCGTGACCTCGATCCGCTCGACACGCACCTTGTTGTCGCGGACGAGACCCGCACGGACAAGACCATCTGTCTGGCAGTCACGCCGTCGCTGAAAAGCTACGGCATTTCCGGCCGCGGACGGCTGTTTGAGGTGCGTCAGCGCGTTAAGCAGGCCAATGCCGAGCGGCAGCGCCGTGCGCCCGGGCATACATTCACCGGCGCGTCTTACTCTGCTGCGGAACTGCGGGAAAACCCGTCTCTTGCGATGGATTTCATCATCGCACCGCCGCATATGGCGCATTATATGGCGTACAGCAGCCGGATTTATGCCATTTACATGAAATATGTCGCGCCGGAGGACATGGTTGTGTACTCCATTGACGAGGTGTTCATGGACGTGACCGGCTACCTTGAGACCTACGGCCTGACCGCGCGTGAGCTGGCGCGGAAAATCATTCTCGATGTGCTGAACACCACCGGCATCACGGCCACGGCGGGCATCGGCACCAACCTGTTTCTGTGCAAGGTGGCGATGGATATTGTCGCCAAGCACGTTCCCGCCGACCGCGACGGCGTGCGTATCGCCGAACTGGACGAGCGCAGATTCCGGCACGAGCTGTGGTCATATCAGCCGCTCACCGATTTCTGGCGCGTGGGACGCGGCACCGCGAAAAAGCTCGAGCAGTACGGCATGTGCACCATGGGCGATATCGCGCTGTGCTCGGAGAAAAACGAGGATCTGCTGTATAAGCTGTTCGGCAAAAACGCGGAGCTGCTCATCGACCATGCGTGGGGATGGGAGCCGTGCACGGTCGCGGATATCAAAGCCTACAAGCCGAGCACCAACAGCATCAGCACCGGGCAGGTGCTTGCGTGTCCGTATACAGCGGACAAGGCACGTCTGGTTGTCCGCGAAATGGCGGATCAGCTGGTACTCGATCTGGTGAGCAAGGGCTTTGTCACCGACCGGCTTGTGCTGACCGTCGGGTACGATATTGATAACCTGAACGATCCGGCACGGCGGATTCACTACCACGGCAAGACCGAGACCGATCGCTACGGGCGCACGCTTCCAAAATCTGCACACGGCACGCAGAGTCTCGGAGAACTGACCTCGTCTACGCGAAAGCTCATGGACGCAGCGACCGTGCTGTTCGACCGCATTATCGACCCGAATCTGCTCATCCGGCGCATGTATCTGGTGGCAAATCACGTCATTCCGGAATCTGACGCGCCCCAGCCGGCTCGGTGTGAGCAGCTTGACCTGTTCACCGATTACGCCGCTGAGCAGGAACGCAGGAGGGCAGAGCAGGCTGCACTCGAGCGGGAGCGAAAGCTGCAGCAGGCGGCGCTCGCTATCAAGAGCAAATACGGCAAAAACGCGCTGCTCAAGGGCATGAACCTTGAGAAAGGCGCGACTGCCATCGAGCGAAACGGAAAAATCGGCGGGCATAACGCGTAATCGGAAAAACATGCTAAGGCAATGTAAATAGATTGCCTGATTCTGCCTCTCCACGGACGTTCTGTGTCGAGAAATCGACATTTCAGGCAGTCACCCTTGTATATGGCAATCAAAGGAAATATAATATATTCATAATAATATGGGAAATATATCTTTTCTGGAAGGATTGCGAAGCCGCAAGGCAGCTGCATACGGAGAAGGCAAATGAAAATTATCTGCGAAAAAGGCTATCACGCCGGAAATGTCCTGCGTCTGGTAGCGGAATATTTGGAAAAACGATATCCGGATGATATGATTCTGGATGAAAATATGGAAATCACGCTTTCGCTCAAGAACGGTGAGAACGGTCAGTCCATCGTGCTCGGTGAGAAGGAGCTGCAGCTGTCGCATCACACAGCCGACCATTCCGAGGACTACTATAATCATGATGTGCTGACCCATCTGTACACGCGCTGCAAGTACGAGCACGATCTCAAGGTCTTTCAGCTGGCAAATTATGCGCGGCTGACCTGCATTTACATGGATGCCGTCGGTCTGCATGAGATCAACAACCACTTGGGACATGAGGCCGGAGACCACATGCTGTGCTCGATTGCGGACGGGATTCGAAAGTATTTCCCGGATGACTGCGCGTATCGTATTGGCGGTGACGAGTTTGTCCTGCTGTGTCCGGCGCGTCAGCCGGAGGAGCTTGCAGAAAGCCTTGCGGCGTTCCGTCACACAATCCGTGAGATGGGTTATGAGGTCTCGGTCGGCGTGTCTGAGAGCACGGACAGGCAGACGCTGAACGAGACGGTCAATCGGGCTGAAACGGCCATGCGGCATGATAAGATGGAGTTTTACCGCAATAACGGCGGTATCCGTCAAATGCGCATCATCGATGACAAGCTGGAGCAGCTGCTCATCAAAAAGCAGGATGTTACCCGTTTTCTGCAGGCGATCGCACCGCTTTACAGGGGAGTGTACATGGTCAATACCAAGCAGGATACCTGTCGGTATATCTATGTTCCGTCATATTTTAAGACCATGCTGGAGAATAATCATCATGCGTTTATGTCTTCCGTGCGTGAGTACTGCCGCGAACTGGTCCACCCGGAGTATCATGACGAATTTGCAAAGCTGCTGGATTACAGCTATATAGAGGAGCAGATTGCGGCGCATGGTTCGCTGAAGATGACCTATCAGATACGGGACGGCAGCCGGGTACATCTCAAAATCACCATGGCCGACCGGAGTTCCGCAGAGGCCCATGAGCTGCTGTGGATTTTTCTGGACGAAACGCAGTAGAAGAAAGCAGGTGAAGTATGTCCGCAATCGACAATCGAAAATACGCCGGGATTATGAATCTGCCGCATCATGTCTCCTCAACCCGTCCGCAGATGCCCATAAGCGACCGTGCGGCGCAGTTTTCACCGTTTGCGGCGCTGACCGGATATGCCGGTGTTATCCGTGAGACAGCGCGGCTGACCGACCGTAAAATCGAGCTGGACGAGACCATGCTGACCGCGCTCAACGAGCGGTATCGGCTGCTGCTTTCCGTGCTCGATACAGAACCCGAGGTGGAGATTACCTATTTTGTGCCGGATGAACGCAAATCCGGCGGCGCATACCGCACAGTTTCCGGTGTGGTCAAAAAGGCGGATGAGTTCACGCGGCGGCTGACCATGACAGACGGCACGGTGATTCCGATGGAGGATGTGCTGATGTTGGATGGGGCAATATTTGGACAGAATGAATGAGAAAATCCACGCTTTTCACAAAGAAAAACGTGGATTTTTGTACATTTAGTGCAGAGCATCCAGTTCCTCCTGCAGATACCGGAAGAACAAACCGGCGTGGTATCCATCTGCCACCGCATGTGCAATGGTGATATTGACCGGCATATTGACCTTTTCGCCGCATTTTTCGTATCTGCCCATGACAACGATGGGGAAGTACGCCGGCTGTCCGTCCGCGACGCGGCTGCCGCAGCCGGTAAACGCCGTCCACGGCGTACAGGATACGCAGTAGAAATTCGCAGGCTGGTTCGGCTTGGTCTTGATGCCCTTGACATCCTTGTAGGTCTGCATATCTGCGGTAATGGCGTTGTAAAACGTGGGGAAATCCTCGGAAAAGTCCGTCCAGCAGTCGGAAAACGTGCAGTCATCCGGATGAAAGAATGTGAAATTCGGCACGATTTTATCCCAGACACAGAGTTCGTTGTCCGCGTTTTTGAACATGCGGAAGTTCTCGATGCGGCCCAGCGCCTTGGTGACGCAGTAAATCGCCGCTGCGTAGAATTTACAGCCGTGTGCATGACAGAAACGGAGCAGGTTTTGCACATCCACCGGCGCCGTCATATTGAATTCAACCTTGAGAGCCTCGGTATAGTAGCGGTAGTGCTCACGGCGAGGCCAGCTTTCCATATCGACTTTTTTGAAGGCTTGCATAGCGTTCCATCCTTTCCGAACCCTGATGGTTACTCTGATTATAGCACAGCACCGCGCCAAGCGGGAACGGAAATTGCATTTTAAACGCAGAAATGCTACAATCATGAGAGAACAGGAGGCGCAATATGGATTACAAACGATTTGATGATACGATTCTCGTCCGTATGGATCGCGGCGAGGAGATTTTAGAGCAGGTGAAGGCGGTGGCTCTCAAGGAGCACGTTACGCTCGCAAGCGTGCAGGCGCTCGGTGCGATCAATGATTTCACGGTCGGCGTGTACAATGTTGCGGAAAAGAAGTATTACGCGAACGATTTCAAGGGCAGCTTTGAGATTGTGTCGCTGACCGGCACGATCGACACGATGAACGACGGATTTTACTGCCATCTGCACCTGAGCGCGGGCAATGAGCGGGGACAGGTGTTCGGCGGACACCTCAACCGCGCGGTTGTCAGCGCAACCTGCGAGATGGTAATCCGGCTGATTGACGGCAAGATCGACCGTAAATATGATGATGTGACCGGGCTCAATCTGTTCCATTTTGCATAAGCTGTCGCGAAACTACAGTTTCGCCGACAAGCAGGAACGGACCGTGGGCCGTTCCAAAATCGTACGAAAGTTCCTCCCGATGGTCGAAACTTTCTCCCTCCAGAAGTCAAAAATCCGAGGCGCATGTCCCCGGATTTTTTGCATTTGCAAAGCAAATGCTATTTGATGCGCGCTAACGCGCGAAATATTTGAGAATATTGATGATATGACTTTTCGATAGCTTTTTTGCTGTCAAATCTGCTGCTCGGCGGCGAACTGTGCCGCGCCTGCGGCAGCTTCCTCGCGGCCGTCGGACAGCGTGAGCGGACAGCCGAAGGCAGACTCAAAGCGCTGCTGCAGATACCGGTTCTGCCGCAGACCGTTGCCCGAGCCGATTAGCCTTTTCGGCGTGCCGCCGGCCTGCCGGTACGCGGTGTACATTCGATGCAGCTCGTCGGCCATGCCGTCCATCACGCCGTAAATCAGGTGTAAAGGCGTGAAATTATGCGTTGTAAGACCGGAAATACTGCCGGTCAGACTGCTGTCCGCGCGCGTGCCTTCAAACAGGGTGCAGACGGCAGGTACATCATCCGGACGCGGATTTTGCTCCAGCAGACGCGTCATTGCGTCGTAGCAGCTGTTCGTTTCTGTGCCGAGCATGGACGCGGTGGAGCGGAAAAACTGCTCGAGCAGCGCGTAAGCGCGTCCGCCGCACAGCGAAGCACCGGCCAGAAGATAGCCGCCGCCCGGCATGGGACGGGTCTCTAAGCCGTCTGCCTGCAGATAGTGCGGCGTAAACACGGAAAACTGACTGCCGGTGCCGACATTCACAAGCATTTCAGCGGTTTTGTCGCGCACCGAGCGCAGAAAGCTGGCTTGATTGTCACCGATGGCGGCACAGACAGCCGCATTCCGGAAGTGCCCGATTACCGGCTCGGCGGCAAGCTGCGGGACAAAGTTCGGGTCGATACCGGCTTTTTGCAGAGCGTTTTGGTCGAAAGCACAGCGTTCCGCGTCGAAAAAGCCGATGCTTGCGGCGTTGCTGGCATCCATGCGCGGCGCAGCCAATCCGCACAGCCGCATGGCAAGGTAGTCACCGATGGTGCAGCAGGTGACGGCGGCGGGCGGCACAAGTCCGGCGGCAAGGTTGTACGCGTGCGTTACCAGACCATAGCCTGCCGCGGCAAGGTATCCGGTCTCGCGCGTGAGATACTGCACCCAGCTTTCGGTTTTGCTGTGCGGCAGGCTGCCGCGTGCGTCCTGCCAGGTGTACAGCGGACTGACGGCATTACCGTCCGCATCCACATACAGAATGCCGTGCATTTGCCCAGTCACGCCGATGGAATGAATATCCGGATAGCGTTCAAACAGCATTTGCACGACAGAT
>ERZ856578.5775-NODE-5775-length-14659-cov-53.431697_pt1 | contig 14659 bp, 8 predicted proteins | sample MGYA00514384_ERZ856578 | MGnify/ENA primary metagenome ERZ856578 (study PRJEB29103, sample SAMN06111958) | human gut metagenome | biome: human gut; feature: ankylosing spondylitis patient; material: healthy_person | host: Homo sapiens | place: China:Hangzhou...
AAATCCGGCAGGAAAATACTGCCCTTGGTGCCAAGGATGCGGGCATTGCGCTCCAGCTCCTGCCCGATGGTCTGGACAGACTCTGCCTTGCAGCCGCCGGGGTAGGTCAGCGCAAGGCGGCTGTAATCGTCGGTGCCGTACTCGTTGATGTGGACCTCTCTGGTTTCCACCTTCTCCGGGTCCTGCCCGGTGAGGATGCGCAGAAAGCCCAGATTGTAGATACCGATATCCAGCAGCGCACCGCCGCCCAGACCGGAATCAAATTTGCGGTCCTTCCGGGCGCCGGAGGCCACAAAACCGTACTGACAGGTGATCTGCTTCAGTTCTCCGATGGTGCCAGCCGCAAGGATCTGGCGCAGGCGGTCGTACAGCGGCAGCAGCCAGATCCAGAACGCCTCCATGAGAAAGAGGTGCTCTTCCTCCGCCAGACGGTACAGCTTCTGCGCCTGTTCCGGGCTGATGGTAAAGGGCTTTTCGCACAGAACGTGCTTGCCCTGCTCCAAGCAGAGCTTGCAGTTTTCGTAATGCAGGGTGTTGGGGGTGGCGATATAGATGGCCTCCACCTCCGGGTCGGCGGCAAGGGATTCGTAGGAGTCATAGCAGCGGGAAATGCCGTACTGCTGTGCAAACGCCTTTGCGCTTTCCAGATGCCGTGACCCCACGGCAACAATCTGCTCCCCTTCTGCACCCATCTGCTCCACCGTAGACGCAAACTTTTTGGCAATGGTGCCGGTTGCTAAAATTCCCCACTTCATAACGGTACCTCCCTGTTTATTATCGCAATTTTCAAAAATAGTGCCGATCAAAGCGGCATATTTGCGATATGCAGTTTGCGGATGTTGCTTGAACATCAAAAACGCAAACTGCTACACTTTGAACTCAGTATACCACGCTTTTTCCCCACAGAAAAGATTCCGTACGCAAAACAGGCTCCTGCAAGCGTCAACCACTGGCAGGAGCCTGTTTATTTCTTAAAGTTTCGTCATCCACAGACCATGCAGGTTGCAGTAGGCGTAGACCGCCACCGGCTTTTCACCGCCCAGCTCAAACACCGCCCTGGGTGCCTGACCGGGGGCGAGGTATCGGAGCTGTCCGCCGTTTTCGGTCTCCACAAAGAGCCACTGGATGTGGTGCACATCCACCATGGGGTGCTCCACCGCACCCACCGTAACCGTGAGGGTGCTGCCGGAAAGCTCTGCCACCGGCAGATGCTTTTCGCCGCTGGCTTCCACCGTGTTGGGGAGCAGCTCCTTCATCTTTTCGCCGCAGCAGACCAGCGGGACACCTGCGTTGTGGATGGTGGTGACCAGATTGCCACAGTGCTCACAGATATAAAACTTTGCCTTCATATTCAAATCCTCCATCGGAATGTTGTTGGTGTTTCCTGTGACTATATGATAACATTTCCTAGTTAGATTTTCTGTGACCGGGTCACGCAAGCAGCCATTGCATGAACCAGCTTCACTCTTGGCGTGAGCCGGATGAAAAACTAGAAGGGTCGTTTTTCTTGACTTCGACCCGGCAGAAGAGTATACTCCATGGCAGTGAAATATTCGGCTATGACGAGAAAGAGTACCCGGAAAGAATGCTGCAGAGAGCTGCCGGATGGTGCAAGGCAGTGCAGGGCGTCCGTGGGAAGATCCTCTCCGAGCTTTCCGGCTGAATGGGCGGTATCTACGCCCCAGTAAGCGGGAACGGCAGGCCCCCGTTATCACGGGCCGCGCATTGTTGGATGCGCACTGAGGGGCCGGGCTTTGCACCGGCAATAAGAGTGGTACCGCAGAGGAGTTTATACGCCTTTGTCTCTTACGAACCGTAAGGGACAAAGGCGTTTTTGTTTGCGGGAAAGCCATTTTCCGGATGTTTCATTGCCTTTGCATCCGCAAAAATAAGTGTTCTGGAAAAGGAGAGTTTATCATGAAAACACTGGAAAAAGTAAGCGACTTTGTGGGCAAGTACATGGCCGCCATCGTCATTGTGGTGGCGGCACTGGCTCTGCTGTTCCCCGGCACCTTCAGTGTGGTAAAGACCGCATGGGTCAACACCCTGCTGGGCATCGTCATGTTCGGCATGGGTCTCACCCTGAAGCCGGAGGACTTCAAGGTGGTGTTCAGCCGCCCGAAGGATGTGATCATCGGCTGCATTGCGCAGTTCACCCTGATGCCCTTCCTTGCATGGGCGCTGACGCAGCTGTTCCACCTGCCCACCGAGCTGGCTATCGGCGTCATCCTTGTGGGTACCTGCCCCGGCGGCACCTCCTCTAACGTGATGACCTATCTGTCCAAGGGCGACGTTGCACTGTCCGTCGGCATGACCGCAGTTTCCACCGTGCTGGCGCCCTTCCTCACCCCGCTGCTCACCCTGCTGTATGCCGGCCAGCGCGTGGATGTGAACCCTGTAAATATGTTCCTGTCCATTGTCAAAGTAGTACTGGTGCCCATCGCACTTGGCTTTGTGGTCAACCACTTCTTCCATGCCTTCACCCAGAACGCCGTCCGCGTGCTGCCGCTGGTCTCCACCACCGCCATCGTGCTCATCATCTGCGCTGTTGTTTCTGCAAACTCCGCCAAGATCATGACCAGCGGCCTGCTGATCCTTGCCGTAGTCATCCTGCACAACCTGCTGGGCTACCTCACCGGCTTCGGTGTGGGCAAGCTGCTGAAGCTGGATTCCACCAAGTGCCGCGCGATCTCCATCGAGGTCGGTATGCAGAACTCCGGTCTGGCCACCTCTCTGGCCGCTGCCCACTTTGCACAGTATCCGCTGGCAACCATCCCCGGCGCTGTGTTCTCGGTGTGGCATAACATTTCCGGCGCCGTCCTCGCCAACTTCTTTGCCCGCACCGCCGAGAAGAAGGACTGATCTTATACCATAATAAAAATGGCTGCTACACAGGGTTTCTTCCCGGTGCAGCAGCCATTTCTTTGTTTATTGAACGTGATCTGCGCGGTTTCCCCGTCTTTGCCTGTTTCCCGGGCTGTTGCGCAAACGCAAACATCCCGGGAGCAAAAAGGCACCTGAACCCCAGACCCCCTGCGTGTGATACATGATGACTTTTCGATTTTTAGAACGATGATTCGTTAAATAAACTCGATTTGCTACAGATCTGCTACAAACGCAACTTTTGAGGCGGTAATAATCTCTCCCGCTTCTCAATATATATTTCCAAATAATGTCTCCCAACAATTCAAATCGCACTTATTCGCAGACGCCAGAACATCTATATGGCCCTGTCTATCTCGACAAAACTCACTTTACAAGTTTGTAATTAAACACTTATTGACCTCCTGCCGACAAACGTGTATTATATTACTATATTAGAATTCGCTTTCGAAACACAGTTTGTCGATTATGCTGAGGTGCGTCTTATGGATACTCAAGAATACTCTGTAGCAACTGTACTCTCATCATTTAGCCATTGCGAACTACCAAACCTAACAGATTACTCAGTTCTTAACAAAGTAGACTCTGAAGAATTTTTCTTTGACCCCCCTCTAAAACTCCATGAACATTTGCAAAGCGGTCCCTTCATTCTAATTTCTTCACCCGGTGCAGTTGGCAAAACAACACTCGCAAAGCACATTGCCTACAAATACCATGGGTTATACTGGAATACTGCCGCCAAACGCGTCAGTGGAACGGCCTTTGCTGGTGAAGTTGCTCACGCAGTAGGCATTGGAAAAGGTCAACAACAGGATTTATTTTATGAGAATCTCAAATCCGGAAAGAGCTTTGTTGTTCTCGACGCTTTTGATGAGGCTGCTTTAATTTCTCAACATGAAGGAATCGAAAGTTTTCTCGAAGAGATTGGTAGCATTTTAAGAGATAGTTCGGGCCCATCGATCATTTTGACAGCTCGAACTGAAATGGCCGAATTTTTACTAAAGACCTGTCAAAAATACGGTTTTGGTATTACGCATTACAGCATTGAATATTTTCACGAAGCATCCGCTTCCGAATTCATATACCAGTATCTCTCTTACCAAAAACGCAATATTACTGCTGCCCAAAAGACTGAAATTCAAAAATATATTGATCACATAGCTTCCATAATTGGAAATAATCAGCCTCGTACATTTATTGGTTATGCCCAAGTGTTGCGAATCTTAGCACGACAAGTCGAAGATGTCCTCAATTCTAGTGACGACCTCGATTCTCTTCGTCTTTCAATGAAAGTGAACAGTTCGAGTCATTTAATTTATAGCATTATTCAGGAATTACTTTTACGTGAGCAAAAGAAATTAGACTATTTAAAAGACCGCATTCTTCCTCACTATAAGGACCCCGAATCCATTCAAGTCGTCAAAAATCTTTATTCTAAAGACGAACAGCTATTGCGGCTGATGTCTTTTATCACTTTCAATGGCGCAATAAGTGTATCTGACTATGATGCCTGTTCAAAGCTTCTCCAAGAGGATCAAAAACTGTATCAAGAAGCCCTAAACAGCTGGCTACCACAACATGTTTTTCTGCAAGAACGTACTGTTATGCCCATTTTTAAAGAGTATCTTCTCGCAGAGACATTGCTCAATCCTTCTCTAGAGATTTTTTCTGATGTAAACGATAGTTCTATTCGTAGTCAAATTAAACTTCCTTCTCGAGTATTTTTGGATTGCTACCTTGCAATTAGTAAAAATACGGTTCAAGGTGATCATATTTTCTACATCGATGTTGCATATCTTTCTCAAACCACTGTCAACCAAAAAACTTTATGTGACATCGGCCCTCTAGAATCTGACGACATTGACGATGCTGATGCTGATTCGAATCTGTATTTAACCTTTACTGATTCTCTAACGCCCAATAAGCCCGCATTACAAGTTCGTATTTGTCAAGATTCTAATAAACCGATTTATCTCAACCGGCTCGAAAATATGAGTGTCAACTTTGATGGGCGATTAATTTTAAAATGCGGCCTATTTTCCGATCATGTGTCAATCCGTAATTCAACCATTGAATGTGACACGCTTGAATTGGCCGGTTCTGAAATCGTCTGCGAAACTTACAATGCAGAAGAGAACCGTATTATTATTCATTCTAATGTTACTCGTGCTCCAGGGTGCAAAATCATTGTAAGGGGAACAAAAAATGTAAAAATAGACATTCCTCCCCAAAAAGAGCTCAAGCAGTTGTTATATGAATTTTCTGCCTACTGGTACTCTTTTGATTCTATTAGCGTTTCAACTTCTGAGCATGATGCAATTGAACAATTCGTTTATGGTCTGAAAAAAGTCCTTGAACAATTCAAAGTTGATAAATATGGTGATGATCCCGCAAAATTCAAAGACAAAATTGACGCTCGTTGTCATACAGGCGTAAAATCCCGCGTGCTAAACTTCTTAAAAGATCGCAACATTGTCTATGAAGACGATTATGTTTATAAGTGTAGTTTACACCTTATGGACGAGTACGGCATTAACCGCACCGCTTATATCCAGCAAAATTGCTCTAATCTGTCCCTTGCATATAATCGATATATTGAATGGTTTGACCAGAACATAAAATAACATAAGCACACAAGAATAAGAGGCATCCGATTTTAACGTCGGATGCCTCTTGTCTTTGTGGATATGTTCCTTTGCTAGGCTGTTATAGTCTTTTTCACAATCAAAGCTGTTTCGCAATAATCGCATCAACATCTGCGACGTTCAAAGACACATCATTGCACCACATGCCAAATTCACCGGTTCCATTGACTGCTTCAATCCATGTGCTGAGTGCTTTTCTTTTCGCAATGTCTTTTTCAGTCATACGACCTTTAGTTTCCAAAACCAGTGTTTTACCATTATCGAGTTTTACAAGATAATCCGGGATGTATTTACGCACAACGCCTTCATACACATATACGATTTCAAATCCCAAGTGGTCATTTTTAGCCCATGCTTTGACATGTTCGTTCTTTTCTAGCAGATATGCTTCTGTCGCCTCCCAACCGCTATCATACACACAATGGCTGATTTGGCTATGCTGTGTAATATTGCAGGGTTTGCTGGTATACCATGTCGGCATATCTGCTGTGCTTCTGACGCGTCGATTCGCATCAAAAACCGGGACTGTCTTAGAGGTCATTTCCAGCCGAATGAAATCCCACAAGTGCTGCACAATACGGTTCATGTTCATCATGTAAATAATCCGTCTGCGTACTGGATCTGTGCCATACAGTGGAGGATCAATCTGAATTGCTCCGGATTCAATGTACTTTTGCGTCAGCTGGATGACCTGTCCCAGCAACGCAAACTTTGTGCCCTGATTCTGCCACGAGGCGTTCATCTGCTCGTATACCTGTGCGGCTGCCTCAAAAACAATGCGCTGCATCCGCAGTTCGGCGTCCAGCTTTTGCAGGTCAATTTCCGTGCATTTTGTCAAATCCGTTTTTCCATCAATAATAGGTGCAAGGTCAGCCCGTAAGCGGGTTTCAGCTGCTTGCAGCGTCAGTGTATCAATTTTATCGATATCAACTTTCAACCGCGGCTTGAAAAGCCGGTCGATACGGATAATATTAGGCCAGCTAATTTGATATTCACTGCGCTCTTTCAGAGCTTCCACCTGCGTTTTGGGCGGCGTAACCGGTGATGTGCTCTGCTCGTCCGATTCATGGGGCAGAAAAGTAAAGGGAATACCAAAAATATTAACATACTCAGGTGTGAACAGTTCTGAGCCTTCGGCCAAATCATAGCTGGTACGGCGCAGGCCACGACCAATAACCTGTTCGCAAAGCAACTGACTGGAAAAGGCCCGCAAGCCCAGAATATGCGTAACGGTCTTCGCATCCCAGCCCTCGGACAGCATACCAACCGAAATCACATTGCGAATCTGCTCACCGGTTTTTCCTTTTTGACCTACAGTATCTACCATTTCACGCAGAGCAGCAGCGGCCTCAGCTTTGCTACCGGTTGCAGATTCTGCCTCGTCCAGTGTTTTGGAATCAATGCGCAGGGTCAAATCCGGGTTGCAAAGTTCCGGTACAGGAATCCGCTGGTGGTCAAAGGCATACTTGATACGTGCTGCGGTTTCAGTTCGGTTGGCAACCGTAATCATTACTGGCGGAACAGGGCAGCCTGCGTCGTTCCATGCTTCATACAATGCTTGCCAATCCTTGCCAAGCAAATAATAGGCTTGCGTTATCAAGTCAGGCAACGGTTCTTCTTCTTTTGCTGCCCGGTTAATATCGTCTTTCACAGTTTCATCCGCATAGATATGATACAGCTTAGACTTAAAATCACTCGTATTGGGCATGCTGTCATCGCGGACTACCACACGCGGTGTCTTTACCAGACCAGCTTCAATCCCATCGTTCAGACCAAAATCGCTGACGATCCAGCTAAACAGGGCCTCTTCATCGTTCTTTTTGCCCGATGGCGCAAATGGAGTAGCTGAGAAATCATAGCAGCACAAGATATTTCTTACCCTGTTAATGCGATCAAGGCCACTAACCCAGATGGTCGCCTGTTTTTCAGCCTCTTTCTCCTCTTTTGTCTTGCCTTTGTTCTCCGGATTTTTACGCCACGCATGGTGTGCCTCATCGTTGATCACAACAATATTCTGCGCATTGGCCATCTCGCCCAGTACTTCACGTACATAGGCTTCATCACTTTTTGCACCGCGCTTGTCAACACTTTTTCGCTTTGCAATGGCTTCATCTGTCTCCCATGCGAGGGCCTGCCAGTTGGTAATCATAACCTTGCCTTGACGCAGTTTATCCATCAAACCAATCGGCACAACACCAAATTGTGCATAGTAGTTATCCGCACCACCTGTTTGCAAAACCTGCAAGCGACTGCGGACGGTCAAACCGGGTGCAACAATAAAAATGTACTTGGAAAATCGCCTATCCTGCGGATAAGTTGCCTTGTTGCAAACCATCCATGCAATCAGCATAGCCATAACGGTAGTTTTGCCACCACCTGTACACAGTTTAGTGCAGATGCGGCGGAATGCACCACCATCACTGGGGATATCAATACCAACCTTTTCTGCATCAGGTGCTTCTACCAGCCAAATCAGCGTTTCCATTGCGTCCAACTGACAGAAGAAGAACTGGTACTGGCGGGCATCTTTGTCATTCCAATGTTCAAGCAGCTTTTTGGTCACACCGGTAACACCGGGGTAGCCATTTTCCCGCCACGCCTTTACACGAGGACGAATCTTGTTTACAAGGTCCAGTTCAATAAATTTGCCAATATCATTGTACTGGTTCGTGCCCTGGCCAGCGATAAAATATCCTGCGGGTCTGCGACCTGGCTCCTGCACAAAGGTCTGGCCGTTCATATCGTATTTCCAGTGATGTTCCGGTTCACGATAGGCCGAGTTGATAATAAGTTTATCGATTCCGGCCATTATTCATCACCAATCCTTATCACTTTCAGGCTTTCGATACCACGGTCATCAACGATTTTAACTGCAATAGCTGTGTTGGGCTGGGCTGTAAACCAGAGTGATTCATTCCCAGCATATTTGTCAATCAAATCCATATTGATCTCGGTTTTCAACGTCTTCGCCAGTTTATTCCAGCCGTCCTTTTTGCCACCCATCGGGAAGAAAATCATATCCGGCTCAATGCACATGTTATCGTAGTCCGTATCGAGCATCCACATAGCAATGCGGCTGGTGCTGCCAGATTCAATGGTGCCTTTCTTGACATCATAATAATCAAAACCATTAACCTTAACCTTATACTTATCCTTCGTGCGCTTATCGTGGATCAGCTCCACATCAGGCTGGCCCACCAACCAGAAAGATTGGTCAGAAGAACGCTTCTTTTTCAGGTCTTCGGTCATCAGGTCAGTGTTCATCTGAGCTTTCAGCAAAGTCAGACCGGGCCAGTTCTGCATGTCGATTTCCTTTGCCGCTTCCGGATCAAATTGAAAAGCAGCAAAGATAACCAATTGTGGCGTAGGGCGCTGCACTTCCACTTCATCCAATGCCATTTTCACCATACGAACATCCAGCGGCTTTGTTTCACCCGCAAAGCAGATAACCGCACGACGCGGGGTTTCCTCCTTGGTTTCGGCTTCAGCTTGCAAGTAGTGTGTGCCAGACAGTGGCTCCACACGGCTGAACATCAGGCGAGCACCGCCACGACCTTGAATACCAGTCGCCAGCAACTGGTCACGCCAGTCGGCCTGCTTTGCGCTGATGTCATCATCATTCTGCACGACATCATCCAGAGGCTTCACGACAGGCGCAGGCAATGCTTCCACTGTAAAGGGGCCAGTGACACGCATTTTTGTCTTATCGATTTCCGGCTGGTCATACAAGATTTCCTGTGCCGGTGGTTCATTGTTGGCAATGGATTTCAGTGTGATATGAGGAACGGTCTTATATACAAAACCACTTCCAACGCCCTGTTTCTCGTGCGCCAGTTTGTAATAATCGAACGTTGCCGTCATAAGACGTTGCTTGGCCAGCGTAATGGCAACACGGGATGTATCGCAGGTAATCCAGCGACGGCCCCACTGTTCTGCAACATACGCAGTCGTACCACTGCCACAAGTAATATCCAGCACAAGGTCGCCGGGATCTGTGGTCATTAGCATACACCGTTGGATTGGTTTTAACGCTGTTTCGACCACATAGTGCATATTATTAGGAGCAGAGGTATCTTCCCAATTAGCCGTGATTGCTGTAATAGGATAATCTGACAACTTCAAGAGATAATTTAACTTATCTCCTCCCTCAAAAGTAACTAATCGATTTGCATTTTTTAGTCGTTCCATACCAGCTTCATCTGTTTTCCAGCTTTTTCCACTAGCGGGACGTAATTTTTTTCCATTAAGCTCAATTTCATAGTCCCTATCGACAGAATATCCAATTGGGGACATGTTTACCAGTCTGCAAGGATCGAAATCTTCAGATACAAGTGCATAATTATTTACTTCTTCGGTCGTAAGCTTTCTTCTTGTACCATTTTTGAATTCTCCAACATTCCAATGAGGATCACCTTCGGTATTCATCTTTTTATACAAATTATGATATTTTAACTTTTCTTTATCTTTTGCATAGAAGATTATATAATCACCCATTTGCTCAAGATATTTTGCCCCCAATGGCATAGTTTTCTTTCTAAAGTTTATTTGTGCAACAAAATTCTGTGCACCATAAATTTCATCACAAATGTTTCGTATCAAATGTACATTTTCATCACTAATCTGTACAAACACACTACCCGTGTCGGCCAGCAATTCCCGCGCCAACAGTAGGCGATCCCGCAGATAACTTAGATAAGAATGGATGCCGAGTTCCCATGTATCACGGAACGCCTTAATCATTTCCGGCTCTTGGCTTAAATCCTCGTCCTTCTTATCTTTCACATCGCGTTTATCAACAAAAGGCTGGAAGTTTGACCCATACTTGATACCGTAGGGAGGGTCCATATAGACCATCTGCACCTGTCCAGCCATACCCTCCTTTTCTAGCAGGGAGTTCATGATGACAAGACTATCACCTGCAATCATGCGGTTCGTCCAGTCTACACCATGCTGATAAAATTCGATGCTTTCACGGCGGCGGCGCATACGTTCTGCCGGTGTTTCGGCTTCGAACATACTCGTCTGGCCTTCCAACTGACCTTCCAATGCCTTGCTGTATTCCTTCGTCACACGGGCGATGATATTCAGCGGCTTAATGGATTCGTGGATATGAATCGAAGATGTTGGCACATCAAAGCTCATACCCTCGGCCTTGCCAGCCCATTGCAAGGTAGGGTCAAGATGCGGATCATACTGATACGTTTTCATCTTTTCTTCGCTGCGGTCATGCTGTGCCATTCCAACAAGCGGATTATTGGTGCGCTTTTTGTCATCGTGAATGTAGGTCTCGATATCGCGCATCTTATCTGCATCTGTAACAGCTGCTTTTCTGGGCATTTTATAGTTCCCCCTTTATTTTTCAGGCATATGCGTTATTTGGCTTGGCATTGGCCCAAACAATTTTTCAAAAAAGATATTATTGCGTCTTTTCGCATCACCGAGAAGCTTTTCATAGGATATCACTTCCGTGTAAGCATGTCTCGTTTGATTATAGCCAGAGTAGCCAAGATTATCCGGCATAGGCAATAAAGAGCTATTGGTACAATGGGTGCGCATTTTATCTGTCAGATCACAAATAACATAACAGCGAAAAATCGTTCCATCCGTAACATTGAAAGATTGCCCGTTCTGCTTCTTTTTCTGGCCTCTTCTGATTTTGTCAACATATTCACCAACCTGATTGATCGGATTTTTCTGGTCATTATCAGGCTTTTTGAATTCTATGATCGTGACTGAATTAAATGGTTCATCGCTATCCGAATATGCAAAAGCATTATTGAACACAGCAATATCTGGCTCTTTGCAGCTATCACTGGAAATAACCGGCATTGATTTCAGCGTCTTATCCGACGCCAAAAATTTGTGATACGCCAGCCGTTCATCAATAACCCACAGATTCATTTCTTCAAATTGAACGTCATCCGATGTATGCTGCATCGGACATATCAGCGAATGGATCACTTCTTCCTTTTTGAAAAGACCGTTTTGCTGCACAGTCAAGGCATCTTCCAGTAGTTTCAGCAATGTCTTTCTGCGCGTCACATACTCAGCCAGACTCGTCTTACTAAGTTCTGTGACCGATTCCCAATAGGTTTCAAAAACCTCCTTGTACGACACGCTTTCCTTTTGGGTTGCTTCTTTTGCCGCCTCTTCTAGTTTAATACTCTGTTTTTTGATTTCTCTTTCCCATTTTTGAACCTGTTTGTGTAGTTCCAATTCCAAAGCATCAGGCTTCAACCCCGCCGGAATTTCATCATACACGCTGGGACGTTTATGAAGCATATAGCGATATGTCGGACGTTCTTCTGCGACAAAACGATCTATTTCCTGTCGTTTTTTTGCATTGATATCTTCCAGATAATCCTTCAGATAGACCTTTACATATTCTATTGACGCAGAGAGAATGTCTTCTTCACTTGTTCCTTGAAGCGCCGTCTGACCATAGCGCTCGTCAAAATTAAAGTCCGTTCTGGTTGTATTTACAATGGAGTCCAGATAGGGGCTTGTAATATAGCCGACATAATAAAACGGCGAGTCTCCATCGGACGGAGAAATTTTCTTTTGCAAATTAGGGATATACTTTTTCAAATCCACAGAACAAACTTCTTGCATGTTTGCGGCCAGATGAAGTTCATGATTTACAACACCGACCGGAAAGTGCAAATGATAAATTCTGAATCTCTCATTGTGTAAAGAAAACTCGTCTTGACAAATCGAGTCTTTAATTTTGTTATCATAATATTCATTCAAATTTATTGTCTGATGAGCGTCTCTCAGCACAATCTCCGGACAATTTCCCGTTATAAAGAACAGCAGGCAGTGCTCAATTATTTTCCTCGCCACTACATCAAGTTCCAAAGGGGCAGCGTTGCGATAACGCTGCATAAAATTTTTCAGAGTCACTTGTGTACAATTTTCCTGTAACTCTGCTTTTTTCAAATTATCCTCTGGTTGTACTCCATCCCTTGTAAATGCAAACTCACGGATATATTGTTTTGTGTTTTCCTTAAATGTGCTCTTGATCTCTACCGAGTCAAACGCTTTTAACCAGAGGAATCTTCCGATTCCCTTGCATCCTTTTGTAAATTTATGGGTTGAATACGCAGTTTGAAAAGACTCATAATTTTGAGTGTTAAATCCAACTCCGTTATCTGTGATTGTGAAAGACTCAAATTTTTCTAAAGTCTCTTCCTTTTTCTTCGGGTCTTCATCAAATCGAATTTCACTTGTTTCTTCTCTATGAGCATAAATCTCAATTTTACCACAAGTCTTATTCTCCGAGTCTTCAATCGCCTGAATAGAATTAACCACTGCCTCAAACAACGGCCACAAGGCTTTTGCTTCCGCCAAATGGATGTTATTCAGTTGGCCCTTGATATTTAGCAAGAACTCCATATCGCTGCCACCTTTACAATTTTTTCAGGATTTGTATTCTTTGTTCGAGCATATCTTTCCACTGCTTGTGCTCTGCTAATTTGACTTTTTCTACACTATGCAGTTGATTCAACCCCGTATTACTCACAGCCTCCATCGCCGCTTCTCTCTGGCTCAAATGCCGCTTTCCAACGGTTAAGCAGTTTGCTCCGTCCAGCGCGTCATACTGTTGGAATGCTCGGTTGAAGTCCATCAAGTCATGCAGACGGATAGGTCGATTCATCTCATTGTCCACCAACAGACCCCAGTTTTCCCAATGGCGGTCGGTGTTGCCCACCAGATAATCCAGAATGTTCATCATATAGTATCCGTGGGCATCCAGTTCCAGAATTTTATCCAGTGTATTCCAATCATGGTTTGTGCAGTAGACATCATAGGCTGCATACGTCACAAGGCTATATCGCTGCGAGGTCATGATTTTACTGATGGAAACCGGCTCGTTCTCAAACATTCCCTGCTCATACAGAACCTGATGACAGTCAAAGCATCGGCAGATTTTACTTGCCAGCACTTCACGCTCGACTGCATCCTGTCCGCCATCTTTATAAAGATAGAAGCCATCATCCTTGCGCACCCACGCTTTAGGATAGCATCCGCCAGTGGACAAATCATTTGCCAAAAGATGGGCATTTGTCACAGTCATCTGATGCCCACGCAGTGCAATATCCACAAGAGCATTGCTTAAAGAGTGTGTGTAGAGATTGATGTCCTCAAATCGGATATTCTCTATTTCCCCTTTTACCCAGAACACATCCAGCAGGGACAGGCAATGGTACGAAAGTGCAATCTGTGCGCGCTCCCGATCCGTAACATTCTGAGATGCGCCGATACTATTCAGAATCTCTTTTGCGTAGGTACGATCCAGCGTTAGCATACGGGATGCACACCAATAATAAAAATTGGTTACATTATTGATTCGATCATCAAAATCATCCGATTCTTCCAGCACCAAATCGTATGGCATAAAATCTTCAAGGTAAATCTTGCATTCACCAGTCGTGCTTACCTGTGCCACGCACTTTTCCGTGTGCATGATATGATAGACTGTTGCTTCGCCCATTGCTTTCACCACCTTATTTGACTAGCACACGCTTCCTTTTTACTATTGTACCGTCTTTCTACTTGCAAAACAAGCCTGTTCTGCACACTGCAATCCAAAAAATCTCACCCAGATAATATAACCATGATACGAAACCTCTGAGCCGAAAGACTCAGGGGCTATTTTTATGTCTGGAGGTGATTTTTCGTGTTGTTCCGTATCATCGTTGTTATCATCACTATTACGTTTTCATTCTAAGCTGCATCTGCACAGAAAGGAGAAGCCCCTATGTACTTTTTACCTGAGCTCATTCAGAAACTTGGCACGGTTCTTGTTGAAGTCCTCGTGCTGATCGCTGAAGAAGTCGAAAAGAAAAACTAACGAAAGAAAATCAAAAAGGAGATTTTACTATGCCCGCAAATGTTGAAACGATGTTCTCTGTCCGTGAGACCCCTTGGCACGGCCTTGGCCGTATCATTATGGATGCCCCTGCAAGCCGTGAAGCCTTGGAACTGGCCGGTCTGGATTGGCAGGTGGAAAGCCGCAATATCTATTCCGGCACGGGTGCTATGATTCCCGGCTATCGGGCTAACGTCCGCAGCACCGATGATGCTGTTCTGGGCGTGGTGTCTGACCGCTACCGCATTGTGCAGAACGA
>ERZ856578.5777-NODE-5777-length-14655-cov-4.300110_pt1 | contig 14655 bp, 9 predicted proteins | sample MGYA00514384_ERZ856578 | MGnify/ENA primary metagenome ERZ856578 (study PRJEB29103, sample SAMN06111958) | human gut metagenome | biome: human gut; feature: ankylosing spondylitis patient; material: healthy_person | host: Homo sapiens | place: China:Hangzhou...
GACCACCGCCGGAAGCCCCTCCGGTATCGCCGCGACGGCGAGACTTACGGAGAGCATGAATGCGCTGAGCACGCCCATGCCGCGCAGTATGCTCAGCATGAATATCAGCGCGCAGACCGAGAGCGCGCCTATGCCGAGCGCCTTGCCTATCTTTGCGAGCTTTATTTGAAGCGGCGTTGTCGGTTCATCCTCGGTGTTGAGAAGATGCGCTATTTTTCCTACCGCCGTGTCCATGCCCGTCTCGGTCACTACGGCTCGGGCGTGACCCGCGGTTATGACGGTAGACGAGAATATCATATTTTTTATTTCCGCCTGCTCGCTGCCCTTTTTGACTGCCGCCCTCGCGTCCTTTTCGCACGGCACGGACTCTCCCGTCAGTGCGCTCTCCTGCGCAAAGAGGGAGTGTGAGGTTATCAGCCGCGCGTCCGCGGGTACCAAATCACCCGCCCGCACTTCTATAATGTCCCCGCGAACGAGCTTCGACGCGGGAATTATTGTCTCCTTGCCGTCTCTTATGACCGTGGCGGTCGGCGCGGACATATTTTTGAGCGCCTCAAGCGAATGCTCCGCACGCCTCTGCTGGATAACTCCGACGGCGGCATTTAATATAACTATTATCAGTATCATTATCGGGTCGGCGAAGTCGCCGCGCTCCTCCAAAAAGGAGGTTGCAAACGACACGCCGCTCGCTATGAGCAGAACTATTACCGTGAAGTCCTTGAACTGCTCGAAAAACTCCGCTGCAAGGCTCTTCTTCTTTTTGCCGCGCAGCAGGTTTTCGCCGTCCCTGCCGAGCCTCTTCTCCGCCTCGCGGGAGCTCAAGCCCCTGTCCGTCTCGCTGCCGAGCTTTTCAACCGCTTCTGCGGCGCTCATAGAATACAGGTCCATATTTTCGCCCCTTTTTATTGAGTCCGTGCAATATATATTCAATTTGTCGCCCAAAGTTTACCAAAGTTATTGAACCGTTCATATTTAAATGATAAAATAAGCTATAAGTATGTCCTTTTTTTTTTGACGGACGGAGGTATCCCTGCCAGTGACTAAGATAGTTAAATTCTTAAAACCGTATATGGGAGCTACTGTGGCGGCGCTGTTTTTCTCGCTGTTTAATAACCTCATGCAGCTCATTTTGCCCGCGATGATGGCTATGATGATAAACACCGGCATCGACGACGGGCGCATAGGCCTCGTTCGGCTTTTGGGCGGCGCCATGGCCGCGCTCTCCGCCATAGCGATAGGAGCGGCTGTTGCGGGCAGCTACTATTCGTCGAAGGTCTCCGCCTGCTTCGGGCTCTCGCTTCGCCGCGCGATATTCGTCAAGGTCGAGTCGCTGAGCCAGTGCGATATCGACAAGATAGGAACGCCCTCGCTGATAACCCGAACGACGAACGATATCCGCCAGATACAGGACATGGTGCTGATGATGATACGCATTATTATCAGCGCGCCTATAGTCATGGTCGGCGGCGCTGTTATGGCGTTCACGCTGAACAAGCGCCTCTCGACAGTCATGTTCATAGCCATTCCGATAATTCTTGTCATAGCGCTCTTTGTCGCAAAGCAGGTCATGCCCATGTTCGACAAGGCGCAGAAAAAGACCGACCGCCTGAACCTTATCCTGCGCGAAAAGCTCAGCGGTATCCGCGTCATCCGCGCCTTCAATCGCTCCGAGTATGAGGACGGGCGATTCCGCAAGGCGAACTACGATTTGACGGGGCTCATGCTCAAGATAAACCGCATCTTCGCGTTTCTTATCCCGCTCGCAACGCTTCTCTGCTACGCCTTGGTTGCGATTCTGCTGAAGATGGCCGCCGACCAGATAGACGCGCTCGACGCCGTTGCGGACAGCGTGCAGATATCCAACACCGTCGGCGATCTCCAGGCGTTCATGGTCTATATGATAATGATAATCTACGCGGTCTCCATGGCGGCGTCGCTGTTTGTCATGCTTCCGAAGGCCGAGATATCGGCAAAGAGAATCAACGAGGTGCTCGACTTGGTTCCGATGATAAAGGAGACGCAGCACCCGATAATCCCCGACCTCGAGCGCCGCAGCGAGCTTGAATTTGACTGCGTGAGCTTCAGCTATCCGGGCGCGGATTCGCCGATACTCTCGCGCATCTCGTTTAAGACCATGCCGGGCGAGACTACTGCCGTTATCGGCTCGACGGGCTCGGGAAAATCGACGCTCGTCAACCTGATACCCCGATTCTACGATGTCTCGGGCGGCAGAATCTTGATTGACGGCGTGGAGATAAAGAATATGTCCATGCAGACGCTCCACGAAAAGATAGGCTTCATCCCGCAGAGCGCGTTTTTGTTCAGCGGCACCGTTGCCGACAATCTGCGCATGGGCAAGCCCGACGCCACGGAGGAGGAGATGTGGGAGGCGCTCGAGACCGCCCAGGCCGCCGACTTCGTCAGAGCCATGCCGGACGGACTCGACAGCGAGCTTTCGCAAAACGGCAAAAACCTCTCGGGCGGTCAGCGTCAGCGGCTTGCGATAGCGCGAGTGCTGATAAGAAAGGCCGAAATATATGTTTTTGACGACAGCTTTTCGGCTCTCGACTTCTCTACCGACGCGAAGCTCCGCAGGGCTCTGCGCGAGCGGATGCCGGATATAACGAAGATAATCGTAGCCCAGAGAGTCGGAACGATAATCGACGCGAGCCGCATAATCGTGCTCGATGAGGGCAAGGTTGCGGGCATAGGCACTCACCGCGAGCTGCTCGAAACCTGCACGGTCTACCGCGAAATAGCACAATCTCAGCTTTCAAAGGAGGAACTCGCATGAGCAGAAAATCACCTCTGAAAAGAAAGCGCACGTCATCGGCGAGAAGAAAATATAAAGAATATTCCGGCGAAAACCGCCGTCCCGGCGAGAAGCCGAAGAATTTCAAGGGGGCCGTCTCGCGCTTTACGCCGCTGCTCAAGCCCTTTGTCCCCGGCCTGACAGTCGTGCTCATAGCGGGCGTTATCGGCACGGTGCTGACCGTCACGGGGCCGCTGTTCCTCGGCGACATAGTTGACGCGATAAAGGAGCAGGCGGATATCAAGCTTTCGGGCGGCAGCCTCGATTTTTCGAAGATACAGAAAATCCTTCTGACCATTCTCGGCATCTACGGCCTGAGCGCGCTGCTGAGCTATATTCAGCACTATGTCATGGCGGGCATAACTCAGTCCGTCGTGCGCGATTTGCGCGACAGGGTCAACGATAAGCTCACCCATCTGCCGCTGAGCTATATCGACTCGCACTCAAAGGGCGATATCCTCAGCAAGATGATGAACGATATCGACAATATCAGCAACACCCTGCAAAACAACCTCATTCAGATAATAACCTCCGCGGTAAGCTTTCTCGGAATGCTCGCGCTGATGTTCTATGTCAGCTGGCAGCTGACCCTCATCACGCTCTCCGTTTTACCGCCGAGCCTGCTTGTAATTTCGCTCATCTCGAAGCGCTCAAAGCGCTATTTCCGCCGCCAGTGGGACGAGACGGGCAACATAAACGGACACATCGAGGAGATGTACACCGGACATACGCTCATAAAGGTCTTTGACCACGAAAAGCAGGCGATAGACGAGTTCGACGATATCAACGTCAGCCTCGCAAAGGCAGGCTACAAGGCGCAGTTCATCTCCGGTATAATCGGTCCGATAATGAACTTTGTCAGCAACATAGCCTATGTGCTCATCTGCGTCATAGGCAGCGTCTATGTCCTGAAGGGCACGTTCACGCTCGGCGACATAACGACCTTCTTCACCTATTCAAAGCTCTTCATGCAGCCGCTTGTCAGCATAGGCAATATTGCAAACAACCTTCAGTCCTCCCTCGCGAGTGCGGAGCGCGTATTCAAGCTGCTCGACGAGCCCGATGAGTGCGCGGACTGCTACGATACGCGCATTGAAGAGCCCCGCGGCGAGGTCGAGTTCAGGGATGTCTGCTTCAGCTATTCCCCCGACGCGCCGCTTATCGAAAATATGAATCTTAAAGTCGAGCCGGGTCAGCTCGTTGCGATAGTGGGGCCGACGGGAGCGGGCAAGACCACATTTGTCAACCTGCTCATGCGCTTCTATGACGTAAACCGAGGCGAAATTCTTCTCGACGGGCACGATATCCGCTCTATCCCGCGCGAAAATCTGCGCAGCGTATTCGGCATGGTGCTCCAGGACACATGGCTGTTTGAGGGCACGATAATGGAGAATATCGCCTACGGACGTAAGGGCTGCTCACGCGAGGAGGTCATCGGCGCGGCGAAGGCCGCAAGGGTTCACCACTTCATAAGCACTCTGCCCGACGGGTATGAGACCATGCTCGAGGAGAACGGCGAAAATATCTCGCAGGGTCAGCGTCAGCTTCTGACTATAGCCCGCGCGATTCTCGCAAATCCGTCCGTGCTCATACTCGACGAGGCGACGAGCTCCGTTGACACGCGCACGGAGGTGCACATCCAAAAGGCGATGAACGCACTGATGAACGGCCGAACGAGCTTCGTCATAGCCCACAGACTCTCGACCATACGCGACGCCGACGTTATCCTCGTTATGAACGACGGCACTATAGTCGAGCAGGGCACGCACGAACAGCTCCTTGCGGCAAACGGCTTCTACCGAGAGCTCTACGCCAGCCAGTTCGGAGTATAAGCTAAACTCATATAATAAAATTATCCGCCGTGTGACCGATACGGCGGATTTTTGCTTTATTTAACGGGAGAAATAACGGCGGGCAGAGACTCGCCCGTGTGCGCCGTCTGCCGCAAGCGAATATCCCTGCCCATAAAAAACGGGGCTGCCTGTAAGACAGTCCCGCTTGAATTTTTTATCAATAATCCGTAACCCTGATTGTCGAAATAATCTCCGCGCCGAGCAGGGTTTCGAGCTTCGTGCGAAGCTCGCGCTCCGAGGCTGCGGGAGTTACAAAGGCGAACTCGTCCTCCGGCGCACCGGCGCGCTTTAAGAGCTTTATTTCGCCGAAGGTTTTCTCCGCCGAGGAGATGACCTGCTGCTTTTGCTGAGCGCGTCCTCTGACGTAGAGCGCAGTGGGCATATCGAGGTAGTCGGCTACATAGCCCTCCTCGCTGTCCGCCCAGCCGAAGAATTTCTGCTTGTTCTCATGGCGTGCGCAGTCAATGACATCGCCGACGACCGCGCTCGCGGTGGGCAGCTTGCCCGCGCCTCTGCCGTAGAATACGACGTCGCCTATCGCGTCGCCGCGCACGAGAATAGCGTTGAAAACATCGTCGACGCTTGCGAGCTGGCTGTGATGATTGACAAATGCGGGGCTGACTATCGCATAGATGTGCTTGCCGTCCTCGCTCTTGCGCGCCCTGCCGAGCAGTTTTATGACTCCGCCCCAATCTTTGGCGTAGTCAACGTCCTCAAGGGTTATCTCGGTTATGCCCTCGGTATGCACCTGCTCGGGATAGACGTGCTTGCCGAAGCAGAGCGAGGCGAGTATGCAGACCTTGCGGCACGCGTCGAAGCCGAGAATATCGGCGGAGGGGTCGCGCTCGGCGTAGCCGTTATCCTGCGCGAGCTTGAGCGCGTCCTCAAACGCCATATTGTCGTTTATCATTTTGGTGAGAATGAAGTTCGTCGTGCCGTTTAATATGCCGGCGAATTCGTCTATCTCATTTGCGGCGAGGCACTGGCTTATCGGTCTGATTATCGGAATACCGCCGCCGACCGACGCCTCAAACAGGAAGTTCACGTTGTGCTGCGCGGCATATTTCAGCAGCTCGCAGCCCTTGGCGGCGACAAGCTCTTTATTCGAGGTGACGACGCTCTTGCCCGCCTTGAGGCAGGCGGAGACAAACTCGTATGCCGGATGAAGGCCGCCCATTGTCTCGACGACGACCTTAACCTCGGGGTCATTGAGGATGATGTTGAAATCTTTTATAAAGAGCTTCTCGTTGGGGTCCCCGGGGAAGTCCTTGAGGTCGAGGATGTATTTTATCTCGAGCTCGGACTGAGTGCTCTTTCTTACTATACTGTCGTGATTTTTGTTGATGACCTCGGCAACGCCGCTTCCGACAACGCCGTAGCCCATTATAGCTATATACATGGCAACTTTCTCCCCACTGTTATTTTTTTACTATTTTATCACAAAGGCGGGCGGCGATAAAGTCTCAAAAGAAAACTTTTTTACTTTTTTGTGAAGTATTTTTCAAACTCATTGAGTTTTAAGGCAAAATAGTATAATATATATGATGTATTATGCCGCCTTGAAACCGTAAACAGAAATAAAGACCGTTGAAAGAAGAGGTGCAGAAAATGTCTCCGGAAACTGTTGAAAGAAGAAGAGCCGTGCTGATAAACGTCGCGTATATCGCGCTCGTGCTCGGTGCGTTTTATCTGTTTATGAAATATGCGTTCTGGACTGTCGCGCCGTTCATATTCGCTTTTGTCCTCGCAGTCGCGCTGCAGCGCCCGACAAACTTCCTCTCGAAAAAGACGCATATCAAAAAAGGAATAGTCTCCGTTATTGCGGTTCTGCTGATAATCGCGCTGCTGGCAACCTTGATCGCCCTGACGGGTGCAAGGGTCGTGGCAGAGGCAAAGGGCCTCGCTTCGACTCTCGGCGAATGGCTCAAGAAGCTTCCGGACTACGTAAAGGGCTGGGAGGAGTCACTCTACCGCCTCGCCGAGCGCCTGCCCGGAGGACTCAAGAGCTCCGCGGAGGAAGCGATAAAATCGCTGTCCGACAAGCTCCTGCTCTCATCGGAGGAGCGGGCGGCTCTGCGCACGCAGAACGGCGAGAGCAGCGCGGGTATAAATCTCCTGTCACTTCTCAAGCCCTCGCTCAGCGGCGTTTGGTCAACCGCAAAGCAGATACCGAGCATCTTGGTCGGTATGCTCCTGTTTATTATCGCGGCCTGCTTTATGACCGCCGGATATGACGGCATAGTCGGCTTTATCAAGAATCAGCTGACCCCGCAGAAGCGCAGAACGCTCTCAAAGACAAAGAAGATAGTGGTCTCCTCCATGGGCAAGCTCGTCAAGTCCTATGCGCTTATAATGCTCGTCACCTTTTTCGAAATGCTGATAGGTCTGGGCGTGCTCAAAATTATAGGCGTCTACAAGAGCGGATATATATTTATTATCGCAATAATCACCGCAATAGTCGATATTCTGCCCGTGCTCGGCACGGGAACGGTCGTTATCCCGTGGGCGGTGTTCTCGCTGATAAATAAGAGCTACGGTCTCGGTATCGGACTGCTCGTCATATATGCCTGCATAACCGTCATACGTCAGATAATCGAGCCGAAGATAGTCGCAAACAACCTCGGCATCCCGGCGATAGTCAGCATAATGGGTATGTATATCGGCGTTCAGCTGTTCGGCTTTATCGGAATATTTATTATGCCTATAATGATAACCGTGCTCAAGGTTCTCAACGACGACGGAGTTATACACATCTGGCGCAGCTCGAAAAAGGCGGCGGCGCAGGACGCTCCGGCTCCGACGGCGGACGGCTCCGAGGGCGAAAAAGAGCCCGAAGAAGAGTCAAAAGAAGAGAGCGAACCCGAGAAGTAAATTGTTGACATTTGGTCTGCTTGTGTTATAATTGAACTGTAGTACAAAATTGTTCACCGGCACAATTTAAATCTTTTTCCCGAAAGGACGGTTTTCATGGATATTTTACAGGCAAAAAAAGAAGTTATCGCAGCGGGTCTGCGCCTTGTCGAGACCGGTCTTATCGCAAGAACCTGGGGCAACGTCAGCTGCCGCGTTGACGAAAACAGCTTCGTCATCACCCCGAGCGGAAAGCCCTACGACGGACTGACCCCCGACGACATTGTTGAGGTAAAAATCGACACTCTGAGCTACGAGGGCAGCGTCAAGCCCTCCTCCGAAAAGGGCGTTCACGCCGAGGTCTACAAGGCTCATCCCGACGCGGGCTTCGTCATCCACACCCATCAGAAGTTTGCGTCCATAATCAGCGCAACAACGCAGGGGATCCCCTCGCTGACCGAAAAGGGACGCAAGGTTATAGGCGACAGAGTCATTCTCGGCTCTTACGGTCTGCCCGGCACGAAGAAGCTCAAAAAGGGCGTCGCCGCCGCAGTTGCCGCCGATATGGACAGCAAGGCGGTTATCATGGCGCACCACGGAGCCGTCTGCTACGGCAAGAACAGCGAGGAGGCGTTCAACGTCGCCGCCACGCTCGAGCGCGAGAGCGCGCTTTATGTTCTCGACCTTTTCGACAGAAAGTTCGGAGAAAAAATTGCCGACTTGAGCGAAATGTGTGTTTCCTGGGCACAAAAACACGGAAAAACTATTGTCAAGCATGACGAAACCTGTTATAATAACTCGTATAGAGACGCAAGCGGAAAGATAGTATTCTATGCTCCCGGCGATAAGGAGCACACCGTCACCGTAGACCCCGTGACCTCGGCGGTCAGCGGCGAGGGAGAGATTCCGACGGCAGACCTCCATCGCGCCATATATGCTTCACGCGAGGATATCAATGCTATTCTCTATTCTCAGGCTCCCGAGGTGCTCGCAGTCGCCGCCATGGGCAAGACCGTCAGGCCGCAGCTTGACGACAGCGCCCAGATAATCGGCACGAGCCTCAAATGCGCCAAGAACTCCCCCAAGAAGGTAGTCAGAGCGCTCAAGGGTCGCCACTGCGTTCTCGTCAAGGACGGCGGCGCGCTCTGCTGCGGCTCGAACGAGAGCAACGCGGGTGCGGTCGAGATGATCGCAGAAAAGAGCTGCCTTACCTACATAGGCTCCGGCCTCTTCGGTAAGTGCAAGCCGATAAATCCCATCGAGTGCCTGCTCATGAGAGTTATCTATCTCAAGAAATACTCGAAGCAGGCCGAATAAATCAGACACCTACCATCTTCTTGCCCCCGTTTTATACAAAGAAAATCCCGACCTTAACCGGTCGGGATTTTCTTTTGGTCGGTGTGCAAACTTTTTAACAGATAGCCAATACAAGTCGATTCTCAATCGTTTCTATAATGTAGGGAGGTGAAGATATGCCCAAAAACAGCATCAATTATTTAATTGTAAAAACAGCTCACGGAGATAATGCGGCTTTTGAGGAGCTTTACAAAGAGATGAGAAAGCCTGTGTATTATTACGCATTGCATTTCTGCGGAAATCCTTCGATTGCCGAAGATGTTATGCAGGATACTTTTATCACGATCTGGAGCAAAAGCAGTTCGTTTATTCCGCAGGGAGACGGTCGTTCGTGGATCTTGTCTATCGCCAAGAATAAAGCTTTAGATATCTTAAAGAAAAGTAATCGAACCTGTTCGTTAGATTATATCGGCGATGTCGGCGGAGAGGACGGCAAGTTGAACCTCTTTGAAAATAAAACAGTATTAGATGACCTGCTGCGGACATTGGATAACAAGGAACTGGACATTGTTGTTTTAAGACATATTGTCGGGCTGACCCTCACCGAAATCGCAAAAGAAAAGGACATGAAAAAGGGAACGGTTTTTTGGATGTATAACCGTGCTGTCAAAAAACTGCGTCTCGAATCGGAAAGGATGGGTCTGTTATGAAAAAAAACATATATAAGCTTTTAGACGAAGCCGCAGAACAGTATGTGCCGGATAATTTTGATTCTATTATGGATGAAATCGAAAAAATGCCGACCGCTGAAACCCCTGACGTGTATTCGTTTACAGAAAAACGCTCGGCAGCCAAGCATTGGAAATATGCTGTTGCGGCAGCTTGTCTTTGCGCCGTGATTGCCGCGGGAGCAATCATAACCGTCAAAACTCAATATCATACTTTATTCCCCGGAGGGGCGGAGGACTCCGAAAGGAATTCATATAATAGTTCAGCTTTGACAGGCGAAATCCTTTGGAATAAGGGGACAATATTAGGCGATATCCGTCTGGCGGGAGAATTTCGTGCCGTATCAGAAAAAGAGTGGAAATCTGTTTTTTCCATAAACTTTCCAACGGAAGGCAAAACCGAATATTTTTTTGTTTATAAAATTGACAAGGAGCAGGGAATAACGGACACGGTAATGCTCGGGTATGCTTCTGTGGAGGGAGACAACGGCAGCAGTTACTCTGTATATGTGTCCGAAGGAGGTTTAAAGTTATCTTCGGTTTTTGTAGACACCTCGTCGCTCAAAAAGTCAAAAATAGAGAATAAAAGTGTTTTTTTCGGAACCGAAAGCGGCAGCTGTCAATGGGCGGCGTTTGACAAGAGCGGTTACGGCATTATTGTCAAGATGTACGGGTTCACGGAGAAACAGGCAGTTGAGTTGGCGGATAAATTTATAAAGTAAGTCTAAACAGGTCGTCATTAAAGGCTGTGCTGAAAGTATATGCGAAAATGCCTCCGTAAACAGCACCGTTCTTTTAATATGCCTGTTTCCAAAAAATAACCACCGTCCGCGACGGTGGTTATTGCTTTAGCTGCCTATATGTTTTTCTACGAATCTTTCAACCGTGCTCCAATATATTTCCGGTTCAACCGAGGACGAGAGCGCGTGACCCGCTCCCTCGACGGTCAGGCTTTCCTTTTCGCACGCCGCCGCCGAGAACAGCTCGCCGAGCATTTTATAGGGCACCAGCTCATCCTCAGTGCCGTGGATGAACAGGGTGGGAATATCGCTCTTTTTGACCTGCCCGAGCGCGCTCGCCTGCTTGAAATCATAGCCGTCGCGGAGCTTCGAGAGGGCTGAGGCTGCGTTGAGCACCGGGAACCACGGGATATGCATCATTTCGGCCTCCCAGATGAACTCGTCCCACTCCGAGGTGTAGCCGCAGTCCGCGATAACGGCCTTGACGTTTTCGGGCAGCGTCTCGCCCGATGCCATGAGCACCGTCGCCGCGCCCATGGACACGCCGTGCAGGATTATCCTCGCGTCGGGGTCCCACGAGAGAATGAGCTTTATCCACTCGATAACGTCCATGCGCTCCGGCCAGCCCATGCCGATTTTAGTCCCCTCGCTTTCGCCGTGGGCGCGCGCATCTACCGCAAGAACATTGAAGCCGAGGGAGTGAAACTTATGGACAAAGCCCGCCATATGCCTGGCCTTGCTCGTATATCCGTGGCAGACGAGAACATAATCCGAGCCGGGATTTTCGAACTTTCTTCCGTGCAGCCGCAGAGAGTCGGACATAATAAATACGTCCTCGCCGTGCTCGTCGTACCATTCCCGGATTTCCGGCGTGCCCGTGAGTCCGCTGTATTTTGCGCTCGAATCCTCGCCGTCGGACTTGCTTGCCATCTTCTGAATGAGGTTGTTGAGCTTGCTCATATGTATGGGCGATTTCGTGTTTATCGAGAAATTATAGAATATCTCCGCCGAAGCCGCGGTCAGAGCGGTCAGCCCGCCGAGAGTTCCGAGGACGGCGCCCGCTGTTTTTCTGCTGTTCATAAACTTCCTCCTGCTTTTTTCAAGATTATAGCATAACCGCAAATGCCGTTCAAGCTTTTTATATAAAGACTGTGTACATAAAAAAACAAAGGTCATAATCCGCGTTTTAATCCGTGAACTATGACCTTTTTTAAAAGCTTTTTGCCGCTTATGCCATGTTCTCCAGCGCATTCATAAACTTCGGGTTGCTGGGGATGAACATATAGTTGAGGAACAGAACCTCGTCTATCGAATTGGTCTTGACGAAATCCGCGAGCTTAACGGTCAGCATACGCGGGTCGAGGACATAGACCGTCTTGTAGTTTGCACAGAGCCACGGGACAAAGGCGTTGGCGTAGCTCTCCTTTATGACAACAATGCTCCTGTCGCTCTGAGCGTCGGTCGTTATCTTGATAACGCCGTGGTCGCCGCCTATAAAGGCTAAGTATTTGTTGGAGGATGTCGTCTCGGTGTTTATAACCTGAATGCCGTAGCCGTCGCTCATGGCGGCGTCGGTATCGGAGGCTGTGGCCGTTGTGTTGACGGGCGGAAGGAAATATTCCACATAGTCCGGGTCATTTGCGAGCACGGGACTCTTTGTGTAGTTATAAAAGAGTCCGAGGAACGGCGAGAGCTTGCCGCTCTGCAGGGTGTCCTTGTCAACGGGCTTGAAGTCCGCGACATTCGCAAAGGCTCTGTAGGCGTAGTATGCGCCGCGGGTCGTCCAGTGGTGATCGCTTCTGAAATAGAGATATTCGTCCGTGTGCGCCGCAATTTCGGCGTAGACATTGACGGGCGTTATATCCTTGAGCTGCTCGTAGATATAGCACATACCCTCGTACTGCGACTTCGATACGCCGGTGTTGTATTTGCTCGGCGCATAAAATTCTATAGCGGTCGGCGCCATGAGGCAGTAGGCCTTGGTGTTCGGCATCTCCGCCTTGAGGCGGTTGAGCGCGTCGGCGTAGGACTTCATGTTTTTATATGAGTTGCCGTAGGGCTCCATTTCGCGGTTGCCGATTTCGATTATAGACGAGCCGCTGTAGGTCTTTATCTTCACATCGTCGGAGACGGAGACCGCGTTTTTCGGCTTGACGAGGCTGCCGTCCTCGTTGGTCGGAGGCTCTGTGCTTTTCTCCTCGGTCGTCTGCTCCTCGGCGGGCGCGGTCGAGTCGCTCTGCGTGTCTTTGACTGCGCATCCCGCAAATGACAACAGCATGGCCGCCGCCAAAACGGCTGCAAAAAATCTTCTCATTTTTATTGAATACCTCCCGATTGCTTCGTTGTATATATAATAGCACACTTTTTATAAAAAATGTGCGAATTTTGATTTTTAATTTCGTAGGGCGGAAAAAATCCCGGCACAGGGCCGGGAGAATTTTCGGAACATCTTAAAGCTACTCCGTCTCGGGTGTGACTATGCTCTTGTTCTTTTGATATTCGTATGTTGTTTTGCTGCCGTCCGTGCCCGTGACCGCTATCTTGGCGGTCTCATATTCGTATGAATACGAGATAACCTCGGTGCTTCCCGCCTCGCCGTCCTGGAACCGGGTCTCCTTTATTTCGACGGGATTTCCGTAGGCGTCGTTTTTGTACTCCTTTTCGGTCTCGGCGCCGAAGGAATCCCTGACTGTCAGCCTTATCAGCGCGCCGCGCTCGTCATATTCGTATTCGGTGATGATTTTAGACGTGTTGAAGGGATTTTTGACTGTATATGTCTGGCGCACTATATCGCCGTCGGAGTTATATTTATAGGTAAACGTCTCCGTAAAGCTCTCGGACGCGGCCTCTGAGGAATTTCTCTCGCTCTTGACGAGCCTTCCCTTGCCGTCGTAAGAAAAGACGGTGCTCCCGTAAAAATCACTTTTTTCTGCGAGTCTGCCGTGCTTGTCATACGAAAAATTCAGTGTTGCGGTCACTTCGCCGGAGGGCTCCGCCGAGGTGATTTTTGTTATTCTCTTCTCCGAGTCATACTCGTAGCGGTAGGTGCCTTGGGAATGCCCCGAGCGGCTGATTTCCTTCACCGTGCCGTCGCTGTTGTAGGTATAGCCGTATGACCTCTTTTCGGCGGAAAAGTTCCCCTCGGAAATCAGGACATAGGTGATATATGAAACGAGGTCGCCGCGCGAGTTATATTCCTTTGTCCAGCTCGCGGTATAAGTCGTGTCTTTCTGATAACCGCTCGATGTTTGATTCCAGTGATACCACCCGTCGAGGTCGATGCCGAGAAAATACCTGGAGTTTTTTATGTCGGCATTAACATCCGCGACCGATGCGGTGCTTTCGGGATTATCTTCGGATACTGTCTCATCGTTTTTTTCCGTTGTGTCGGTTTGGTCTTTGTCGTGTTTCTTGCAGCCGGCAAAGGCTGCAAGCGCGAGGATGGCGAGAACTGCGGCAATAAATCTTCGGATCTTCATAAAATACCTCCCTTTATTCTCGACATTCAACGCTCAGAACTCAGCCGACTCAGGCATGAGTATGCTCTCGTTCTTTTGATACTCATATATTTTTTTATCGCCGTCCGAGCGAGTAACCGATATCTTCGCCGTCTCATATTCGTATGAATAAGTGTAGGAATAAGAGCTGATAAAATCTCCGTTTGAGGTCTTCGTTTCCTTGATCTCAACGGGATTGCCGTAGGCGTCGTTCTTGTATTCTTTCTCTATCGTCGAGCCGTAGGAGTCGGTCGAGACAAGCTTTATGAGCGCACCTCTCTCATCGTATTTGTATTCGGTCACGCCCTTGAAGGAGCTGCTCGGGAACTTGTTGCTTTCGGTTTTGCGAATAACGTCGCCCCTGCCGTTATACTCATAAGCAAAGGTGTTGACAAAGCCCTCGTAGGTTGTTTGCACTCTTTTGATGAGCTTTCCGCCGTTATTATACGAAAAGACGATATCCCAATATTTGCACTTGACGTTTAAGAGCGTCCCGTTTTTGTTATACGAAAAGGTCATATCGTATGTATCCTCGTCGGCGGGCGACGCGTTTATCTTTGTTATTCTCTTGGCGGCATCGTACTCGTAGAGGTAGGTTGCGGGGAAATAGCCGGAGCAGCGGACTTCCTTCACCGTGCCGTCGCCGTTATACGAATAGGCGAACAGCCTCCGATCTTCGTGATAGTTTCCGGGTGAAATCGGCTCGTATACGACGGACGATACTATATCTCCGCGTGAGTTATATTTCTTTTCCCGAAGTGCAGTATACTTCGAACCGTCTTGAAATCCGTCGCCGACTTTGTTCCAGTGATACCACCCGTCGAGGTCGATGCCGAGAAAATACCTGGAGTTTTTTATGTCGGCATTAACATCCGCGAC
>ERZ856578.5806-NODE-5806-length-14582-cov-15.985315_pt1 | contig 14582 bp, 10 predicted proteins | sample MGYA00514384_ERZ856578 | MGnify/ENA primary metagenome ERZ856578 (study PRJEB29103, sample SAMN06111958) | human gut metagenome | biome: human gut; feature: ankylosing spondylitis patient; material: healthy_person | host: Homo sapiens | place: China:Hangzhou...
CGACGCCTTCGGTACGTTCGGCGCACTCGACGGCGGCATTACCGATTCGCAGGTCGACGCCGACCGCTACTGGAACGAGATGCGTCGCTACTACGCCTGCATCGTCGGCAAGTACGGCGCCCCGGTGCAGAAGGCCCTGCAAAAGGTCCGTACGCTGCCCGTTGCGACGATCTGCCCGACGCACGGACCCGTCTGGCAGCGCCACATCGCCGAGGTGATCGACCTCTACGACCGCATGAGCCGCTACGAGGGAGAAAAGGGGGTCGTCGTGGCCTACGCCTCGATGTACGGCAATACGGAACAGACGGCCGAACGCATCGCCCGCAGCCTTGTCGAGGAGGGGGTGGAGAAGATCGTTGTCTACAACCTCTCGGTAGCGGATCCGTCGGTTGTCCTGCGCGACGTCTTCCGCTACGACACGCTCGTTGTCGGTAGCCCGACCTACAACGGCGAGCTCTTCCCGCCCGTCGAGCAGCTGCTGCGCCGCATCGAGACCCGCTGCATCCCGCATCGCAACTTTGCCTGCTTCGGATCGTTCACCTGGGCCGGTGCCGCCGTGCGCCGCATGAAGGAGTTCAGCGAACGGATGAAGTGGGAGATGATCGGCACGCCCGTCGAGATGAAGCAGGGCTATTCGCAGGCGGTATGCGAACCGTGCCGCACCCTTGCACACGACATCGTCGCCCGGATGCGCGAAACGAAATAGCGGGCACCAGCCCGAGACGACAACCCGAAGGCCGCACGGTCTTCGGGTTGTCTCTTTTCACCCCCACCGGAGCCTGCCTTTCCCTTGGCCAACACGCATCCGGACGCCAACACCCGGCAAGCACAGACGAAGGGAAAAAGCAGCACCTGCTGCTCCAGTCGACGCGCCCGCGGCCCCCTCACCAACCCGGCTCTCCGTGCAGGGACTCCACATGCGACACTCCCCTGCCGCGCAAAGAGCACTTCACCGCCCGCGTGCAACAAGATCGGGCGCAGCGCATGAGAAGCCTCCTTGCAGCACTCCCCTGCCCCACAAAGAGCACTTCCGCGCCCGCACCCCCAAAAACGAGGCCCCGGCGTGAAAGCCTCCGGAACCGTCCGCAAAACACTCCAGCCCGACACACGCAGCCCGGTAGCACCGCATGCGAGTACCCGGCTCCGGTTTGCACAAGTGCAGTTCCGAAAATGAACTACACCCGGCGGCATCGGACGAGACGGAAGCGGAATATGCGACGTATTTTTGCACCGGAAAAAAGAAAAGATGAACAACGAAAATTCCAAAACCTTTCTTCTCGTCCTGCTGGGGCTGCTCACGGCATTCGGCCCCTTCGTCACGGACATGTATCTGCCGACGCTCCCCTCGATGACGGGCTATTTCGGCACCACGTCGTCGATGGTGCAGCTGGGCCTCACGTCGAGCATGATCGGCCTGGCCCTCGGGCAGCTCTTCTTCGGCCCGCTGAGTGACCGCTACGGACGCCGTCCGCCCCTGATTGCGGCCATGGCGCTCTTCATCGTCTCGACCATCCTCTGCATCTTCGCCTCGGACATCCGGCAGTTCATCCTGCTGCGCCTGCTACAGGGCATCGCCGGGGCCGGCGGCATCGTCATCTCGCGTTCGGTCGCCGCCGACCGTTTCACGGGCGCGGAGCTCGCCCGCATGCTGGCCGTCATCGGCGCCATCAACGGCGTGGCACCCGTCACGGCCCCGATCGTCGGCGGCGCCCTGACCGACGTCATCGGCTGGCGCGGCATCTTCTGCATCCTGCTCGCGTTGGGCTGCGTGCTGCTCATCAGCTGCCTCCGCTTCCGCGAATCGCTGCCCGCGACGCGCCGCAGCAGCGCCGGATGGGGGCAGCTGCTTCATGGATTCGGCGCCGTACTGCACAACCGCCCCTTCGTCGGCTACATCCTCCAGCTGGGTTTCGCACAGGGCATCCTCTTCGGCAACATCGCCTCGTCGCCCTTCATCGTGCAGGAGCACTACGGCTTCTCGGCCTTCGGATTCAGCCTCTGCTTCGCGGCCAATTCGCTGGCGATCATGAGCGCCGCGGCGCTTGCCGTGCGTTTCCGCCGGCAGGAGCGCGCCACGCTCCTCGGTTGCCGCGGCATGCTGCTCTTCTCGCTCGCCACGGCCGCAGCCCTCGCCTGCCACTGCGGATTCTGGCTCTACGAGGTGCTGGTCTTCGCCCTGCTCTTCTCGATGGGCATCACCTTCCCGGCCACAACCACGCTGGCCATGGACTGCACGCGCGAGCACGCCGGCACGGCCTCGGCGCTGCTGGGCGCCGTCTGCTTCGCCTTCGGCGGCCTCGTATCGCCGCTCGTCGGCATGGGCGACACGCTGCTCTCGACCGGCACGGTCTTCGTCGTCTGCGCCGTCGGATCGTGGCTTGCGTTCCGCAGCGCCCTGCACCACCGCAACCGGCTCGCAGTCGCCTGAAAGGCGCTCCTCAAGGCCGTCACGCCACCCCGTGCCTCCCGGCTCCGACCTACAGGCGCCCCGCCGAGCCCCCCGCCAATGCAGCCGCGGCTCCGAGCCCGTCCCGACACCACAAGACAAAAAAAGTCCCGAACCTTCGAGGTTCGGGATTTTTTCATGCACGGCAGGTCCGCCTCATACGCGGCACCCCTGCCGCCGGACGACGGAGTGTCAGATGCGCACCTTGACGATGATCTTGCGCACGGTGCCCTCGCCTACCATCGGCGCGTGACCGTCCTCGGGGAAGAGGATCGTGAACTGGCCCGGACGCAGCGTATAGTAGGTCTGCGGTTCGTCGTCGAAGAGCTGGATGTCCTTCTCCTTGTTGAACTCGCCCTGCGGCTGCCGCAGGTCCTTGCGCTCGCTCCAGCCGAAGCTCTCCTCCTTGCCCGAGACGAGCACCTGGATGTCGATGTATTCGTTGTGGACCTCGAGTTTGGCGTCGGCGCGCTTCTTGAGTTCGCGCTCCATCACGTTGACGTAGATGTCGCGTCCGTCGAGTTCATGGATACCCGGCTCCACCTTGGTCCAGTCGGTCGAGGCGATCAGCTCGAAGGCCTTCTTCATGCGCGGGTGCACCGAGGTGTAGAGCGCGCTGTTTTTCAGCGAATCAAAAATCATGACTGTGTGTATTTAGTTGTTTGAGGTTCTCTTCATCAGGCGCACGACGACGGGATGGTGGTCCGAAAACTCGACTGGCAGCACCTCGTAGGAGAGGGTCTCGAAGTCGTCGGAGCTCAACACGTAGTCGATGCGCAGCGTGTTGTAGAAGCCGCGGAACGTGTGCGAATAGCCCGATCCGCACTCCGAGAAGGCGTCGTTCAGGCCGCGCGCCATCGTGCGGTAGACATACGACACGGGCGTATCGTTGAAGTCGCCGCAGACGATCCGCCGGCGCGGCGAGGCGGCAATCAGGTGCGCGATGCTGTCCACCTGTTCGGCCCGCAGCACGCTGTTTTCGCGGAAGCGGTCGACGATGCTGCGGATCTTCACCTCGCGGGCCGTATCCGAAAGGAAGCGGCGGCTGGTGATGTAGTCGTTGTCCGAGGCATTGATGGCCGTCGAGCGCAGGTGGTTGCTGATGACGCGCACCGTGTCGTCGCCGACGAGCAGGTCGGCCCAAACCGACGTCGAGGCGGTCAGTCCGACGCCCGAGCGCAGAATGCGGTACTTGCTCAATATCAGCATCGGGGCGCCGTAGAGCGAATCGGGGGCCTGCGTGCGGCCGAAGCGGGCGCTTTCGTAGGTTTCGTCGAGCAGCGCGAACTCCTCGGCGGCATCGGCCAGCCGGGCGTTGAACTCCTGCAGGCAGACGATGTCGGGGTCCTCCTCGCGGATGAGCTGCAGCACGTCGCCGACGCTGCTCTGGCCGTCCTCGCCGTAGAAGCAGCGGACGTTGTAGGTCATGACCTTGAAGGCGGCGCGGTCGTAGGACTCCTCGCCGTAGTAGGTGCGGCGCAGCTCGGGCCGCCAGAAGAGCGAGACCTGGAAGAGCCCCGCCGCAACGACCGCCAACATGAAGCCCGCGCGCTTGAGGCGCCAGCGGATGATCCAGTAGAGGGCCAGCACGACGGCCGCGACGTAGACGCCCGGAGCGATGAGCCCCAACACGGGGAAGAACCACACGCGCGAGGGGTTGACGTAGGGCACGAAGTAGGTGACGATCATCGTCACGCCGACGACGAGCGACAGCAGGGTCATCACCGTATCGAGCAGCCACCGCACGACGCTGCGGCGCGGCTTCTTCGCCGCGCGCCCGTAACCCGGATTATAGAGCTCGTCGGCCATGCTTTAGAAGCGGATGATGCCGCGTTGTTTCCAGTAGTGCAGCAGCAGGAAGCCCCACAGCATGCCGCCGACATGGGCGAAGTGGGCGACGTTGCCCACGCCGCGCCAGCCCAGCAGCAGCTCGATGACGCCGTAGATGATGACGAACCATTTGGCCTTGAGCGGAATGGGCGGGAAGAGGAGCATGATGACGGCATTGGGATGCAGCACGCCGAAGGCCAGCAGCAGCCCCATCACGGCACCCGAGGCCCCGACGAGCAGCAGCGGCAGTTCGCCCAGCGCCAGAGCCGTGAGGTACTGAATCAGCGCAGCCCCCACGCCGCAGATCATGTAGTAGATCAGAAAGCGCCTCGAGCCGAGCTCGTACTCCAGCGTGCGGCCGAACATCCACAGCGCGAACATGTTGAAGAAGATATGTTCCAGATTGGCATGCAGGAACATGTAGGTAACGAACTGGTAGGTATGGAAAAAGGGCGTACCGAGCGAGAGCGCGCAGTAGCCCGTGATCCAGTCGCCCACGGGCAGCAGCGAGGTGGCCATGTAGACCAGCACGTTGATGATGATGAGGTTCTTCACCACGGGGGGCGTCTGAAAATAGCTGTTCATAACGGAATTTTTTGCAAAAATAGGTTTTTGTGCCGAATTATCCCAACCTGCCGCGGAGTTCTTCGGTCGTGATTTCGGTAAGAATGGCCTTTCCCGAGGGCGAAAAGCTGATGTTGCCGCCCGCGGCGAGCCGTGCCAGCAGCGCCGCGGCCTCCTCGCGCGAGAGCATCCGCTGCGGACCGCGCACGGCCGAACGGGCCATGGCGGCGGCAATGCGCTCGCGCCGCACGTCGCCGAGCGACACGGGCGTCGCAAAGGCCTGCAACAGCTCGTAGAGCGTCGTGTCGACCGAATCGGCCGGCAGGTCGGCCGGCGTGCCCTTCACCTCGACCACCCCGCCGCCGCAGAGGTCGATGTCGAAGCCCAGCGCCGCGAACTCCACGGCATGCTCCTCCACGAGGGCGTACTCCTCGCCAGAGAGTTCGAGCCGCTCGGGAAAAAGCAGCTGCTCGCTGACGGCCTCGCCGTGTCCCAGCACCCGCAGATACTCCTCGTAGAGCACCCGCTCGCGGGCCCGCCGCACATCCACGACGACGAAGCGCCCGCCGAGCAGCGCGGCGACATACCCGCCGCCAAGCGGCAGCGGCTCCGAGAACTCCGCATGCGGCTCCACATCGAGGCGCTGCTGCTCGGCATCTGCCTCCGACGGGATGAAATCGAGCGTGCTCTCGCCAAACTCCGCGTCCGCCGGCCCGCCGTCCGCACCGTCCGCACCGCCCGCACCGTCCGCGCCAAGGGCAAAGGTTCCCGCTCCGGACACCTCTGCGGAGGGATCGGGATCGCTCCCGGAGGCGATCTCCTCGAACTCCTCGTCGGCAGCGGCCGGGGGCACCGACGACGGAAGGTCAAATCCGCCGTCGGGCCGGATGCCGCACGGGAAGGGGCGCGGGGAAGCGCCCGCTCCGCCCCGCCGCGGCACGGCAGTGGCCGCATCCGACACGTGCTGCGCATCGTCGCTGTAGGGCACGTCGAAACCCGTGAAGTCGACATTCGGATCGGGTGCCGTCGGGTCGATATACTCCTCGCGGAAGGGGTTGTAGTCGCGGTTCGACATGGCCAGCGGCTCGCTGTAGACCGCGCCGCGCTGCATGACGGGGATCTCCACCGTGTTGTCGCGGTCGAAATCCATCATCGGCACGGCACCCGTCTTGGCCAGCGTCTCGCGCATCGCGGCGTGGACGATCTGCCATACGGCCTCCTCGTCGGCGAACTTCACCTCGGTCTTCTGCGGGTGGACGTTGACGTCGATGCGCGAGGAGTCGATCGTCAGGTAGAGGAAATAGGCCGGCTGCGCCCCCTCGGGGATCAGCTTTTCGTAGGCCTTCATCACGGCGCTCACAAGGTACGGGCTCTTGAAGTAGCGTCCGTTGACGAAGAGGTACTGGTCGGCGTTGCGCCGCTTGGCGGCTGCCGGACGCCCGATGTATCCCGCCACGCGGGCGATCGAGGTGTCGGCATCGACCTCCAGCAGATTCTGCTTGATGTGGCGTCCCACGACGTCGACGATCCGTCCGGCGAGCGAGGTCGCCGCCAGCGTGTAGACCGGGGCGTCGTTGGCGTAGAGTTCAAAGGCGATCTGCGGATTGCAGAGGGCCACGCGCTGGAATTCGCTGCGGATCTGCGACGCCGAGGTCGTGCTCTTCTCCAGAAAGCGGCGGCGCGCCGGCACGTTGTAGAAGAGGTTGCGCACGAAGAACTGCGAACCCGCGGGGCACATCACGGGCGACTGCGAGACGAACCGCCCGCCGTTGATCTCCGTGAGGGTGCCCATCTCGTCGTCGGCCTGCCGCGTGCGCAGCTCGACCTGCGCCACCGCCGCGATCGAGGCGAGCGCCTCGCCGCGGAATCCGAACGTATGCAGGTCGTAGATGTCCTCCACGGAGCGGATCTTGCTCGTGGCGTGGCGGTCGAAGGCCATGCGGGCGTCGATGGGCGACATGCCGCAGCCGTCATCGACGATCTGGATGAGCTCCTTGCCGCCGTCGCGGAAGTTGACCTTCACGCACCGCGCACCGGCGTCGATGGCGTTCTCCATCATCTCCTTGACGACCGAGGCGGGGCGGTTGACCACCTCGCCCGCCGCAATCTGGTTGGCGACAACCTCGGGTAAAAGTCTGATCCGGTCGGCCATCTACTCCTGCTCGACGTAATCGTTCGGTACGACGGTGATCGGCGCCGTGGGGTCGAAATCGCCGTACATGAGTTCCATGTCGCTCTTTCCGCCCTGCTTCGAGGCGCTCACGAAGAGCCCCACCAGCCGCGGGTAGAGCAGGTAGACGAGGACGATGATCAGCGCCGCGATGACGGCCATCTTCAGCAGCCGCATGTGGCCGTTGCCCGCCTCGCCGGCACGCCTCGCCTCGCGCGCTTCGCGCTGCGTGCGGATGTACTTGCCGGGGCGGTACTCCGAGTTGTCGTCCGACCGTTCGCCGCGCAGCTCGGCACGGCGCTGCTCGCGGGCCTCCTTTTCGGGGTCGTAGTAGCGCGGGATGTAGTTGAACTTGTTGGCGTGTTTCTTGTACGGGCTGAATCCTAACATGGCTGTCACATCTGCTTATTAACGGAAAAATTCGTCACCTTCACAGCGTAAAGGTACGAATTTTTCACCGTGTTTCCATCACTTTTCCGTCTCACTAACGGAAGAAGCTCTTCATTCGCTCGAAGATATTCTGGTTCTTCACCGACTCGGCCCGCTGGAAATCGGGCTGTGCGGCCAGCTGCTCGACGAGGCGTTTCTCCTCGGCGGTGAGCTTCGACGGGATGGTGATATCCACGACCACCAGCTCGTCGCCGCGGCCGTAGCCGTTGACCTCCGGCAGACCCTTGCCGCCGAGCCGCAGCACCTTGCCGGCGTGCGTTCCCGGTGCGATCTTGATCTTGGCGCGTCCGTCGACCGTCGGCACCTCGACCGTGCCGCCCAGCAGCGCCGTCGTCACCGTAATGTTCAGGTTGTGGATCAGGTCGTTGCCGTCACGCACGAGCTCGGCATCGGACTCCTCCTCGATCATCACCTGCAGGTCGCCGTTCACGCCGCCCTGACGCGCGGCATTGCCCTTGCCCGAGACGGTGAGGACCATGCCCTCGCCGACGCCGGCCGGAATCTTGATCTCCACGATCTCCGATCCGCGCACCGTGCCTTCGCCGTGGCACTGGTCGCACGGCGCCGTGATGACCTTGCCCGTACCGCCGCACGTCGGGCAGACGCCCTGCGTCTGCATGCGGCCGAAGAAGGTGTTTTCCACCCGCGTGATGTAACCCGTGCCCTTGCAGGCCGAACAGGTCGAGTAGGAGTTGGCGTCCTTCGCACCCGTGCCGCCGCACTTGTCGCACGCCACGGTCTTGTTGATCCGCAGTTTTTTGGTTACGCCGTTGGCGATCTCCGAAAGAGTCAGCCGCACCTTGATGCGGATGTCCGACCCGCGGTTCGTGCGCCGCCCGCCCGACGAAGAGGTCGAGCGGAATCCGCCGCCGAAGTGGCCGCCGAAGATGTCGCCGAACTGCGAGAAAATGTCCTCCATCGAGAAACCGCCGCTGCTGAAGCCGCCGAAACCGCCGGCTCCGCCGCCTGCCGCGCCGCTCATGCCGGCGTGTCCGAACTGGTCGTAGCGCGCCCGCTTCTCGGGGTTCGACAGCACGTCGTAAGCCTCGGCCGCCTCCTTGAACTTCTCCTCGGCCTCCTTGTCGCCCGGGTTCTTGTCCGGGTGATACTTGATGGCCGCCTTGCGGTAGGCCTTCTTTATCTCGTCGGCGTTGGCATTGCGCGCAACGCCGAGCACCTCGTAATAATCCCTTTTCTCTGCCATGACCTTACTCTCCTACAACGACTTTTGCGAAGCGCAACATCCGCTCGCCGAGCTTGTAACCCGTCTGCACGACGTCGATGACCTTGCCCTTCTTCTCCTCGCCCGCGGCAAACCGCGCCACGGCCTCGCACAGATCGGCATCGAACTCCTTGCCCAGGCAGTCGATCTCGGTCACGCCCTTGCGGCGCAGCGCCTCGGTAAACTTCTGCGAAATGAGCCGCACGCCCGAGCGCAGGGCCTCGATGTCGTCGCTCTTCTCCATGGCGGCAACGGCCCGCTGCACGTCGTCGCGCACGGGCAGCATCTCCAGCAGCACGTCGCGGCCGCCCGTCTCGACGAGCTCCATCTTCTCACGGATCGTCCGCTTGCGGAAGTTGTCGAACTCGGCCTGCAGACGCAGGTACTTGTCCTGCCACTCGGCAACGAGCGCCGCGAAATCGGGGCCCTCCTGCGCTGCGGGCTCTGCCGCATCTGCCAAAGTGTCAGCCGCCGTCTCCGGCTTCTCTGCCACATTGTCACCTTCGGGCTGCTTTCCGGTCGGGGAAGCCTCGGCGGACGGATTCTTCTCATCCTCCGCAACCTGCTCGTTATAAACCTTTTCCTTTTTCATATCTCGTGTTTTTTCAGATTTCCGTAACCTCATCGTTCAAATTGTATACCAACCCTACCCGATGATGAAAATGGCCGGGCGCTTGTTCAGTTCGGGCAGCGGCGCACGGCGCCACTCCGCCACCGTGCGGGTTGTGACCTGCCCGCCGGGGGCCGTGAGGTCCACGGCGAGCGTCAGGCGCGTGTCGGGGGCAAGCACCTGCAACAGCTGCTCCAGGAGCTTCGCATTGCGGTAGGGCGCCTCGATGAAGAGCTGCGACTGCCCCTCGCTGCGGGCCCGGCGCTCGAAGCGGCGGATCGCCTGCGCCCGCTCGGCAGGCTTGACGGGCAGGTAGCCGTTGAAGGCGAACGACTGCCCGTTGAGACCCGAGGCCATGAGTGCCAGCAGGATCGACGAGGGGCCCACAAGCGGCACGACGCGGATGCCGCGGCGGTGGCACGCCTCGACGACCAGCGCCCCGGGATCGGCGACGCCCGGCACGCCCGCCTCGGAGATCACCCCGGCCGAACGGCCCGCCGCGATGGGGTCGACGAGCGCCTCGACGTCGGGTCCGGCGACCGTATGTTCGTTCAGCTCGCGGAACTCCAGCTCGGCGATGGGGCGGGCAATGCCGGCCTTCGAGAGGAAGCGCCGCGCCGTGCGCGTATTCTCGACGATGAAGTAGTCGAGCGAGTCCATCACGGCGCGGTTGGCCGCGGGCAGCACGTCCCACGGTGCCGTTTCGTCCGAGATCGGACAGGGAATCAGGTAGAGCGTTCCGTTCATGTTCGGTCCGTTGTTTCGCGGCGGCGCACGGGACGCTCTTCGGCCGTCCGCGGCGCACCGCCGTCCGTATTACTCTTTCAGGTAGATGCGCTTGACGCGCCCCGACACGGAGGTCATCACCTCGTAGGGGATCGTCCCCAGCACCTCGGCCATCGCCGCGGCGTCATTGCCGGCGGCCGGCGAGAAGATCACCGCCTCGTCGCCCTCCTGCACGTCGGGAATGTCCGTGATGTCGATCATGCAGCTGTCCATGCAGATGCGCCCCACGATCGGAGCCGGGCGCCCCTTGACGAGCAGCGACCAGCGGCCGCAGCCGAGGTGGCGGTCCAGTCCGTCGGCATAGCCCACGGGGACGGTGGCCGTCACGCTGTCGCGCGTAAGCCGCCCGGCCCGCCCGTAACCGACGGTCTCGCCCGCCGCCAGGTGCTTGATCTGCACGATGCGCGTCTTGAGCGTCGAGACGGGCGTGAGCCCCTCCTCGCGGTGCCAGCCGAAGCCGTAGAGCCCCAGGCCGAGGCGGCACATGTCGTACTGCGCCTCGGGGAAGCGTTCGATGGCCGCCGAGTTGGCCGTATGGCGGAGGACCGGATAGTCAAGTGAGGCGGCCAGCGTCGAACTCATGCGGTCGTAGCGGGCAATCTGCGCCCGCGTGTAGGCATCCTCCTCGGGCATGTCGGCGCAGTTCAGGTGCGAGAAGATCGACGCCACGCGCACCTGTCCGCAGCCGCGCAGCCGCTCGCACAGGCGCGGCAGCTCCTCCTCGACGAAGCCCAGGCGGTGCATCCCCGTGTCGAGCTTCACATGGATCGGGAATCGGCTCTCGCCCGCATGGTCCACCGCGGCGGCAAAGTCCTCGAGCGAGCGGAAGCTGTATATCTCGGGCTCCAGCCGGTTGGCGATCATCAGGTCGAAGCTGTCCGCATCGGCATTGAGCACGACGATCGGCATCGTGATGCCCCGCTCGCGCAGCAGCACCCCTTCGTCGGCGAAGGCCACGGCCAGGTAGTCGACCCCCTGGTGCTGGAGCATCTGCGCCACCTCGAAATCCCCGGCGCCGTAGGATGCGGCCTTGACCATCGCCACGAGCTTCACACCCGGGCGCAACTTCGCACGGAAGTAGTTGAGATTGTGAATCATCGCATCGAGATCGACCTCAAGCACCGTCGTATGGCTCTTGCGCGAGAGGGCGTGGGCGAGCTTCTCGAAGCGGAAGTCGCGGGCCCCCTTGAGCAGCACGGCGCGCCCGGCCACGGCCTGCCGGCTCAGGCGGGCGATGCACTCGTCGGTCGAGGCGTAGAACTCCTTCGCGCAGTCAAACAGCGCGGCATGGCGCCGCAGGCGCGAGCCGATGCCGACCAGGCAGTCGACGCCCGCACGGGCGACCATGCCCGCGACGCGGCTGTAGAGCTCCTCGTCCGAAAGGCCGCTCTGCGCGATGTCCGAGAGGATGAGCGTGCAGCGGCGGCCGAGCGCCACGTTGTGCAGGTAGTCGAGCGCCAGCGCCAGCGAATTGAGGTCGAGGTTGTAGGCGTCGTTGATGAGCACCGAGTCGTTGATGCCGTCCTTGACCTCGAGGCGCATGGCGACGGCCGGCGCCGCGGCGAAGGCCGGGGCGGGATAGTGCATCGCCGCGCAGAAGGCCTCGACGATCTGGGCGTTGCGCCGCGAGGCGGCGTTGCCGATGACCGACTCGGACGGCTCGGGGAACGTCGCGGCGTCGATGGGCCGGCGGTCGGCGAAGCGCGCCGCAACCAGGCGGCCCAGCGGCTCGTAGTAGCTGTGGTAGATGATCGTGGAGGCGCGGTGCGCGAGGATCATCTTCTCGTCGCACTTCTGTTCGAGGTTGACGAAATTCTCCTGATGGGCGTCGCCGATCGAGGTGAAGATCACCACGTCGGGGCGGATGATGCGCTCCAGACGCTCCATCTCGCCGGGTTTCGAGATGCCCGCCTCGAAGATCGCCAGCTGCTCGTCGCCCTCGATCATCAGCACCGAGAGCGGCACGCCCAGCTGCGAGTTGTAGCTCTTGGGCGAGCGGTAGTATTTCATTCCCCGGGGCAGCTCCTCGGCGATCCACTCCTTGATGACGGTCTTGCCGTTCGAGCCGGTGATGCCCACGACCGTGCCGCGGAACTGCGCCCGGTGGTAGGCCGCCAGGCTCTGCAGCGCGCGAATGGCGTTGTCGACGCGCACGACGCCGCAGCCGGGCATCGGCTCGACCTCCCGTTCGACCAGAAAGGCCCTGACGCCGCGGCCGTACATCTCGGCGATGAAGGCGTGCGAATCGTGGTTCGCGCCGCGCATGGCCACGAACAGCGGCTCCGTGCCCAGTTCACACGTGAGCGAGCGGCTGTCGGTCACGACCGAGCGCACGCCGACGTCGCAGCCCGAAAAATGACCGCCGCAGATGGCGGCGATACGTGAAAGTCTGTAATTCATGGTATCCGTTTTTCGGATCGGCAGCCGATCCGTTGCACCTCATCCCGCAAAGGTACAAGAAAAGCGGTATTCTTCTCCGCTTCGGCCCCTTTTTCGTTCCCAAAAAACGGCAAAAAAAGGTGCGGCGGCCGCAGCCGTCGCACCCGTCTCTTCCGCGGCCGTGCCCGGCGCACCCGGCCGGTGCTACGAGAGCGTCACGATCGTGATGCCCGCGCCGCCGCGGTCGGCATGCTCGTCGACGGCCGAGACCACCTCGGGCACCGTGCGCAGATAGCGGCGGATCTCCTCCTTGAGGGCGCCGGTGCCCTTGCCGTGGAGGATCGTCACCGTGCCGACCCCCACCATCAGGGCGTCGTCGATGAGGTCCTGCACCGCCTCGAGCGCCTCGGCGACACGCATGCCCCGCACGTCGATGTGGTCCTTGAAGTTGAGCTTGCGCGACGAGATGTCGGCCGAAACGACCGTGCGGGCCGTCACCGGGCGCGTCGCCTCGCGGTATTCGCTGTTCGAGACGACCGCAAGCTGCGACTTGTCGACCGTCGTCAGAATCTGTCCGAAGGCCACCTGCGCCCGCTTGCCCTTGAGCGACTGCACGACGCCGACCATCTCCTGCCCCGCCATGCGGACCTTCGAGCCGACCTCGACCTCGCGCCGCACCGGAGCGGGCGCCTCCGCCGGCGCCTTGCCCTCCGCCGCCCCCTCGCGCTCGCGGCGCTCGGCGCGCCGCTGCCGCCGCCGTTCGATGCGCTCGATCTCGCGCGCCACGGCCGCATCGCGCTCCGCCGTATCGGTCTGCTCGACCGTCTCGCGGAAATCGTCCAGTTCGCGCCGCGCCAGCCGCGTGAGCTCCTTCTCGGCCTGCGCCTCGCGGATCGTGCGGATCGTGTTCTCGATCTGCCGGTTGGCGTCGGCAATGAGCTGCTGCGCCTCCTGCTTGGCCCGGCGGAGAATCTCCTGCCGCTCGGCGCGGATCTTCGACAGCTGCTCGGAGTAGGTCTGCTCCAACTCCTCGACCTTGCGGTCCGTCAGGCGGATGCGGTCGCGCTTCTGCTCCCAGTAGTGCTTGTCGCGGGCGATCTCGCGCAGCTGCTTCTCCAGATTGATGTGGTCCGACCCGGCCTTCTCGCTCGCCGCGCGGATGATCTCCTCCGGCAAGCCGATCTTGCGGGCGATCTCGATGGCGAACGAGCTCCCCGGCTTGCCCATCTCCAGGCGGAAGAGCGGCCGGATCTGCTGCACGTCGAACATCATCGCGCCGTTGGCGATTCCCTCGGTCGACGAGGCGTAGTACTTGATGTTGGCATAGTGCGTCGTGATGACGCCGTAGCACCCCTTTTCGAGCAGCCGCTCGAGGATCGCCTCGGCGATCGCCCCGCCGATGTTGGGCTCCGTGCCCGATCCGAACTCGTCGATGAGCACCAGCGTGCGGTCCGACGCCCCGGCGAGCATGTGCTTCATGTTGAGCAGGTGCGACGAATAGGTCGACAGGTCGTTGTCGATCGACTGCTCGTCGCCGATGTCGATGTAGATCGAGCGGAAGACCGGCAGTTCGGAGATCTCCGACACCGGGACGGGGAAACCGCACTGGAACATGTACTGCACGATGCCCGTGGTCTTCAGGCAGACGGACTTGCCGCCGGCATTGGGTCCCGAGATGACGAGGATGTGCTTGCGGCGGTCGAGCTGCAGGTCGAGGGGCACGATCTCGCGCCCCTGCGCCCGCAGAGTCTGCTGCAGGAGCGGATGGCGGGCGTTCTTGAGCACGAGGCGGTCGTCCGTCGAGAGGATCGGGCGCACGCAGCCGTTCTCGGAGGCCCAGCGTCCCTTGGCGCGCAGCATGTCGATCTGCGCCAGGCAGTCGCCCGAGGCGGCGATCAGCTCCGCGTCGGGACGGATCGACTCGGTGAACTCCGTGAGGATGCGGACGATCTCGCGCCGCTCGGCATACTCCAGTTCGCGCAGTTCGTTGTTGATCTCGACGACCTCGACCGGCTCGACATAGAAGGTGCGGCCCGTGGCCGACTCGTCGTGGATGAAGCCGTTGAGCTTGCGTTTGTTCGAGGCCGAGACGGGGATCACGGCACGACCGTCGCGGATCGAGATC
>ERZ856578.5811-NODE-5811-length-14571-cov-34.317787_pt1 | contig 14571 bp, 7 predicted proteins | sample MGYA00514384_ERZ856578 | MGnify/ENA primary metagenome ERZ856578 (study PRJEB29103, sample SAMN06111958) | human gut metagenome | biome: human gut; feature: ankylosing spondylitis patient; material: healthy_person | host: Homo sapiens | place: China:Hangzhou...
TAAGATGGAAAGCGAAGGGTGCCGGAAAAATGAAATTACCTATCTTTGCCAATGAAATCAAAGCATTATGACGAAATCATTCTACATTATATCATCGGCTGTCACCTCCTTAATCGTCCTTTTCCTTATCGGGCAATGGATCGGGCGAAGTTATTCACTGACAAAAGAACAACTGGCACGACAGCTACACGAATCTTTCTGCCACGCTACCGAACAATATGAGACAGACAAAACAAAATCCCTTCCCGCCCTCTTCCGGGAAGAACTCGACAAACGCCATCTCGACAAACTGGCGTTTCGCATAGATACGGTATCCCTGGACAGCCCTGCTGCGGTACAACGGGAGAATATCCGCTATTTCACAGATTACAACCGCCTGTTCAACGAACGGCACACTTTTGTTTTCCCGGTCAGTGAGACACAAGGCGTACAGGCATACATTAAAAATCCGCGGGCAGGTTCTATCGGCAAGCTGCTCTACTTTTTCTTCGGAACGACTATTGCGTTGGGAATCCTGCTGATCTGTATCCGGAAGCAAATCAAAATTATCAAACAACAGGACGAGATCGCACGAATACGGGAAGACTTCTCCTATGCAATGATCCACGATATGAAAACACCTCTCAGCTCGATCCTGATGGGTGCCCGTATCCTCCGAAGCGGAAAGCTGGACGGAAAACCGGAGAAGAAAGAGAAATACTTCGACATCCTGGAAGAAGAAGCACAACATCTGCTGGCCCTGACCAACAAAGTGCTGACCATCTCCAAGCTGGAACACGGACAATTACTGCTTGAAAAAAGCCTGATCCCTATCCGCCCGATGTTGGAGGAACTGACACAGTTATTCACTGCCAAGACGAATAAAACCGTCACTTTCCTGTTAAACATAGAAGCGGAAGATATATTTGCGGATGAAGAATATCTGAAGGAGGCGGTCAGCAACCTGATAGACAATACGATCAAATACTCCGGGGAGGCGGTCGAAATACAGATCACTTCCTGCCGGTATAACCAATTCACACAAATCAAGGTAAAAGACAACGGGATCGGTATTTCTCTTGCTGCACAAAACCATATATTCGACAAGTTCGAACGGGCTTCGATCAACCGGAGCAATGCTGCCGATGGTGTTACAGGTTTCGGCCTGGGACTGAATTATGTCATGAACGTCACCCGCTCGCACGGCGGCTATGTCAGCGTCGAAAGCCAGGAAGGAAAATACAGTGAATTTACCATCTCATTACCAGTATCCACCACAGAAGAAACAACAGTATGATCAAATTATTATTAGTAGAAGACGATGCCAACCTGAGTTATATCATTCAGGGAGGATTGGAAGATATGATAGGCGGTTATGAGGTGATCATCGCCTGCAACGGGAAAGAAGGCCTGGAGAAATACCGGCAGGTAAAACCGGATATTATCGTTGCCGACATCGAAATGCCGGTCATGGACGGCTACGAGATGGTGCGCCGTATCCGGGAGACGGACAGAGAGCTCCCGATCCTTTTCTCATCCGCCCGTGTTTCACCGAAAGACGTGGTAAAAGGGTATGAACTGGGAGTGGACAATTACGTCAAAAAGCCTTTCCTGCCGGAAGAACTGGATGCACATGTCCGCGCGTTGCTCCGCATGAAGCAAGGGAATACGGAAAAAGTTAAAAACCAGACATGGACAATAGGCGGATACACATTGGATCCGGCACAGGCGACCTTGCACCATATCTCCGGAAGCAGTCAATTACTGACACCTCGCGAGAACGGGATACTGGAACTATTATTTCGTAAACCGGGAGAAATTATCCGCCGTGAAATCATTTTAGACAAATTCTGGAATACGGAAGACGATTACTTTGCTTCCCGCAGCCTGGATGTCTTCGTCACGAAGCTCCGCAAACTATTGTCACAAGACGAAAAAGTCAGTATCAAAACGATAAAAGGGATCGGTCTGATGATCACAGCATCCTGACCTACCAGGCAAAAAGTCAGGACATTGGTAATAAATAGTCCTGACTTTGAATAATTTCTCATATATTTCCACTAAGTTTAACCCTGATTTTAATCATATATACATCCCATATATTTTTATTATGTCATACTATTAAATTTAAACGAACCATGAAGAAAGTTTTCCTATTCCTGAGTCTTTGCCTGTTGGTCGCGTCATTCGCCAACGACGCTACTGCGCAGCAACAGAAACCACGTATCGGCGTTGCCGGTATACAAATCGAGAACAGCGTATTTATGCCCAACAGGCAACCGATAGTCGGAAGGCCACTCACTTTGCCGGATTATCTGAGTCCGGATTCCGCCATGGGACAGGCCGCAACATGGCTTCCCTCCCTGATGGGCCGTGGCGGTGGCCGCGGACCGGTTACAAAGGAATCATACGACGCCTTCGTCAACGAAGTGCTTGAAATAATAAAGGCGAACATGCCTTACGATGCTTTCTGGTTTTACAATCACGGGGCATGCAGCGTGGATGGAGTAGCCGATCCGGAGGGTGAGTTAATGGAAAAAGTCCGCAGCGTTATCGGCAACGACGTCCTTGTTACGACCACTATGGACCTTCACGGCAATGCCTCCTGGCTCGTAGCCCTTAACTCCGACCTGATTACAACTTACCGCAAAGCTCCTCACGATGATTCACGTGAATCGCATCGTCGTGGCGTAGTCAATCTGCTGGATCGACTAACCTCCGGTAAAGGACGTCCAGCTTATAAAGCATGGGTAGCCGTTCCGGTATTAGTTTCCGGAGAATGGTCGAGTACGCGTGCCGAACCAGCCAAATCGCTTTATGCCATGGTTCCTGAAGTTGAAGCAATGCCGGGCGTAATAGATGCAGGTATCTGGATCGGTTATGTCTGGGGAGACGACCGGCGCAACCAGGGAGTTGTGATGGTTTACGGTGACGACAAAGCACAGGTAGAAGCAGGCGCAAAGAAACTGGCGCAAAAATTCTGGGATGTCCGCCGTCAGTTCACATTGGAAGCTCCGGGGCATCCGCTCGAAAAATGTCTCGATCTGGCCCTGGCCAGCGACAAGAAACCTTTCTTTATCAGCGATATGGGTGACAACCCCGGTGGTGGCGGTTCAGGCGAAGTTACATGGACATTAGCCCGGGTATTGAAGCGTCCGGAACTTCAATCTCCAAACGGCAAAAGCCTGCTTTACTGTTCTATTCCGGGAAGCGAGATGGTTGAAGCCGCACGTAAGGCTGGTGTAGGCGGCCATGCAGAAGGATATTTAGGAGCTATGACAGACAATGCTTATGAACCTCCTGTCTGGTTATCCGGCACGGTAATGTATGTTAGTCCCGCTCAGGATCAGAACCAGACCTCCGAATCTCCATACAGAAGACGCAGCGATATCGCTATTATCAAAACAGGAAGTATTTATGTCGTCGTGGGAACTTCTTCCCCCACACCCAACCTGGAAGGTACCGGGATAGATCCTCGAGAAATGGATATTGTAATGGTTAAACAGGGTTACCTGGTAAACCAATGGTACAATATGAAAGCAGACTGGGTGATGGCTCTGACCCGCGGCGGAGTGGATCAGGATTTCAAAAGCATTCCGTATAAGAACATCGTCCGACCCATGTTCCCATTAGACCCGGATATGCCGGACCCGGAACTGAATGTTATATTTGTTCCCTCGGCAAAACATTTGTACGGAAGATAAATAGGGTTAATCAGAAAGATATGAGCTTTATTTGGAACAAACGACCTTCGAAATACGAGCCTGCGGAGTAGGTGAGTTGGCTGAGTTTTACAGCTCCGCATGAGTCGCTGAGTAGCGATTATAAATGTATTGTCGAACATCTGGGAGAGCCTTGAAGAAAAAAATGGGTGCCCCAACTGTTTTCACTGGCTGCCGCAATCAAATAAAATAGCTGCCGCAGCCAATCTGTGCGGGGGCAGATGGGGGCGGCAAAAAGAGGGTTTTGAAAACTTTATAATAAGATGTTCCTTGTTCCTTTTACGAACTGATCGTAGAAGGAACAAGGAACACACTATACAGAAGTTTCCCAAAAAGCCTTTTTGCCGCCCCCATCCGCCCCCGATTCTTAAAACGGGAGTGTAGGATTAAGATATCCTTCTTTATTATCCTTCTGTTTGTCAGCATATTATCATCCATCCGACAGATCATACACAAATCCATTACGGCGGACTTCTACTTGGTCGTTCGTCAGTTCAATGACGGCAAAAAGATGCTTTCCATGTCTCTTTTGTGACTCAAAAAAAGGTGAATGGTCTATAACAACCATTCACCTTTTTATATTAAGAATAACAATTAACCCTCCTTTACTCTACATTATATCCTGACACAACCACTTTAGGAGCATTCCCTCTGGTATCTTCGTCTTTCCAATGGAAGCTAACCTCTTTCTTTTCACCCGGAAGCAGAGCGAAGTAGTTGTCGGAATAGAACATCGGAAGGAACTGCTCACCATCCTTGTCGCCCACAACATTTACACGGATCATCAAGGCCGGTGTTGAAGTTGTATTCTCGATAACGACTGTACCGTTCCAGTTTCCATCAGTTCCCTTGTTGGTCGTGACATCGGACTTCAATGCTACTTTCGGGAGATTACGCAGATCCTGGTAGTTGTTTTCTTCCAGGCTTCTGTGATAGAAGTTCTCGGAAATAACCTTTCCGTTTTCAGTCAAGACCATCTTGATAAAGTGAACCTTCGACAGGTTATCCGGGAATTCCAGCCGGATACATTTGTTGGTCGTATCTTCATTGCTGTCGGTAGCGACTTCTTTCTCCCAGGCTACGGAAGCATCCATATTCAGCACCTGTGCTTTAGCTGTCAAGCCCTTACGGTTGCCACCACTGTAGTTTACGACTTCTACTTCATCGGTTACCGGGTTCCATTGGATATGCAATGGCTCGGAAGCCTTCTTGATAGCGAAATAGGCGGCTGTCGGTTCGAAGTAATAATCATAGGTCTGCCATACCATAGAAGGCCAGCAGGAATGACTCATCCACATCAGCAAACCTTTACGGTTCTGGCTGCGGGATTCGAACAAACTGCGGTGACCGTCATAGTTCACCCATTGTGCCAGTTCGGAAAACTCTTTGGCGCTACGGGGTTCGCCGTATCCTTTCGCAATAATCTCGTTGAAAGAAGTAGCACCCTGTGCACCTTCGCGGGTATAGTCGTGCATACCCCACTGATTATCCTGCGGCCAGATACCTTCCGGAGAGAAGGTACGGAGCATACTCTCGTAGGTCAGCACATTCGGCATACCGCGTTCGCTATGGAACTTGTCGTTACCGGTCTTCAATGTGAAGTATTCCTTTGCAGGAAGCATACGGTACGGACCGTGACCGCTTACTACATCATCAGCCGAACTGGATATATAATGTATATCCGAATGATCCTCTTTGATGATCCGGCGCAACGCCTTGTCGATCTGTTCGGGAGGGAAACCTTCGTTACGACCGCAATAGATACCGATGGAAGCATGGTTACGGATGCGCTTCACATAATCTTCCGCATTGGCAATAAACATTTCGGGATAGTAAGGATCAGGACCGTCAGCCGGATTCGCCAGCCAGAAGTCTTGCCAAACCACGATACCGTGGCGGTCGCAGGCTTCATACAGTTCTTCATCACCAATCATACCCACCCAGTTACGCATGATCGTGAAGTTCATATCGGCATGGTAAGCCACCGCGATGTCATATTCACGTGCACGGTAATTCAGGTTAGACTCACTGAATCCCCAGTTACCGCCCCGGCCAACAAAACGACGGCCGTTGATAAAGAGACTCAAAATCTGATTATCCTCATTGAAGGTCATCTGGCGGATACCGACTTTAAAGTCTTTGGCATCCGATACCTTATCATCTATTTTAAATGTAAAGCTGGCATCATACAAGTTAGGCTCTCCATAGCCTTTAGGCCACCAGAGACGCGGATTCTGAACATTCAACTGAGCGAAATCCTTTGCATCGAAGACAACCGCTTTCTCTTCGCCCGCTGCCAGTTCCACCGGCTGTTGGAATGTGATATCACCGATCTTGCCTTCCAGCATACCTTTTACCGCATTTGCATCATGGTTTTTCACGATCACTTCCGCCGTCAGTTTAGCAGAGGTCGTATCGGGCAACGGCAACACCGATTTAACAAGCGGGTCAGCTACCGTCACTTTTCCGGTCGTTGTCAGGAAGACATCATTCCAGATACCGATATTACGGCCACGCATCGTCGGAATCCAGTCCCAGCCGATCGTTGCATGGAATGTCGGGTTATCAGCCCCCAGGATACCGCCGTTGAAGTCCGTGCTCTGTGCATTCTTCTCTTTGATAGCACCGATATGCTGGTTCTTGATGATCTCCACGGCTACCACATTCTTACCCGGAACGATCAGGTCCGTTACATCGAACTTGCCACGCATAAAGGCGCCTTCAATGCGGCCTGCCTGTTTACCATTTACATATACATTCGCCTTCCAGTTGATACCGTCGAAATTCAGGAACACACGATCCTGTTTAAAGTCGGCCGGCACCTCAAACTCGTCACGATACCAGAAGTCGGAGTTGAAGAACGACTCGGATATCTGCAACTGATTATCTGCATAGTTAGGATCGGCAATGGCACCGATATTCTTGTAACTGCTCAAGACAGTTCCCGGCACCGTGGCAACAACCCAGTTTTCAGGCTGGAAGCCGGGAGTCGAAATTTCTTCTCCCGTAGCCGTTATTTCCGAAGCACGCTGAAGTTTCCAGTTGCCACCGGACAAATAGATTTCGCCTTTCGATGCGGCAGGTGCAGCCACAGGCTGCGGAACCAGGCCACCTTTACCCATCACTTCCAGTTCGCTCAGGATATAACGGCTGTCGTTGGCCGGCTGTTGCATCAGGATACGCACATAACGAGCGTTCTTCTTACCGTTCAGCGAGATTTCATCGACCAGTTCCTCCCCACCGGGAAGTTCAGCGACATCCGTCCACTGTTCAGCATTATCGGACACCTGTACTTTACCTTTTACGGCTTTGTTTATCCAGCGTAAAACGACTTTGTCGAATTCAGACTGGCTACCCAGGTCTACATACAACCATTCTTCTCCCGTAGTGGCACTCATCCAGGCACTATTGAAGAATTGGGAAGGTTTCATTTCCACCATTCCGCCTTTATTATAGAAATCAGCAGCCGTAAACACCCAGCTATGGACACCGGCCATCTTCAATAGAACACGGTAATTGGAGTAATTCGCCTCTTTATCGAATGTTATGGTTTCATTCAGTTTACGGACCGGCATGGAAATCTGTTCGGTCTGCTTGTTCGGGTCGGTTACCGGCATACGGTAACGTACAGCGTCGCCCGGCAATCCTTTGCCGCTCAGTTTGCCGACCTCGGTCCAGTTCTGTCCGTCATTGGAACCCTGGCAGATAATTTCGTAACCGTCTTTTGCCAACTGGTCGTCATAAATGAGAGTTCCTGTCAGCACCAGCTTGTCGGCTTGTTTGCTGTAATTCTTTAGTGCGAACTGGAAATAAGTATCCGCCCCTTCAAATGTATTCCGGGAATACGGACCTTCGTCGATCATCCATTCGCGTTCACGCCGGGGAGCTTCGCCCGCCGGAGTCGATAGTATTAAATACTGCGGTTGCTGGTCGGTTACAATACCGTCCGTCACTAACTGCGCCGTCAAGTTATAGTCGTGACTAGAGGAGTTGAAAGCCGAACGCAGAAGAGCTATATTGCGATAATTTGACTTATCCGGAGCCAAATCAGGAGAGAAATCCTCCTTCGGGTTACCGGGGTATTGCCCTATACCACGCGTATAGTAGTCCGAACGTTCGAACGATTCGGTTGTCGCCCCTGCACCGCTACAACCCCAAAGCAACAACGAAGTCGCTGCTGCTCCACAGAGCGTGAGGATACGGGAGACTTTTTGCTGTTTACACATTTTCATACAATGACAATCTATTTAATTTGTATTTTTTGCACAGGCAAATATACATCAAAAAACAGTGATTTCTATGCAAATAGGGGAAGGTTACGAATAAAAAGGTGTAATGGCAATAACCGAACCACCCCATCCCCATACCCGACAGCTATGATCAGGATGAGAATGGGGGGGAGAGAATTCTATTCTTTACAAATCACCTTTATACCCGGCATATCTGCCAGATTGATGATATAAATACCTGCTGCCAGGCCATCGATGCAGTTTTCACCGGAAGACAGCTGCAGTCGGCGGATTGTTTTGCCTGCAAGGTTCGTCAGGCGGCAGGAGAGCGGAGCGGGCAGATCGATATAAATCATCCGGCCGACAGAACGGATGCGAATATCAGCGTTAATCTGCGCGTTTGCTACCGGATCATCTTTTACGATACCCTCTATTTCTACGGCCTTGTCCTCCCATACGTACTTAATGATGTATTTGCCGTCGGAAATACGTGGAGTGATAATATCGCCGTTCGCCTTGACAACCGGCTGTGAATGCTGGCGGTAACCTTCCTCCAAGACAAGGGAGAATCCGAAATTGTCCCAGCTTTCCACCGCATAATCGCCTGCCGGAGGATCGGTTTGCACACCTTCGACAGCAGGAAGCGTAACGGTATAAAAGACCGGTACAATAGGCGGGTCTACTTTGGCAGTCAGCGTAAAGTCGACCGTCGCAATGCGTCCGGCACAGTCCGTCAGCAAGGCGGTATGCTTTCCAGCGGAACCGGTATTACTATAAGAACTTGTTCCGGCGCTGACAGCAACTTCGCGGCCATCAATAAAAAGCCGGTCGATGCCACTCCCCTTTTTCCCGTCGGCAAAATGGAGCGTATAATCTAAATCATTGACGGTAGCAGAGATGGAAGGATCCGTCAGGTCGAGTTTGATGACGATTGTTATATCTTCCGTATTGCCGGTCCCGTCTTGCTTCAGGGAATAAGTCAGTTCGTTGCTGCCCTCGGTCGCCCAGACGAACGAAGCGGCATAGTCAGGATTACCTTTTAAAACAATGGTATAACCCGCAGGAGCAGTCAGGGTAACAGGCCTGGTGTACCAGCCGTCGACGGTAGGGGCATCAGAAGAAAGAGCCGCAACGTTTGCCCTCGGCGATCCGGTCGATGTCCGGAGAGTAAAAACAGTACCGTTTGTACGTGCATCGTCAAACGACATTTGGGAAACAACCGGCTGACCATTCTCGAACTTTATCCAACCGCCCTGCATCGGGCCTATCCCTTCTCCATCATACTGCTTCGCTTCGATCAGGAAGTTTTCAGGATTACTTCCTGTGAAACGGAAAGAGAAGGCGGCATTCTTATGCTCGTTATTGTCGAGACGGATCTTCGTACCTGTCAAGGCCGTGAAATCGACCGGGTCGGCAAGCTTTGCCTCCTCCGCCGTCAGGATATATAAGGTATCGTCTTTATGAATGGCTTCGACGAAGGACAGTTCCCCACCCGAATTATAATCGTCCGACATCAGGTAACGTCCTCTCACATAGCCGCCTTCATGCCGGATCGCATAAGGGCATGTATATTCATCGAGTGCATTGCCTGCCAGGTCGTAGCCATGAGAATGATTCTTTGTGCAAGCAACCGCATTGAGTTCCGGTATAAACCGGACGTCGACAGCCAGCAGGTATTGCGGTTTGACCGCACCTGTACCCCGGTTCACATATGCCGTATCCACATAGATCGTACTTTTCCCGCCGGGGAATTCGATACTGCTGCCCGAAGAAACGGTTGCCGGGAAGAAATTCACCGTATCAGGATTGTTGTCGGCAGCAACGCCCTCTTTTTCCAGCCGGAGTTTTCTGTACAGGTGATATTCGCTCACTTCCACAGAGAAAGCGGCAGTCGGCGATCCGGTCAAAGACTGGCTCTTCAAACGCCGGTCGGTATCATCGATGCCGACCTTCACCGTATCGCCTGCCTGCGTACCCGGCCGGATAAACGCATAGAACGGGACGGTTGCATTGCCGATACTCTTTCCACTGGAAACTTTCAACAAAAACGGGGCCGGTGTGCCCGATGCAGAAACAGCAAAATGATTATCGGTATCCAAGACCACGTCTGTTGCCTTTTGTCCGGAAATCATTTTCGGATGATTGAGTTTCAGGCTATATTGCATACGGCGTAACGGTTCCAGACCGGATACTTTCTGCGACGTATACCCGTATTCTTCCGCCTGACTGCCGACTTGCTGCAACAAGAAATCCGAACCGGCACCGACATACAACACAGGATCGTCGCCTACGTCATTCACACCGATATACTCTTCAGCAGGAGCATCTTTCAAATAACGGAATTTATAACGGTAAAATGCCATCTCGTCGTCAGTAAGATATTTGTATCCCAGATAGCGCTCTGCTTTAACGTCTGCCGAAGCACGGAGGAAACCATCCAGGCCGACACTTTTGGATACTCCCTTTTGATCTTCCAACTCAACCGGAGTTGTTTTATCCAAAAGAACATTATAGAACACTTTTGTTCCGTTTCCGAATTCACGGTTTGTAATTTTCACCCCCGAACTATCGGAAACAGTCGCATTCTTTTCAATCACCCACTGGAAAGAAGGCATCGCCCAAACATCTGCCTCCTTATCCAACGCCACCCACTGAACGGTGGTATCGCCATCGAGCGGCACCGACAAATAGTGCCCGTCCGTACTTCGAATAACATACAGGTCACTTGGAAGAGTTGTTCTCGTGGAAGCGAACGGAGAATAATAATCTGTATCAAAAACGATATACGGAGAGCCTGTACCTACCGTTAAAATATTGGAATCCGTTAAGTCCTTAACATCTATATGCAAATTTTCCGGAGACTGATACCTGGTTGTAAGTGTAGATCCCGCCCATGACTTACCGGCTACCTTCTCCAATATCGCCCCGGCAGCAATAATAAAAATGCTATCTGAAAAGGGGGAATAATGAAATTGAAAGGCATAGTTATCCGTTATCAGACCATTTGCATTTGCTGGTGAAGTCTGTGCTTTTATATATGTTTCCGTTGAAGCCGTATCCGTAATCTGCAGAAAATTACCTTCTGCCGTATCATGGTAAGCCGTATCCACACGCAGGTATTTGCCGGTCGAAGTATTGATGAGGGTTACACAATTACTATACCGCGTATAGCGAGGATCTTCCAGCGTATCGCTGACAGCCGTCAGTTCATTTGCAAATACATTCGAATCAACCTCTTTATCAAACTTCAATTTGAAGGATTTACCATTCGGATTCAATCCCATCATGGTGTTCAGGTCTGCAGCTTTCAATGGTATGGGATCAGGCTTTTTCAAGCTGAATTGGTAACTAGCGTTATTACTACTAACACGCTCTACTTCATCGGCTCCCAGCTTAACGCCTGTAATAGCATTGCCCACAACTTTCAAAGCAATAACAGAATCGGGTTTATAATGAGTAAACAAAGGTTTCCTCTCTTCAACGCCATCCGTATAGGTACTGGAAAAGGTCCAGCCGTTTAAACCGCCTTCGACGGATAATTGTGCAGAAAAGAGATTATGGCCCACCTCAGCCATTGCGCCCTCCAACGAAATATTCAGCATAAGGCCGGAGGCTTTGTTCGTAAAGTCGAATTTGGGCGATCCTGCCGGGTCTTCACTTATTTGAACATACCAAAGTGTATTAGTAGCAGGAGGTAAGAACGATGAAATTACTCCCAATTCATTTTGAGAATTCATCCGCACAACATTCCCTGTCGAATATGATACAATTTGATAGAGCCTTTCATTTTCGCCGACTTTCAGTTTGATCGTATTGTCGGTGCTTGCCATGGCAGTAAAACAGGCGAATAGGAAACCTGCCAGGAGATACATAATTTTTCTGTTCATCTTGTAAAGAATTAATGCATTTATTTGAATCATAGGAACTGTCGCCCCATTCCTTTTAACATTTATTCATTGGGGGTATGGGAATAACGTTATTGAGGCCTGTGTCAACAATACGGTTGAGCAGGATGGGAACAACGCTGTTGAGGCAGGTGGGAACAACACGGTTGAGGGGTATGGGAATAACGCTGTTCCCATGCCCCTGTTAATAGCTTACTCGATCTCGGGACGATCGCCGCCTCCGCCCGGCTGGTTGCCGACTGTCAGCAAGATCGGGAACTGGTATGTGCGCGGTTCTTTCACAAGCGAATAGCCTGCGCCAGCCTGCGTCGTGACGCTGAGCAGGTATTGCCCGTCGGGCAGGGCAGGCACCTGGATGATGATTTGCGATGTTGTGTTAGTCACGACCAGGGCCACCTTGACCGGTGTCTTATCGGCCCCGTCGGGCGTAAAATAGATGCCTACCGACGGATTATCGCCCTTAATCAACAGATTCGATCCGGTGATAATGGCCGGCGAATTCGGCGTGATCTGCTGGTTGACAAGCTTGGAGGCAGAGTCGGTAAAATCGTTCACCACCGGACCGGTTGTAGCCACGCGGAAGTTGGCCGTCAATTGTTTCAATAATTTCAGCAAGCCACGCCCGGGAGTAAACGTGACACCGAACTTATGCTTCGTAGCGTCGAAGGCAGGCTTTTCGCCTTCCAGCGGCCCGCTGAAGTTGAGCAGCCACTGGCCTACGCCGTCCACCACACTTTTGCCCTCTGCAATAGCCGCCACTTTGATCTCGTCGGACATGCCGAGGATGGTCACGATCGTTTCGGGACGGTATTCGGTACGTGCTTTCACGATGCGGTCGGCAATATCGGTGTTGTGGATGGTGCCGGTGATGGACACTTTGCCTGTGTAGTCGTTAGACTTTTCTGTCAGTACGTTATCGTACAGGTCGACAGTTAGAAATGTTTTTTCTGCCATGGTATGACGTATTTGTAGTTAATAATGAAGTTGCAACGAGCAGGTCCCAAACGACGGAAAAAAGAGGTAGAAACGGGGTAATGATAACGGCTGGTTTCGCAGCTTTCAGGGCTCGGATTTGTGTATTTGCCCGACTGTCCGGCCTAAAGATAACAGAGGTCCCGACAGACGATAACACCTGCGCAAACAAGCTGTCTTCCAGCAGGTTTACCGGGATAAATTTTACTAATACTAGTGATATCGGTTGTTTGTTATCCATATGTATTATAAAATGAATAGTTCAGCATAGACTATGGTAATAAAGACAACCATTAGATATCAAAAGAAGTATACTGCTAAAACACTGGCACTTACGAGTAAAGTTGTTTCTCTGAAAGGATATAAAATTCCCTTTTTCATGCTGTAATAGTATAAACAGAGGCTGATAATTTTGGAATAATTTGATACTTTAATTGCTTCACCCAATGAAATAATTGCTGTAAGGTTTTGCTTTCTACGATATTTACATACCTTTGTAAACGTTATTACCATAGTCTATGCTGGACTCATGCTTTTTAATGGAGGTGTATCTAAGTCTTCCTGACTAGATTCAAGATCGCAGACTACGTTGAAAAACAAAAGGGAAGTACCAGCATTACCTGATACTCCCCCTTCTTACAGAGATATCTAATATATTTTCTTACTTCAAATCAGCCGCTTCAAGAATCTGCTCTACGGCCTGGGCTAAACCGTCGGAGTTCTTACCGCCGGCAGTTGCAAAGTGGGCCTGTCCGCCACCGCCACCCTGAATCAGTTTGGCTGCATCTTTTACCAGTTTTCCTGCATTCAGTCCTTCGGCAACAAGCGGTTCACTCAGCATCACCATCAATGCACATTTTGCACCATCCTTGATACCGGCCACAAAGAATACTTTCTCATCGCTATTGCTTTCACCCTTGATCTGGAAGGCCAGATCTTTAATGGCATCTACATTCGCTTCACCGCGGAAAACAACCACCTTCACTCCGTGGCGTTCAACAGCCTTGGCGATCAGTTCTTTCTTCAACATAGCGACCTTTTCCTTTACATAGTCGCTAACCTGTTTCTTCAGTTCCGCATTTTCTTCGATAGACTTACGGATCGTCTGCGCCAGGTTCGGTACATTATTAAATAAAGCACGCAACTCACGCATGGAATCCTGCAACATGAAAGTATAGTTTTCTGCCCCTTCGGCCGTCACGGCTTCGATACGGCGTACACCGGCTGCGATAGAACTTTCGGCAATCACACGCAGCGAACCGATCATACCGGTTGCCGGGATATGCGTACCACCGCACAGCTCGATAGAAGAACCGTATTTAACGACACGTACTTCCTCGCCATACTTCTCACCGAACAATGCCATAGCACCCAAAGCCTGCGCCTGAGCAATCGGCATATTGCGATGCTCTTCCAACGGATAGTTGGCACGAATCTTTTCGCTTACCAGCTTTTCTACCTGGCGGATTTCTTCGTCGGTCACTTTCTGGAAATGAGAGAAGTCGAAACGAAGCGCTTCGGGAGAAACATACGAACCTTTCTGTTCGACATGTGTGCCCAATACTTCGCGCAATGCCTCATGCAGCAAGTGAGTTGCCGAGTGGTTACATTCGCACTGGATACGTTTCTTTTCGTTAATCTTAGCGGTGAAAGTAGCTGTTACATCTTTCGGCAAACGCGTAACGAAATGTACCGGCAGGTTGTTTTCACGCTTCGTATCTACAACATCCAGCTTTTCATCGTCGGCAATCAGCCATCCGGTAT
>ERZ856578.5825-NODE-5825-length-14528-cov-163.917099_pt1 | contig 14528 bp, 10 predicted proteins | sample MGYA00514384_ERZ856578 | MGnify/ENA primary metagenome ERZ856578 (study PRJEB29103, sample SAMN06111958) | human gut metagenome | biome: human gut; feature: ankylosing spondylitis patient; material: healthy_person | host: Homo sapiens | place: China:Hangzhou...
AGCCGATGGAATTACTTTCCATCTGAAAGCCGTATGTACGGATTCCCTGAGAACGAAACTGTCTGACGAACACGCAGATGCAACGCCGACAATCAGTCGCATCTGCGGACCGGTAGAAAAGGTAAATGACACGACATTTAAGGTATCTTTCTATCGGATGGGTATGGATAACCCACGCCGCACCGGTGATATATGCCTGCTGGCAAGCCAGACAGGAGACCGGAGGTATAAAAGTGCCGTTCAGGAAGTCAGTATCCGCATCCCCTACCGGAATACGGCAGGAGAAAGGCAGCATATACTGTTTCCGGGACTGCCCGATGTGGAAACAGGAAGCGGGTCTCTATCTTTAAAAGCCACAAGTGATTGCGGACTGCCGGTCTCTTACTACATCAAAGAAGGTCCGGCCGAGATAGAAGGAGACCAAATTGTATTCACTCCTATTCCTCCTCGCAGCAAATTTCCGGTAAAAGTGACGGTAGTTGCCTGGCAATACGGCGTTGCAGGTAAGGTGCAGACGGCCGAGCCGGTGGAACGTAGTTTTTATATAAAGAAAGAATTAATAAAAAGGTTATGAGAAATAAGAGTTTAATCCTAATGACAATTTGTGCGGCTCTATCAACCGGTCTTTCCGCCCAATCCGTTTATCCCGGACAGCATGCCGGAAAAATGAAAAAAGTGACGACCGCACCGATGCAGGTAGAAAGTTTCGACTTAAAGGACGTGCGTTTATTGCCAAGCCGCTTTCGCGACAATATGATGCGTGATTCCGCTTGGATGACTTCCATAGCAACCAATCGTTTGCTGCACGGTTTCCGCAACAATGCCGGAGTATTTGCCGGGCGTGAAGGCGGATATATGACCGTAAAGAAACTGGGTGGTTGGGAATCGCTGGACTGTGAACTGCGCGGACACACAACAGGGCATTTACTATCAGCCTATGCGCTCATGTACGCATCTACCGGAAGTGAAATATTCAAGTTGAAGGGCGACAGCCTTGTTACAGGTCTGGCAGAGGTACAGGCGGCTTTGGGAAACGGATATCTCAGTGCATATCCGGAAGAATTGATTAATCGGAACATACGTGGGACAAGTGTATGGGCACCCTGGTATACACTGCACAAACTCTTCTCCGGATTGATTGACCAATACCTCTATGCAGATAACAAACCGGCATTGGAAGTTGTGACCCGCATGGGCGACTGGGCTTATAATAAACTTAAACCACTGGATGAAGCCACCCGGAAAAGGATGATACGGAATGAGTTCGGCGGTGTGAACGAATCTTTTTATAATCTTTATGCCATCACCGGCGACGAGCGTTATCAATGGCTTGCCGAATTCTTCTATCACAATGATGTGATAGATCCGCTGAAAGAACAACGCGATGATTTAGGTACCAAGCACACGAATACCTTTATTCCAAAAGTTCTTGCCGAAGCACGCAACTACGAGCTGACGCAGGATAACGACAGTCGGAAACTGACAGATTTCTTTTGGCATACCATGATAGACCACCATACCTTTGCACCGGGATGCAGTAGTGATAAAGAGCATTATTTCGATCCACAACAATTATCCAAACATCTGACCGGATATACCGGTGAGACTTGTTGTACGTACAATATGCTGAAACTAAGCCGTCACCTGTTCTGCTGGACGGGAGATGCCAAAGTTGCCGATTACTACGAACGTGCACTCTATAATCATATTCTTGGACAACAAGATCCTGAAACGGGAATGGTATCCTATTTCTTGCCCTTACTCTCCGGCTCTCACAAAGTTTATAGTACCCGGGAGAATTCCTTTTGGTGTTGTGTAGGCAGTGGTTTTGAAAGTCATGCCAAATACGGAGAAGCTATCTATTGTCACAATGAAAAAGGAATTTACGTGAATCTCTTTATTCCGTCAGAAGTAAACTGGAAAGCAAAAGGAATAACTCTGCGTCAGGAAACAGGTTTCCCAGCAGAAGAAAACACTACATTGACCATCCAAACAGACAAACCTGTCACCACTACGATTTATCTGCGCTATCCCTCATGGAGTGAAGGCGTGAAAGTAAACGTCAACGGGAAAAAAGTATCGGTAAAGCAGAAACCGGGATCATACATTGCTATAACCCGCCAGTGGAAAGACGGTGATCGCATTGAAGCCAATTATCCGATGAGCCTGCAGCTGGAAACCACTTCTGATAATCCTCAAAAGGGAGCTCTGCTATACGGACCGCTGGTATTGGCCGGCGAATTGGGAACAGAAGGTATGCAAACTCCGGCACCATTCTCTGATCCGGCATTATACAATGATTATTATACTTACGATTATCATATCCCGGCAGGATTGAATACGACATTGCAAGTAGACTTAAAACATCCGGAACGCAACCTGCAACGTACAGGTAAAGGACTGGAATTCAAAAATGCGGAAGGTACTATATTGAAACCTCTGTACGATGTGCACCATCAACGTTATGTTATATATTGGGATTTAAAAACAAAGTAGATGAAAAAGAATCTTCTTACAGTTTCTCTTTGGGGAATTTATCTTTTATTCCTGTCATGCCGCCCTGCCAGTAATAGGCAGGCGGTTTATAATTTTGCACCACTCGATTCCATTATTACCGGTTGGATAGACAAAGAGTATTATCCCGGTGCAGCCATTTGCGTAGTTAGAGATGACAGCATTATCTTTTGGAAAAACTATAAAGAATTCACTCCCGATACCAAAGTCTATGTAGCCTCTGCCGGAAAATGGGTGGCAGCTGCAGTCATCGGAGCGGTAGTAGACCGTACCGATTTGGATTGGAATGATAATGTAAAGAAATGGATTCCTGAATTTAAAAACGACGTAAAAGGAATGATTACTTTACGTCAGTTGCTTTCGCACACATCAGGCGTTCGCCCTTACCTGCCGGAACCACGCGTAGACAATTACAATCAGCTGGATTCGGCAGTCATGGAGATTCTTCCACTTGACACGGTTTTCACTCCCGGCACTCGTTTTGAATATGGCGGACTTGCCATGCAGATAGCCGGCCGGATGGCAGAAAAAGCGATGAATAAAGAATTTGAGGAATTATTCCAGAAATTAATTGCCCGACCTTTAGGAATGAAAAGCTCTCACTTCACGCCCGTGAATACGGATGGCGGACACGCTCCCATGCTGGGTGGAGGTCTCTGTACCACTTTGCACGACTACATGCGTTTTCTTGATATGATCTACCACAATGGCGTATTTGAAGAAAAGCAAATACTGAAACCCGAAACCATACATGAAATGCAGGCAGACCAGGTGGGAAATGCGGAAGTTCACCCGGGTGAATACGTAGAACGTGCACTGAAAAAATATCATACCGGTATATACGGTTTGGGAGAATGGAGGGAACTCATTGATGAAGCAACAGGAGAAGCCTATCAGATCAGTTCACCGGGTTGGGCCGGCGCCTATCCATGGATCAATAAACAGGGCCGGGTATATGGATTCTTCATAGCCCATGTACAGGGAAGTTCACAAAAGGAAGATGGTTTCTCGTCATTTTATGGAAGTCCCGTCATTTCACAAACTGTCTCGAACATTATTTCCCTAAAAAGATAGAATACATTGAGTATCCCCATATCTTAAATCGTATTTATATAAAAACAATAAATACGAGGATATGAAGACTATCGGCTCAACAATTATTATGTTAGCTCTCGCTTCTTCCCTTTTTGCGGACAATGGCAAGGAACTGAAGCTGGCATCTCCTGACGGAACACATGAAATAGTATTTTACCAAAAGCAGGTTTCACCTGCGGTAAACGAACTTTGTTATCGGGTAGATTACAAATCACAACCCGTAGTCAATGAGTCGCGTGCCGGGTTGGAACTGGACAACCGGATATGGGAAATGGCTTTGGGAGTTCGAAATCTGAAACAGCCTGCCTGCTGGATGGACAATCTGGAAGTGGACTCCGTGACTTACCAGCCCGAAACAAACCTCACCTGGCAGCCGCTTTACGGTGAGCGTAGCAGTGTACGCGATCATTACCGGGCCGGCACCCTTTGTCTCTCCAAGAAAGACAACTCCGGTTATCGGCTCAATATAGAGGTACGTGCCTATAATGAAGGAGTGGCTTTCCGCTATTTCTTCCCGGAACATCCGAAGGCTATCTTTCATAAAGTAGTAGGTGATCTCACAGAATACGCCTTACCGGCAGGCACAAAAGCATGGACTGAACAATGGGCGCAGGCTTTCTTCGAATGCCTGAATATCGATGATATCAAACATCCGGTGGAACGTGCCCTTACGTTGGAACTCCCGAATGGCAAATGGGCCGCACTGACAGATGCGGATGTGGACGACTGGTGCCTGACCAAATACCTCGCCTCCACCGATAAGAAGAACACGCTGACTTCTGTAATGTATAGCCCCGTAGATGTGGTGACCTATTATGCCACTCCTTGGAAGATAGTCATGGCAGCCGACAAGCCGGGTGAATTGCTGGAACACAATGATATCATCCAGAATCTGAATCCGCCGTGCGAAATTGCCGATGCTGCCGCATGGGTGAAACCGGGCAAGATTATGCGCGAAACGACTATCACCACCGAAGGGGCTATTGCTACCATCGACTTCTGTGCAGCACATCATATTCCGTATATGCTTTTCGACTGGCAATGGTATATGCCCTGTACTTCACATGACGGGGATGCTACAAAAGTGGTTGACAAACTGGATATGCCCCGCGTAGTAGCATACGGTAAGGAGAAAGGAGTTGGCATCTGGGTGTACGTCAACCAGCATGCACTGATGAAGCAGGCAAGGGAGTTGTTCCCGATATTGCGCCAATGGGGTATTGTGGGGGTGAAGTCCGGTTTTGTACAATATGCCAGCCATCGTTGGGCTACTTGGCTGCACGACCTTGTGCGGTTGGCTGCGGAAAACCATCTGATGATGAATATCCATGATGAGTTCCGTCCTTCCGGTTTCAGCCGTACCTACCCGAATCTGTTGACGCAGGAAGGAATCTGTGGCAATGAGGAGTTTCCGGATGCTACGCATAATACGATACTTCCTTTTACGCGTATGATAAATGGTGCGGCAGACTATACCATCTGCTATTTCGACAAACGGCTTAAGACTACCCATGCCCACCAGTTGGCTGCCTCGCTTGTTTTCTATAGCCCTTTGCAGACTATTTTCTGGTATGACAAACCTTCTTTTTATCACGGCGAACCGGAAGTGGAATGGTTCGAGAATTTGCAAACGGTGTCTGATGATACAAAAGTGCTGAACGGCACACCCGGCAAGAACGTAACCATGGCCCGTCGTAAAGGGCAGGAATGGTTTTTGGGGGCGATGACCAATAATGAAGGTTCCAGAGAAGAGATTCCTTTGGACTTCTTGGATAAGAATAAAGTATATCTTGCTTCTGTCTATACCGATGGCGGCGAAAGGGTGAAAACACGTACACAGGTGGAATGCAGCTATTTATTGGTGGATGCTTCCATGACGATGAAGTTTGACCTGAAACCCAGTGGCGGTGCTGCGGTTCGTTTTGTACCGGTGGAGGCGAAAGAGGCGAAGGGATTGAAAAAATATAAAGGAAAAATATTATAAAGGTTTAGGTGTAATTCTCCCTTTGAACGTATTATTTACTCAAGTTTCGCAAGTTCGGGAACTTGCTTTCAGTGAACAAGTAAACAAGGCTGTTTCTTGTAATCACTTTAAAACGCAAGATATAGGCAGAAGGCTGCTTATCCCTTCTTGTAGCCTTGTCAACTTGTTTACTGAAAGCAGGTCAAAGACATGCGAAACTTAAATAGATTACTCAAAGAAGGTATTGTTATGGTAAAGACGTTTTTTATATTGTTTGGAGTACTTGCATTTTGCCAGGCTGCATGCGGGCAGTATGTTTCCAAAGTTTGGGTTGCCGACCGGAAGGATGGGACGTATACGAACCCTGTTCTGCATGCCGACTATTCCGATCCGGATGTGTGTGTGGTGGGCGATGATTTTTATATGACTGCTTCCAGCTTTAATTGTACTCCGGGGTTGCCCATTCTCCATTCCAAGGATTTGGTGAATTGGAAACTGGTGAACTATGCGTTGAAAGTTATCGAGCCGGAAGAGTTCTACAATAAGCCTCAACATGGAAAGGGCGTGTGGGCCCCTTCCATCCGTTACCATAACGGCGAGTTCTATATTTATTGGGGAGACCCGGATTTCGGGATTTTTATGGTGAAGGCCAAAGACCCGCAAGGTGAATGGGAGAAACCGGTATTGGTAAAGGCCGGAAAAGGCATGATAGACCCTACGCCTTTGTGGGATGAAGACGGGAAGGTCTATCTGGTTCATGCGTGGGCCGGAAGCCGTGCAGCTTTCAACAGTGTCGTCACGGTATGCGAAATGAATCCGGAAGGAACCAAAGTCATCTGCGAACCGGTGTTGGTATTTGATGGCAATGACGGGGTGAACCATACGGTGGAAGGCCCCAAATTCTACAAACGCAATGGGTATTATTATATATTGGCCCCTGCCGGTGGGGTGGTTACCGGTTGGCAACTGGCACTCCGTTCAAAGAATGTTTATGGCCCTTACGAAGTGAAAAGGGTGATGGCGCAAGGAAGTACGGACATCAACGGCCCACATCAGGGCGCTTGGGTAGAGACGAATTCCGGTGAATCCTGGTTTGTACATTTTCAGGATAAAGCAATGTATGGGCGGGTCATTCATCTTAATCCGGTGAAGTGGACGGAGGGTTGGCCTGTCATTGGTGAAGATAAGGACGGTGACGGTTGCGGAGAACCGGTAAGACGGTATCGGAAACCGAATGTCGGGAAGACATATCCGGTAGAGACTCCGGCAGAGAGTGATGAGTTCAATTCCCGCCGATTGGGGCTGCAATGGGAATGGCATGCCAATTATCAGGATGCTTTTGGTTTTACTTCCGATTTGGGGTATATGCGTATCTATGGGCATGTGCTGTCCGAGGACTTCGTGAATTTCTGGGAAGTGCCGAATCTGTTGTTGCAAAAGTTTCCGGCAGAAGAGTTTGCTGCCACGACCAAGTTGAAGGTGGTGGCTAAAGCTGACGGACAGCAATCCGGATTGATTGTGATGGGATGGGACTATTGTTACATTGGAGTGGAGAAGCAAGGCGACAGATTCGTACTAAAGCAGGTGGTCTGCAAAGATGCCGAGCAACAAAATAAGGAAACTTCTACCCGTTTGATGGAATTGCCGGTAAGCCGGAAGCTTGAAGCCGGACTGTTCCCCAATTATGAACGGGACATCTATTTGCGGGTAAAGGTAGGTAAGAATGGGGTCTGCCATTTCCATTATAGTTTGGACGGAAAGAAATATCAACCGGCCGGTGAACCGTTTACTGCACGTCAAGGCAAGTGGATTGGCGCTAAAGTCGGTTTGTTCAGTACGGCTCCGTTCGGTAAAGACAGAGGTTGGGTTGATGCTGACTGGTTTCGCATAGAAAAATAAAAAGATAAGATAAATGAAAACAAAAACACTATTGGCAGGCTTGGGACTATGTTTGCTTGCTGCTTGTTCAACTTCAAAAGAGGAGTTGATTGTTGATAAGGAACTGGATTATTGTAATCGTCAGGTGCATCGTACTTTGGACATCATGCGTGGAAAGGGAGGTAAGATTGACTATACGATGATGCCTCGTAATATCTTGGATGGCCAGTACGACTGGAATTATCGCAAGGCTACGAAAGATGAATGGTGCAGCGGCTTCTGGCCGGGTATTTTGTGGTATGATTACGAGTACACCGGTGATGAAAAGATTAAAGAGGAAGCGGAGAAATTCACAGCTTCTCTGAAATTCCTTTCCGAAATCCCGGCTTTCGACCATGATTTGGGCTTTTTGGTCTTTTGCAGTTATGGAAACGGGTACCGGTTGACCCATAATCCCGAATACAAGCAGGTGATTCTGAATACGGCAGATTCATTGGCTACCTTGTTCAGTCCTCGTGTAGGCACTATCCTTTCGTGGCCGCGCAATGTGGAGATGTTCGGTGGGCACAATACGATTATGGATAACCTGATTAATCTGGAGATGTTGTTCTGGGCAGCCAAGAATGGCGGTAATCCATATCTGGCAGATATAGCCGTCTCTCATGCCGATAAGACAATGAAGTACCAGTTCCGTCCGGATTATACTTCCTGTCATGTAGCAGTTTACGATACGCTGACGGGAGATTTTATCCGGGGATGTACCCATCAGGGATATGCGGACAATTCAATGTGGGCCCGTGGGCAGGCTTGGGGAATTTATGGATATACTACTGTCTATCGTGAAACAAAAGATGTCCGTTATCTGGATTTTGTGCAAAAGGTGACGGATGTATATCTCAAGAATTTGCCAGAAGATTATGTGCCGTACTGGGATTTTAATGACCCTGCCATCCCGGATGCTCCACGTGATGCATCGGCTGCCGCAGTAGTAGCTTCCGCATTATTGGAACTTTCTACTTATCTGCCTGGTGAAAAGGGGAGGGAGTACAAGGGTGCTGCCATAAAGATGTTGAAAAGTCTTAGTTCGGATAAATACCAGAGTAGAAAGAGCAAACCTTCTTTCTTGTTGCATTCTACCGGGCACTGGCCTGCCAAGTCGGAGATTGATGCCTCTATCATCTATGCTGATTACTACTATATGGAGGCATTGTTGAGGCTGAAAAAGCTGGATGAAAAGGAAAACGGATAAAGTTTGTTTCGAGTGTTGGGATAGGAGCAATACCCTGATTTTCGGGACTTATCTATCTGTTTTCCGATGAGCCTGGCTTTATCTTCTTAACCTGATGAGGTTACTGACTTTCCGTTGTATTGCCAGTACGTTCAGCAGTGATACTGCCAGAAACAGCAGACCGCCGGTCAATATGCATGGAAGCAGTGAACCGCTCTCCAGTTGCGGGAAGAGGTTTTGGACTACTTCTATATAGTAACTGCGTACCCATGCCACGCAGCCGATGGCGAGGAGCAGTACCAGTACATTCAGCCCTACTGTCAGTATATAATAAGGCGTGGCTACCTGCGTCGGGCTATATCCTATCAATAGCAGGTTTTCCAGTTTTACCGTGTTCTTTTGGAGAAGCAGGAAGATGCTCAGCATCAGGATGTAGAATGACAGGATGCTGATGAACAGTCCTACTCCCATAACGATGCCCGTGATGAGGCGCAGGAAATAAGTGGTCTTTCCTGCGTCCAGATTGTTGCCTTCGGTTTCGTAGTTCCTCTGCTGGAAATAATCTGTGATGGCTGTGTCGGTAGGATTCTTTACTTCCACAATGAGCCGGGACGGTTCAGCCTCTTTTTCCGGTGCAAAGTTCCTGTTGGCCCAGTCCATGAAGGATTGGGGAACGAGAATGGTATTCAGCCGGTTGGAGAATCCTACAATGTTGCCTTTATATTGTTCCACACGTCCGTTGCCCCTCATCATGATGTCCATCTGTACCAGACTCATCAAACCTTCGGAGAGTTTCGGCAGACTCCGGCTTTGTGCAAAACCAAAGTTATAGAGGTTCAGATAATTGCGCGGAACGATGATGGGAATTACCCGGGCATCTTCGTCAAAATGCCATTTGTCCAGATTGACATCCACATATTCGTCGGGTACAGACTCGAAAAACATCTCCGTTGACAGACGGATACCGGCTTCCTGCATACCGAGTCCGGCAGAAACCTTGAACAAGGAAGGTGTGAACGCGCCTACTCCCTTAGTAAAAGGTTGGGCTTTCAGATCCTTTATCTCCTCTTTGGAGAATGTGTTGCTTTTCCCGGCAAAGCTGCCGAGAGTACTGATTTTTTTGGTAGCAATGATATACTCCTTCTTCATGAAACTGTCCCCTTCCGTAAAAACGGGAAGGACATCACGATAGAATTGTACGCTCAGCAATACAATCATCATGCCGAAGAGATTGGCGAGGAAAAAGCCTGCCAACTGTCCGACACTGATGTGCTGGCGGAGAAGTTTCCAAACAAGTCGGTTCATATTATTTTGAGTTTAATTTATAACTCAAGTTTCGCAAGTTACCTTTGTTTATCAAAACTATCTTAATTCCCCTCCTCCCGGGAGGAGAAGAGTTGAGATACTACTGTTTATCAATAATATAAAGGGCTTGCGGAACTTAAATTTATAATTTATAAATTTCATCATAGTCCAATTCCAGATGTTTACCGATGGAAGTCACTATGATTCCTGCTCCTTGACGGTCGGCTTCTTCTGTCAGCAGCCTGCTCATGATGATTCCGTTCTCATCATCCAAGTGGCTGATGGGTTCGTCCAGGAAGATGAAGTCGAAAGGCTGGCAGAGGCTGCGGATAAAGGCGACTCTTTGTTGCTGGCCGAAAGATAGCTTTCCGGCTTTTTCGTTTACCTTGTCGGCAATGCCGATGGCTTCGAAGAGGGTAAGGACTTCTTTCCTTTTTTTGAAATTGGTAAGTCGGTTCTTCAGTTGTATGTTCTCGATGGCGGTAAGTTCGGGAAAGATACGCAACTCCTGAAAAAGAATGCTGAGAGAGTGTTTGCGTATATCTATCCAGTCATTGACGGAGAGTGAACGGATATTGCGTTCATCAAAGTTGATGATTCCCTGATAATCGTGCCGATAGCCGTAAATATAGCTGCAGAGCGATGACTTTCCGGTACCCGAAGCGGCTTCTATGAGATAACGTTTTCCTTTGTGGAACGTAATGTCCCGATGCCATACGTCTGAGGTAATGGCATCACGGTCGGCAAACACTTGAGGTAGTGTTTGCCGTAGGTGAATCCTATTCATGAGTGGTATTAATCCTTAATCTCTAATCCTTAATCCTTAAATTACATTCCTGCAAATTGCTTGATAAAGTCTACAATCTGTTTCAACGCATTAACATTCTTGTTCTTCAGCTGCAGGGTAACGGTTGCCTTGTCCTCGTTGCCGACAGCTTCCAGATACGAGATATTGCCGAGCAGCGAGTAATAGGTGCTATACTCTTGTCCGCCGAACCCAACAAGCAATTTTATAACGGGCAGGTCGAGTACGGCTTCCGCATTGATGACAAAGGCTGTACGCTTGCCTTTTAGGCTGGAAGCGAAGTCAGTCTCTTTGGCAGACGGGTCGGTGGTCTTACAGGCATTCTTATACAGCAGTTCGTCATTGGTGGCGTACATCTGTTTGTCTCGTATGCCGAAGAATATGTTGATAGCGCGTGATTTATAGACATATTCATTCTCATTCAATTTCACGATGTCTTCGCCGCGTTTCAGTCCCAGTTCGGACTTTTTCTCATAAAGGGCTTTCAAGGGAGCGTCGTTCTTTACGCTGGCATAGGCCAGGAAAGAAGGATTGCTGTTCATGGTTACATTGATAAGGCCTATGGTCAGGTCGTTGTGGAAAGCACTGAACAAGTCTTTTACTTCAGCGGCTTTGGTAATGGAGAAATCGTTGCGGAACTGCTCATTCTCTTGCAGCACATTGTAGAACTCTTCTCCATTGATACCTATGCTGAATAGCGCCAGGGTAGATTTTGGGAAATACTTCAAGAACGTGTTTTCGATGGGACAAGTACTTTTGATTTGCTTTTCGAAAAGTGCTTTCAATTCTGTGTTCTCGGTATAGCTCTCTACTTTCAGTTCTATTTTCCCTTTTTCGAAGGAGAGACTTCCCAGCATCTTCAAGTCTTTCAGGTCGATATTGTGGGATATTCCGTAATTCAGCGGATTGGCGTATGCACTCAGCAGGCTGGAAGGAGAGATGAGCATATTGATGTCTCCATCCTGCTTTTGCATTTTCTTGAAAGCGGTGTTACTGTTGATGCTGTTTTCTCCGGTCTGTTTCAGCAAGGCGGGAATTCCTTCTTTGACTTTTTCCAGTTGCGATGTGCCGGTGTAGTTCACCACCATAAGCGTGGTAGGAGTGAAAGCGAGCAATGCCCGCTTGTTGATTTGTGCAAAACTGTAACCGTCCGCTTCTGCCACATGGCTGATTATCTGTTCTTTCTCCGTAACTTCCAGAAGCTTCAGCAAATCATCCTCACTTTGAACCTTGGCTACCATGGTGGTGTAGGGGAACGAGGGAGCGTTGAAGACATAAATCGGCGCATTGACGTCCACTCCCGATTTGGCAGGGTCTTTCAGTACAGCCTCCATTTGTTGGAAAGTGGCTGCATTCATATCGCTTTTCAAGGCATCTGTCAGCTTTTGCAGTGCTTCTTTAGTCTCTTTATCTTTGGTACCGGCCTTGTCTGCCAATGATTTTAAATTGACAGCGATGACTTGCGAGGCATCGGAGGGAATCACATTGGTATATTCCGACTTTTTGGACGAACAAGCGCTTATCAGCACGATGAGCATTGCCAGTACTGAGAAGTGGAAGAATAGGTTCTTTTTCATATAGTTTTTGTTTTAGTGAGTATCATTGATTCTGTAAGTTGAGGATGTGGCAGGCAACCAGTGCCGCCGTCTCTGTGCGCAGCCTTGATTTTCCCAGGCTGATGGGGATAAACCCGTTTTCCGCCGCCTTCCGGACTTCCTCTTCGCTGAAGTCTCCTTCAGGACCGATTAGTACGAGGGCATCCTCTCCGGGATGTACCATATCCTTCAAAAGCGGTTTTTCGCCTTCATAACAGTGGGCGATGAATTTCTGACCCGGAAAAGGCTGTGTGATGAACTTGTTGAAGTCTGTCATTTCATTCAGTTGGGGCAGGCGTGCCTTGAGCGACTGCTTGATGGCAGAAACCAGAATTTTGGAGATGCGCTCCGTCTTGATGACTTTCCGTTCCGAGAAACGGCAGTTCAGGAATGTCAGTTCATCAAACCCTATTTCCGTCGCTTTCTCGGCAAACCACTCTGTACGGTCCATGTTCTTGGTAGGTGCCATGGCAATGTGCAGATGACCTTTCCACAAGGGGGCTTGCGGAAGGGTTTCCAGAATATTCACCAGGCAGCGTTTGTTGGTAGCCGTACTGATTTCAGCGCGATAGAAGCAGCCCTTTCCGTCTGTCAGCATAACCTCGTCGCCTGCTTGCAGGCGTAAGACCCGTACGGCATGTGCTGCTTCCTCTTCGGGCAGTTCTGCGTGGGTCTGTATGTCGGGAGTATAGAATACGTGCATGTTACAAATTGTTTTTGAGTTGGTTGATTTGGTCTCTTATCTGTGCGGCTCGTTCGTAATCCTCTTCTTCGATTGCTTTCTGCAGGGCTGTTTTCAATATGCCTATTGTGTCTTCCTGCAACAGTTCGTCTTTGTCCGGCTCGCTGCCTCCCATAGGGTCGGTGGTGCTTTCGCCGGTTTTCAGACATTCTGTTTCGAGAATCTCTTCGTAGACAAAGATAGGAGCATTCATGCGCAATGCCAGGGCGACGGCATCGCTGGTACGGGCATCAATCCGGAGAATAGTCTCTTCGGCTTTCATGTAAAGGTAGGAGTAGAATACTCCGTTGTCTACTTTATAGATAAGAATACGCATCAGTTTTACACCCAGCACCTCAAGAACGGAAGCAAATAGGTTATGGGTCAGCGGACGGGGCGGTACAATACCTTTCATCTCGATGACCATAGCTTGTGCTTCGGTGGCACCTATAATAATCGGAAGCTGGCGTTTGCCACCCACTTCACCCAGTACCAGGGCATAGGCACCCGCTTGCGCCTGGCTGTTGGAAATGTTTAGTACTTGTAGTTCTATCTTTTTCTTATTCATACCTATTAAATCAACCTGACTCTCAATCAGTTTTTCTCTATTTTTTCCGGATTATGTTTATAGCGGAACACCATTCCAAATAGCAGACCAATGACTAAAGCATATCCTGCAAAGATAAGCCATACCGGTGTCCAGTCGCGGCTTACCAGTCCTCCGCCTTCGGCATATACCGAGAAGGCATCCACCACGGCTCCGCTGGCATAACCTCCGATGATGGCTCCCACACCGTTCGTCATCATGAAGAACAAGCCTTGTGCGCTGGCACGGATACTGGGATGTGCCTCCATTTCTGTAAACAGCGAGCCCGATACATTGAAAAAGTCAAATGCCATGCCGTAGACAATCATCGAGAGAATGAGCATCCAGAGTCCGCTTCCCGGGTCTCCGAGGGCAAAGAGCCCGAAACGGAATACCCATGCAAACATACTTATTAACATAACACGCTTGATTCCGAAATGTTTCAGGAAGAAGGGGATGGCAAGGATAAACAGCGTCTCACTCATTTGCGAGATGGAGAGCAGGATGACGGAGTGTTTTACACCGAACGAATCTGCATATTCGGGTATGGAAGCAAACGAACCCAGGAAAAGGTCGCCGTATGTGTTTGTTATTTGAAGGGCGGCTCCCAGCAGCATGGAGAACAAGAAGAAGATAGCCATCTTCTTGCGCTTGAACAGCACCAGTGCGTCCAGTCCGAAAGCGGAGAGCATCGTTTTTCCTTCGCTGCGCATGGGGGGGCAGGCTGGCAAAGTGAAAGCATAAAGTCCCAGCATGGCTGCCGATATGGCTGCCACATAGAGCTGTGCCGAACTTGCCTTGAACCCGGTGAGGTCCACAGCCCACATGGCACAGATAA
>ERZ856578.5830-NODE-5830-length-14505-cov-132.342528_pt1 | contig 14505 bp, 8 predicted proteins | sample MGYA00514384_ERZ856578 | MGnify/ENA primary metagenome ERZ856578 (study PRJEB29103, sample SAMN06111958) | human gut metagenome | biome: human gut; feature: ankylosing spondylitis patient; material: healthy_person | host: Homo sapiens | place: China:Hangzhou...
TGTAATGGTAATGAATTATCTGGCGATTCTATTGTCCCCGTTCATTACAGACTTCTTTCAGACCTTGTTCCACACTAGTTCCAAGGAATTCCCGTTTATTTTCAACCTCTGCATCACACTGCTCGCCATGTGGTGGGAGTATGCGAGGAAGAAGGATTCTTTGTTTGGAGATTGAGGGTGTCAAAACGGTTGATGGCACACAGATGAGACACCCTCTATAACTTATAACTCAATCGCCTCATATTTCAGCCCGAAGACATCGGCTACAGCTCTGTATGTTACCTTGCCTTCCACTACGTTCAATCCCAACGCCAGAGCCGGATCGTCCTTGCAGGCTTGTCTCCAGCCTTTGCATGCCAGGGCAACGGTGTAGGGCAGGGTGGCATTTGTCAGTGCCATGGTGGAGGTGAAGGGTACGGCGCCGGGGATATTGGCAACGGCGTAGTGTACAATTCCGTCCACAATGTAGGTAGGGTCGCTGTGCGTGGTGGGGTGGGAGGTTTCGAAACATCCGCCTTGGTCGATGGCAACGTCTACGAGTACGGTGCCGGGCTTCATCATTTTCAGCATTTCTTTGGTGATGAGATGAGGCGCTTTGTCACCGGGGATAAGGACAGACCCTATTACGAGGTCTATTGTAGGTAATTCCATTTTGATATTGTGAAGGGAAGAATAGAGTGTTTTTACATTCTTGGGCATCACTTCACTGAGGTAGCGCAGGCGGGGAAGGTTGATGTCGGCAATCAGTACCTCGGCACCCATTCCGGCAGCTATTTGTGCGGCATTGGTGCCCACAATGCCGCCGCCCAGGATAAGTACGCGTGCGGGGCGTACACCCGTCACGCCACCCATCAGTTTCCCTTTGCCGCCTTGGGGTTTTTCGAGGAAGCGTGCTCCTACCTGGGTGGCCATGCGTCCCGCCACTTCGCTCATGGGGGTAAGCAGCGGAAGTGAGCGGTCTTCTTTCTCTACCGTTTCGTAGGCGATGCAGACGGCGCCGCTTGCTATCATGGCTTCGGTCAGCAATTTATCGGCAGCGAAGTGGAAATAGGTGAATACCACTTGTTCCTTTTTTATCAGTTTGTACTCCGGTGCGATGGGCTCCTTTACCTTGACAATCATGTCGGCTATGGCATACGTGTCTTCAATGGTTGGCAACATTTGTGCACCTACGGCGATGTAATCATCGTCAGAGAAACCGCTGTTTGCGCCTGCCGAGGCTTGCACATACACCGTATGACCGCGTTTCACCAACTCGGCTACTCCGGCAGGGGTCATTCCTACACGGTTCTCGTTGTTCTTGATTTCTTTAGGTACTCCGATAATCATAACCTTAAAGTTTTTATTGAGGGGTTAAACATGGCGCAAGATACAAAAATGGAGGGTACAGTGTCTCCGTACCCTCCATGTTTAAGAACAGTTTTCGTTCTCAGTTATTCATTGTCCATCAGTTTCCAATGTCCATGCCTGCATCCCCTTCTATTTCATCTGTGTCCCATGCGGCGATGGTAATCCCTTTCAGCGTCAGCCCGGCCTTGTTCAGGCTGAGGTCGAAGTTGTAGGTTTTGTTGGCCTCGGTAGTGAGGTTTTCGCTGGAACTCATAGCCAGATAGTAGGTGTAGGTGTTGCTGCCGGAGGTGACTTTTACGAATTGGGAGCTATTGGTGAATGCCTGACCCGGCAGCACGATGGCGCGGTAGGTGGTGGCACCTGCAACGCTGTGGGCGTAGGTGGTGATGGAGGTGGTAGATGCAGCTGCAGCGTCGGTGGCAGCGGCATCATTAGCCTTTGTTACTTTGCCGTCTGCCAGATTCCACGTGCCGCTGAGGGCGAAGCCTGCGGAGCAGAGCAGTTCTACCTTGTCGATGGCGGGCAGGGAGGAGTAGCCGTTTCCTGCGGAGAGGGTGACGGTGATTTGGCTCATGCAGTGCTTCATGCTGATGCTTGCGTTGTTCGTTGCCACGGTGGTGCATTTGCCCCACAGCAGGTCGGAGGCTTCGTAGTCGGCGGCGGCGGTGCTGCTGTTGTTCTGGTCGGGCTTGATGCTGACGTTGGGCACGGTGTAGGTGTCGGTGGCGGTGTTGGTATAGGGATAGTAGGCGTAGAGGGTGTGCTGGTCGGTGACGTTCTGCCAGTAGAGGGGGTCGTCGGTGAAGCTGCCGTTTACCCATTTGGTGTTCTTGGGGTCGAGGGAGGCGCTGATGGGGGATTCATCGTTGGCACCCGTTTTGTGGGCGATGTAGAGGCCCAGTGCGTCGTCATCATCGAACTCGGTGGCGCCGATGGCGGCGCGGCTGATGGGGATATTGGTGCCGGTGGTGGTGAGCGAGAGCTTCACGTTGATGGGCTTGGTGATGTCCACTGTCTGGTCTGAATCGTTGTTACAGGCGGTGACCAGCAGGCCGAGGGTGGCTGCGAGGAGCAGCGTTTGGATACTTCTTGTTTTCATATTTGGTCTATTTATTTGTTGTTAATAATAAGTTACTTATCGGTTACTTTTGTGTAATTCTCGGGGTTTGTCAGCTCCGTAATGGTGGCTTCGGCAAGTGAAGGGCTTCCCTTGTAGTTATAGTATATGTTCGCCCAAGTCATCTTTCCCCAGGTGCGGCACTGGGTGATTTGATCGTCCTCGAGTGCGGTAACTCCGGTGAGGAAGAGGTTCTCGGGGGAGAAATTATAATTTCCGAGACCGTTTTGGGTGTCGTAGGTGGGGAGAGCGAAGCTGTTTTCGGTACCGGTGCCGCTAAGGACGATGCTCTTCAGGCCGGTGCAACCAAAGAAAGCATCTTCTCTGATGTCGGTGACTTGTGGCAGGTAGATGCTTGCCAGTTTCCCGCATCCGACGAAAGCTCCGATTCCTATATTGGTGACTTTTGGCAGGTCAATGCTTGCCAGGGCGGTGCAATCCTGGAAGGCTCTTTCTCCGATTCCGATGGCTTGTGGCAGGTCGATACTTGTCAGGCCGGTGCAACTCCAAAAAGCACTGACTCCGATGTCGGTGACTTGTGGCAGGTCGATACTTGTCAGGGCGGTGCAATTCCAGAAAGCATTTTCTCCGATGTCGGTGGCTTGTGACAGGTCAATATTTGTCAGGCTGGTACAATTCACAAAAGTACCATTTCCTATTTTGGTGACTTGTGACAGGTCGATGCTTGTCAGGCCGGTACAACCCTGAAGAGTATTATATCCTATTTTGGTGACTTGTGGCAGGTTGATGCTTGTCAGGCCGGTGCATCCGGCGAAAGCTCTGTTTCCGATTTCGGTAACTTTTGGCAGGTCGATGCTTGTCAGGCCGGTGCATTTATTGAAAGCATTATATCCTATTTTGGTGGCTTGTGGCAGGTTGATGCTTTGCAGAGTACTATTGCCGTTGGTGAAGAGATACCAATTCGTAGGCACTTCCTTCACCGGCTCCATATAGAGGTTTTGTACGTAATTATGGCTGCTGCCCAGCAATCCTAACAGCTCGCTCTGGTCCATGCCTTCCGGTACAGAACCGCTGATGAAGAGTTTGGAGACGAGGGTAGGGGGAGAAGAGCTTCCGGCGGCATTTATCGCTTCCAGCCTGCTCTTTACGGCATTGTAGGACGCTTCCGTCCCATCCAGCAGGAGGATGTTTTCCGGTGCTGTGCCTTTTATGTCGGTACTTCCGTCCGACACTTGCAGGTACTTGCCGGGGAGATAGAATCGGTTGCCGGTGGTGCCGCCGGTGACGCTGCCGGTCTCGCTGCTGCTGCCGATTGAGCCTCCGGCGCTATATACCTTGTCCGTAAGAAAAGAGAGGGCACCGTTTCCTCCGGCTTCGCTGCAAGTAGGTCCATTAGGGGGGAGGTAGTCTGGGCTGTATTGGTGGTAAGTGGGTATCATCAACGCCCGATGCACCGCCGCACCGTCCCGGCTCAAGGTGGTGACGGAACGGGTGTCGGTGAGCTTGTCAACAAACAGATAGGAGTGTATCCCGTCAGTAGAATTGCTCACAATGGGTGCCTCTCTCAGCGCCGTCACTCCGCCTGTGTAGACGCAGAATACGGCTTTGGCAGGTGCTTTCAGCAGGACGGCGGCGGATGCGGTGGAGAAGATGTCCACTTTCACCAGGGCGCGTTGCATCTGTAGGGGGATGGGGTCGGCGGTGGGCTGGGGTATGCGGACGGCGAGGCCGGAGGTGCGCAGCTGTTCCCAGTAGGCGTAGTTCTCGGGGGTGAAGGCTTGGGGCAGCTGGAAGGTGAAGGCTTCGCCCGTCTGCAGGGCGTAGCTGCCTCCGCTGTTGCCGTCGCTGCCGGTATATGTCAATGCCTCCAGTGGCTGCATCTCTATGGCGGGGGAGATGGCGGCGAAGTAGTAGGCGGCGGCGTCTTTCTCCCAGCGGAGGAGGTTGGCGGGGTCGGTGGGCTGCCAAGTGGCGGAGGTGACGGCTTGCGTGCCGCCGTCGGTGCTGACGGAGGTGCAGGTGTAGTTGGCGTGGCTGTAGCGGACTTCGGCGGACGAGCCGTCTGCTGCCGACGACGACCTTACGGGCACGGTCATGAATACGGTGATGGTGGTTCCTACTTTGGGGAAGCCGGTTTCCGTGGCGGGTGTGCCGGTGGTTCCGTCGGCGCGTGTCTGCCCTCCTCCTTCTCCGGCCATGGGCGACTGCTGTTCCACGCTTGTGGCGATGCAGCCTATCTGTATGGGTTGGCCTATGAGGGAGGCTGTGGCTTCACTGTCGGCACCGGGCAGGGGGGCGGTGTCGGGGCAGATGTCGTCTGTGCAGGCGCAGGGCGGCAGCAGGGCAAGCAGCAGGGTGGGGAGCAGTAGCGTCCGGCGGAGGTGGTTCCTTGTTTTCATTCGTTGGGTGTCTTTTTTAGGGTTTCGTATAAGTAGGGCCGTTCGGGGTGGGGGTGCGCACCCTTATGGGGGTAGGGCCGTGGGGTGTTATCCCAACGGGTTTTCGCCGTACTTGCCCAGTTGCCGGGCTGTTTCGCGGGCTATCTCGGTGATGCCCAGTGTGCGGGGTTGTGTCTTGGCACGGAGGTAGAAGTCGTCCGTGCGCTCGGTCAGGGCGTTGTCGTAGGCCACGAGACTGATGAGCTTTTCAAAGGTTGTTGCCATGGGGTTTTGAATTATGAGTTATGAATTTTGAGTTATGGGTTATGGGTTATGGGGTTGGGGTTATTGGGGGGAGTCCTTGAGCCAGTGGCCGCTATAGTTGGCGGTGTCTGTCAGGCTGGCAGGATTATCCGCAGTCAGGTTGTAGTGGATGGCTTTCCAGGTGACACTACCCCAGGATTGGCATGTGGCGGCATTTCCTTCTGCCTTGAACATCTCTTCGGTGACATCGGTGAGGAAGAGGAGGGTGGCGGAGGTGCCTGCGAATGCACCATCACCAACGGTGGGCAGGAAGAAGCCAAATTGGTCGTTGGTGCCGCTGAGGACGACTTCTTCGAGGGCGGAGCAGTCGTAGAATGCGCAGACTCCTATGCTTGTCACTGCTTTGGGTATGCTGATTTCTGTCAAGCTGCTACAATACTGGAATGCGTAGCTTCCTATGCTTGTCGCTGCTTTCGGTATGTTGATTTCCTTCAGACTTCCACAGTAGTTGAATGCGCTTTGGCCTATCTCTGTCACTGTCTCCGGCAGTTGGATGCTCGTCAGATTCGCGCAGCTTTGGAATGTCCTCTCTCCTATCTTCGTTACTCCCGTGGGGATGCTGATTTCTGTCAGGCTGCTACAGTCGACGAATGCGTATTCTCCTATTTCTGTCACTCCGTCCGGCAGTTGGATGTTTGTTAGCTGGCGGCAATTAATGAATGCGTACTTTCCTATCTTTGTCACTTTCTTTGGCAGTTGAATGCTCTTTAGTGTCGTGCAGCTTTGGAATGCGCGCTCTCCTATACTTGTTATCCCTTCGGGGAGTATCACCTCTTGAAGTGCGGTATTTGTGTTATCCCCCGTTTTGCAAAATCCCTCCGGTATGGTTGTCGCCCCGCTTGCGGTGATGTAGAGGTGGCTGACCTTGAAGTATTTATTACCATTACTACCACCGATCATCTGCTCTTTCAAATTCGCCAAGTCCTGGTCGCTAATCTCCCCCGTAATCATTACCTTGATGGGGCTGTCTTGGCCGGCGCTTGCCAGTGCAGTCTTCAGTGCAGACCCATCTGCCAGCAGGCTTCCCGCTGTTTCGTTCTCCACTGTTACGAAGCTTTCTGCTTCCGTCGCCTCCACCAGTGTCGGGCTTTGCCATCCGGTGGACGTTACGCTCAATGCGCTCACCCCTGCTTTGTTTACTTTCAGTTTCAGCTCGTGGCAGGTATTGGCTTGGGTGGTGATGTCGTTGGTGGGGAGGTACTTATAGATGTCGTTTCCGATGTGGATGCTTATCATCAGTCGGTTTGCGGCAAAGGTCTGTCCCGGCAGCATCAGGGCGTAGTATGCCGACGAGGTATTGCCGTTCTTCAGCAGGCGGACATCGGTAGGGGTGGAGGCTTCGCCGTCGTGATTATGGATGACGGGCTCTCCGTCGGTATTCATGGTGAAGTAGGCTTTCGCTTGCTTGAGGTGTACGGTGGCCTTCTGCAGCTGTTCGGCGGTGATGCCGTCGCCCGGCAGCAGGTTGACGCATAGCTGCGCCATGCTGTGCTTCAGCAGCAGATTGATGGAAGAGGATGTGGCGGAATGTGTACCGCTGTAGTGCAGCAGGTCGGTGATGTGCCATTTATCGGCGGCAGCGGTATATTGCTTGCCGTCCCAGGCATTCAGGGTGCTCCCTGCGGCGGTGTTGGTTTCGTAGTCGGAGGGCATGTCGTAAACGGCAGGGGAGGAGGAAGAATAAGCGGGTCCCCACCAGGCGGTGAGGGTGTGGTTGCCGCTCCCTTGCCAGTAGGCGCGCTCGGTCTTGGTGGAACTCCAGCTGCTGTTGTTGCCGTCGTATAGGTAGGTGCCGGCAGATTGGGCGCTTCCGGCGGTGAGGGCTACGTGCAGCTTTTCGTCGTCTCTGAAGCTATGGCCGGATGCCACGCCGGGCACGGCATTGGCGGCACGGGTGTTTCCTCCTTCTATGCTTACGGTTCCCAGCGTCAGCGCTTGTCCGTTTCCCCGGTTTTCGTCCTGCCCGGTCAGTTCGTTGGTGCATCCTGCCAGTATCAGCAGGCATATCATGGTACCTATGGCTGCCGTGATGGCGGTCAGTGTGCGCAGCGTTTCCCATCCCTGTGAGGTCAGTCGTTTCATGATGCAGTTCTCCATTTGGGTTGTTATAGGTTTTATTAATGTTCCTTTGCAAATGTGTCTGCAAAGTTGTTAATAATGGTATAAACTGCCTAATTTTACCCCTCGGTGCTTGTCCTGCATTGTCGCCTTGTTGTCCTGAATTGTCGCACCCCCTCTCAGAAGTGCTTCCGGAGGGGGTGCGAAGGGAAGTGCGGAGGATGAAAATCCGTCCTTATGGGGAGGAAGTCATGCTTTTATCAGCCACCTTTCTATGTTGCGCGTCCGGGCGCTGAAGTTCACGCCTATCCTGAACAGTGGGCGACCGTCGGCTTCGAAGGGTTGCGCGTAGTGCTTTTCGTCAATCTGCCGCAGCGCTTCTTCGGCAGTGCCTTCGAACTTGAACTCCATGATGTAGATGTAGCGGTCTGTCTTCAGCACGAGGTCCACACGTCCCTCGGAGGTGTGATATTCCACTTGGGTATAGAATCCCACCAGCTTGAAGACAATGAAAAGCACGTTCTGGTAGTGCAGTTCGCGGTCGCCGACAAGTTCGTAGGGGGTGTCGGCAAAGAAACTTTGCAGGCGGCGGAAGAAGGCATCGGGCTGTCCGGATTCTATCTCACGTACAAACTTCTGTATCTCGAACGGTGCCTCTATCTTGTTGAAGCGGGTGTAGAACGGCATCAGGAACTTGACGAACCCTTCTTCCACTTCCCGGTTGGGGAAGCCGAGGCGGTAGAGTCCGAACCTTGGGTCGTACTCCTTAATCGTGAGGTATCCGCTTTGGAAGATGACGGGCAGTGGGTCTTCGTCGCCATAGATGCTGTTCAGCACGTCGGCGTAGGTTTCTGCATGGGCCATCTCCTCCAGGTTGTAGTGGTTGCGTTTCAGCAGTTCCACCAGATAGGTGGGGGTGCCCGTCTCGAACCAATAGCTGCCGAACTCCTGCTTGTCGAAGGTGTTGAGCAGGCTGAAAGGGTTGTAGATTCCGATGGAGTTGTGTGTGAAGTGGTAACCGTCGTAATCTTTCTGCAAGCGTTGGCAGGTTTCCTCGTAGGTCATGTTTTGCGCCTGCGCCAGCAGCCGGATGCTTGGGGCGAATTCTTGGCGCAGCTCTTCGTCGGTGACACCGCAAAGGGCAAGGTATCGCCGGTCCATGGAGATGTCGTTCAGGTTGTTGAGGTCGCTGAACACGCTGACCTTGCCGAACTTGGTGACCCCCGTCAGCAGGGCAAACTGGATGCATCCGTCCATGGTTTTCAGTACGCCGTAGAAGGGTTTCAAGGTGTTGCGGAACTCGTTCTGCAGCGCTTTGTTGCCGATGGCTTGCAGCATGGGCTTGTCGTATTCGTCGATGAGGATGGCCACACGTTGCCCCGTCTGCTCGCAGGCACGCCTGACCACTCCGGCGAAGCGAAGGGCAAGCGTGCTTTCCGCCATTCCCGTGCCATAAAGCTGTTCCCATTCTGTCACAGCTTTTTCCAGCTGTTTGTCCAAGCTGTCCGAGGTGTCATACTTCCCTATATTCAGGTCGATGTGCAGCACGGGGCGTTTTATCCAGTCTTTCTCCAGCTTCTCCATCGCCAGCCCTTCAAAGAGTTCCTTCTTTCCCTGGAAGTAGGCTTCGAGGGTGGAGATGAGCAGGCTCTTGCCGAAGCGCCGGGGGCGGCTTAGGAAGTAGTAGCTGCCCGTCTTTACCAGCCGGTAGACAAGGGCGGTCTTGTCGACGTAGAAATAGCCGCCTTTGCGCATCTTCTCGAAGTTCTGTATGCCGATGGGGTAGATTTTGTTGCTCTGTATGGGTTCCATATTTCCGGTTCTCCTTTCTTATATATCACTTTTCTTATATATTACCTGTAACTTTCTTATATATTACTTGCAACGCACAAATATACGAATAGTTCTTGTAACTGACGGCCTGCAATCTGTTAAACTATAGGCTCTGTGCATGGTTCTGCGGACTTGTCCGGCAAAGTCTCCCGGTACTGCACGGGTGTCATGCCAAGCAGTTTGTTGAACGCCACATAGTAGGTGTTGCGGCTCTTGAAGCCCGAAGCGGTGGCTATGGCATCTATGGAATACATTCTGTTGTCTTTCAGCATCGATATGGAGTGCTCCACGCGCAGGCGGTTGATGTAGTCGCTGAAGCCGTCGGCACCGGCATATTCGCGCAGGAACGGGTTGAGGCGGTTCTTGCTCAAGGCCGTTATCTTCATCAGGTCTTCGCGGTTGAAGTCGGGGTTTAGGAAGGGCAGGTCGGTGAGCAGGGCATCTTCCATCTGCATGAACCGGCGGCGGTTGTCTTCATCGTCGGCAGCGGAGGGGGAAGTGTTGGTTTGAGCGGCAGGCGGCTCTTCGTTAGGGGCATCTTCCGGGTGAAGCGGCTGCCGGCGGTATGCCTTGCGCAGTTCTTCTTTCTGTGCCAGAAGCTCTTCTATCTGGCGGGCGGCTATCTGGTTGCGTTCGCGGGTGCGGCGCAGGTGGAGGTGCTTTTCCCATAGCAGGATGGCGAGCAGGATGGCGATGAAGCTGGTGGTGATGAACAGTACGCGTTGCCGTGCCAGCTTGTGTTGGGCTTCGCGTATCTGCGCATCCTTTTCCTGGGTTTGGTAGATGATGGCGAATTCGTGTGCCTGGCCGGCCTTTTCGCGGGCATAGATGCTGTCGGTCAGCATGGTGATGCGCTGTTGGTAGCTGTCGGCCAGTTCCGGACGTTTCAGTCCGCGGTAGGTGCGGGCATAGCGGTCCAGCAGAATCAGGTGGCCGTAGTTGAAGGTATCGGCCGGTTCGGCCAGGGCGGAAGAGGCGTCAAGAAGTTGCAGCACTTTATGGTACTGACGCGTACCCAGCAGGTAGGGGACGATTTCTGTTTGTCCTGCCTGCGATTGTGCAAAGCCGGTGCTTTGGTATTTCCGGGCGGTTTCGGCGGCTTTTTCGCTTTGTCCGTTTTGCAGGTAGTACCAGGCAAGTTTGGAGTAGAGGTAACCGTATTGCTGGTCTATGTATCCGGGCGGCGGCCCGGGCAGCAGGCTCATGCGGCTGATAACGTCGAGACGCTTCTCGCAGAGGGCAATGGCTTCGTCCAAACGCTCGTTTTCGGCCAGATAGGCGGACAAGTCGCCGTAGGAGGTGGATAGTTGGGCCAGTTCGCGCACATTGTCCGTGCCTTGCAGCAGTTCGATGGAACGGTACATGTACCGGAACGCTTTGTCGTCGAGCTTCATGCCTTGATACATGCGGCCCAAAGTGAACAGCAGTTCGCTTTCTTTGGCCTTCTGTCCTTGCTCCTGTGCCAGCTCGATGGCTTCGGTACAGATGCGGATGCCTTCTTCGTATTTGTTCAGGCGGTCGAGGGCGGTGGCGAGCTGCGTGAGGACTTGCAGTTTCCGGAGAGGAGTGTGCTGCACGGAGTCGCTTTGCAGGGCGCGGCGGATGTACCGCTCCTTGAGGTGGTACATACCTTGACGTTCGTAGACTGTGCCGCGCAGCATGTCGATGCGGAATTGCGGCAGGTGGGGAAGACGGCGGGCTTCGGCTTCGTCCAGCAGTGACAGAGCGCTGTCGGGCAGGGTGTAATAGATGCTGCGGATATGCTGTTCGGTCAGCAGGCTGTCGGGCAGGGAAGCGGAGGTTTTGTATCGGTTAGGGGTGCTTGCGGTGGAAAATAGGCTTATGGTGAGTGCCAGAGCAAGATAGAGGGGACGGAAGTAATGTATTTTCTCCATTGTTTATTTTCTCTTTTGTATGGCAAAGATAGGGATTATTTTTATCTTTGCCTGCGTTTATTATAAGAAGTTACTGCAATGAATATATACATAAAATCTGTCATTTTGTCTTTTTTCTTTATATCTGTCGGGGCTCGGGCACAAGAGGCTTCCTTCACTCCGCCTTTTGATTTTCCCATCATTTTCTCCGGTAACTTTGGCGAGATACGTGCCAACCATTTTCATGGCGGACTGGATTTCAAGACCGGTGGCGCCATAGGCAAACCGGTACGTGCGCTGGCGGACGGATATATTTCGCGTATCCGTGTCACCCACGGCTCGGGCTATGTGCTCGATGTGGTGTATGATAACGGCTATACCGCCATCTACCGTCATCTTAGCGCCTTTGTGGGTGAAGTGGCAAAGCGAGTGAAGGCTCTTCAGTACGAAAAGGAAAGCTGGGAAGTAGAGATAATTCCCGAGCCTGCTCCCGTGTCAGATGAGGGAGACGATAGAGATAGAGGCAGTAATAATCTCGGGGTGCATATCTTGGGCGAATATCCCGTGAAAGCCGGTCAGATAATAGCTTTAAGCGGAAACACCGGATACTCTTTCGGTCCGCACCTGCATCTGGATATGATAGAGACGGCTACGGACGAATATATAGACCCACTGCCTTTCTTCATGGACAAAGTGAAGGACAAGACTGCCCCGCGTGCCGAAGGTATCATGTTGTTTCCTCAGCCGGGCAAAGGAGTGGTGGAAGGTAAGCAGACGCGACGGGCTTTTCCGGCACATCCTACGAAACCCATTACCGCCTGGGGATTGATTGGTGCAGGCATCCGTGCTTATGATTATATGGACGGAGTGCAGAATAAATATGGCGTGAAGACGGTGATTCTCGAAGTGGACGGCGAGGAAGTCTTCCGCAGTACGGTAGACCGCTTTGCGTACGAAGAAAACCGCTATATCAATTCGTGGACACACGGCCAGTATATGAAGTCTTTCATCGAGCCGGGAAACCACTTACGCATGCTGCATGCATCCAACGGTAACCGTGGACTGGTGGACATCAACGAAGAACGCCCTTACCGGTTTGTCTATACGCTGAGCGATGCGCTGGGAAATACCTCCAAGGTCTGCTTCACGGTGCAGGGGCAGAAGACGACAATTGCTCCGGTGGAACATCGTGAGAAATACGCCCTCAAGTGGGACAAGGTGAACTATCTGCAGGAACCGGGGTTAGAATTGGTCATTCCGAAAGGAATGCTCTACGATAACGTCCTGTTGAACTATTCCGTGCGGGCTGATAGCGGTGATATAGCTTTCACCTATCAACTGAACGATACCCGTATTCCTATGCACAATGCCTGCGATTTGCGTATCGGCTTGCGCCGACGTCCGGTAGAGGATATGACCAAATATTATGTGGCGGGCGTAACGGCGCGCGGTGGAAAATACCGCATCGGCGGTAAGTATGAGGATGGTGTCATGAAAGTGCGTATACGGGATTTGGGGACTTATACCGTGGCAGTGGATACGGTTCCGCCGGTGATAACTCCCGTGAACCAAGCTCAGTGGGGACGTACGGGAAAAATCATCTTCAAGGCCAAGGACAAGGAAACCGGCATCAACACCTATCGGGGTACGATTGACGGAAAATATGCCTTGTTTGGAAAGCCCAACTCCATCAGTGGTAACCTGGTGTGCGAGCTCGACCCGAAACATGTGGAGAAAGGCGGCAAGCATGTGGTGGAGATGACGGTGACGGATGGCTGTGGCAACTGTACCACCGAACAGTTTGAATTTGTATGGTAAAGCCTCTCCCCCGACCCCTCCCCCGTAGGGAGGGGAGGTCGGAAGTTACTTTTGCTATATATAGTGTAATAAATAAGTGTAATAAAAATATGTGTAACAAGCTATCATTTTCTTCTCCCCTCTCTTTCGGAGAGGGGACGGGGGTGAGGCCTTAATTTATTAGAAGTATGAAAAGTAAAAGACTGACTCTTTCCGTCTTGTTTGTTGTGGCAGCCGTGGCGAATGCACTGGCCTGCACCAATCTTATCGTGGGCAAGAACGCCTCCGCGGACGGTTCTACCATCGTTTCTTATTCTGCCGATTCCTATGGCTTGTTCGGCGAGCTATATCATTATCCTGCCGGCATGCATAAGAAAGGCACGCTGATTGACATACACGAGTGGGATACCGGCAAATACCTCGGGCAGATAGCGCAGGCCCGTCAGACGTACAATGTCATCGGCAATATGAACGAATTCCAGCTCACTATCGGTGAAACGACATTCGGCGGACGCCCCGAACTGGTAGACACTACCGGTATTATCGACTACGGTAGCTTGATTTATCTCGGACTGCAACGTTCACGCACTGCTCGCGAGGCTATCAAGGTGATGACGGAATTGGTGCAGGAATATGGCTATTACAGTAGTGGAGAATCCTTCACCATTGCCGACCCCAACGAGATATGGATTATGGAGATGATTGGCAAGGGACCCGGTGTGCGCGGTGCCGTATGGGTAGCTGTCCGCGTGCCCGATGATTGTATCTCCGCACATGCCAACCAGAGCCGCATTCATCAGTTCAATATGAATGACAAGGAAAACTGCATGTACTCTGCCGACGTCATCTCCTTTGCACGTGAGAAGGGTTACTTTGATGGTGTGAACAAGGATTTCAGTTTTGCCGATGCCTATGCTCCGCTCGATTTTGGTGCCCGTCGCTATTGCGAGGCCCGTGTATGGAGCTATTTCAATATGTTTACCGACCGTGGTAACGAGTTCTTACCTTATATATTAGGTGAGACGAACACTCCGATGCCTCTGTTTGTGAAACCCAACCGCAAGGTTTCCGTGCAGGATGTGAAAAATGCCATGCGCGACCATTATGAAGGTACTCCTCTCGACATCAGCAAAGATTTCGGCGCAGGCCCGTATCATACCCCGTACCGCCTTTCTCCACTCTCTTTCAAAGTGGGCGACCGGGAATATTTCAATGAGCGTCCCATCTCCACCCAGCAGAGTGGTTTCGTATTCGTGGCACAGATGCGTTCCGAGTTGCCCGACCCTATCGGTGGAGTACTGTGGTTTGGCACGGATGATGCCAACATGACGGTATTTACGCCCGTATATTGCTGTACGGACAAGGTTCCCGTATGCTATACCCGCGTGGATGGCGCCGATTACATCACTTTCTCCTGGAACTCCGCTTTCTGGATTTTCAATTGGGTGGCCAATATGGTATATCCCCGCTATGACTTGATGATAGACGACGTGCGTGCCACTCAGACAGAGTTGGAGACAACTTTCAATGAAGCGCAGGAGGGCGTTGAGGCTGCTGCTGCCAAACTTTTGGAAAAAGACCCTGCTAAAGCGAAGGCATTCCTAACCAACTATACGAACATGACCGCCCAAAGCACTTTCGATACCTGGAAACGTCTTGGCGAGTTTCTTGTCGTAAAGTACAATGACGGCGTTGTCAAGCGTATGAAAAACGGTCAGTTCGAACGTAATTCCATTGGCCAGCCGGCAGGCGTAATCCGCCCGGGATACCCGAAGGAGTTCCTTGAAGAGTATGTTAAGCAGACGGGAGACAG
>ERZ856578.5850-NODE-5850-length-14444-cov-2.881256_pt1 | contig 14444 bp, 12 predicted proteins | sample MGYA00514384_ERZ856578 | MGnify/ENA primary metagenome ERZ856578 (study PRJEB29103, sample SAMN06111958) | human gut metagenome | biome: human gut; feature: ankylosing spondylitis patient; material: healthy_person | host: Homo sapiens | place: China:Hangzhou...
TTTTTTTTTTTTAATGATACGGCGACCACCGAGATCTACACTCTTTCCCTACACGACGCTCTTCCGATCTGGCTGCCACCGTGTAATTAGCTTCCTTGGCCGTGTAGCCATTGGTGCCATCGGCCCACGTGAGCTCGAAGCCGTTCTCCACCTCGTCGCCCACCTGGGAGGCCGCGCCCGTCGCACGATACCCGATCGTCTCGCCATTCTGCAGACCTGTCACCGCAATGCCAGCGCTTGTGGCGGTGTTACCGTCGAAGGGATAAATGAGCGAGCTCGTCGTCACCGTCAGCGTCGCCGGCTCAATGACCACCGAAACGCCCGTGATACGGCTCAACTCCTTGCCCTTGGCATCGCAGATGACCACGGTGAGATTCTCGGCCGTATCAGCCACGTCCTTGGCAAAACGCTGGGAGTTCTCAATGGGGCTTCCATCGGCCGCCAGCAGCGTCAGCGTTTCGCCGTCCTTCATCTTCAGCGCGCTCGGCAGCGCAATGCCGCGCTCGCGTCCGTTGTAGGTACCCCGGAAGGAGAACGCCGCGGCATCCAGGCCGCGCACGTCCAGCTTCCACTGAGCGTAGTAGGTCGTGGTGCCCGCAGCGAAGGTCGCCGGGAAAGCCGCTACGACATCGCCCGTGCCGTCGGCCTTGGTGTTCCAGCCGGCAAACACATACCCTTCGCGGGCATAGCCCGTGCCTTCGGGGAAGGTGCCCGGCACGTTGCTGTCGGTCACGCCCTCAACGCCGGTCTGGGAGCCGGTGGCATCGCTGGCGTTGCGATCGAAGAGGATGGCGGCACGGTTGGCCGTCATTTTGCGTAGAAGGTGGTCTCGCCAGCCGGGAAGGCCTTCGGCAGCACCGCCAGTGCGTCGCCTTCGAAGTCCTTGTTGTCGTACCAGCCCGCAAACGTGTAGCCCTCGCGCACGGGGGTCGGCAGCGCGGCATCCACGACCCCGTCGGTTACGCCTGTAAGGGTCTCGACGGCCGAGTCACGGTCGGACTTGAAGACGATGGAGGCCGACAGCGCCTCGTACTGGGCCACCACAGTGAGCGCGGTCTCAACGGGACGCGTGAAGTAGCTATCGGCGGAGCTATCGCCCACAGTCCACCCCGTGAACTTGTACCCGGCATGGGGGGGTCACGCCGGGGCACGTCGGGAAATCGGAGCCCTTCAGCAGGTGGTACTCAACGGCCTCGGGGGTCGCGAGGGCCACGTCATCGGCGCCTTTAAGCGACAGCTCGCCATGGGCGCCCGCCTCGAAGCGAATGCCCAAGCGCTTCTGCAGGTACACCTTGAACGTGAGGGGGGAACCCGCCTCGTAGGTAACCTGCATAGTGGTGCGTTCCTCATCGAGCGCGTAACGCTGCGCCTTGAAGCCTTCAATGGGCTCGACGCCCAGCGTAGCGTCGGCCTTCCCGGGCTCCAGGAAGGACAGATCGTATCCCGCCGTGGTCTTCCCGATGGCGCGCTCGGGGATGTCGTAAAGCGAACCCTCCCGCACGTTCTGCAATATGGAGGCATAGGAGCGCACCGGCCTCGCCGGATAGGCGCCGTCATCGTCCATGACGTAGTATTCGACAAAGTAGGGAACCGTATCAATGGAGGTAGCATGGTTGTAGTCGAAGCGCGCTTCGAAAACGGTGTCGGCGCACTTCCCGTCTGCCCAGTTGAGGTACTTGGCAGCCACTTCGGGAGTCAGCTCTGGATTGCTCGAAACCAGCTGCCACGATTCAGCCTGGCCGTCTTCCCCCTGCGTCACCTTGAACCAACCGGCGAAGACGTAGTACTCCGGAAGCTGCGACCGAGCCACCACTCCCTTGAGCCCCTCGGCATGCGAGCCCACCAGGTTGCGGTCGACGATCTCGTGACCCTCAGAAGCAAGGGAATTTCGCTGGGAAAGCACGCCCACGCCATAAGTACGATAGGTCACCGTGTAGTACTGATCGGGATCTTCCACATACTGGGCGTACAGGGTCATGGTGCCGCCGGCGAAACGGTCGGGCAGCGCGGTGAGCAGCGGGCCGGAGCCATCAGCGTCGGTGCACCATCCCACGAACTTGTAGCCAGCGCGCACCGGCGTGGAAGCCGCCGCATGGTCGACCAACGCGCTGGTTTCACCCTCAAGGGTGATCGTCTGGGCGCCGCCGCCGAAAGAACCGCCGACGGCGTCCAGCACGATAGAGGAGGGAGAGGCTTTCCACGATGCCGTGTATGCAACGCTATCGGCACCCATCACCAGGCCAACGCCAGCCGCGAAGAGGCTTCCCGTGCTCTGGTTGGTCCACCCGAGGAACTCGTAGCCGAAGCGGCTCGGCGCCTCGGGGAGCCAGTACGTGCCGCCCTCATCGGCCTGGAACGTCTTGGTAGGAGCGCCGTCGCCAAAGACCCCGCCGTTGGCGTCGAACGTCGCTTCGGATGCCTCCTGGGAGAGGTAGCGCGCGTAGAACGTGGCCGACTCGTGCCCGTCGTAGGAGGCACCGGCGCGCTGACGATAGCGGCCGTCCTCATACCAGCCGTCGAAGTAGTAGGTCACGCCGTTTTCGCTCATATGCTGCTTGGCCTGATAGGTGGCACCGTCCACGGTAATGAGCGTCTGATCGTCGGCCTCGAAGTTATAGCCGGGAAGCGCGATAGCCGGATCGCCCGTGCGATGCAGCACTCCGTGGGTGAGCAGGCCCGTAGGCGTGGCCACCTTGTACGTAACCGTGAACAGGTCGGCGGTCTGGATATGCATCTGCACATAGACGCGCACGGCAGAGGCAGGCTGCAGCGGATTGCCGTCGTAATCGCTGCACGAGGCCTTGCCGTCGATGCGAACGACCTCGTAGGAGTATCCCGTGATGTCGCTGTACTTTATCTTGGAGCGATTCTCGTCGAGGCTACCGTTGTAGTAGGCAGCTAGGCCGAGGCCCACTTCCCGCGCCGAGGGACCGGAGACGACAAGCTCGTTCAGATTCACAACCTTGTTGCGGATCTCGTTGCCGTTGGCATCCTTGCTGAGAGGCAGCACCGTGCCATTGAGCAGGGCGCTGTGTCCGTCATAGCCCGAGGGCAGTTGCACGGCGCCCGACCCTAGGAACGTAGCGCCGCTCATGTCGCTGCCAGCTGCCACCGCGGCACCGCCGTTCAAACCATTCTCGGAGGGCGGCAGGAAGTAGAAGTAGGCAAGCTGGGGGCCTTCGGCGTCTTCGGTCAGAGCCGGACGCACCGTGACGTTGATCGTAACCTCGCCGCAGCGCACCACCGCGTCTCCCGGAGCGACCGCTGTCACCTTGCCCGTGGTGGCAACCTCGGCCACAGCCGGGTTTTCGGAAGCCCACGTGCCGCCAGAAGAGGCAAACGGTGCAGATCGCGAACCTCGCCCACATACAGGGTGAGCTGATGCTCGTTGTCCGAGTCATCGACGGGCTTGTTAGCGGCGGGCTCGGACGGCGCAGGCTGCTCCGGAGCGTCCACGTCAGCGTCAGTGCCTGTACCGGCATCGCCGTTATCGGTGCCAGGCAATTCACCTTCTTTTCCGGAACCGTTGCCGTTTTCAGCGTTGTCGCCATCGCCTTCATCGATGTTCTCATCACCCGTAATTACGGGCTGCTCAGGATTGGTCGGATCGGCAGGCTCGCTCGGCTCATCGCCCTCCTTTTCGGACGTCGGCATGGCGAACGCAAAGGGAGCATTGAGCAACTCGGTGGAGAACGTGAGAGCGTTGGGATTGATATCGCCCTGAGTCGTAAGGGGCTTTTCCAGCGTTATTTCAGTGACCGTTTCGGGGCCATCAATGCGGTACGCCTTCATTTCGCCCGCAAACGTGCCGCGCCACGTCACGGTAACGCGGTAATCTATGCCAGAAAGCGTGAGCGGGTTGCCCGACTCGTCAACAAGGCCGAGGCGATAGATGCGGTACAGCCCGTACCCCTCTTCCAGGGCCTTCTCCATGGCGGTCTTGCCTTCGTCGTTTTCCGCCACATCAACCGTCAGCCGCGCTCCTTCGGGAAGCGCGCCCGCAGCGGTCAGCTTCACCGTCACATCATCGGTATCGACGGTCAGGGCAGCCGCATCGTTTTGCAGGCCATCGGACGTCGGAGAATCGAGGGGGCCGTCGTCCTTCTGGCCGGGCGTCTCGCTGGCGTCATCATTCGTCGGCGTCGAAACGCTCTCGGACGTCTTCTCCGGATCATCTTCAGGCGGCGTTGGCTCCGTCGTCTTCTCGCCCACTTCGCCATCGAAGCCTTCGACGGCCAGCGCAGCATCGGCAAACACCGAGACGTTCAGGAACGAGAGCGCCATAAGCAGAGAGAGCGCGACCGCCACGATCTTTCCCTCGAGGCAGTTACGCGCGTCGGCGAGTCGCTGTATTGTGTTCATTTCCACCAACTTCTCCTTAACCCCGGCGGCTTTTTCGCCGCCTTGCATCCTCACATTTCGGGCTGTGAGTGCGATACCGAAAACACCAGCGATACGCGTAATGCAGAGTGGTTTCAATATCGATGAGAATTCTACGCAGCTTTAAAGAGGGAAGCCGCTTTTTGCGGCAAGTTGATAGGATATTGATAGGGTAATGACATTGCATTTGATACGAATTTGTCATTCTTCTGTTCTGAAATGGAAATGACAGGCAAGAAAAAGCGGCCGAAGCCGCCATAAAGAAAGTCGTTCAGAGAAATTTGCTAAACGGCGCCGCGAACCAGAGAGGCCAATTCATTGCGATCATGGAACTCCCTGGGGCGATCGGGGCGTGAAACCTCCACGACATCGCCCTCCCAGGTGGCTCCCGCGTCACCGAACTTCGAGGAATGCACGATGCGCTGGAAGCGCACCCGTGAGTTGGCAGGCAGCTCGGCTAATTCGAACCCATAGGTAAGGTTCGAGAGAATCGCCTGCAACGCGTCGACCACCTCGTCATCGGGGCTCAGACGCACCACTCCCATCTCGCTGTTGTAGAGCAGCCCCGGCGCAACGAAGATTGTGCGGATCCGTTCCTGACGCTTCTTTTCGGCCCAGTGAATGGCAACGCAGGCAGCGGCAATAACGACCCACCAGACAACCGTCACCACAATATCGAGGGGGTTGTCCACGAGATCGAACTGCAGCGCATGCCAAATCCAGAGGAAGGCAACGGAAGCCAGCAGAAGCACAGCGGCTATGATCCAGTTGCTCTTTCGCATACGACGTGCCTCCTGAATGTTGCTTCTCGCGGGGTAACTCATTTTCATTTTGCCAATTTTACCCCTTTAAGGTACGACAGGCTACCTCATTTTGCGTGTTCATTTACTCAATTCGCAAGAAAGCCCGCTGCAGCAGCAACGGGCTTTCAATGGATTTCGATAAAAGAGACTCTGGAAGACTCCGCGCTCAATCGCACTTACCGGAAATTGAGAGCTAGTCCTCGACGATCTCCGGGATAGCGCCCATGGGGCACTCCTCGACGCAATCGCCACAAGCGATGCAGGCTTCCTCGTTCACGGCATCGGCAACGCCGTTGACAACCTCGAGCACTTCCTGGGGGCACGCGTCAACGCAGATGCCGCAGCCGATGCACTCGTCAGCTTCAATTACGGGATGAGACATGGGAAGCTCCTTCGTTCTCGGGTGATAATCCTCGTCTATGAAGCAGGGACTTTCCGCCCCCGGTTACTTCACTGCGCAAGATACCATGAAAGAGCCGAAGCGCAAGTAGAAATAGAAAACTTTTCAGGGGGCGGCTAAGGAGTGCGTAACGAACTAGCAGATGCGGGGGAGCTGTTCGCCGACGAGCATGTCCAAGATGCGGGTGCTACCGAAAGCGGTGCGCAGGAACACCTTGGGGCCGCGGGCCGGGTCGGCCTCGGTCACGCGCCCGATAATGGCGGCATCGGCGCCATAGGGGCTCTTCCGCATGGCGGCCAGCGCCGCCTCGGCCTCGTCAGCGGCCACCACGCAGACCATCTTGCCCTCGTTGGCCACCTGCATCACGTCGTAGCCGAGCATCTCGCAAGCGCCCAGCACGGCGTCCTTCACGGGAATGGCGTCCTCGTCCACCGTGATGTCGGTGCCAGACTGCTCGGCCAGCTCGTTCAGCGTCGAAGCAATGCCGCCGCGCGTGGGATCGCGGAAGCAACGGGTGTTCGGCGCCGCGGCCAGCACATCGGCGATGAGGTGGTTCAACGGCGCCGCGTCGCTTTCGATATTCGCCGAGAAGTTCAGCCCCTCGCGGCAGCTCATGATGGTGATGCCGTGGTCGCCCAGGGTGCCGCTCACCAGCACCGCATCACCGGGGCGGATTTGCGCGCCACCGAGGTTCACGCCCTCGGCAAGGGCGCCCACGCCGCTCGTGTTGATGTAGATGCCGTCGCCATGGCCCCGGTTCACCACCTTGGTGTCGCCGGTGACGAACCGCACGCCGGCCTCGCGCGTCGCCTCGGCCATGGAAGCGCAGATGCGGCGGGAAAGCCCTCTTCCAAAATAAAGGCGCAGGAGAGGTAGAGAGGACGGGCGCCGGAGGTGGCCACGTCGTTCACGGTGCCGCACACAGCCAAACGGCCGATGTCGCCGCCGGGGAAGAAATGTGGCGTCACCACGAAGCTGTCCGTGGAATAAGCCAGTCGCTCGCCGGGCGCGAGGGCCGGCAGCACCGCCGCGTCATCGCCGCGCAGAAGCTCGTCGGTGCCGTCGGCCTCGAAGGACACCTCGTCGGTGATGCGCTTCATCCTGGAACCGCCGGAACCCTGCCCCAGCATTACCTTCTCGTCTGCCATTACATAAACCTTCCCGTGGTGGTGAGCACCAGCTTGCCGTTCTTCACACCCTTGGTGCCCAAAATGAGGTTCGCCACGCTTTGCACGAGGCCCGTTTCACCGCGCATGACGATGACTTCCAGGCACATGTGCTCGTCCACATGTACGTGCATCGTGGAGATAATCGTGTCGAAGTAGTCGTGCTGAATGGCGTGCAGCTTCTCCTGCAGATCGTTGGAGTGGTGGTCGTAAATAATGGTGAGCGTGCCCATGACAAGGCCCCCGGGCGTTGCGCACTCTTCTTCCACGAGGGCGTCGCGCACCAAATCACGCACCACTTCGCTGCGGTTCTTCGCCAGGCCGCGGCGAGCCACCAGCTGGTCGAACTCCATGAGCAGCCCCTCGGGCATGGCCACGGAGAAGCGAACGAGGTCGTTGCTCATCGGTCGCGCCGCCTAGACGCGGGCGACGGTGAAGCCGGCGGCATCCTTCGCGTCGTCTTCCATGGCCTCTTTGGCCTCGTCCAGGGCGGCGCGCACCTCGTCGAGCAGGTGCATCACATCATGCAGCTTCCCCCCCACCGTGGCGAACCCGGCGTCGGAGGCCAGGTGCCCCAGATCGTGCGCATGGCGGCGCTCGAGCTTAATGTGGTCGTCGATCTGGTCGATCATCATTTCCAGCTGGCCGGTGTTGACTCCATTGGTGCACATGGGCGCCTCCTTGGAATTTGCTACTATATACAGGAATGTTTTATCGCGAGTGCGGGCGCAGCGCAAGAGGGAGTGTGATTTCTTCCGTGAAGAGTAACATTTTTGAGGTAACGGGCGAATCGGTACTCATGCTGTACGGCAGCCACCTGACCGGCGCGCCAACCTCCACGCTGCTCGTGCTGAGCGAGACCCCCTTGGGCGACGCAGCCCTGGAGGCCCTGGAGAAGTCGGCGGCGAGCCTGGAATTCGGCGCCGCCCCGCTGGCACGGGTGGTCGTGGAAACCGACGAGGGCAAGCTGGGCGCGGAAGACGTGCGAACTATCGTGGAAGGCCTCGACCCGGTGGCCCTTGTGGCCTGCGACGCCTTCGCCGCCGAGACGCTTTCGGCCGCCTACCGCACGCCCGTGACTCTGGACGCCGACAACCGCCTGATGGGCCGCACCGCCGTCATCTTCCAAGACTTCGAGGGCATGATGAACACCCCCGCCGACAAGCAACGCGCCTGGGCCCTCCTGAAGAAACTGCGGTAGAGAGACCTTCTGAATAGTGAAATTCGATTTCACTATTGTTTCACTATTTCGTATTTTAGATCCCTCATCCAGGCGGGAACTGCCATCGATATCCAATTTCGTGTACAACCTGTACGCGAAATTCCGGATTTTCATGTACAAGCTGTACACGAAATCGGAAATGCACCAAGCAACCAATTGCCCTATAGCATTTCCTCGGATGCACTCTACGGTCGCACGACCCGGTAGCTCCTTATGCGTTGCTTGACCAGCTGGGGCTCGAGGAGGCCGACCTCCGCCAAGGCGGCGCTCCAGTTGATCACCGTGCGGTTGGTCACGCCGAAGGCTCGCGCCGCATCGATGGGGGCAAACTCTTCCACGCCCTCGTCGAGAAGGTGTTCGTAGAAGGCCCGCTCCTTGGGCGACAGATGGGAGAGCGAGGCGTTCAGCTGGCTTGCGGCCGCCTCGTTGACCAGCTCGCTGGTCTTCTGGGCGTAAAGCTGCACCATGCGGAGAAAGTACTCCATCCAGATTTCCGGATGAGGCGGCCTCTCGCGCCCGCTGTAGTATAGGGCGGGAAGGCCCATCTGAAGCGACGAGTAGTACTCGTCGACGTCGTAGGCAAAGTACTCCTCGAGCGACCCCATGCCGCCGAAGCCGTAGCCGCAGAGGTCGAGGTAGTAGCCGGACATGAGCCGCGCCGTGCGGCCGTTGCCGTCCTCGAAGGGATGTATCGTCGCGATTTGGTAGTGGATGACCCCGGCCTTTACCAGAGGATGGTCGTCGGAGTCTTCCACATAGGAGAAAAGCTCGTCGAGCAGCGCCGGCACCTCTGACGCCTCGGGCGGGATGTAGTCGGGCACTCCGGTCACGCTGTCGTAGACAGCGAACAGCACTCCCGGCGGCATCGGACCGCGCAGGCCGATCTTCTCAGCGCTCGAACCGGCGACGACCGTGCGCTGAATTTCCAGGAGCAGCTCCAGAGAAAGCGACGCCTCTTGCTTCAGGCGCTCCTCCATGATCTGGAGCGCCGCATAGTAGTTCCGCACCTCTTCCTCCGGCTTGAGAAAGTGGCGATGGACGTCTTCAAGAGCCTGCTCGGCCTGCTCCTCTGTGAGAGGGTTTCCTTCGATCTTGGTGGAGGCGTAGGATGACTTCTTCCTGGAGTTCTTGCGCATGCGGCTGGACAGCCGAGGCGGCACGCGATCGCCCTGGAATGTGGTCTTGCACTGCTCGATAGCGAGAATGCTGTTGAGCATGGGCGTCGTGAGCGAGACCGATATCACGGGCACCTCCCAAATAGTGAAATTCCAATTTCACTATTATTTCACTATTTTGGAAGGTTCGCCAGCATCATTCCAAAAAGACGGAATGCCTTTGGACTTCCGATTCCCCAGATTTCGTCTAGAAGATCGGAGCATCTCACTCGGTACCGTTGAGCGGGCGGCTCATGGTTGCGTTGCGGGGCCGGAAGCGGTATATTCGCCGTAACTCTACGTCAACGAGAGAAGGAGACCCACTATGAACGGGAAGCGATCGGGGTCGCTTCTGCGCTTCGGGCTGGCGGCGGTGCTGGCGTGCGGGCTGGTGCCCGCGGCCGCCTTCGCCACGCCGGAGGGCAAAAGCACAGAGACCCCCCATCGAGGTATTTGAGACCCTAGCGGACGACGCCGCGACCGGCGACTCGGCCGACCCGGGCGGCCCTCCCGAGCAAAGTCCCTCTCCTTCCCCTCTCGACAACCCGGCTGCGTCCGGCTCCGGAGACGCAACTCCTGAAGATGCGGCGCCCGACGGCGCCCCCGACCCCGTAGCCCAGTCCGTGGCCGCGGCGCTGCCTTTGGTGGCGGTAACCTCAGACACTGATACCGCACCGTCGGCCTCCGCTGCTCCCGCGTCGGCCGCGCCACTAGCAGACACAGAGCCCGACGTCTCTCCTCTTTCTGAAACCCCTCCCGCACCCACCGCGACGGGCCTCGTGGCCCTAAACGTCCCCAACGCCAGCACCGCCACCCACGCCCCCGACGCCGACGGCTGGGTCACCTGCGGCACCTTGCGCGTAAGGGGCGGCACCTACGGCACCGACTTCATCTACTACCCCGACATGTTCCAGTACCCTAAAGAAGATGGAACGGTGGTGAGCTACGGGTTCGTAGGTTACGGCGGCTATGCAAAGGCGGATTGCATCCTCGTGCTGACAAGCACGCCCCTCACCTTCAAAAACGCCGCGGCACCAACACCGACACCCCTGGACACGCCAACGCCGCCAAGACGTGCATTTACATCGCCCCCGGCAACCATGGGGAAATCGCTCTTGACGGAGTGAACATAAACGCTACGCCTACGTGCAACATCCCCATCAATGTCATGACCAATATCGTCGACACCGCCGATGGAACACAGGCAAAATCAGGAGCAGAGGTACGCAACCGCACCACTCTCCACATCACATTGGCCGATGGTTCTGCAAACTACCTCGCCACAGGGGTGATCAATGCACCCGGCATTCGTTGCGGAGAAGGAAGCAGCCTCATTGTGGATGATGAGGAAAGAAATGCGGACGCGAATGGCACTGAGGTGGTGCCCATTGGAGCCGTTATCAACCAAGACACTACCCTGCTAAGCGGTCGGAAAGTGGAAAAGGGAGACCCTCATACAGTTCTTGACAGCGCAAACCCCGGAAAACTGGGAGTGGCAGGCGGCGAGCAGGCGGCGGCCATCGGAGGGGCCGCCGAAGAAACGGGCGGCTCCATGACCTTCAACGGAGGAAACATAACAGCCTATTCATGGACAGGGGACAACATGCTCGAGTCCGGAGCGGCTATCGGAGGCGGCTCGTGGGGGTGCGGCACCGATGACGTCCTCACCTTTAACTCCGGAGTCATCAACGCCGTGGGAAACTACCATGCAAGCGGCATCGGCTCAGGATGCGGGGCCAAGAGCAACTTCAACTACGACTATGGCATTGCGCCCGATCATATTCCATCTGCGGGACGGCAGCGGGGCGATTACGTCTGGATATCCACTTGGTGCTATGCCAGCAATGTCCATGCGGGCAACATCACCATCAACGGCGGCTTCGTCAAATCGACGGGCTTCGAGCACTCCTCCGGCTTTGGCAACAGCTGTGCCTCCACCCCTAACACGGGCGGCGTCATCCGCATCACCGGCGGCACGTTGTACCCTTCCGTCACCAATTCCGAGGGATTCCCCGACTTCAACGCCGACGGTGGCCACGTGATCATCACGGGCGGCTCAGTGTACACCAACGGATCCTTCAAGGGCATCGGCGGCACGGCCTGGGGCAACAACGCGGCCTTGGCCGACGGCTACAACCCCAACGACCCCGACGACCCCAACAAGGTGTTTATGGTGACCATCGATCTATCCGCCGACATGGCCGCCGCCGGGGAGGCAGGCGACAACCTCATCGAGAGCTGGACCCTGAAGGTCGGCGGAGAGGACTATCCCTACGGCGCGCCGACGCAGCTCATCGGCGGCAAGCTGTACCTGTGGCTGCCCAAGTCGGCCACCGAGCAGACGGTGTCGGTGGATTTGTCCTACCGCGGCAAGGACGGCCAGGCGCACCCCTTCGACACCCTGTTCCGCAATCCCGGCCAGGTGGACCAGCTGAAGCGCTACGAGGACTTCGAGCTGCCGAAGGAGTACCTCAACAGCCTCGTCAAGCCCTATGACGGACTGCCGTTCAAGACCTACGAGATCACGCCCGAGCATCCCCTGCGCACCCCCGAGGTGCTCAGCTACGACAAGGACGGCAACCCCTCCGAGTACCGCTGGCTCACCAACACCGACGACGTCACCTACCGCTACCGTCTGTACGACAAACGCGACGGCGCGCCCGTCGGGGACGAGGTGGACAGCGGCAAGGACATGCCGGTGAACGTGGGCGTCATGAAGTTCACCATGGTGTCGCGGGAGTACTCCGGCTCGTCGGACCCGGCGCTCGCCGACTTCGCGAACGGCTACTGGGGCCACCGTGCCACAGGATGGTGCGAGATCACGTCCATTCCCTCCCAGGTGCATGATGTGCGAGCAGTATGGGCCGACGAGGGGGACGCGGCACTGCAGCCCGGCGGCAACGAGCACCCCTCCGACCAGCGCATCACCGTGAGCGCCGTCATCGGGCGCGGGGACACCGTGGACGGGAAGCCCCTGGCCGCCGACCGGTCGAACGCCACGGCCCCCACCTGCAAAGCGCCGCGCGGCCGCGTGCAGCTGTTCGTTGACGGCGAGCCGGTGGGCGATCCGGTGGAGCTGCTCTTCGACACGAAACTCGATCAGAACGGGAACGTGCTGCGGGACGACTCGGGCAATCCCGTCCCCGACAACGCGGGCGTGGCCAACGCCACCGTAGTGCCCAACGGCGAGGGCGGAGCGGAGACGCGCTTCACCTACACCTTCACGCCGTCGAAAGCAGACTGGCTCGTGCCAGGCGTGGGAGAGGCGGGCAAACACCAGGTGTCGCTGCAGTTCCTTCGGCCCTCGGACGAGCAACAAGAGGCGGGCGTGCCGGCCAACTACCTCGCGAGCGCCGATCCCGCGAAAGATCCCTCCGCCCCCAGCGCCGAGGTAGTGATCGAGCCCATCGATCCGAACCCGACCGTGACGCCGGCGCCCGACCCGGACTGCAAGGACCCCGACTTCCCCGCGCCGTCGGTGGAGACGGGGCCGGGGGAGCCGGACGACCCGGCGGCCGGCCCGGACGAGCCCGGCGACAAGACCTACCGTGGCTCCATCACAACGACCTGGGGTGAGCCGAACGAGGACAACCCGCACCCCGGGCGCGTCATCCTTTCGATCAAGACGCCTTCCCCGGGGAAGATCAGCGTCACCGACGCGAGCGGCAACGTGTTTACAGCCGACTTCCTGAAAGACGCCGACGGGCACCCGGTGCGCGGCGAGGACGGCACTTACACGCTGGTGCTGGACCCCACGGCTGTGGGAAGCGGCAAGCTGACCATCCGGCAGGAGGCCAACGGCGCCTACACGGGCTCCACCTGGGTATACGACGTCACCGTGAACCCCGACGTGACAGTGGCGCCGGCGCCGAGCCTATCGAAGAAGGCCGAGAACCTCACTCGCCCTGACGGACCCACGCAGCCCGGCGACCGCATCCGCTACACGATCACGGCGGCGAACGGCACGGCGGGGTCACTGTGGACCGGCGTGGTGGTGCGCGATCCCCTGCCCGCCTGCCTCGAGCTAGACGAGGGCAGCGTGCGGCTGGACAACCCGCGCGGGGGCGTCGCGGGCAAGGCACTCACGAAGGCGCCGCTGGTCGCCGCCTCCGACGTGGGGAAGTTCGCACTCGCGGCGGCCGACGCGAACGGGCGGCGCGTCCTGACCGTGCCCGCAGGCAACGTGCCCGGCGGAGCAGAAGCCACCATCACCTTCGAGTGCACCGTGGCGGCCGACGCGGCCGGCGAGGGCGCGCCTGCCGCCGACCTGACCAACATCGCCGAGGCCACTGGCACGCGCCCCGACCCGGCCGACCCGGACAAACCGATGCCCGACCCGGCCAACCCGGGCAAGCCTCTGCCGATCGACCCCGATCCCACCGATCCCGTCACCCCTCCCGGCCCGGGCCGCGTCGTGCCGGCCGACCCCGAGATCGGCCTGACGAAGACGGTGGAGAACCTCACGGCCCCCGGCGCAAACGTCACGCGCATCGGCGACAGGCTCCTCTACACCGTGACGCTCGCGAACACCGGCGCGGCCAACAGCTGCCTGGTGAACGCCGTGATAAGCGATCCGCTGCCCGTCGGCATCGAGCCCGCGGCCGGCACCCTGCGACTTGCCGCGGGCGGGGGCGCGTCCGTCCCCGTGCCCGACGGGGCCTACGACCATGAGACGCGCACCATAGCGGTGACCTGCGGCGATATATGGGGCGGCGGGAGCGCCGTGCTCACGTTCGAGGCCGTCGTGGAAGCCGCCGCCCTCGGCCAGAGCAGCGCGAACATCGCCCATACCCATGGGAGCATTCCGTCGGAGGATCCGGACACCGTGCCCTCGAACCCGGATCCGGGCAAGCCGACCGATCCGCCCGCGGACGAACCCCTAGCGTCCTCCGATCCCGTCGAGCCGCCGACCATCATCCCCGACGACCCCGGGCGGGAGAACCTGTCCATCGCCAAGACCGCCGAGAACGCCTCCCGCGACGACGGCACCACCCACGTGGGCGACACGGTGCGCTACCGCATCGCCCTCGCGAACAGCGGCCCCGCCACCGGGTGGATGGACGCCGTCATCCGCGACGACGTGCCCCGCGGCCTGGAACCCGTCGCCGGCACCATCCGTCTCTCGCTCCCCGACGGGCGAGAGATCGCCGTGGACGATGGGGCCTACGACCCCGCCACGCGCATCCTGGCCGTGGCCGTCGGACACCTCTACGGCGGCCAGGAGGCGGCGCTCTCCTTCGACGCGCTGGTCACCAAAGACGCGCTGGACACCGACATCGGCAACGTGGGCACGGCCTTTGGGACGCCTCCATCCCAATG
>ERZ856578.5853-NODE-5853-length-14440-cov-3.633085_pt1 | contig 14440 bp, 13 predicted proteins | sample MGYA00514384_ERZ856578 | MGnify/ENA primary metagenome ERZ856578 (study PRJEB29103, sample SAMN06111958) | human gut metagenome | biome: human gut; feature: ankylosing spondylitis patient; material: healthy_person | host: Homo sapiens | place: China:Hangzhou...
GGCGACGATTCCGCTCGGCATCGACCGCCTCCATCAGCAGTTCGTGCCACACGCTGCCGTCCCCGCGCGAACGGCTCAGATTCTGCAGTTGCGGGTCCGTCATACGCTGCACCGTTTTGGTCAGATAACTCTGGTAGGCTTCCCGGTCGTAACGCTTACCGGTCTTTTGATCCAGAAAGCTTTCTTTATCCGAATCCGCCGGAAGTTCAAACTGCGCCAGAGCCTTTCCGCTGCGTGCATTGGTAAATATACGAACGATGATAAAAGTCAGCACTGCCGCCAGGATAAGCGCTGCGAAAAAAATCATGGTTTTCCCTCCATACATTGCGTGATCGCTTCAAAAACAGGGGCGGGACGCTTCCGTCGTCCCCGCCCCCGGTCCTGTTTCCCTGCCGGTTCCAACCAGCGAAGCTTTACTTGATCTCTTCGCCAGCAGCCTTCCTGGCCTCGATTTCCTTCACAGCGTCCTTGTGGCTCAGGTTCACGCGGCCTTTTTCGTCGATTTCCGTAACCTTGACCCACATCATGTCGCCGATCTTGCACACATCCTCCACCTTTTCCACGCGGTGGTTTGCCAGTTTGGAGATGTGCACCAGGCCATCCTTGCCGGGAGCCAGCTCCACGAACGCACCAAACTGCATCAGGCGCACCACGCGGCCATAATACAGGCTGCCCACTTCCGGCACAAATACGATGGTATCAATGGCCTTCTTGGCCGCGTCGCAACTCTCCGGATTGGGCGCAGAAATAAAGATGGAACCGTCGTCCTCGATGTCGATTTTGGCGCCGGTATCGGCCACAATTTTCTGAATAACCTTACCGCCGGAACCGATGACCTCACGGATCTTGTCCGGATCAATGTGCATGGTGAGCATCTTAGGCGCATATTTGCTGACCTCAGGCCGCGGCTCGGCGATCACGGGCAGCATAATCTGGTCGAGAATCTGGCAGCGGGCATCATAGGTGATTTCCAGCGCATTTTTAATGATCTCCATGGTCAGGCCGTCATTCTTCAGATCCATCTGAATGGCAGTGATACCCCTCTTGGTGCCGCCCACCTTGAAGTCCATCTCGCCGTGGAAGTCCTCCACACCCTGGATATCAATAAAGGTCGTAAAGGAACCGTCATCGTCCTGGATCAGGCCGCAGGAAATGCCAGCCACAGGGGCCTTGATGGGAACGCCGGCATCCATCAGCGCCAGCGTGGAGCCGCAGATGGAACCCTGGGACGTGGATCCGTTGGAAGAAAGCACTTCGCTCACCACACGGATGGCATAGGGGAATTCTTCCACACTGGGCAGCACCGGCACCAGGGCGCGCTCGGCGAGAGCGCCGTGACCGATCTCGCGGCGGCCGGGGCTGCGGGCCGGCTTGGCCTCGCCCACACTGTAGCCGGGGAAATTGTAGTGATGCATATAGCGCTTGGATTCCTCTTCCCAGATGGTATCCAGCTTCTGCGCAGCAGACAGCGTGTCCAGCGTACACACGCTGAGCACCTGGGTCTGGCCGCGCGTAAACAGACCCGATCCATGAACCCGGGGCAGCACACCCACTTCGGCCGCCAGAGGACGGATCTCGTTTTTGGCGCGGCCGTCCACACGGTGGCCCTGCAGCAGCCAGGCCTTAACAATCTTCTTCTGGAATTTGTAGGTAATTTCGTCGAGATACTTGTCCATGTCAGGGTATTCCTCGGCGAACAACTCGTGCCAATGATCCATCAGCACGTTCCAGCGGGCTTCGCGTACGTTCTTGTCGTCGGTATCCATAGCGGCCTTCGCCTCATCCATGGTGGCTTCCACAATCTTGTCGAACAGCTCCTGATTAAAATCAGCGTGGGGATAGTCGAACTTGGGCTTGCCAATCTCGGAAACCATCCGGTTGATCAACTCCACCTGCTTCTGGTTTTCCTGATGGGCCAGCTCAATGGCGCGGAACATGGTGTCGTTGTTCACCTCGTTGGCGCCGGCTTCGATCATGACCACTTTCTTGCCCGTGGACACCACGGTCACGTCCAGATCGGAAACCTGTCGCTGCTCGCTGGTGGGATTGAGCACCAATTCACCGTTCACCAGGCCAACCTTCAACGCACCCACCGGGCCATTCCAGGGAATGTCGGAAATGGCCAGCGCGGCGGAAGTGCCGATCAGGGCCGCAATCTCGGGCGAGCAGTCGTGGTCGACACTCATCACCGTGGCCATAATGGACACGTCATTGCGGAAGTCGCCGGGGAACAGGGGACGGATGGGACGGTCGATGACACGGGAGGTCAGCACACCCTTTTCGCCAGGGCGGCCCTCGCGGCGCAAAAAGCTGCCGGGAATACGACCCACGGAATACATCTTTTCCTCAAAATCCACGCTCAGGGGGAAGAAATCAATGCCGTCGCGGGGCTTGGCCGAAGCGGTGGCACACACCAGCACCACGGTATCACCGTAACGCACCAGGACGGAGGCGTTGGCCAGCTCGGCCAGCTTGCCCACCTCCAGCGTCAGGGGGCGGCCTGCCAGATCCATGCTGTAGGTCTTGTAATTGCTGAACTCTCTGTGCTTAATAATAGTTGACATGTTTGGCTCCTTCTTTCTGTTTGAATTGGATGGGAGCCGGGCTGCCGGTTTAGCGCTTGATCACATCTCCCCGCCGGGGGGACAGGATCAAAGGCTAAAAAGGCGGCAAAACTCCCAAATACAGTGTTCCGCAGGCGCTGCGGAAAAAGCGCGGGGAAGGCCACCCTTCCCCGCGCACGGTTTGACTTACTTACGGATACCCAGCTTGGCGATCAGGGCGCGATAACGCTCGATATCCTTTTCCATCAGATAATCCAGCATCTTGCGGCGCTTACCGACCATTTTCAGAAGGCCGCGGTTGGAGTGCTTGTCCTGCGGGTTCTTCTTCATGTGCTCGGTGAGCTGCTGGATGCGGGCAGTGAGGATGGCGATCTGAACTTCGGGCGAGCCGGTGTCCTTCTCGTGGGTGCGGTTTGCCTCGATAACCGCAGTTTTCTCATCTTTCAGCATCATGGTTTTGTTTCCACCTTTCCAATAAAGTTCCCTGCCTCTGAGCCTCGGGCCGGTGAACGCTCCGCAAAGCTAAGCGGCGGGATCGTGATTCCGCGCTGCGCGCGAACAATAGTACTATATCACAGGTTTTCCGGTTTGTAAACCCCAAAAAGCACATCCTGTTTCGCAAAAATAATGCATTGCAGCGGAAATCTGTCTGCGCAACCCGCCGCTCAGTCGATATGGATGACCGATACGGGGCAGTTTGCCGCAGCTTCCTTGGCCGCCTCTTCGCAGTGCGGCGGCACTTCTCCGGAAATAGCCTGCGCCGTGCCGCTCTGCAGTTGAAAGACCTCCGGCACTGTTTGTTCGCACATGCCGCAGCCGATGCAGCCGCTTTGATCCACACTTGCAATCATACAAAAACTCCTCCTTCCGCTTCCATAATTGCATGGAAAGGATGCCCCATTCGATGGAAATTTATACGATGCAACACTGGAAACCGCCGCCGCCTTCTGTTATAATGAAAAAAATAACCCTACCCGCCCGCTTTTCAGTGGCGGAACGCTACCTAAAAAGAAAGAACAGGTGTCTCCCTTGACAGAAAAAAAACGATCGCCCCGCGGCAGGCGACGCGCTTTGCCCCAAAAGCAGAAACAGCAGCTGGCTCTGACCGGCCTGACGGCGCTGGTGCTGGTGGCAGTGGTTTTCGCCTTTGCCCTCCATACACAATCGGCCCGGCGCACCCTGCCGGAACGGGTGCAGGCTCATATGCCCGCCTGGGTCACTCAGGAATTGCTGACGCCCAATGAATATTCCCGTCCCCAAATCCCGGTCAAACAGGTCAACGCCATCGTCGTTCATTATGTCGGCAACCCCGGCACCTCTGCCGCGGCCAACCGCAGCTACTTTGAGGGTCTTGCCGTCAGCGGCGAAACCTATGCCAGCGCCAACTTTGTCGTTGGGCTGGACGGCGAAATCCTTCAGTGCGTTCCCGTCAGCGAAGTGGCTTACTGTTCCAGCGACCGGAACTACGACACTGTTTCCATTGAAGTTTGCCACCCCAATGCGGAAGGGCGCTTCAACGATGTTACTATGGATTCCCTGGTGCGCCTCACCGCCTGGCTGTGCGGGGAATTCGGCCTCGATCCCCAGCGGGACGTTATCCGTCACTACGACGTCACCGGTAAGGAATGCCCCCTCTACTACGTCCGAAATCCGGACGCTTGGCAGATTTTCAAAGAGCAGGTGCAATCTGCCGTAGAGGAAGAGCGGCAAAGCAATTCATAACAAGACAGGCCCCGGTTCGATCCGGGGCCTGTTTCTGTTTCTGTAATTTTGATGTGGGACGGTTGCCGTTCAGTATGCAACACCCTGCGCCAGCATGGCGTCGCAGACCTTCAGGAAACCCGCAATGTTGGCGCCAGCCATCAAGTCGCCCTCCTCGCCATACTCCTTGGAGGCATCGTAGCAGGCGTGGAAAATGCCTTCCATAATTTCCTTGAGTTTGGCGTCCACTTCCTCGAATGTCCAGGAATAACGCATGGAGTTCTGGCACATCTCCAGAGCAGAAGTGGCCACGCCGCCGGCGTTGGCCGCCTTGGCAGGTGCGTACAGGACGCCGGCTTTCTGGTACACCGCGATGGCTTCAGGCGTGGAGGGCATGTTGGCGCCCTCGGCCACGCAGAAGCAGCCGTTTTTCACCAAAAGTTCAGCAGACGCACCGTCGATTTCATTCTGGGTGGCACTGGGCAGTGCAATGTCGCAGGGGATCGTCCAGATACCGCTGCAGCCTTCGTGATAAGTGGCTGTGGGTACGGCGTCCACATATTGCTTGATACGGCCGCGGCGTACTTCCTTAATCTCCTTGATTACGTTGAGCTTGATGCCTTCCGGATCATGAATATAGCCATTGGAATCGGACAGGGCCACTACCTTTCCCCCCAGTTCCGCAGCCTTCTCCGCAGCATAGATGGCCACATTACCGCTGCCGGAAATCACCACAGTCTTACCCGCAAAAGAATCGTTTTTCATACACCTGAGCATTTCAGCAGTCAGATAACACAGGCCGTAGCCGGTGGCTTCCGTGCGGGCCAGGGAACCGCCCCAGCTCAGGCCCTTTCCAGTAAGCACGCCGGCAAACTCGTTGCGCAGACGTTTGTACTGGCCATACATATAACCGATTTCCCGCGCGCCGGTGCCAATATCGCCGGCGGGTACATCGGTGTCGGCGCCGATGTGGCGCTGCAGCTCAGTCATAAAACTCTGGCAGAAGCGCATAATCTCGGTATCGGACTTGCCCTTTGGATCGAAGTCGCTGCCGCCTTTGCCGCCGCCGATGGGCAGCGTAGTCAGAGAGTTTTTGAAGATCTGCTCAAAGCCCAAGAACTTGATAATGGACAGATTCACCGAGGGGTGCAGGCGCAGGCCGCCCTTATAGGGGCCGATGGCGCTGTTGAACTGCACACGGTAGCCGCGATTTACATGCACACCGCCCTGATCGTCCATCCAGGTCACACGGAACTGAATCGCGCGTTCCGGCTCGGTAATGCGCTCCAGAATTGCGTTTTTTTCAATGGCAGGATTCTTCTCCACCACAGGAACCAGAGACTCCAGCACCTCGCCCACAGCCTGCAAAAATTCCGGCTCGCCCGGATTTCGCGCGGCAACACTGTCATAGACCCGCTGCACATATTCGTTCTTGAATTTCATAGATGGTTTCCCCTTTCTATTGCACATGCAACTCTGCATATACAAATCTGCTTCTATTATAGCAAAACTTCACGGGAGTACAATAGTTTTTTACATCACTGTGTTAAATTTTTTGAATTTTTTTATCGTCAGTCCTGCAAATGTCTTCCGGTGAAAAACTGATGCCGTCAAAGTGTTTTTTGTCGGTTTCGCCAAATAAAGTGCAACCCCTGCCGCTTATAGGAAAGCGGTGCTTTCCGTATAGAAAGCACCGCTTCTTTGCATACCGTTTGTGCGCAAACCATTCTGCCGCGGCCGATCAAGCCGTCACTGCTGCCGCAGCCGCCGCACTCTTTTCCGCAAAATACTGCACAATGTCCTCCCGGGGCACGACGCCCACAAACATGTCCCGGTCATCCACAATAGGAATAACCGCGCCGCACAGCGCTGCACGCCGCAGTTCATCGTCCGAAGCAGTAATCTTCAGGGCCGGCGGCGCGCCGCGGCGCAGCAGCTCGGCAATTTTGTGATCCTTTGCCGCCTCATAGCCGCCCCAGTCGATGATATGCCATAGGAAATCACCTTCGCTGACTGTGCCGAGATACCGCCCGTCCTGATTGACCACGGGAACCTGCACACAGCCATGGCTGCGCATAAAGCGCAGTGCCTGCTGCACGGTTTTATAATCGTAAAAAAACGGACACTCCGTCTTTCTCTGCAGGGAGCGAATAATATTCATTCGATCCGTCCTCCTTTTTCACTTTAAAGGATGTTATATTTATAGTATACGAAACAATCATGAAAAAACTGTGAACAGAAGGCAAAGAATGTTATCTAAAAATCCGCGGCAGCTTTTGGTTATTTATGCTAATCATTCTGTATATTCCCACAACCTTTTAACACTTTATGCAATGACGTTCCAAAACAATGAAAAAAGAAGGCCCGAAGGCCTTCTTTCTCCTCCCCAGGAACCGCACAGAAACGATCCCGAATTCTGTTCTGAACACCTGCTCAAAATGCCACAACCACGCCGCCGTCACCGGCATATACCGTACTGATGCCGCCGGTACGGACCATCTCAACCTGGGTAAAGGGCAGCTTTTTAAACAGGAGGTTGCGCACATACACCGCCCGGTCGGGGCAGTTGCAGTGCGAAATCACCAGGGTGCGGCCTTCAATGCCGTGCTTTTTGGCCTTTTCCGCCGCCGCATCCGCCAGTCTGGCCAGAGCCTGCTTTACGCTCAGCGCCTGGCTCACTTTTCGGATGGTACCGGCAGGAGTGCCTTCCATCACCAGCTTAATATGCAGCGTACCGGTAATCAACGCCTGCACTTCGCTTAAACGGCCGTTTTTGCGCAGATTGTCAAGGTTTTCCAGCACAAACAACGTGGTCAGGTGGGCAATGAAATGATCCATCTCCTCGATCACCTGCTCAAAAGGCAATCCGGCACGGCACAGCTCGAACAGCTTGATGAGCAGCGCGCTCTGCCCAGCCGAGGCCGAATGGGAATTAAACACATGGATCTTTTTCTCCGGATGCTCTTCCAAGTAGATATCTCTGGCCTGGACTGCGCTGTTGTAAGAACCGCTCAGTTCCGCCGACAACGTAACGACATACACTTCGTCTGCACCTTCAAAGGCATCCATATACCACTGGGGCGCGGGGCATGCCGTACCGGTTCCTTCCGGCGAAGCAGCCATGCGGGCCACCAGATCCTCCGTGGTCAGCATACCGTTGTCCACATATTCCTGGTTCCCAATGCGGATAATCAGCGGCACCATGGCATATTCCGGCGCGTCCTTCAGCCCCGGTACGGGATCAGTGCAGCTGTCGCCGATAATTTTAAAACTCATAAGCCATCTCCCAAAACAGGTCCTCTAATTTGATATTCAAAACCACATTACATAATACCTTTCATTTACAGTATATGCTTTTCCGGCCCGCTTGTCAATCGAAAAGCGGGCCGGAAACAAATTATTTACAGACAAAAAACAACACGGATCAGTCTTTGGTTCCCCCTGGGAGTGATGCGCCGCCGAAGCCTTCCGCCAGCAAAGCGTGAAGTCCATATGCTTGCCATGCCCCCGCGTCGTTGGCACACAGGATGCGCATCTGCGGCGCAAATTCAAACAGAAACTGCCGGCATAGCCCACAGGGTGTGCATAGTTCTTTGGAAGACCCGGCCACCGCCAACAGGCGGAAATCCCGCCGTCCTTCGCTGAGCGCTTTGGCTGCTGCCACCCGTTCGGCGCACAGGCCGCAGGGATAGGACGCATTTTCCAGATTGCATCCAGTGTAGACCGATCCGTCGCCGCACAGCAGCGCCGCACCGACACGGAAACCCGAATAGGGCGCATAGGCACGCTCCCTTATATTCAGCGCCAAAGCTACCAGTTCATGTTCTGTCATGACGCTCTCTCCTTCCCTGTGCTCAGGCCAGTTCGGCCTGGCCCGTATACAGCTGATAATAGCGGCCCTTTTCAGCAATCAGATCATCGTGGTCGCCGCGCTCGATGATCACGCCCTGCTCCAGCACCATAATGGCATGGGAGTTGCGCACAGTGCTCAGCCGGTGAGCAATGACAAACACCGTCCGGCCTGCCATCAGGCGATCCATCCCCTTTTCGATCAGCTTTTCCGTGCGGGTGTCGATGCTGGAGGTAGCTTCGTCCAGGATCAGCACCGGCGGGTCGGCCACGGCGGCGCGGGCGATGGCCAGCAGCTGCCGCTGTCCCTGGCTCAGGTTGCTGCCGTCGGATGTGAGCATCGTATCATATCCATGAGGCAAGTGACGGATAAAGGCGTCGGCGTTGGCCAGTTTGGCCGCGGCCACCACTTCTTCATCTGTCGCATCCAGGTTGGAATAGCGGATATTGTCCGCTATGGTTCCGGTGAACAAATGGGTATCCTGCAGCACAATGCCCAGAGACCGGCGCAAAGATGCCTTTTGAATGTCCCGCACATCAATACCGTCATAAGTGATGGTACCGCTTTGAATTTCATAGAAACGATTGATCAGATTGGTAATCGTAGTCTTGCCCGCGCCGGTGGAACCAACAAAGGCGATTTTCTGGCCCGGCTTTGCAAACAAGCTGATGTCGTGCAGGATCACCTTCTCGTCGTTGTAACCGAACACCACATGGTCAAAACGCACGTCCCCCATCAGAGGCACCAGCGTGCCGTCGGGCTTTTTCCAAGCCCAGTCCTCGGTTCTGCGGTCTGTTTCCACAATATTGCCGTCATGGTCGCCGGTCACATTAACCAGCACAACTTTTCCCGCATCGCATTCCGGCGTTTCCTCCATCACTTCAAACACGCGCTCAGCACCGGCCACAGCAGCCAGCACCGTATTCACCTGCTGCGCGATCATGGATACAGGCTGGGAAATCTGGCGGACATACTGCAAAAAGGCCACCAGCGTGTCGATATAAAACATGCCGTTGATTGCGAACAGGCCGCCGATGCAGCAGGTCAGGGCATAATTGATATGGGAAATATTGCCCATGGCCGGCATCATTGCGCCGGCAAAGGTCTGGGCTGCCGTAGAAGACTTACGGTAGGTTTCATTGATACCGTAGAAGCCCTCCTTCGCTTTCTCCTCGTGGTTAAATACTTTGATGACTTTCTGGCCTTCAATCATTTCTTCAATGTAGCCGTTGACGGCGCCGATATCCTTTTGCTGCTCGGCAAAGAAATAGCGGCTGCGGCTGCCGATGCCGCGCACCACCAGCAGCATCACCACCAAAACGGCAACGGTAATCAGCGTCAAGCGCCAGCTGAGGAATAGCATCATAGCCATAATGCCGACAAAAGTCAGTGCACTGGAAATCAGGCTGCCAATGCTGTTGTTGATCATTTCGCTGATGGTGTCGATATCGTTGGTGTACCGGCTCATCAATTCGCCGTGGGTATGCCGGTCAAAATACCGGATAGGCAGGGACTGCATTTTTTCAAACAAGTCCTTGCGGATCGTATAAACGGTTTTCTGAGAAATGTGCACCATAATGCGCGAATAGGCAAAAGAGCACAGCGCCCCGGTAACATATACCCCGGCCATCAGCATCAACACCTGAGCCAGACCGGCAAAATCGCCGGCCAGAATCCGGCCGGTCGCCGGTTTGAGCAGATAGGATCCGCCCACCGTACAGGCTGTATTGACCAGCAGGAACACAATCACCAGCACCATGGACAGCTTATAGCGCCCCACATAGTGCAGCAACTGGAACACCGTTTTTTTCGTGTTTTGGGGTTTTTCATAGGTTTGCCGTTTTCCCGGTCCCATTTTAGCCATCGATGTTCCCTCCTTCCTGCTGCGACAAATAGACGTCTCGATAAATTTCGCTGCTTTCCATCAGGTCTTCGTGTTTCCCCACCGCAGAAATCTTACCGTCATCCATAACGATGATCTGGTCTGCATCGCAGACGGAAGCAATGCGCTGGGCAATGATAATTTTTGTGGTTTTTTTCAGCTCTGTGGCAAAGGCGCGGCGGATTTTGGCGTCTGTTGCCATGTCCACTGCGGAAGTGGAATCGTCCAAAATCAGCACTTTGGGCTTTTTCAGCAGAGCGCGGGCAATACACAGCCGCTGCTTCTGGCCGCCGGATACATTCACGCCGCCCTGGCCCAGATCCGTATCATAGCCATTGGCCAGACGGTCGATAAATTCATCCACACAGGCAATCCGGCAGGCCTGCTCGATTTCCTCCTGGGTGGCATTTTCATTGCCCCACAGCAGATTTTCCCGAACCGTGCCGGAAAACAGCGTATTTTTCTGCAGCACCATGGCACAACTGTCGCGCAAGTGCTCCATGCTGTATCGGCGCACATCCCGGCCGCCCACACTGACGCTGCCTTTCGTAGCTTCATACAGGCGGGGGATCAATTGCACCAGGGTCGATTTTGCACTGCCCGTGCCGCCGATAATACCAATCGTCTGCCCAGCCTCGATATCCAAATTGATATCCTCCAGGTTCCACTCCGGGCTGTTGGGATCGTATTTGAAATACACATGGTCAAAGCGGATGCTGCCGTCTTTCACACGCGCAGTGGTATCGCAATGATCGTCGTTGATGTCCGGCGTTTCGTCCAACACTTCCACAATGCGGCGCCCGCAGGCCACACTCCGCGTCAGCATCATGAAAATCATGGAAACCATCATCAGAGAAACCAGAATCTGGCCCACATAGGTGAAAAACGTGGTCAGCAGGCCGATTTCCAGTGTGCCGCTGTCGACCATATGCCCGCCGAACCACATAATGGCAATGATACTGCCATAGATAACAAGCATCATAATAGGCATATTGATCACCACGCGGCCAAAAGCTGTCTCCGAAGCGCGCCTCAAATCAGTATTGCGCGCGTCAAATTTCTGCTTTTCATAGTCCTCCCGCACAAAAGATTTAACCACCCGGATAGCCGTCAGGTTCTCCTGCACGGACAGGTTCAGGCTATCGGTTTTTTCCTGCAGTTTGCGGAACAGGGGGCCGACTTTCAACAAAATCAGGAACACCACAATCGCCAGAATTGGAATGGCCACCAGAAACACCCGGGACAGCTGCACCGAAATCAACAGCGACAGTACCAATGCCGACACCAACATGACTGGCGCGCGCACCAGCAGGCGCATGCCCATCATCATGGTCAGCTGCATGGCGTTGATGTCGCTTGTCAGGCGAGTGATCAGCGAAGCGGTGGAAAACCGTTCAATATTGCTGAAGGAATATTCCTGAATACGGTCATACTCCGCAGCGCGCAGATTGGCTCCGAAACCCTGACCTGTTTTTGCCGACAAGTAAGCCGCGCTGATACCAAAGCCCAGGGACACAAGGGCCATCGCCACCATCAGGGCGCCCATGCGCACAGTATAGGACGCGTCGCCGCTTTGGATACCCACATCCACAATCCGCGCCATCACCAGCGGGATCAGCAGTTCAAAAACGGCTTCCGCCGCCGAGCAGATAATACCCAGGATAAACCATTTTTTGTATGGCCGCAGATACGGCCAGAGTTTTTTGATCATGCTTTTGCTTCTCCTCCCTTGAGATTCTCCATCACGCGGAAAAGCAGCCCTTTCAGCTGCTCCCGCTCCTGCGGGGCAAAGCCTTCGATAGCCTGTGCTTCCACAGCCCGCATGCCTTCGGTCACTTCCCGTTCCAGCAGGCGGCCTTTTTCTGTCACAGTAATGCTGCGGCAGCGCCCATCCCGCTTGCCTGGAAGCCGCCGGATGAAGCCTTTTTCCTCCATCCGCCCCACAATGCCGTTCACCGTGGGCGCTTTCACGTCCAGCAGTTTTTCCAGATCCCGCTGGTTGGTTTCTGTACCCTGTTTGACATGGATCAGATACAACAGCACTCTGGACTGCGCGTTGGTCAGACCGTGCCGCTCCACATTTTCATCCACCCGCTGTTTGAACAGCTGCGCCGCCGCGCCCAGCATGGGACCCACATACTCCCATTTACCGCTATGATAGCCCACCGGCTCCCCTTCCTTTCACCAAATAGTTATCGCGCTAATATTTAGTCTAATAACAATTATAGGAATATAGACAAAGTTGTCAAGCCGGTTTTGGTGATATTCACAATTTTTTCACATTTCCCCCGACAGAAAAAGGAGCAGACGCAGTAAGCGCGTCCGCTCCCTTTCCTTTTATAAAACGTCATACAGGGCATTGACCACCAACCAATTTTGTGCAAAGGGCCGGTCCAAATTCCAGTAGCCCACGCCGGCCATGCCATAGCGCGCTGCCAGCAGCAGTTTGTCCTGAATGCTCCGCGCATCCTCGAACCAGACAACATGCTCCCGTCCTTCCTCATCCCAATAGCGGAACCAGGGTGCGCGGGCCGTTTCGTCAAAGAAGATCTCCGCTCCATACCGCCGGGCCAGCATCACTGCCGCCTCATTGGACAGAGACTGTGCCCGGCTGGCTCCCTGCAGATACGGCAGCGTCCAATTATAGCCATAGTTCGGCACCCCTAAAATGCATTTTTCCGCCGGGATCTCCGAAAGGGCGTATTCTACCACCGTCTGTACATTCGGCAGCGGCGCCACCGCCATCGGCGGACCGTAGGTATACCCCCACTCATAGGTCATAAGGAACACGAAATCGGCGGCGGCTCCCAGAAGGGCATAGTTGTGGCCCTCATACAGCAGTCCCGGCTGGTCGGCATAAGTCTTTGGCGAGAGCGCCACCGTCACCGTATAGCCATAAGGCTGCAGCGTACTGCGCAGCAAAGCGACAAATGCGGCATAAGCTTCGCCCTCCTGTGCTGGAAGATACTCAAAATCCACGTCCACGCCGGCATAACCTTTCACCTGGATGGTTCTCAACACCTCTTCCGCCAGCCGCCGCTGCAGCGCCGCATCGCCCAACACCCTACTGGAGCGTTCGTTGCTGAATGTTCCCTGCTCCGTCACAGTGGACAAATGCAGCAGCACGCCCACGCCGTATTCCGCCGCCGTCTGCCGGATGGCCGCATCCGACAATTCCAGCAGACTTCCTTCCTCTGTCAATCCGTAACTGAACGGCGTCACATTGGTAAGGTAAGGCAGCACACTGCGTAGAAGCCCTTGTTCAATGGTGCTGTAAGCGTATCCGCCCACAGAATACCGGCCCAGCGGCTCGTTGAAATACTCGATCACCAAAACCTGTCCCGGCCGAAGAAGGCTGCCCCCTTCCAGCCAGCGGTTGTTGCGCTGCAATGTGATCATGCTAACACCATACAGCTGCGCCACAGCGGAAAGCGTTTCTCCTTCCCGCACAATATGAACGGTTTTGGGGAACTGCACCACAACTGTTTGCCCCACCACCAGCGGCTCTTCCATAGAAAATCCGATTTCCGCCGCCATTTGAACCGGATTCACCCCATAATCCCGGGCGATGGAATAAAGGCTTTCGCCGCGCAGCACCGTATGGATCAACATGTTCGCACTCACCTCGTTTGATCCTATGCTGGAAGCCGCGCTTCTATGCATCCCACCGCGGACTTTCGGATGGTTTCCGAAAAACACCAAACGTTGTATGCAGCCATACAACTTTTCCCTTGCCCTACACAATAAGTGTAGGGCCTTTTTTCGGAAAAGCCCCAAAATTTGACTACATAAAGGAGAAATTGACTTGAAGTATACAGAACACTATCAATTAAACCAATGGGATGCCGCCGACCGCGTGCTGCGGGAGGATTTTAACCGGGACAACCAAAAAATTGACACGGCGCTGGAAGAAACCGCCATTTTGGCTGGAAGCTGCTACACCCGCCTGCTGGATGAAACGTTGGCAGCGCCGTGCCAACACTGGGACATTGACCTGAGCAGCATTGATATCACACGTTATCAAAAACTGCTGTTCTATCCCCATTTGCAGGGCGATACAAACCAATGGGTGTATCTTCACATCAACGGATGGACTTCCGGCTACACACCGAGCGTGGGCAACAACACTTCTCATTGCGGAAACGTGCCCATGATGAACGACCCGAACCGCCAAAATTTCGGAGTATGTGAATTCGTCATTCTGCCTGAATTACCCTGCGTCTGTTTTGTGCAGACTGGGAGCACAACCAATATCGCCAATGTGGCGCCCGGGGTATCCTGTTACCGCTGCCCAAGCCTTGGCAGCGCTTCCGCCATTGAAACGTTGAACCTCTGGTTTGACAGCAGCAGCGAACACATTCTGGCAGGTTCCAATATCCAGCTGTACGGTCTGAAACGCTGATTAGCAGAAAAAATCCAGCTCGGAATGCTCAAAGCAGGGAA